>Ga0075418_10004342_pt1 | contig 16172 bp, 16 predicted proteins | sample SoiMetdeltSBSDD2_FD_81776 | JGI IMG/M metagenome (GOLD analysis project Ga0075418, IMG submission 81776) | Bulk soil microbial communities from a Populus tree surrounding site in Tennessee, USA - Soil MetaG P. deltoides SBSDD2 | ecosystem: Environmental > Terrestrial > Soil > Tree plantation...
CCGAGCCGAAGGGACAGAAGTTCGGGGTCGACGCGCTGTTCCTGGCCCTCGTCGTCGTGGTGCTCGGGAGCCTGATTGGCGAGTGGCTGGGGATCGACGACCGGCTGGGGGATCTCTGGTTCTGGCTCGGCCACCAGGGCTCGGAGTATCTCGACCTGGGTCGACTGTGGCAGGTCCTCCTGGCGGCGGGCCTGGTCCTCTGGCTGGCCCTGATGTTCCGCGCCCTGCGCCCGGCGATGACGACCCCGGGCCGCTCCGAGCTCGCGTCCCTCTTCCTCTACGCGGCGGTCGCGATTCCGGTCTTCTATCTCCCCGCCCTCTTCTACGGCCCCCACACCAATTTCGCCGTCATCGACAACTGGCGCTTCTGGATCATCCATCTCTGGGTGGAGGGGTTCTTCGAGCTGTTCGCCACGGTCCTCGTCGCCACCATGTTCCATCAGATGGGATTGGTCAGCGTGCTGACGGCGACCCGGGTGATCTACCTCGACGCCATCCTCTACCTGGGGGCCGGCATCGTCGGCACGGGACATCACTGGTACTTCACGGGCCAGGGAACACTGAACATGGGGCTCGCCGCGTCCTTCTCCGCCATGGAGGTCGTGCCGCTGACGCTGCTCACGCTCGACGCCTGGGACTTCGTGCGGATCAAGGACCGGCCCTGCGCCGATTGCGGGGGGCGCTTCGCGGCAGGCCAAATCTGGGCCATCTACTTCCTGATGGCGGTCGGACTCTGGAATTTCGTCGGGGCCGGCGTGTTCGGCTTCCTCATCAACCTGCCGATCGTCTCCTACTTCGAGGTGGGGACGCTGCTCACGAGCAATCACGGCCACACCGCGATGTTCGGCGTCTTCGGCATGCTGGCTCTCGCCGTCCTGGTCTTCTGCCTGCGCGCCACGCAGTCGGACGCCGTGTGGAAGGACACCGTCCGATACGTCAGGGTCGGTTTCTGGGGACTCAACGTGGGACTGGCTCTCATGGCGGTGTCCGATCTCTTCCCGGCCGGCGTCCTGCAGCTGTGGGATTCCCTGACGCACGGCTACTGGCACGCCCGCCGCCTGACGTTCCTGACGAGTGGCACCTTCCATCTCCTGGAGTGGATCCGGATGTTCGCCGACGCGGTCTTCCTGATCCTGGGAGTCGTCCCGATCCTGATCGCCACCCTCCGGTCACTGGCCCGGCGCGACGCAGCGCACGCCTCCGAACAGGCCTAGAGGAGCGACGGCCCTCCGTCTCCACAGGAGGCAACGGGAGGAAGGCCGCTGGGTGCCGGCGGCCTTCCTCCGGCTGCCGCAGGCCAGTTCCGCGATGTGGCCTGCAGGAGCGTCCTGCCCGCCGTCCCTTCCGGACCCGCCCCCTGCAGAACGGCGTGGTGATGATCCTCGTCTCGAGGTCCGGTTTTCGATCCCGCTCCAGGAAGGTAGATGAGACGGCGCGGGCGGGACATCCGGGGAATCCCTGAAACTTGGAGCCGCAGGTTCCCGACCTCCGGGCGGCGCGCGACGCACGTCTTGACAGGAAGAGGAGGGTCCGTGATACTACCGACCGGTCGGTCGGTAGCACCGGGCCGACCTGGAGGCCGCCGTGACCCGTCCCGAGCGTCTCGACCATCCTACCCGCCAGGCGCAGATCCTGGAGACCGCCGCCCGCGTGTTCACCGAGAAGGGCTACGAAAAGGCCTCCATGCTCGACATCGCCCGGGCCACGGGGCTGACCAAGGCCGGTGTCTACCATCACATCGACAGTAAAGAGGAGCTGCTCTCCGCGATCATCTCCTACGGCATGGACCTGTTCGAGCACAAGGTCCTCGATCGCACGATCGCCATGCGCGATCCCCTGGAGCGGCTGCGCGCGACCCTGCGCGGCCACCTGCTCCTGGTTCTGCGCGATCGCCCCCGCGAGGTGACCGTCATCCTGCACGAGAGCGGCGCGCTGCCGCCGCAGGCGCGGTCCCGCATCAACGTCCGCAAGAAGCGCTACATCCGTTTCCTGGAGAGCACCATCCGGGAGCTGGTGATGCGCAAGATCGCCCGGCGCGTCGACCCGACGATCGCCGCGTTCGCCCTCCTCGGGATGGTGAACTGGACCTATCAGTGGTATCGGCCCGGCGGCCGGCTGAGCGAAGAGGATCTCGCCGAGGCCATGACGGACTTCTATCTCCGCGGCCTCCTGCAGCCGGACCGTGAGGGGTCGGGCGGCCGCCCGGCGGCCCCGAGACGCGTCGGAACGGCATGAAGACGACGCTCCCGGTCGGCATCATCGGCTACGGCGCCTGCGTGCCGCGGCCCCGCGTGCGCACCGCCGCCATCGCCGCCGCCTGGGGCCGGACCGGCGCCGCGCGGCCCCCGGTGGCGGAGAAATCGGTCCCCTGGCTCGACGAGGACACCGCGACCATGTCGATCGAAGCGGCGCGCAACGCCTTGGCGCGCGCCGCCAGGGCCGTCGATCCTCCCAAGGCCGCGACCCTCGTCGAGGACCTCCGCGCCGTGTGGGTGGGGACCGAGTCCAAGCCCTATGCCGTCAAGCCGACCAGCACCATCGTGGCGGAGGCCATCGGCGCCGTTCCCTGGGTGAGCGCCGCCGATTTCGAGTTCGCCTGCAAGGCCGGCTCGGAGGCGATGCAGGCGGCCTGCGCCTACGTCGGTTCGGGGATGGCCCCCCTGGCGATGGCGATCGGCGTCGACGCGGCCCAGGGGAAGCCGGGCGACCACCTGGAGATGACCGCCGCGGCCGGAGGCGCCGCGTTCCTGTTCGGCGCCGCCGGAGAGGCGATCGCCGTCGTCGAAGCGTCGTTTTCGCACGTCGGAGACACGCCTGACTTCTTCCGCCGCCAGCACCTGCACTACCCCGAACACGGTCACCGGTTCACCGGGGAGCCGTCCTATTTCACCCACTCGCTGGCGGCCTCGCGGAGGCTTCTGGAGTCGCTCGGCCGGAGCGCCGCCGACTATGCCTATGCGGTGTTCCACCAGCCCAATCCGAGGTTCCCGCGCAAGGTCGCGAAAGAGCTCGGCTTCGGCGATCGTCAGGTGGCTCCCGCATCCGTCGTCGATCGGATCGGGAACACCTACTCAGGGTCGTCGCTCCTGGGGCTGGCGGCGGTCCTCGACGTGGCGCGGCCGGGCGATCGGATCTTCTTCTGCTCGTACGGATCGGGTGCTGGCAGCGACGCGATGTCGTTGGTCGCCACGCCGCGGCTGCCGCGGGCCCGCGACGCGGCGCCGTCGGTCGCCGACTACATCGCTCGGCGTCTGCCGATCGACGACTACGGTCAGTATCTGCGGCTGGCCGACGGGGTGCGCCGGCTGTAGCCGGGCGTCCGGGCGGCGGCGCCAGGCGCCGCGAGTCCGCCGCGAAACGCGAGGGAGGACGATGCGCAAGGTCGACGTCATCGGGATCGGCCAGACCGACGTCCGGGAGCACTGGGCCCGGTCCCTGCGCGACCTGGCCGTGGAGGCGGTCGAGGCCGCGCGCCGCGACGCCGGGGTCGAGCGCGTCGACGCGATCTTCATCGGCAACATGGCGGCGTCGTCCCTGTGCGGCCAGGCCAATCTGGCGAGCCTGGTGGCCGACGCGTGCGGGCTCCTGCCGGTGGAGGCCGTGACCGTCGAGGCCGCCTGCGCCTCCGGCGGCGCGGCGGTGCGCGCTGCCTACCTGGCGGTGGCCGGCGGCGCCGCCGATCGGGCCCTCGCCGTCGGCGTGGAGAAGATGACCGACCTGCTGACCGACGGCGTCACGTCGGCACTCGCCACGGCGGCGGACGCCGATTACGAGGCGGCCCACGGGGCGTCGTTCGTGGCGCTCAACGCCCTCCTGATGCGGCGCTACATGCACGAGCATCACGTGCGCCGCGAGGATTTCGCGCCGCTCGCCGTCCTCAGCCACCAGAACGCGCTGGACAACCCCCGCGCCCTCTACCGGCAGCCGATGACCGCCGACGACTATGCCCGCTCGCCGCTCGTCGCCGATCCGATCGGCGTGCTCGATTCGGCCGGCATCGCGGACGGTGCGGCGGCGGTGGTCCTGTCCGCGACGGCCCCGGAGCGGCGGTCGAAGCGCCCGCCCGTGCGGATCTCCGGATCCGCGTCGGCCACCGACACCCTCGCGCTGGCCGACCGTCGCGATCCACTCCACTGGACCGCCGTGGGGCATGCGGCCGGCGCCGCCTGCCGCATGGCCGGCCTGCGGCCCAAGGACCTCGATCTCTTCGAGCTGCACGATGCCTTCACGATCGTGACGGCGCTCACGCTGGAGGCCTGCGGCTTCGCCGATCGGGGCACCGCGCTCAAGCTGGCGGCCGAGGGGCGGCTGGCGCGCGACGGCGACCTGCCGATCTGCACGCTCGGAGGGCTCAAGGGGCGCGGCCATCCGGTCGGGGCCAGCGGCGTCTACCAGGTGGTCGAGGTGGTGCAGCAGCTGCGACGGGAGGCCGGGAAAGCACAGGTCAAGGACGCGCGCGTGGGGCTGGCGCAGAGCGTCGGCGGGTCGGGGTCGGTCGCCGTGGCGCACGTGCTCCAGATCTGAGGCTCCAGGAGGATCGCGCCGATGGAACTGCCGCGTTTCCACCGCCTGCGCCGGGCGTACTACCGCCTGGAGGGAACCGCCTGCCGCGCCTGCGGGGCGATCGCCTTTCCCCCGAGGCCGGCCTGCGCTGCCTGTCGCTCGGCCGACATCTCACCGCATCTCTTGAGCGGCCGCGGCCGGCTCTACTCGTTCACGCGCGTCGCCCAGCCGCCGCGCGGCTTCGCGAGCATGGCGCCTTACGCCGTCGGCATGGTGCGCCTCGAGGAGGGGCCCCTGGTCACGGCCCAGCTCGCAGACAGCGAGGGCGAGGATCTCGCGATCGGCATGCCGATGGAGATGGTGACGCGCAAGATCCGCGACGCGTGCGAGAACGGCCTGATCGTCTACGGCTACAAGTTCCGGCCCGTGATCCGCCCCGACGGAAGCCCCTCCGGGGCGCTGGATCCCCGGCCCGACACCCGCGTTTCCGACACCCGCCCTGGAACGTCGGCGCCGGGGACCGAACCGTGAGCCGCGTCGTCTCCCTGTCCGAGGCCGTCGCCGGCATCCCGGACGGCGCCCTCCTGACCTTCGGCGGATTCGATCTCAACCGCGCCCCGATGGCTCTGGTGCGCGAGCTGGTCCGCCAGAAAAAGCAGGGGCTCCGCGTCGTCTCTCCCCCGAATCCGCTGCCACTCGATCTCCTGGTGGGCGCCGGCTCAGCCGTCGAGGCCGAGTTCGGCTACCTCGGATTCCAGTACGAGCACGGCTTCGTGGTGGCGCCGAACGTGCGGCGCGCCATCGAGACGGGGGCGCTCCGCTGGCGGGAGCGGGACGTGTTCGAGATCGTCCAGGGGCTGCGCGCCGCCGCCACCGGAGTGCCGTTCCTGCCGGCTCCGGGGGGCGACGAGAGCGATTACGCGCGCGTCAATCCGACGCCCAGGATGCCGCTCGCTCCGGGAAGTCCTCCGCTGCCGGTCGTTCCGGCGATCCGGCCCGACGTGGCCCTCGTGCACGCGCAGCAGGGCGACGCGGATGGAAACCTGTTCATCTCGGATCCCTACGCGGACGATCTCCTGGCGCGCGCCAGCCGGCGGCTGGTCGCCACGGTGGAGGAGATCGTGCCGCGCGTCGGGCAGCCGGGCACCATCGGCGTGCGGGCCGAGGCTCTGGTGCTGGCGCCCGGGGGAGCCTTCCCGACCGCCTGCCACGGCCGGTACCGTCACGCGCCGGCGCACCTGCGCTCGTACTTCGGCCAGGCGGGCGAGGGACGCTTCGGGGACTACCTGGCGACGCTTCCTGGCACCGGCGACGGCGAGTCCGCGTTCATCCGGGAGGCCGGCGGACTCCCGCGGTGGGACGACGGCGCCTCCGCGACCAGCCCGCGCGCGGTGATCGATCCGGATGCGGCTCCGGGCGGCACGGCGCCGGTGGCGGCGGATCGGCTGCTCTGCGGCCTGGCGCGCCGCATCGCCGACGGCGACCTGGTCGTGACCGGCCTGGCCTCGGCGCTGCCGATGCTCGCCGTGGCGGTGGCGCGCGCCACGCACGCTCCGCGGCTGACCTACGTCAACTGCGTCGGCGCCGTGGACCCGGAGATCGAGACCATCGGTGCCACGTCGGTCGACGCGCGGCTGCTCGACCGGTGCCGCGGGCGGGTCATCCTGACCGACCTCTTCGACCTGGCGCGCAATTCGCGCATCGACGTGATGTTCTTCGGTGCCGCACAGGTGGACGCCGCATCGAGGCTCAACCTGACCTGCATCGGCGACTTCCTGCGCCCGCGGGTCAAGCTTCCGGGACCCGCCGGCTCGACGTCGATCCGGACCTTCGTACGCAAGGTCGTGGTGCTCGTGCCCCGGCACTCGACCCGGGCCCTGGTGGAGCGGGTCGATTTCGCCAGCTCAACGGCCTCGCTCCTCAACCGGGAGACCTGGGTGGTGAGCGACCTCGCGGTGCTGCGCCTCGACGCGGGCCGACTGCGAACGGCGTCGGTGCACGCAGGCGTCAGCGCCGACGAGGTGCGAGCCAGGACCGGCTTCGTTCTCGAGTCCTCCGCGACCGGCACCGATCCGATGACCCCCGAACCGACGCGCGAGGAGAGGGCGGCGCTCGCGCGGTTCGATCCCGGCGGACTGCGCCACCGCCTGATCCGAGGAGGATGACCATGAGGAGTGGAGGAACGATGCGGGCCGTGGTGCTCCCCGAGTTCGGCGGGGCCGAGCGGCTCCGGCTCGAGAACGTCGAGGCGCCGCGGCCGGAGGACCTCAAGGAGCGCGAGGTCCTCATCCGCGTGCGGGCGGTCGGCGTCTGCTATCACGACCTCATCAACCGCGGCGGCCACCTGCCCCGCACCCGCCTGCCGTCGATCCTCGGGCACGAGATCGCCGGAGTGGTCGAGGCCGTCGGATCGCAGGTTCGCTGGTTCCGCGCCGGCGATCCGGTCGCGACCATCCAGCGCGTGCCGTGCGGCCGCTGCGACCTCTGCCGTCGCGCGCGCGGCTCGCTCTGCAAGGAGGGAGTGTTCTTCGGAGAGGAGATCCCGGGAGGCTACGCGGAGTACGTCGTGGCGGAGGAACAGGGGCTGTCCCGCGTGCCCGAGGGGATCCCGATCGAGGAGGCGGCGATCTGCGCCTGCACCATCGGCACGGCGCTGCACGTGGCGCGGACGCGCGGCCAGGTGACGGCTGGCGAGACCGTCGTGATCACCGGCGCTTCCGGCGGCGTCGGGCTGCACGCCATCCAGGTCTGCCGGTTGCTCGGTGCCCGCGTCATCGCCGTCACGTCCTCCCCCTCCAAGGCGGAGCACCTGCGGGAGGCGGGAGCGGACGAGGTCGTGGCCGCTCCGGACCTCCAGTTCGCGCGCGAGGTGCGCCGCCGCACCGGCGGCCGAGGTGCCGACGTCGCGCTCGAGATCACCGGCGCCCTGACGTTCGATCAGGCGCTGCGATCGCTGGGGGCGGCCGGACGGCTCATCCTGGTCGGGAACCTCGAGACGCGCCCGGTTCCGGTCAACCCCGGCCTCCTCATCCTGAAGGAGCTCGAAATCCGCGGATCCTTCGCGACCAGCGTCCCGGAGCTCCAGGAGGCGTTCCATCTGGTCCTGGAGAAGAAGGTCCGCCCCGTGGTCTCGCGGGTCATGCCGCTCGCGGAGGCGTCCGAGGCCCACAGGCTGCTCCACGACCGCTCCGTCGTCGGCCGGATCGTTCTGAGCGTCTAAGTCCTTCCACGACGGTGCTCGGGGCGGTGCTCTTGAGCCTGTCCCGTGTCGGTGGTAGCCTAAGGCCCTCGAGTCAACCCAGTACCGGAGGTGGAATCATGCTGGCGGTCGGATCGAAGGCGCCCGCGTTCAGCGTCAAGGACCACAATGGTCGCGACGTCCATCTCTCGGACTTCGCCGGCCGCCGGGTGGTCCTCTGGTTCTTTCCCAAGGCGGACACTCCGGGCTGAACCATCGAGGGTTGCGGGTACCGCGACCTGTCGTCCCGTTACGAGGAGAAGAACGCCGTGATCCTGGGCGTGTCGTTCGATGCGGTCAGCGAGAACGCGGCCTTCGCGCGCAAGTTCGGGTTCCCCTATCCCCTGCTGTGCGACACGTCGCGCTCGATCGGACTCGCTTACGGCGCCTGCGACGACCTGAAGGCCGGCTCCGCGCGGCGCATCTCGTACGTCATCGGGCCCGACGGCACCGTCGAGCACGCCTTCCCGAAAGTGGACGCGAAGACCCATCCGGCGGAGGTCCTGAAGCTCCTTCCGTGAGCGATCTCAAGGGCGACCTGGAGTCGCTGCGCATCGAACGGGACCGGCCCGCAGGTCGCCGCAGCCGGTGGCTGCTCGCCGGCGGAGCCCTGCTGGTCCTGATCGGCGCCGGTGCCTGGCTGTTGCTCGCGCGCGGCACCTTCGCGGCCGCCGAGATCGAGACGGTGCGGCCCGCCGTCCTGAAGGCCGGCGCGGCGCCCGCCGGGACGCTCGTTTTGACCGCGTCCGGCTACGTCGTCCCCCGGCGGAAAGCCGTGGTCTCGGCGAAAATCCAGGGGCGCTTGCAAGAATTGCGGGTCGAGGAGGGCAGCCGCGTGCGCGAGGGGGAGATCATCGCCCGGCTGGAAAGCGCCGACTACGAGGCGCAGGTGCGGCGCGCCCGGGCGGCGGTGCAGCGGGCGGAGGCCGACCTGGGTGAGAACCGGCGTCAGCTCCGCCTGTCGACGCAGCTCTCCCAGGAGAGCGTCGTGTCGCGCGACACGGTCGAGGCGGCGGAGAGCCGCGTCCGGATGGCCGAGGCGTCGGTGGCCCAGGCCGAGGCCGACCTCGGCTTCGCCGAGGCGCAGTACCGCAACACGCTGATCCGGGCGCCGTTCGGCGGCGTGGTGCTGAAGAAGATGGCGGAGGTCGGCGAGAGCGTCGCCCCGATCCCTCCGGGAGTCAACATCTCCACCGCGTCCGGCGCCGTCGTGGCCCTCGCCGACCTGGACACGCTGGAGGTGGAGGCGGACGTCAGCGAATCGAACGTGGCGCGGCTCGGTGCCGATCAGCCGGCCGAAGTGAGCGTGGAGGCTTTCCCCGAGAAGCGCTACCGCGCGGTGCTGCGGCAGATCATCCCGACCGCCGATCGCACCCGCGCCACGGTCCAGGTCAAGGTGACGATCCTCGACAAGGACCCTGATCTGAAGCCGGAGATGAACGCCAAGGTCAACTTCCTCGAGCGCGAGGCTCCGGCCGGCGCCGCCGCGGCGCCGGCCGCCGCGCAGATCACCGTGCCGCGCGACGCGGTCGTCGACCGGGCCGGCCGGTCCGTGGTGTTCGAAGTCCGCGATGGACGGGCCCGGGCCGTGAGCGTCGTGACGGGAGAGGCCCGCGAGGGTCAGGTGCTGGTCCGCGAGGGGCTCTCGGGATCCGAGACTCTCGTCGTCCGGCCCCCCGCGACGCTCGAGGACGGCGACGCGGTCCGCGTCAAATCCTGAGGCAGAGGTCCCGCCGGACGAGGAGGAGAGACGGATGTCGATGGTCGAGGTGAACCAGGTCCGCAAGCTCTACAAGCGCGACGCGCAGCAGATCACCGTCCTGGACGGACTCGACCTCCAGGTGCCGGAGGGGGAGTTCCTGGCGCTCATGGGGCCCTCGGGCTCGGGCAAGACGACGCTCCTCAATCTCATCGCCGGCATCGACCGTCCCACATCGGGAACAGTGCGGGTGGCGGGCACCGAACTGTCGCAGCTGTCGGAGAACGCCCTGGCGCGCTGGCGGAGCCGGAGCGTCGGCTTCATCTTCCAGTTCTACAACCTGATCCCGGTCCTGACGGCCCTGGAGAACGTGGAGCTTCCGCTCCTCCTGGAGCGGCTCGGCGGACGCGAGAGGCGGGAGCGGGCGCTCACCGCACTCAAGATCGTCGGGCTCGCCGATCGAGCCTCGCACTACCCCCGGCAGTTGTCGGGCGGCCAGGAGCAGCGCGTGGCCATCGCGCGCGCCTTCGTCTCCGACCCCAAGGTGCTGGTGGCCGACGAGCCGACCGGCGATCTGGATGCCCGGAGCGCCGAGGAGATCCTGGCGCTCATGGAGACGCTCAATCGCGAGTTCAAGAAGACCATCGTCATGGTGACCCATGACCCGAGGGCGGCCGCCCGGGCGCACGTGCAGCGCCACCTCGACAAGGGCGTGCTGACGGCCGACGCATGAGATTCCTGCCGCTCGTCTTGAAGCACCTCCGGCGGAGCTGGGTCCGGAGCCTCAGCACCATCCTGGCGATGGCGCTCTGCATCTTCCTGTTCTGCACGCTGCAGACCTTCCTCACGGCAGTCAACCGGAGCCTCAAGAGCGCCAACGCGGCGCGCCTCGTGACGCGCCACGCCGTGAGCCTGGTGTTCAACCTGCCGCTCGCCTACCGCGACCGGATCGCCGCTGTGCCGGGCGTCAAGCAGATCGCCATGCAGAACTGGTTCGGCGGCGCGAGGCGCGCCGGCGACTTCTCCGAATTCTTCCCCAACCTGGCGGTCGAGGCGGAGCCCTTCCTGGAGATGTACCCCGAGCTGATCCTGACGCCGGAAGAGAAGCAGGCGTTCCTCGGGGACCCGCGCGGCTGCGTCCTCGGCCCGGACACCGCCGCCCGGTTCGGCTGGAAGTTGGGCGACACGTTTCAGCTCGAGAGCTTCATTCCCCCCTACCGGGTCGGCCGGCCGTTCGAGTTCGTGATCCGCGGCATCTACACGACCGACGAGGCCCACTACCCCGGCACCGACCGCACGCTGATGTTCTTCCACCACAAGTACCTGTACGAGACGACGGGGCGGCGCGTGGGGGTCGGCACCTACGTCACCGAGGTCTCCGACCCGAGCCAGGCGGGGGCGGTCAGCAAGGCCATCGACGCGCTGTTCGCCAACAGCGACAACGAGACCCACACCGAGACCGAGCAGGCCTTCCGGGCCAGCTTCGTGTCGATGGCCGGCAATCTGGCCCTGCTCCTCAACACCATCGGCCTGGCGGTCACCTTCACGATCCTGCTCGTGACGGCCAACACCATGAGCATGGCGATCCGCGAGCGGCGGACCGAGATGGGCGTCCTCAAGACGCTCGGCTTCTCGAGCGCGCGGGTCATGGGGCTGGTCCTGACGGAGGCCGGTGCTTTGGGGGTGCTCGGAGGGCTGCTGGGGCTCCTGCTGAGCCAGGTCCTGATCGGCGCCCTGCCCCACGTGCCGATGATCGGGCCGTTCGTGCGGGGCCTCGCGGGCTTCGGCCTGACGCCCCTCCTGGCCCTGAGCGGTCTGGGGGTGGCCCTGTTCATCGCCCTGGCCGCCGGCCTGGTGCCGGCCGTCCTGGCGTACCGCGCCCGCATCACCAACCTTCTGAGGCAGGTCTGATGGCGCTTCCGATCAGTTACAACGTCCGCAGCCTGATCGTCCGCTGGAAGGTCACGCTCCTCGCCATCGGCGGCATAGCCCTGGTCGTAACCGTCCTCGTGGTCCTGACCGCGATGGCGAACGGCTTCATGCAGACCCTGGCCGCCACCGGCGACCCCGCCAACGCCATCGTGGTGCAGCGCGGCTCGGGGAGCGAATTGACCTCCTTCTTCAGCCGCGAGCATCGCAACCTGATCGAGGCCGACGGGCGCATCGCGCGCGGCGCCGACGGTCTGCCGCTGACCTCCGCCGAGATCGTGATCGTCGCCAACCTGAAGCGCAAGGCCGACGGCGAGCCGACCAACGTCACGGTGCGCGGCATCACGCCGAACGCCTTCAAGGTGCGCTCGGGGATCCGGATCGTCAACGGGCGGATGTTCACGCAGGGGCTGGGCGAGGTCATCGTCGGCGAGCAGATCGCGAGGCGGATCGCGGGCCTCGACCTCGGCCAGAAGCTCAAGATCCAGAACCGCGACTGGGAGGTGGTCGGCTGGTTTGCCGCCGCCGGAGGGGCGCTCGAGAGCGAGATCTGGGGCGACTACGAGGTCATGGGCCCCGCCTTCCGGCGCGGCGGCGGGCAGAACTCGCTGACGGTGCGCCTGACCGATCCGTCGACTCGCGAGGCGTTCGACAAGGAGTGGCGGGAGAACCCCCAGATGCAGGTGCAGGCGGACAGCGAGCGCGAGTACTACGCCAAGCAGTCGGGACCGGTGCGCGGCCCGCTCCTGGCGCTCGCCGGATTCGTCTCGGTGGTGATGGGGATCGGGGCAATCTTCGGGGCCATGAACACCATGTACGCCATCGTCGCGGCGCGCACGCGCGAAGTCGGCACGCTCCGCGCCCTGGGCTTCTCGCGCCGCAGCATCCTGACCTCCTTCCTGATCGAGTCGCTTTTCCTGGCGCTCGTCGGCGGGGTGGCCGGATGCCTCCTCGCCTTCCCGATGAACGGCTACAGCACCGGCACCGGCCAGACCGCGAGCTTCAGCGAGGTCGCCTTCGCCTTCCGCATTTCCCCCGCGAGCCTGACGCTGGGGATGCTGTTCGCGCTCATGATGGGCTTCCTCGGGGGCCTGCTGCCGGCCTTCCGGGCCTCGCGCCTCCCGATCACGACGGCCCTGCGCGAGGGCTAGTCCGGTTTTTCCGACCGATTTCCTGCTGCGACGGGCCCGGTGAGAAGACAGGGACTGGCGGCCCGGCGTGCGCCGGGCCGCCTCCCCGAGTGAGACGTCTACCGCTCCTGGACCTCTAGACCTTCAGCGTGGCGCTGCCGGGCTTCCAGTTGGCAGGGCAGAGCTCGCCCGTCTGGAAGGCCTGCAGGACGCGCAGCGTCTCGTCGACGCTCCGGCCGACTCCGAGGTTGTGGACGACGGAGTACTGCAGCATCCCCTTCGGGTCGACGAGGAACAGCCCGCGCAAGGCGATCCCCTTGTCCTCCAGCAGCACGCCGTACCTGCGGCTGACGTCCTTGGTCAGGTCGGAGGCCAGTGGGAACTTGAGCTCGCCGAGGCCGTTCTTCTCGCGCGGCGTCTTGATCCAGGCCCGGTGGACGAACTTCGAGTCGATGCTGACCCCGAGGACTTCGGCCCCCAGCGCGCGGAACCGGTCCGTGGCCTCCGAGAAGGCGATGATCTCGGTCGGGCAGACGAAGGTGAAATCGAGCGGGTAGAAGAACAGGACCAGCCACTTCTTGCTGTAGTCCGACAGGCGCACCGGCTGGTCGAGCGCCTCCAGGTTGCGAGTCGACTCCATGACGAAGTCGGGAGCCGGGCTCCCGACCTGGGCGGTCTTTGCGTTGCTTTCGGAAGTCATCGATTCTCTCCTCCGTGCGTGGTCCGGGAAGTCCGGATGGGCTCCCCTGTTTCTGATGACGCGCCGCCCCCCGGGAGGCAGGCGGCGCAATACCCGACGATCTCGATGTGGTAGTCCGTCGCCCGGAAGTCGGGCCTGTCATACGTCTCCAGCGTCCTCGATCCTGCAGGCCGCTCCAGGTCGTCGATGGCGCCGCATCCGAGGCAGCGACGATGGTCGTGGACGTCGATCCTGGCGTCGTAGCGGGCCACCCCGTCGGGACCGGCGATGCGACTTACGAGACCTGCCGCCGTCAGGGTCTCGAGCGACGTGTAGACGGTGGCCAGCGACAGCCCCGGCACGAGGCGCCGCACGCTGCGATAGAGCGCCTCCGCCGTCGGGTGATCGATCCGCCCGGCCAGAGCGGCGTAGATGGCCCGCCGCTGGCGCGTCGGACGCGCCCCGCGGGCCCGCAGCGCATCCTCCAGGCGGGCCCGCAGCCGTCGCGCTTCATCCGTTTCCAACTGAGGCCTGCGGATCATGCGCGGCAGTCTATGCGGCCCCGCCGCCCAAGTCAATAATCGTTTTTGAAATGTATGTAACGTGTTTACTTACGTAATTTGACTATCGATGGAATGTCCGTGTCCGTGGCCTCCAGGGGGATGCGGCAGGCGCGGGCCACGCCGTCACGATACAGCAGCCACAGCTCCAGCGTTCTCTCGAGGAGCGCGCGCAGCCGGTCGCCCTGGCGGCCGGGCGTGACGTGCTCCAGGACCATCTTCCACGCCATCTTGCGATGCCCGGTCTCCACCATGTGATGGGCGCGCTTCAGATCGAGGAACCGCGGGTCGACGCCATAGTGCTGGACCAGGAAATGGCGGCGCAAGTCGGCCTCCACGTCGACCGGGTCCTCGGGCTCCGGCGCCGTGACCCGCTTGCGGTCCTCACGGCTCCCTTCGATGAAGATGGTGACGAGCGCGGCCCCTTCGATCCAGGGGCGCCGGGTCGTGACCTGATCGATCCAGGCGCGGTAGGCCGCGGCCTCGGGGATCAGCTCGATGCCGCCGAACCGCGAGCGCGGGAACCCGAGCCCCTCCATCATGACGAGGAACAGCTCGGGATGCGGGACTCCCTTGCTCAGCTTGCCCGTCTCCTCCTCGAAGAGGTTCTCCGCGAGGTCCTGACGGACCTCCGGATGCGGGCACCGGGCGTGCACGCGGCTCAGCAGGATCGGGAAATCGCGCACGTAGACCTCGAACTCCTGCTGGAAGTGCAGCAGCAGATGGGCTCGCGTCGCCTTCCCGGAAGCGAAGTGCGGGTAGGCTCGGTGATCCTTGCGATCCATGACTTCGAGGAGCGCTTCCTGGAGCTGCGAGGCTGGCTGCACCGAAGGGACCTCCTCCTTCTAGGATTCCAAGATGCGACCGCGGCGCCCCGGGATCAAGTCCCGGTGGCTTCCGAGGTCAGCGCGGCCCCCGGCCGCCACCGGGAGAATTCGGATCGGGCTCGTCCGGCGCGGGCTCCGCGGGCGCGGGTTCCGCGGGCCCGGCGGGCGCCGGCGCCTCGTCGGAAGCTCCCGGCTGGGGCTGGGCCTCGGGAACCGTGGCGCGCTCGCCTCCCTCCTCCTGCGGCGCCGGGATCTGGAAGGGCACACCGGGCGGCTCCAGCGGCTTCGGTGGGGGCTGCGGGGCGGCGCGCGGCGGCTTCGCCTTCGGAGGCGGCTCCTGCCCCGCCTGCGGCAGGGTGAAGCCGCGCGGCGGCAGCACCAGACAGCGGAGATCGGGAATGAGCGAGCGGTAGACTTCGGCGCCGGTTTTCTCGTCGAGCTGCACGGAGAGCTCGAGGCGCGGCGCATCCCCACCCCCCCCACCGCGGAGCCTGTCCCACAGGCCCCGCACGGACGCCCACCCCATCCGCAGGCCGCTCCCCGCTCCCGGGCCGCTGACGTACAGGACCACCGGCTGCTTGAACTGGACGCGGTAGGCCTTGGGCGGCTCCGGCGGCAGGATGTTCGCCACGTTTTCGTCGTCGGCCCCGGCCTCCACCTGCTCGGGCGTCAGGGGATTGAGCCGCGGGTCGCCGTCCTTCTCCCGCACCGTGAAGATCCCGGCGAGCAGTGGAGGGTCTGGATTCGTCCCATGCTTCGCCGGCACCAGCCCCTTGGCGCTCAAGTCGGGAAGCGGCACCTCGCGGAGCGTCATCCCGAGGAGCCGGTAGCGCAGCGTCTTCGCCTCCAGATCGAGGACGAGGTAGGGCTTGCGCGTCGAAGCGAGCGCCATCTCGGTCTCGAGCGCCGCCACCCTCCGACGTTCCGATTCGAAGGCGTCGCGCGTCGGGACGCCCGCAGCACCGCCACGGAGGAGGCCCTCCCCGGCAGCCAGCGCGAAGAGCGCTGCGGCGATCGTCCGGATGGATCGTGCTCTCATGCCGTGGGTCCCTAAAAGATGTACACCGCCGTGCCGATCTTCACGCGGTGGTAGACCGTGTCGAGGTCCTGGTCCCCGAGCCGCACGCAGCCGTGCGTGATGCTCAACCCCAGCGCCCGCTGATAGAGCGTCCCGTGGATCAGGTAACCGTCTCCGAGGTCCATGGCGTAAGCACCGAGCTCGGCCGGCGCCAGGCGCTCGGCGATCCCCCGCGGGATCGGCTCTCCGACCTCCAGGAACGCCCAGTCGGGCTTGATCCAGACAGGATTCGGATGCTTGGCCCGGATGAAGAACTCGCCGCGCGGCGTGTCGAAGACCCAGCGGCGCTTCCGCGCCGGATCGAGCAGGGCCCGCCCGCTTCCCGTGGAGCAGGTCGCGCGCAGGGTCTCCTGGCCGTTCTCGTACAGAGACAGGAGATTGCGGCCCGTGTCGATCACCACGTAGGTCTTTCCCTGGCCCGGCCGGAGCGCCGCGATCTTGCGCTCCAGCGCCTGGGCGCGCGCCTCCAGCGCCTGATGCTCCCGCCGCAGGGAGGCGTCGAGCGGCGTCAGGTCGGGGGCCGGCGCCG
>Ga0075418_10004346_pt1 | contig 16164 bp, 14 predicted proteins | sample SoiMetdeltSBSDD2_FD_81776 | JGI IMG/M metagenome (GOLD analysis project Ga0075418, IMG submission 81776) | Bulk soil microbial communities from a Populus tree surrounding site in Tennessee, USA - Soil MetaG P. deltoides SBSDD2 | ecosystem: Environmental > Terrestrial > Soil > Tree plantation...
CGCTACGTCGCCATTGCGGCCACGGAGAACGAGGTGAGCGACATCTGGATCCACGACACCGAGCGCGGGACGAGGACGCGCCTCTCGACCAACGCCGCGTCGTTCACGCCGGCCGCCTGGTCGAAGGACGGCACGCGACTGGTGTACGCCGAGGGGACGAACGTTCCTTTCAAACTGATGATGAAGTCGGCCGACGGAGGGGGGGACGCGAAGCCGATCGGTCCCGGCTGGGGGGCCTCCTACTCGCAGGACGGCCGATATCTCCTGTTCGCCGATTCGGACAAGGAGAGCAACTTCAACCTCTTCTATCTCGACCTCCAGGGCGACGGCAAGCGGGTCACCCTCGTGGACGCGCCAGGGCAGCAGCTCTGGCCGCGCCTGTCGCCCGACGGGCGCTATGTCGCCTACGTCTCGGACGAGAGCGGCCCGGAAGAGGTCTACATCAAGCGTTTCCCCAGCGCCGAGGGGAAGTGGCAGGTCTCGACCGCCGGCGGCTTCTGGCCGCGCTGGAGCCGCCGGGGAGACCACCTCTATTACGCGCAAGGAATGACGCTGATGCAGGTCGACGTCACGACCGCGCCCGACCTGCGGCTTTCCGCGCCTCGACCGCTGTTCACGAGAAAGCCGTCGGGATGGGGCCTCATCTTCGGCTGGCCTCCCGGCTTCGACGTCTCCCCCCAGGACGACCGCTTCCTGGTCGCGCACGCGGTGGAGGAGGGGATGGACAAGAGCGGCATCATGATGGTCGAGAACTGGATGAGCGAGTTCGCGCACCCCTGACGGCCCCTCCCCCTCCGCCTCGCCCCCGGGTGTGGCTCAAGGCCGCATCGGTTTGACACTGCTCTCGACCGTGTGCTAGTTTTCGCGTTCCGCTTCGACCTGATGGAGAGTGCGCGCGGGTCGTGTCCCGGCGCGGCCGCCGTGCGACGAGCCGCCGCCGGGTTTTTGATGTCGGCCCGGCCCTCCCCGCCGATCGCGAGGACCGACGCTTGAAGATGGTCGCCATTGCCGGCCGCTACGCCAGGGCGCTGGCCGATCTGGCCGGCCGCGAGCCGAAGCGCCTGGAGGCGCTCGCCTCCGAGCTGGACCTCGTGGCGCGGGTGGTTGGCTCCGACGCGCGCCTCGCCCGGTTCCTGGCCAGCCCCTCGGTGAAGCGCGATCAGAAGGACGCCGTCCTCGACACGCTCGCCTCTAAGGCGAAGCTCTCCGAGCTGGCGCGGCGTTTCGTCGGCGTGCTGGTGGACAACGGCCGCGTGGGGGACCTGGCAAACATCGCGGCGGCGTTCGCTGAGACCAAGGACGCGGCGCTCGGCATCCTGCCCGCCCAGACGACCGTGGCCGTGCGACTGACCGAGGTGGAGGAGGGGGCGCTGCGATCCGCCCTGGAGAAGATGACCGGCCGGACAGTCCGCCTGACGGTGACGGTGGACCCGGAGGTGTTGGGAGGGGCGCGCACCCGGATCGGGTCCCGCGTCTACGACGGAACGCTCAGGAGCCAGCTCGACACCCTGCGCCGGCGCCTGGTGGCGGCCCGCTAGGAGAGGCTTCCCGTCAGGGTGCTACGCCCCGGCGAGCGAGGAGAATCGATGGCATCGATCAAGGCCGACGAGATCGTCAGCGTCCTGAAGCAGCAGATCGAGGGGTTCAAGGCGGGCGTCGACGTCAGCGAGGTCGGCACGGTCGTCTCCGTGGGGGACGGCATCGCCCGCGTCAACGGCCTCGAGGCCTGCATGTCGGGAGAGCTCCTGGAGCTGCCGCACGGTGTCTTCGGCATGGCGCTCAACCTCGAGGAAGGATCGGTCGGCGTCGTGCTGCTGGGGGAGTTCCACACGATCAAGGAAGGGGACACCGTCAAGCGCACCGGCCGGATCATGGACGTGCCGGTCGGGGACGCGCTCGTCGGGCGCGTCGTCGATCCGCTCGGCCAGCCGCAGGACGGCAAGGGCCCGATCGCCACCGACCATACGAGCACCCTGGAGCGGATCGCCCCCGGCGTCGTCGACCGCCAGCCGGTCAAGGAGCCGATGCAGACCGGCCTCAAGGCGATCGACGCCATGATCCCGATCGGCCGCGGCCAGCGCGAGCTGATCATCGGGGATCGCCAGACCGGCAAGACCGCCGTCGCCGTCGACGCCATCATCAACCAGAAGGGGACCGGCGTCATCTGCGTCTACGTCGCCATCGGCCAGAAGCGGTCGACCATCGCCCAGGTCGTCAAGACGCTCGAGGAGCACGGGGCCATGGCCTACACCATCGTGGTGAGCGCCTCGGCCAGCGAGCCGGCGACCATGCAGTACATCGCCCCGTACGCCGGCTGCGCCATGGGGGAGCACTTCCGCGACACCAAGAAGCACGCGCTGGTCATCTACGACGACCTCAGCAAGCACGCGGCGGCCTACCGGGAGATCTCCCTCCTCCTGCGCCGGCCGCCGGGACGCGAGGCGTACCCCGGCGACGTCTTCTACCTGCACTCGCGCCTTCTGGAGCGGGCCGCCAAGCTGAGCGACGCGCTCGGCGGCGGGTCGCTGACCGCGCTCCCGGTCATCGAGACGCAGGCGGGGGACGTGTCGGCCTACATCCCGACGAACGTCATCTCGATCACCGACGGGCAGATCTACCTGGAGTCCGACCTGTTCTTCTCCGGCATCCGGCCGGCGGTCAACGTCGGGCTGTCGGTCAGCCGCGTCGGCGGCAACGCCCAGATCAAGGCCATGAAGCAGGTGGCCGGGACGCTGCGGCTGGACCTGGCGCAGTACCGGGCGATGGCCGCGTTCGCCCAGTTCGGGTCGGACCTCGACAAGGCGACCCAGGCGCAGCTGCACCGCGGCAAGCGCCTGACGGAGCTCCTGAAGCAGGGGCAGTACCAGCCGCTGCCGGTCGAGAAGCAGGTCATCGCCCTGAGCGCCGGAGTCAGCGGCCTGCTCGACGACCTGGAGGTGGAACAGGTGCGGCCGTTCGAGGAAGCGCTCTACAAGTATCTCGACGGGCCGGGCCGGGCCGTGGCGCGGGCCCTCGCGGAGAAGAAGGCCCTCGACGACGCGATGAAGGCCGAATTGCGCAAGCTGGTCGAAGGGGTGAAGGCCGACTTCAAGGCGCTGCACGCGGCCCCGCCCTCGTCCGGCGGGAAGCCGGCCGCGCCGGCCAAAGAAAGCGCGAAGCCTGCGGCCCCGCCCGCCGCGTGATCCAATCCTAGGCGATGGCCAACGTCCGCGATTTCCGCACCCGCATCCGGAGCGTCAAGAGCACGCAACAGATCACCCGCGCCATGTACCTGGTGGCGGCAGCCAAGATGCGTCGGGCGCAGGAACGCATCATCACCGCGCGTCCGTACGCAAAAAAGATGCTCGAGGTGCTGTCGTCCCTGGCGGCGCGCACCGGCGCCGACAGGCACCCGCTCCTGGCGCGCCGGCCCGAGGAGAAGGTCATCGTCGTCGTGATCTCCTCCGACAAAGGTCTGTGCGGGTCGTTCAACACCAACATCCTGAACCGCGCCCGCGCCTACCTCGGCGAGCTGCGGGACAAGCGGGTCCAGGTCGACGTCATTGGCAAGAAGGCGCGCGACTGGTTCAAGCGCCGCCCCTACACCGTGCGGCGCGTGGAGGCCGATCTGTTCCGTGACCTGACGCCGGCGCACGCCGAGTCGATCGCCTCGGACCTGGCCGCGCTGTTCACCGCGGCCGAGGTCGACGCCGTCTACCTCGTCTACAACGAGTTCAAGTCGGTCCTGCAGCAGCGCGTCGTGGTCGAGCCGCTCCTGCCGATCCCGCGATCCATCTTCGACGAGCAGGCCGCGGCGGCGCGCCGCGAGGAGTCCCCGCAGGGGCCCCCGCCGGAGGACTACATCTACGAGCCGGACGACGCGACGCTGTTCGCCTCGCTCCTGCCGAAGCACGTCACGACCCAGGTGTTCCGGGCGCTGCTCGAGTCGGCGGCCGCCGAGCAGGGCGCGCGCACGACGGCGATGGACAACGCCACCCGCAACGCCTCGGAGATGATCGACGCGCTGACGCTGCAGATGAACAAGATCCGCCAGGCCTCGATCACCAAGGAGATCCTGGAGGTCGTGAGCGGCGCGGAGGCGCTCAAGTGACGGCGTGGACCGAAAAGACGCGGCGTCCGGAGAGGGGACTCTGAGGTGCGATCGCGGCTGCGACCCGGGGAGGATCTCATCCTGACGGTGCGGCGCCACCCGATCGCGCTCGTCGTCCCGGCGGCGACCGCGCTCTTCGTGTTCGGGGCGTTCGCGGCGTCGTGGCTGGCGCCGACGCCAGCCTGGCGCGCGGTGGGCGGCGCGGCCCTCCTGGTGGGGGGCGTCTGGGCCCTGTGGCGCTGGCTCGACTGGCGCGTGGACCTGTGGGCCGTGACCTCGCAGCGGGTCATCGACGAGTCGGGCGTGCTGACGGTGCGCACGGTCGACAGCCCGCTGGAGGCGATCAACAACGTCGCCAGCGAGCAGACGCTGTTGGGGAGGATGTTCGGCTTCGGCAAGGTCGTGGTCCAGAGCGCGGCGGAGGACGGGGCGGTCCGGATCGAGGGCATCGCGCGGCCGGAGGAGCTGCGCGACGCCATCCTGGAGATGAAGGAGAGGCGCCGGGCGGCGTCCCGGCAGTCCTGAGACGGCAAAGGAGCGTTCGATGAACGTCGGCAAGGTGGTGCAGATCATCGGTCCCGTGGTGGACATCGAGTTCCCGGCGGATCATTTGCCGCCGATCTACAACGCCGTGATGATCACGAGCGAGGGGTTCGAGGTCCCGACACCCCTCGAGGTCACCGCCGAGGTGGAGCAGCACCTGGGCGAGGGGCGGGTGCGCTGCGTCGCCATGGAGCCGACCGACGGCATGGTGCGCGGCATGAAGGCCGTCGACGAGGGGCGGCCGATCGCCGTGCCGGTCGGCCAGGAGGTCCTCGGCCGGGTCATCAACGTGCTCGGAGAGCCGGTCGACAAGCTGGGTCCCATCAAGGCGAAGGAGAGCCTGCCGATCCACCGCGCCGCCCCCACCTTCGAGCAGCAGAACACCAAGCTCGAGATGTTCGAGACAGGCATCAAGGTCATCGACCTCATCGAGCCGTACCTCAAGGGCGGCAAGACCGGCCTGTTCGGCGGGGCCGGCGTCGGCAAGACCGTCATCATCATGGAGCTGATCAACAACGTCGCCATGAAGCACGGCGGCGTGTCGGTCTTCGCCGGCGTCGGCGAGCGCACCCGCGAGGGGAACGACCTCTGGCTGGAGATGAAGGAGTCGGGCGTCATCAACAAGACGGCGCTGGTGTACGGCCAGATGACCGAGCCGCCCGGGGCTCGTCTGCGGGTCGGCCTGACGGGTCTGACGGTGGCGGAGTACTTCCGCGACCAGATGGGGCAGGACGTCCTGCTGTTCATCGACAACATCTTCCGGTTCACCCAGGCGGGGTCCGAGGTGTCGGCCCTCCTGGGCCGCATGCCGTCGGCGGTCGGCTACCAGCCGACGCTGGCCACGGAGCTGGGGGAGCTGCAGGAGAGGATCACCTCGACCGTGAAGGGCTCCATCACCTCGGTGCAGGCGATCTACGTCCCGGCCGACGACTACACCGATCCGGCGCCGGCGACGACCTTCGCGCACCTCGACGCCTCGACCAACCTGTCGCGCCAGATCGCCGAAATGGGCATCTACCCGGCGGTGGATCCGCTCGCCTCCACCTCGCGCATCCTCGACCCGCGCATCGTCGGGCAGGAGCACTACGATGTGGCGCGTCAGGTCCAGGGCGTGCTGCAGCGCTACAAGGACCTGCAGGACATCATCGCCATCCTCGGCATCGACGAGCTGTCGGAGGAGGACAAGCTGGCCGTGGCGCGCGCCCGCAAGATCCAGCGCTTCCTGTCGCAGCCGTTCTTCGTCGCGGAGCAGTTCACCGGGATCAAGGGGAAGTACGTGCCGATCAAGGACACCGTGCGCGGCTTCAAGGAGATCGTGGACGGGAAGCACGACGAGGTCCCCGAGCAGGCCTTCTACCTGGTGGGCGGCATCGAGGAGGTCCTGGAGAAGGCGGAGCAGATGAAGAATGCTGCCTGAGTCGCTGAATCTCGAGATCGTCACCCCCGAGAAGCGCTTGGTGTCGACGACAGTCGACGAGGTCGTCATGCCGGGGAGCGAGGGATCGCTCGGCGTACTCCCGGGCCACGCGCCGCTCCTGACCGGGCTCTCGGTCGGTGTGCTCTCCTATAGGAACGCCAACGTGCGCCACTATCTCGCCATCGCCTGGGGGTTCGCGGAGGTCCTGCCGGACAAGGTCAGCGTCCTGGCGGAGATCGCCGAGCGCGGCGAGGAGATCGACCGCGAGCGGGCGGAGAAGGCCCGGGACCGGGCGCTCGGGCGCCTGAAGAGCCAGGACCCCGACGTCGACTTCAAGCGGGCGCAGGTGGCGCTCGAGAAGGCGCTCATCCGCCTCCAGGCCTCGGCGCACGCCCGCGGAGAGAGCGCCTAGCGCCATGCCGGGAGGTGCTCCCGCGCCCTTCCTTTCGGTCGTCATCCCGGCGTACAACGAAGAGGGACGGATCCGGGACAGCCTGCTCCGGGCGTCCGTCTGGCTCGCGGTCCCCGGCCGCCTTCCGGGGGACGCGGAGATCGTCGTGGTGGACGACGGCAGCCGGGACAGGACGGCGGCGGTCGTCGAGGCGACGGCCGGCTCCCTGCCTCCCGGGGCTCCTGCGCTGCGGCTCCTGCGCAACGGCGCCAACCGGGGGAAGGGCTACTCCATCAAGCACGGGGTCCTCATGGCCGCGGGGGAGTTCCTGCTTCTGAGCGACGCCGACTTCTCCACCCCGATCGAGGAGCTGCCGCACCTCCTGGACCCGGTCACACGGGAGGAGTGCGACATCGCCATCGGATCGCGCGGCCTGCCCGGATCGCGCATCGAGGTGCGGCAGCCGGTCTGGCGCCAGACGATGGGTCGGACCTTCAATGGCATCGTCCGCGTCGCGACGGGGCTGCCGTACCGCGACACGCAGTGCGGGTTCAAGGTGATGCGCCGGGACCCGGTGCTGCCGCTGTTCCGGGCGGCCCGCATCGAGCGCTTCGCCTACGACGTGGAGATCCTGTACCTGGCGCGCAAAGCGCGCCTCGCGGTGCGCGAGATCCCGGTCCGGTGGCGCGATGCAGCCGGCTCCAAAGTGCACGCGGCGCGCGACTCCTGCCGGATGCTCCTGGAAGTGGCGCGGATCCTCTGGCTTGACCGGCGCTCCCGCTACGGCCGGATCGGGGAGGGCGCGTGAGACGCGGGCGGCGCGTGAAGCGCGGGCGCGTAGGGCGCCGGCGCACGGCCCGCCAACGACGGGCTCTCGCGCTCTCGGGCGCCGTGGTGCGCGATCGGGAGGCCGCCCGGCGGCTGTTCGCGCGCCTGAGGCGGCGCGGTGTGCGTCTCGTCTTCACGAACGGCGTGTTCGATCTGCTGCACATAGGGCACCTGCGCCTGCTGCTCGCGGCCCGCGCCCTGGGGGACGCGCTCGTGGTCGGGGTCAACACCGACGCCTCGGTGCGGAGGCTCAAGGGACGGGGACGGCCGATTGTGCCGCTTCCGGAGCGGATGGAGATGCTGGCGCGCTTCGTCCCCGTCGACTACGTGGTGCCATTCGGCGAGGACACGCCGGCGCGGCTCATCGAAACGGTCCGGCCGGCAGTCCTGGTGAAGGGGAGCGACTACTGCGCCTCCCAGATCGTCGGGCGCGAGGCGGTCGAGAAGGACGGCGGACGCGTCGTGCGGGTCCGCCTCCTGCCCGGCCGCTCCACCTCGCGCCTGATCGGACGCGCGCGCCGGGCCTTCAGGATGTCATGAGCCCGGCCGGCCTGGGGCTGCTCGATCTCGAAGGACGGGACCGCTCCCTGGCGGCGGCGCTCGGGGTCCTCGCCCGCCCCGAGGGACGGCTGGCGCTCGCGGGGCTGTCGCCGCCGGCCGCCGCGGTCCTCCTGCCGGCGCTCCTCGACCGCGCTCCGGGCGGCAAGATCATCCTCCTCGTGCCGGGGGAGCGCGAGGCCGAGCCGTTCCTCCTGGACCTGCGCTTCGCCGCGGCCCAGGAGGACAGAGGCAGCGGGGGAGGCGCGGGGCTCACGGGTGGCGCGGGCCCGCGTGTCCATCTCTTTCCGTCCCTGGAGGCCGACCCGTACCAGGAAATGGCGCCGCACCTGCACGTGGCGGTCGACCGAGTGCAGGCCCTGCGGGCGCTCCGGGAGCCGGGGCCGTCGATCGTCGTCGTCCCGGTCCGGGCGCTCATCTACCCGCTCGCGCCGCCGCGCGCCTTCGACCTCGCCACCTTCGACGTGCGGCGCGGCCAGAACCTGAAGCCGGACGATCTCTCCGGCTTCCTCCTGGCGTCGGGGTACGTGCGCGTCGACCTGGTGTCGGAGATCGGCGAGTTCTCCCGGCGCGGCGGAATCATCGATCTCTTCCCGCCGGACGCCGAGTGGCCCCTGCGGGTCGAGTTCTGGGGGGACGAGATCGAGACGCTGCGCCGCTTCGACGCCGAGACCCAGCACTCCGGGGAGGACGTGGAGGCGGCGCGCGTGCCCCCGGTGCGCGAGTACCCCTGGGACGCGGCCGCCTTCTCCCGCCTGCGGGACGCGCTCCTGGGACTGCGCGGAGGGCGGCGCCGGCCGCGCTCCGCTCTGGGACCGGACGATCTCGCGGAGCGCATCGAGGCGTTACAGTCCGGCCGCCCCTTCCCCGCCTTCGAGGCCTGCGTGCGGCTGGTGGAGAAGGCCCCCGCGACGCTGTTCGACTACGCCCCCGACGCCCTCCTGTGCGCCTGGGAGACGGCCCGCGCCCAGTCGGAGCTGGAGGCGGTCTACGTCGAGATGCACGCCTCGCTCGACCTGACTGAGGAGTTCGGCATGCCGCCGCCGGAGGACCTCCTCGCCCCGCGCGAGGCGCTGCAGTCGGCGGTGGACCGCGCACGCCTGCGGCTCTCGGAGCTGGGGCTCGAGGAGGAGAAGCCGGCGCGCGTCGCCTGCGCCCCGGTGCGCTCCTACCACGGGAAGATCCAGGACCTGGCGAAGGACCTCGAGGCCGCCCCGCCCGGCACCACGACGCTGTGCCTCATGGAGACCTCGGGGCGCGCCGAGCGGCTGCGGGAGCTACTGGAACGCTACGGGCCGCCGCCCCGCGTCGTCGTCGATCAGGGGCGCCTGTCGCACGGCTTCCTCCTACCCTCCGCCGGAGTCCAGGTCCTGACCGAGAAGGAGGTCTTCGGCGAGCACGCGGAAGGAGAGCGCCCGCGCCGCCGGGCGGCCGCCTTCAGCCCCGGCTTCCGCGACCTCAAGGTCGGCGATCTCGTGGTGCACGTGGAGCACGGCGTCGGGCGCTACGGCGGCATCGCCCGCATGGGGGACGGCGAGTCGCCGCGCGACTTCATGCTCCTCACGTACGAGGGGGAGGACCGGCTCTACGTCCCGATCGACCGCCTGGATCTCGTGCAGCGCTACTCCGGGACGCATGGCCACAAGGCCCGCCTCGACCGGCTCGGCGGGACCGGCTGGGAGCGCACCAAGAGGCGGGTCCGCAAGGCGATGGAGGAGATGGCGAAGGACCTCCTCGACCTGTACGCCGCCCGCGCCGCGGCGAAGGGTCATGCTTTCTCCCCGGACACTCCCTGGCAGAAGGAGTTCGAGGACGCCTTCCCCTTTCCCCTGACTCCGGACCAGGAGAAGGCGGCTTCGGAGAGCAAGGCCGACATGGAGCGCGACGCCCCGATGGACCGCCTCATCTGCGGCGACGTCGGGTTCGGCAAGACCGAAGTCGCGATGCGCGCCGCCTTCAAGGCGGTCATGGAGGGCCGCCAGGTGGCGGTCCTCTGCCCGACCACGGTCCTGGCGTTCCAGCACCTCCAGACCTTCCGCGACCGCTTCGCCTCCTGGCCGGCCACGATCGAGATGATCTCGCGCTTCCGGACGCCGAAGGAGCAGAAGGCGGTGCTCGAGGGGACGGCGCGAGGGAAGGTCGACATCCTGATCGGCACCCACCGGATCCTGTCCAAGGACGTAGAGTTCCGCGAGCTGGGGCTCCTCATCGTCGACGAGGAGCAGCGCTTCGGCGTGGCGCACAAGGAGCGCATCAAGAGGATCAAGAAGAACGTCGACGTCCTGACCCTGACCGCCACCCCGATCCCGCGCACCCTGCAGATGTCGCTCGCCGGCATCCGCGACATGTCGGTCATCACGACGCCCCCCGAGAACCGGCTCGCCATCCAGACCGCCGTCGTGCCCTTCAAGGAAGGCATCGTCTCCTCGGCCGTGCGCCACGAGCTGCAGCGGGGCGGCCAGGTGTACGTGGTGCACAACCGGGTGGAGTCGATCGCCTCGATGGGGAAGTTCCTCCACAGGATCGTCCCCGAGGCGCGCGTCGCCGTCGCCCACGGGCAGATGAGCGAGGGCGTGCTGGAGCGCACGATGATCGCCTTCCTGCGAGGGGAGTTCGACGTGCTCCTGGCGACCACGATCATCGAGAACGGCCTCGACATCCCGCGCGTCAACACCATCGTCGTCAACCGCGCCGACCGCTTCGGCCTGGCGCAGCTCTACCAGCTGCGCGGCCGCGTCGGCCGCTCCGACCGGCGCGCCTACGCCTACCTGATGGTGCCGGGGCGGAAGGCGCTGACCGACATCGCGCGCCGGCGGCTCAAGGTCCTGCAGGAGTTCACCGAGCTGGGGTCGGGGTTCCGCATCGCCGCCATGGACCTGGAGATCCGGGGCGCCGGGAACCTCCTGGGCGGCGAGCAGAGCGGGCACATCGCCGCCGTCGGGTTCGAGATGTACTGCCAGCTCCTGGAGCGCGCCGTGCAGGAGCTGAAGGGGGAGGCGCCGGCGCCCGAGACGAAGGTCCAGATCAACCTGGGCGTCGACATCCGCATCCCGGAAGAGTACATCGGCGACTTCGGAGAGCGGCTGGTGCTCTACAAGGAGATCGCCTCGGCCTCCGACGAGGCGCACCTCGAGCGCATCAGCGAGCGGGTCCGGGATCTCTACGGCGCGCCGCCGCCACAGGCCGACCGGCTGCTGGCGCTGGCTCGGCTCCGCATCCAGGCGGACGCGCTCAGGGCGCGCGCCATCGATCTCCAGCGCGGTGGCGTCGAGGTGCGCTTCGGCGCCGACTCCCCGGTCGACCCCGAAGCACTCGTCCGCCTGGTCGAGAGCCGCCGCGGCCTGAGCCTCCTGCCGAAAGGCCTCCTGCGCCTCGATCTCCCTCCCTCCGCCGGCGATCTGGAGCGCATCGAGACGGTGCGCGATCTGTTGCGGGCCATCCAGCCGTGTGATAGCCTCCGCCCCTCACCTGGAAGCTCCGCCGCGGGGCGGTAGCGGACAAAATACCAATGATGAACCGAACGCGGCCGTCAGGAAGGCATCTCGCGGTCATGCTCATCTCCCTGGCTCTCCTCTCCGGCGCCTGCCGCAAGAAGGGGGATGCCGCGGCCGCCGGCGGCGAGGCCGCGGGCGCCTCGGCGGCCGCCGCCGGGAAAGCGGGCGCGGGTGCGACCGGCGGATCCGGTGCTGTCGGCTCGGGGGAACGCGATCCGGGCGCCGTGGCCCAGGTCGGCTCGCAGGCGATCCCGTACCGATCCTTCGAGCGCTACCTCAACGACAACGCGGGGGAGGACACCGACGAGGGGGACGAGCTCGACACCATCAAGAGCCGCCTGCTCGATCAGTTCATCGAGGAGCACCTGCTGATGACGGCGGCCGCAGCCCTCAAGATCGCCGTCTCCGAGGCGGAGGTGGACGCCTACCTCAAGGAACTGGGCCTCACGGAAGGGGACCTGGAGGTCACAGCACCCGACGGCACGGCCGCCTTCAGGGAGCGCATCAAGAACGGCCTCATCGTCCAGAAGGTCAAGGAGGCGGCGGTCCTCAGCAAGATCCAGGTCAGCCAGGGGGAGGTGGACGACGCCCTCAAGCAGCGTCCCGAGCTGACCCGGGCCGCGAGCCAGCTTGTCCTGCGCCAGATCCTGCTGGATGATAGAAAGACCGCCGACGACGTCAGGACGAAGCTGGAAGCCGATCCGACGCGGTTCGAGGCGCTGGCGAGAGAGCGCTCCGTCGCGCCCGACAAGGGGCAGCCGCGCAGCTACGCGGAGGAGGACCTGCCGGCCGACCTGCGCGACGCGGTGGCGCCCCTGCAGCCGGGCCAGGTGAGCCCGGTTCTCGAGCACGCGCAGGCGTTCCTGATCTTCCAGCTCGTGCGCCGGCAGGAGGCGCGGGCCACGGACGTCGCGGAGGTGCGGCACCGGGTGGAATCGGACCTCCTCCGGAAGAAGGCCGATCAGGTCATGGAAAGCTATCTCGCCGACCTGAAGGAGAAGACCGAGATCCATGTCAACCGCTCCCTCCTCCCCTTCAAGTACGTCGGCGAGTTCCGCAACTGACGGCCCGGCCCGGGCGGGCCGCGTCGACGCCGCCGGTGCCGCCCGCACCCTCCTCGCATGTCTCCTCGCGCTCGCCTTCCAGCCCCCGGCGCGCGGCGCCGTGGTCGAGGAGATCGTCGCCAAGATCAACAACCGCATCATCACCAGGAGCACCCTGGACGAGCGCACCGAGGCGATGATGCGGCAGATCTCGCAGCAATACCCGGGCGGCGAGGAGCGGGTGAAGGCGGTGCAGGAGGCCAAGGAGGAGCTGCTCGCCAACCTGATCACCGAGAGCCTTCTCCTGGAGCGCGCCGAGACCATCTTCGACATCGACAAGATCCGCGCGAACCTGATCGAGGACTTCCGCAAGCAGCAGAACATCCAGACCGACCAGGAGCTGGAGACGGCGCTCAAGGAGCAGGGGATGACCCGCAGGGAGCTGGAGGACCACCTTATGCGCCTGGCGGTGCCGAACGAGATCATCAACTACGACGTGAAGCGCAAGATCAGTGTCAGCGAGACCGAGATGAAGGAGTACTACAACAAGCACACCAACCGCTTCACGACGCCGGCCACCATCACCCTGCGCGAGATCGTCCTGCTGTACGGGGCCTCCGACCGCGCGGAGGTGTCCTCTCGCGCCTCGGACGTGGCCAGCGAGGCGAAGGCGGGGGCCGACTTCCCGGAGCTGGTGCAGCGCTACAGCGAGGCGGGCACGCGGGAGTCGCAGGGCGTCCTGGGCCCCATCCCCTCGGGTGACCTGCTGCCGGCCATCGCGGAGGCCGTCTCCCACCTGGAGCCGGGACAGACGTCCGATCCCGTCGACACCGGACGGTCGTTCCACATCGTCCGCCTCGAGGCCCGCACCGAGAAGGTGGTGAAGCAGCTCCCCGAAGTGCACGATGAGGTGTACGCCTCCGTACGGGAGTCGAAGTTCCGTCCGCGCTTCGAGCGCTACCTGAAGCGGCTCTGGAAGCAGAACTACATCGAGATCGCGCCCAAGTACGAGCCTTTGCTCGTCGTGAGCCCCCTCAAGCCGAGGGCCGGCTCGGAGCCGACGCCGGGCGCCTGAAAAACGCGGCCGCTTCTGCGGTGATTGTGCAGCCCCGGGCGGGCGGTCGATTGGTCCGACGCGCGACTTATGCTATCCTGTCGCGCATAGAGGTGACCTCGGAAGTCTGAACCACCGTCCTTTGGCAGCAGGGATCAGGATCGACCGCAGGCTAATCTCAGTCCTTACCGCGAAGGGCAACATGAACCGATCGGCCGACAGGGGTCGAAGCGCACCGGCGCTCGGCGCGCCAGGAGCGTCACGAGGGAACGACATGCGCCGTTACGAACCAGGCAACCAGGCTCCGCCTCCGGGGGGAATGGGCGAGCGCAAGCCGGAGGATCAGATGCACCGGAAGCTCATCCGTCCGAACCTCTCCGAGCTCAAAGATCGCCTCGGCCCGCGGCCCCCGCGCCGCAAGCAGGTGCCCCCCGAGCAGACCAACGCCGAGGCGTTCTACTACCTCAAGCAGATGAACAGCCGGACGCCGATGGTGGTGGTGCTCAAGGACGGCGAGGAGTTGCGGGGCGTCATCGAGTGGTACGACAGGACCTGCATCAAGGTGAACCGGACCGGTGCTCCCAACCTCATGGTCATGAAGGACTGCATCAAGTACATGTACAAAGAGGAGGAGCTCAAGGACTCCCGGCAGCCCGCCGGCAGCGCCTGATCTCCCCGTCTTAGGGCCGGTCCGCGATGAAGCCCGTCATCGCCCTCACGACCGGCGATCCCTCCGGAATCGGTCCCGAGATCTGCCTCAAGGCCGCCGCCCTCCCACGCGTCCTTCAGTCGTGCCGGCCGCTCCTCGTGGGTGACCAGGCGCACCTCCTCGAGACCGCGCGCACCATCCCGGGCCTGCCCGATCCGTCCGGCTGGCCGGAGGTCTCCCGACCGGCCTTCGCCGAGATCGGCTCGAAGCAGGGGGCGGAGGGGGAGGTGGAAGGCTGGGCGGACGGCCCCGCCTTCCACGACATGGCCGACCTCGAGCCCCTCCCGGAAATCCCCGGCCCCTCGGCCGCCGGCGGGCGCGCCGCCGTCAAGTACATCAAGCAGGCCGTCGGCCTGGTGCGCGTCGGGTCCGCCGCCGCCATCGTCACGGCCCCCATCAGCAAGACCGCCCTCCGCCTGGCGGGTGTTCCGTACCCGGGGCACACCGAGTTGCTGGCCGACCTGTGCGGCGCCGAGCCGGAGGAGGTCGCGATGCTCTTCGTCGCGCCCGATCTCAAGGTGGCGCTCCTCTCCGTCCACGAGTCGCTGCGCGACGCCATCGCCCTGCTGTCGCGGGAGCGCGTCGCCGCCCGCCTCGCTCTGCTGCGCGCCGAGCACCGGCGCTGGTTCGGCGCCGAGCCGCGCATCGGGCTCTGCGCCCTCAACCCGCACGCCGGTGAGGAGGGGATGTTCGGGAAGGAAGAGCAGGAGATCCTGGCGCCGGCCGCCGAGGCGGCCAGGGCCTCAGGCTGCGACGTGCGCGGTCCGCTCCCGGCCGACACCCTGTTCGCTCGCGCCGCCCGCGGCGAATTCGACCTGGTCCTGGCCCTGCATCACGACCAGGGAACGATCGCCGTCAAGTCCCGCGCCTTCGGCGGCGCCGTCAACATGACCCTGGGGCTGCCCCTCTTGAGGACTTCCGTCGATCACGGCACCGCCTATGACATCGCCGGCAAGGGGATAGCCGACCCCTCGAGCCTTGCCGAGGCGATCCTCCTCGCCACGCGCCTCGCCCCCCGCGCCCGGGCCGCGCACCCTCAGCGGCCGTAGGCCTCTCGCACCACCTTGAGCATCGCCGGGTGGATGTCCGGCGAGGCGGCGAGGATGTCTCCGCTCTCGATGTAGCCGGCGCGGCCCTGGAAGTCCGTGACCACGCCGCCCGCCTCGGCGACGAGCAGGCTCCCCGCCGCCACGTCCCACGACGACAGCCCCATCTCCCAGAAGCCGTCGTACCGCCCGCAGGCGACGTACGCCAGGTCGAGGGCCGCCGAGCCGTCGCGCCTTATCCCGGATGACCCCAGCATGAAGGCGCGGAAGGACGCCAGGTACTGCTCGATCCTGTCGACCGAGCGGAACGGAATGCCGGTCACGAGCAGCGACTGGGCCAGCCGGCCCGGCCGCGCCACCCGGATTGGCTTGCCGTTCAGGAAGGCGCCCTGGCCCCGGGCCGCCGTGAACATCTCGTCGCGCACCGGGTCGAAGACGACCGCCGCCCTCATCCCCTGCGCGTCGGCCAGGCCTATGGAGACGCCGAACAGCGGATAGCCGTGGATGTAGTTGGTCGTGCCGTCGAGCGGGTCGATGTACCAGCGGAAGCCGAGCGATCCTTCGCTGGGCGCCGACTCCTCGGCGACGATCGAATGATCGGGGAAGCGGGAGCGCACCAGCCGCACGATCGTCGCCTCCGCCTGGTGGTCGGCGATGGTGACGAAGTCGTGGCGCCCCTTCTCGCGCACCGAGAACGTCGCGCGCCGCGCCCAGTGATCGAGCAGGACACGCCCGCCGGCCCGCGCGGCGGCGACGCAGGTCGCCAGGTGGAAGTCGATCGTCCCGGACTCCGCGACGCGGCCGCCGGACCCGCGCGCCCTCGAGCCCGCCCCCGGCGCTGTAACCGAGCCTGCCGCAGAACTCCCTCTGCGCCGCCGGGCCGCTGCGCGCCGCCGCGCGGGCCGGCGGGCGTGTCCTGCTCGATCACTGGGCGCGGCGCGCGACGTTCTCGGTGCGCGAGAAGGGGCGCCACGACTTCGTCACCATCGCC
>Ga0075418_10004348_pt1 | contig 16161 bp, 13 predicted proteins | sample SoiMetdeltSBSDD2_FD_81776 | JGI IMG/M metagenome (GOLD analysis project Ga0075418, IMG submission 81776) | Bulk soil microbial communities from a Populus tree surrounding site in Tennessee, USA - Soil MetaG P. deltoides SBSDD2 | ecosystem: Environmental > Terrestrial > Soil > Tree plantation...
ATCTGCACCAGGATCGGGAAGCAGCCGCCGAGCGGGTTGATCTTCTCCGTCTTGTACAGCTCCATCATCGCCTGATTCATGCGCTGGCGGTCGTTGCCGTACATCTCGCGGATCTTGGTCAGGCGCGGGGTGATCAGCTTCATCTTCGCCATCGACTTGTAGCTCGCCGCCGACAGCGGGAAGAAGATGAGCTTGATCAGCACGGTGAGCAGGATGATCGCCACGCCCCAGTTGCCCGACAGCGCGAACAGCTTCTCCAGCAGCCAGAACAGCGGCCAGGCGATGATGGCAAGGAAGCCGTAGTCGACCACCAGGTCGAAGCCCGGCGCGGCCTCCTGCAGGCGGCGCTGCTCCTGCGGGCCTACGTAGAGCGGCACGGCGAACTTCGCCTCGGCGCCGGGGGCCACTCTGGCCGGCACCAGCACGCGCCCGGCGTAGGTGCCGTCCTGGCGCTTCTCGGTGACGTAGTCGCGCTCGAGGCCCTGCGGCGGCAGCCAGGCGCTGACGAAGTAGTGCTGCACGAACGCGAGCCAGCCGTTGTTCGCGCGCTTGATGTGGTCGGACTTGTTCTTGTCGAGGTCGGAGGGGTGCACCTTCTCGTACTTGCGCTCCTCCGAGTAGATGGCAAACCCGGTGAAGCTCTGCGCGCCGAAAGTCTCGGCCACCGCATTGGTGTTCGAGTCGGGTTTGGCGTCGTGCGTGAGCTGGAAATAGCCGTAGGTCGAGACCGCGGCCGACCCCTTGTTGCGCAACTCGAGCGCGACCTCGACGATGTAGCTGTTGCGGCGGAAGGTGTAGGTCTTGCGCACCTCGAGACCGTCACGGCCGCTGGCGACGAGCCGCAACTCGAGCGCGTCGCGGCCTTGCGCCAGCTCGCGTTCGCCCGGCTCCACGCGCCAGAGGGTACGGTGGTTGGGTCCGGCATCGCCGGTGAGGCCGCTTTGCGCCTCGTAGTGGTGTCGGCCGAGCAGTGCGTAGGGTTTGGTCGCGTCGTTTGAGTCCTTGTGGCGCGTGAGTTCGACGCGCTTGAGGCTCGCGCCGAGCGTGTCGACCTCGGCCACCAGGAGGTCCGTCGTCACGCGGACGACCTCGCCGCGCGTCTGCGGCTTCGCGTCCGCCGCGGGCACCGCTGCCGGCGTCGGCGCGCCGGGTGTCGCGGGTCCCGCCGCAGGCTTGGCCGGCGCCGGCACGCCCTGTGCCGCCGCCGGGGTGCTTGCCGCGGGCGGCTTTGGCCGATGCTCCTTCTCCCAGGCTTCCCACAGCATGAGGAGCGAGAAGCTGAAGATGAAGAGCAGGATGAGGCGTTGCGTGTCCATCTCAGGGCACCGGGTCGCAGCCGCCGGGGTGCCAGGGGCCGCAGCGGCAGACGCGGCGTGCTGCGAGCCAGCCCCCGCGCAGCACACCGTGGCGCTCGAGCGCCTCTTCGGCGTAGGCGGAGCAGCTCGGATGGAAGCGGCACGCCGGCGGCAGCAACGGGCTCACCAGATAGCGATAGCCGCGCAGCGCGGCGCGCAGGGTCGCCAGGATCATCGGTTCAGGGTGCAAAGCAGCTCTCGCAGGTGCCGGATCGTGTCCGCCGAAGGTTTCAGGCCGTAAGGCGGCTGCACCAGCAGGTCGATGCTGCCCAGCCGCTCCTGCTCGACGCGAAATGCCTCGCGGATGCAGCGCTTGATGCGGTTGCGTTGCGTCGCCGCCGCCGCGTGCCGGCGCGAAATCAGCATCCCCAGCCGCGGCTTGCCTGCGTCGCGCCTGCGCATATAGAAGGTGTAGCCGGCAATGCTGCGTTTCTCGCCCCGGCGCAGCAGCTGCTCAAAGTCCGCCTTGCGCCGCAAGCGGCGCCCGGCGTCCAGCCCCAGGCGTTTTTCTCCCGCGACTACAGTCCGAGGCGCCGGCGGCCCTTGGCGCGCCGCCTGCGCAGCACCGAGCGCCCGCCGCTCGTGCGGCTGCGTACGAGAAAACCGTGGCGTCGCGCACGTCGTGTTTTTGAAGGTTGATACGTTCGCCTCGTCGCCATTGCCGCCGGTCCGAAAAAGGGCGGTATTAGAGCCTGCGCATCAATGCGTTGTCAAATAGTTCTCGCGCGCATTCGTCGATCATCGTCGCCGCGCGCGCGCTGTGGATAAGCCATGACGAAGCGGGTAAAATTTGAGTTCTTCCAGGCCAATCAAAAGCAGGCCAGTCCAAGCGAAATGCAAAACCTCTGGGATGCCTGCCTGCGTCGGCTAGAGCAGGAACTCCCCGCGCAGCAGTTCAACACCTGGATCCGTCCCCTGATGCCGGAGCCGGAGAGCGCAAGCGGCACCCTCGTGCTCGCGGCGCCCAACCGCTTCGTCCTCGAGCTGGTGCGCGAGCGCTTCGCCGCGCGCATCGAGCGCCTGGCGGCGGAGGCGAGCGGCGGCGAGCTCGCGCTGCGCCTGGTGCTTGCGCGCGGCGCCGAGACCCCGGCGCGCGCCGCGCAGCCGCCGCGCGCGGCAGCCGAGGTCGCGCCCCCCGTGCAGGCAAGCTCGCGCCTCAACCGCGCCTTCTCCTTCGACAGCTTCGTCACCGGCAAGGCGAACCAGCTGGCGCGCGCCGCCGCGCTGCAGGTGGCCGAGAACCCGGGCATCTCGTACAACCCGCTGTTCGTCTACGGCGGCGTGGGCCTGGGCAAGACGCACCTGGTGCAGGCGATCGGCAACCAGGTCGCCGACCGGCGGCCGCAGGCCCGCATCCGCTACATCCATGCCGAGCAGTACGTCACCGACGTGGTGCGCGCCTACCAGCAGAAGTCGTTCGACGAGTTCAAGCGCTACTACCACTCGCTCGACCTTCTGCTGATCGACGACATCCAGTTTTTCTCCAACAAGGGTCGCACGCAGGAGGAGTTCTTCTACGCCTTCAACGCGCTGGTCGAGGCGCACAAGCAGATCGTCATCACCTGTGACACCTACCCGAAGGAAATCGCCGGCATGGAGGAGCGCCTGATCTCGCGCTTCGGCTGGGGCCTCACCGTGGCGATCGAGCCGCCCGAGCTCGAGATGCGGGTCGCCATCGTGCTGAAGAAGGCGGAGGCCGAAGCGGTCGACCTGTCGGAGGACATCGCCTTCTTCATCGCCAAGCACATCCGCTCCAACGTGCGCGAGCTCGAAGGCGCGCTGAAGAAGGTGCTCGCTTTCGCCCGCTTCAACGGGCGCGAGCTTTCGCTCGACCTCGCCAAGGAGGCGCTGCGCGACATCCTCAACGTCAACCTGCGCCAGGTCAGCGTCGAAGGCATCCAGAAGACCGTCGCCGAGTACTTCAAGATCAAGGTGGCGGACATGCACTCGAAGAAGCGCAGCCGTAACCTGGCGCGCCCGCGCCAGGTGGCGATGGCGCTGGCCAAGGATCTGACGCAGATGAGCCTGCCGGAGATCGGCGATGCATTCGGCAACCGCGACCACACCACCGTGCTGCACGCCTGCCGCACCATCGCCAGCCTGCGCAAGCACGACAACGGGCTCAACCGCGACTACCTCGTGCTCGAGCAGGTGCTCAAAGGTTGAATGAGAAAGCTGTGGACGAGCGCCGCACAGTTTGTGGATAAGTGCGGGCCTGCGCGCGCGGCCGCATTCCATCCACAGCGCTCCACAGGCCATCCACAGCTTCTTGCGACGCCGTTTCGGCCGCAAGCCGCGGGCGCTGAACGCTTTTGCGAGTTGTCCCCGCGCAGCGCTCCCTCTATTAGCTACTACTAGATAGAACTAAACAACAATGATTAAAGCAAAGCGGGACGACATTCTGGGGCCGCTGTCGGCGGTGAGCGGCATCATCGAGCGGCGCCACACGCTGCCGATCCTGTCCAACGTGCTCATCGACCGCGTAGGCGACGCGCTCACCTTCGTCGCCACCGACATCGAGATCCAGATCGCGGCGCGCAGCGGGCTCAAAGCGGACGGCGAATCGCGCGCGCTCACCGTCGGCGCGCGCAAGCTGGTGGAGATCCTGCGCGCGCTGCCCGAGTCGGCCGATGTCTCGCTGCAGCCGCAGGAGAAGCGCCTGGTGGTCAAGGCCGGCAAGAGCCGCTTCACCCTGCAGACCCTGCCGGCAGAGGATTTTCCCAAGCTAGCCAAGCCATCGGGGACGGTAGCCAAGTTTTCCCTCAGCCAGAAGGTGCTGCGCCATCTGCTCGGGCTGGTGCAGTACGCCATGGCGCAGCAGGACATCCGCTACTACCTCAACGGTCTGCTCATCGTGGTCGAGGACGGCCAGCTCAGGCTGGTGGCGACCGACGGGCACCGCCTTGCCTTTGCGGCCACGGCGCTGGTCGGCGAGCTGCCGCGGCAGGAGCTGATCGTGCCGCGCAAGACCGTGCTCGAGCTGTCCAAGCTCCTGGGCGAGGGCGACGAGGAGGTCAAGGTCGAGCTCTCGCCGACGCAGGCCGCCTTCAGCTTCGGCAGCATCGAGCTCGTCTCCAAGCTGATCGACGGCAAGTTCCCGGACTACACCCGGGTCATCCCCACCCAGCACAAGAACAAGCTGCAGGTGGAGCGCGAAGCGCTGCGCCAGGCCCTGCTGCGCGCGGCGATCCTGTCGAACGAGAAGTTCCGCGGCGTGCGCTGGGTGCTGAGCGAAGGCAGTCTCAAGATCATCTCGACCAACGCCGAGCAGGAAGAGGCGCACGAGGAAGTCGAGGTCAAGTATGCGGGCGACGCGCTCGACATCGGCTTCAACGTCAACTACCTGCTCGATGTCCTCAACAACGTGCCCGGCGCGCAGGTGGAATGCGCCTTCGGCGACTCGGCCTCGAGCGCGCTGATCAGCTACGCCAGCGAGAAGGAGTTCAAGTACGTCGTCATGCCGATGAGGATCTGAGTTGAGCGAAGCCTCCAACGCCTACGGCACCGACGCCATCAAGGTCCTCAAGGGCCTGGACGCGGTGCGCAAGCGCCCCGGCATGTACATCGGCGATACCTCCGACGGCACCGGCCTGCATCACATGGTGTTCGAGGTCGTGGACAACGCCGTCGACGAGGCGCTCGCCGGGTTCTGCGACGAGATCACCGTCACCATCCACACCGACAGCTCGATCTCGGTGCTCGACAACGGCCGCGGCATCCCCACCGGCATCAAGGAGGACGACCAGCTCAAGCGCTCGGCGGCGGAGATCGTGATGACCGAGCTGCACGCCGGCGGCAAGTTCGATTCCAACTCGTACAAGGTGTCGGGCGGCCTGCACGGCGTGGGCGTGTCGGTGGTCAACGCGCTGTCCGCGTGGCTGCGGCTCACCATCTGGCGCGACGGCCAGACGCACCACATGGAATTCCGCCACGGCGTCGCGGTCGAGCCTCTCAAGGTGGCCGGGCCGAGCGAGCGGCGCGGCACCGAGGTGCATTTCCTCGCCGCCAAGGAGACCTTCGGCAACATCGATTATCACTACGACATCCTCGCGCGCCGGCTGCGCGAGCTCTCCTTCCTCAACAACGGCGTCAAGATCGTGCTGGTCGACCAGCGCACGGCGAAGGAGGAGAACTTCGCCTTCTCCGGCGGGGTCAAGGGCTTCGTCGAGTACATGAACCGCTCGAAGACCGTGCTGCACCCGAACGTGTTCCACGGCGTGGGCACGAAGGACGGCATCAGCGTCGAGGTGTCGATGCAGTGGAACGACTCCTACCAGGAAAGCGTGCAGTGCTTCACCAACAACATCCCGCAGAAGGACGGCGGTACGCACCTCACCGGGCTGCGCGCGGCGATGACGCGGGTGCTGAACAAGTACATCGAGGAGAACGAGCTGGCCAGGCGGGCGAAGGTCGAGACTACCGGCGACGACATGCGCGAGGGTCTCGCCTGCGTGCTGTCGGTGAAGGTGCCGGAACCCAAGTTCTCCTCGCAGACCAAGGAAAAGCTGGTTTCCTCCGAGGTGCGGCCGGTGGTGGAGGAGATCGTCGCCGAGCGCATGCGCGAGTTCCTCGACGAGCGTCCCACCGAGGCGCGCATCATCACCATCAAGATCGTCGAGGCGGCGGCGGCACGCGAGGCGGCGCGCAAGGCGCGCGAGATGACGCGGCGCAAGGGCGTGCTCGACGGCATGGGGCTGCCGGGCAAGCTCGCCGACTGCCAGGAGAAGGACCCGAGGCTGTCCGAGCTGTACCTGGTGGAGGGCGATTCCGCCGGCGGCTCGGCCAAGCAGGGCCGCGACCGCAAGTTCCAGGCGATCCTGCCGCTGAAGGGCAAGATCCTCAACGTCGAGCGCGCGCGTTTCGACAAGCTGCTGTCGTCGGTCGAGATCGCCACGCTGATCACCGCTCTCGGCTGCGGCATCGGCAAGGAGGAGTACAACGCCGACAAGCTGCGCTACCACCGCATCATCATCATGACCGATGCCGACGTCGACGGCTCGCACATCCGCACCCTGCTGCTCACCTTCTTCTACCGCCAGATGCCGGAGCTGGTCGAGCGCGGGCACATCTACATCGCGCAGCCGCCGCTGTACAAGGCGAAGCAGGGCAAGGAGGAGCGCTACCTGAAAGACGAGCACGAGCTCAATGCCTTCATGCTGCGCCAGGCGCTGGTGGACGCGGCGCTGTTCCCCGGCGCGGGCCGCGCGCCGATTTCAGGCGATGCGCTCGCCGCGCTGGCGAAGTCGTTCCTCCTCGCGCAGGCGGTGGTCGAGCGTGTCTCGCGCCTGATCGACCGCGACGCGCTGCAGGCCATGCTGCGCGGCGTGCAGGTCGACCTCGGCGCGCGCGCCGCGGCGGAAGCCTCGGCCGAGGCCCTCGAGGCGGCGATCGGCGGCAACGGCATCGCGGTGGCGCCGCATTTCGACCAGAAGACCGAGCGCTACCAGATCAAGGTCGAGCGCACGCGCCATGGCAACATGCGGCTGAGCACGATCGACGCCGAGTTCCTGCGCTCCGGCGACTATCAGCAGATCCGCCAGACGGCGGAGATGCTGCGCGGCCTCGTCGGCGAAGGCGCTCACGTGCAGCGCGCCGACAAGAAGCAGCCGGTGGGCGATTTCGCCGAGGCGATGAAATGGCTGCTGGGCGAGGTCGAACGCGCGATGACGCTGCAGCGCTACAAGGGCCTGGGCGAGATGAACCCGGCGCAGCTGTGGGAAACGACCATGGATCCGGCGGTGCGTCGGCTGCTGCGGGTGCAGATCGAGGACAGCATCGCCGCCGACGAGATCTTCACCAAGCTGATGGGCGACGAGGTCGAGCCGCGCCGCGCCTTTATCGAGTTGAACGCGCTCGGCGTCCGGAACCTGGACGTGTAGCCTTCTGCGCGGGCTCCTTGGGAGCCCGCGCCTGGAACTCGAAGCCGATCTTGCCGTCGGGCTGCTTCACCAGGAAGGCCTTGAAGCGGCGGCCCTTCTTCGACACGAACGCCGTGAGGAGATCGGTCTTGCCGGTGGCGAGCAGCTTCTTCATCTGCTCGCGCTCGACCGGCTGCTGCAGGATCAGGCGGCCCGAGCGGAAATCGCAGCTGCGCTTGGCGCCGAACGACTTCTCGCACGCGTACGCCATGCCGTGCTCGAACACGCGCGCGCTGCATTTCGGACAGGCGCCGAGCGGCTCCTGCGCGCTGAAGTCGGGCACCACCTCGGACTCGCGGTCCTGGCCGAAGTCGAATTCCGCTTTCAGCTCGTCGCTCAGCCGCACCACCGCGGCGAACGGCTTGCCCAGGCGGCTGCGGAAGCCGGTGAGCGGTCCGATGACGCGCTTGGTGACGAGCTGCGCCACCTCATCGGGCGACCACTCGCGTCCCGAGGTCACCTTCCAGAGCGAGAAGTCGCACTTGCTGCACTGGAACTTGCGGTAATTCTCCTGCACCGTGCCCTTGCACTTCGGGCAGGGCGCCGGCACGGTGGCGTAGACCACGTCGGGGATCTCGCCGTTCTTGATCACCGTGACCGTGTTCTTCACCAGCTCGGCGATCTGACGCATGAACTCTTCGCGCGTCAGCTTGCCCTGCTCGATCAGCTTGAGCTTGTGCTCCCATTCGCCCGTCAGCTCGGGCGAGGCGAGCTCGACGATGCCGAGCATGTGCAGCGCGAACATGAGCGAGAACGCCTTCGGCGTGGGCACCAGCTCGCGCCCTTCGCGGTGAATGTATTCCTCGCGCAGCAGGCCCTCGATGATGGCGGCGCGCGTCGCCGGCGTGCCGAGGCCCTTGGCCTCCATCGCCGCGCGCAGCTCGTCGTCCTCCACCAGCTTGCCGGCGCCCTCCATGGCGGAAAGCAGCGTCGCCTCGGTATAGCGCGGCGGCGGCTTGGTCTGGTTGGCCTGCGCGCTCAACGCGCGCACCGCCACCTTCTCCGCCGGCTTGATCGGCGGCAGGTTCTCGTTCTCCTCGCCGCCGGCGCGGCCGTACACCGCGAGCCAGCCGGGGTTCTGCAGCACCTTGCCTTCGGTCTTGAAGTGATAAATGGTCGAATTCGCGGCTATGCGGGTGATGCGCGTGGTCTGCAGGGACTCGGCGGCCGGATAGAACACGGCGAGGAAGCGGCGCACCACCATGTCGTAGAGCTTCTGCTCCGCCTCGTTCAGCTGCTTGGGCGTCTGCAGCGTCGGAATGATGGCGAAGTGGTCCGAGATCTTGCTGTTGTCGAAGATGCGCTTGTTCGGCTTGACCCAGCCCTGCTTCAGGATCTGCTTGGCGAAGGGCGCGAATTCGCGCGCCCCGGTGAGGACGTCGAGCGTCTTCTTCACCGTGCCCACATAGTCCTCGGGCAGCGCGCGCGCGTCGGTGCGGGGATAGGTCAGCACCTTGTGCCGCTCGTAGAGCGCTTGCGCCAGCGACAGGGTCATGCGCGCGGGAAAGCCGAAGCGGCCGTTGGCTTCGCGCTGCAGGCTGGTGAGGTCGTAGAGCAGCGGCGAGAGCTGGGTGGAGGGCTTGGTCTCCTCGCTGGCGGTGCCGCTCTTGCCGCGGCAGGCGGCGACGATCGCCTCGGCCTCGGCCAGCCGCCACAGGCGCTCGGGCCTGCGCTCGGCGTCGTCTTCCTTCTTGAACTTCGGCTCGAACCAGCGGCCGGGATACTCGCCCGCCTGGGCGCCGAAGCGCGCGTGCACCTCCCAGTAGTCGCGCGCGGTAAAGGCGCGAATGCGCTCTTCGCGCTCCACCAGGATGGCGAGGGTCGGGGTCTGCACGCGCCCGACGGTGGTGAGATAGAAGCCGCCCTCCTTGGAGTTGAAGGCGGTCATGGCGCGGGTGCCGTTGATGCCGACCAGCCAGTCGGCCTCGGAGCGGCATTTGGCGGCGTCGGCCAGCGGCAGCAGCTCCTTGTCGCGCCGCAGGCTGTCGAATCCGTCGCGAATCGCCTGCGGCGTCATCGACTGCAGCCACAGCCGCTCGATGGTCTTGGCGCTGCGCGCGTGCTGCACGATGTAGCGGAAGATCAGCTCGCCCTCGCGCCCGGCGTCGCAGGCGTTCACCAGGCCGGCGACGTCCTTGCGCTTCATCAGGCGCAGGAGCAGGTTGAGGCGCTCTTCGCTCCTTTCCAGCGGCGCGAGCGCAAAGCGCGGCGGGATCACCGGCAGGTTCTTGAACGACCACTTGCCGCGCTTGACGTCGTGCTCCTCGGGCAGCGTGAGTTCGAGCAGGTGGCCCACGGCCGAAGACAGCACGTAGTCGTCGCTCTCGAAGTAGTTGCCCTTGCGCGCGAATCCGCCGAGCGCGCGCGCGATATCGCCCGCTACCGACGGCTTCTCCGCAATGATGAGTTTCTTCGTCATGGCCGCAAAAAGGCCGCAGATGATAAGTGCAAAGCCCGGCGCGGTTCAACCGCTTGTGCTTCGCGGCAACACTACGTACACGCGTGCGCGCGCGCGTGCGCGCGCGAGGCTAGCTCGGCCGGCGACCGGCCGGGGTGCCGAAGGTGTCTCCAGCGAGGAGCGGGTTCGCGCCCGCGGGCTGCTGGTTCCACAGCACCATCAGCACGACGAGCTTCAGCTGCTCCAGCGTGAGCGCGTCGCCCGCGGCGGCGAGCGCGCGATCGATGACCAGCTCGCGGGCGCGCGCGTCGAGGACGCCGGATTGCTCGAGAGCGATGAGGAAACCGCGGCAGCGCGCGTCGAGCTTGATCAGCTCGCGCGGCGCGTAGGCGCGGAAGGCCGAGCGCGCGTCGGGCAACGCCGTTGCGACGGCCAGCGGCGTGTGCACACCGGCGATCCAGTGCAGCGCCTCGCTGATATCGGCTTCCTCGAAGCCGGCGGCGGAGAGCTTTTTCGCCACCCGCTCGCGCTCGTGGGCGAGCTCCGCCTGCTGGCAGTTCTCGAACAGGTAGACGAGGATGTCGTACATGGGGGCTCCTTTCGCTACAACGCCTTATCCGGCATTCGGTTTACCGTCGGCGGATCCCTCGATGCGCTGGTAGAGCCCGCCGGGAAGCGCGGCGACCCGCCCGTCGAGCTCCAGGCGCAGGAGCTCGGAGCTCACCTGCTCCGGCGACAGTCCGGCGCGGCTGCAAAGCGAGTCGATGTCCACCGGATCGTGTCCCATGTGCGCGAGCAGTCCCGTGGCCTCGGCCGCTGCCGCGGGCGTGCCCGCGGCAGGAGCGCGCACGCTCGGGCGAAACCCGGCGAGCTCGCTCAACACGTCCTCGGCGGACTCGACCAGCTTGGCGCCGCTCTTGATCAGTGCATGACAACCCTTCGACAGCGGCGAATGGATCGAGCCCGGAATGGCGAACACTTCGCGGCCCTGCTCGGCCGCCGCGCGCGCCGTGATCAGCGATCCCGAAGCGATGGCCGCCTCGACCACCAGGCAGCCGCGGGAAAGGCCGCTGATCAGCCGGTTGCGGCGGGGGAAGTTGTGCCGGGCGGCGGCGGTGCCAAGCGGAAACTCGCTCAGCAGGAGGCCGCGCTGCGCGATCTCCGCGGCGAGCCCGGCGTTGCGGCTGGGGTAGACGAGGTCGATGCCGGTCGCGAGCACCGCAAGGGTGGAGCTGGACCCGGCGAGCCCCCCGCGATGCGCTGCGGCGTCGATGCCGAGCGCTAGGCCCGACACCACGGTGAGGCCGGCGTCGCTCAGCGCCTTGGCGAAGGCGCTGGCGTTGCTCTCACCCTGGGCAGTGGCGTTGCGGCTGCCGACGATGGCGATCGCCCCGCGCGCGAGCAGCTCCGGCCGGCCCTGCAGGTAGAGCAGCGGCGGCGGATCGGTGATTTCGAGGAGCGGCTTCGGGTAGAGATCGTCGGCGAGCGTGACGAGCGAGCGCTGCGGACCGTCGGCGAGCCATTTGAGCGTGCGTTCGACCGCCTGTGCCACGGCTGCGGAGTGCAGGGCGTCGAGCGCAGCACGCGGGGCAAAGGGCGCCAGGTCTGCCGGCTTGCGCTCAAGTATTGCCTGCGGCAGGCCGAACTGCCGCAGCATGCCGCGGATCGCGGCCGGCCCGAGCCCGGGGGTCAGCGTGAGCTGCAGCCAGCTCGCCCAACCGGGGTCGGGCTTCACGCCGCGTCAGGGAGTCTGCACTACGTCCTGAGGGCGTACAGGCATGGTGATGCTCATCACCAGGCCGTAGGAGATGCGCTCGAACACGCGGAAGATGAACACCAGCCCGGAGCGCTCGTTGGGCAACTGGATCATGGCGTCGGGGGCGTTTCGCGCCTTGCTCGTATCGCGCACCTTGTCGCCGCGGCGATAGAGCGCGAGCACGTGACCGACCTCGAGGCCCTCGGCGGCGCCGCGGTTGATGCTGACGATCGATTGCGGCCCGGCCTCGGCCACCTGGGCGGAGGCGCCGCCGTAGATGCCCATGATGCTGCCCGAGATGCGGAACGCGGGCGCGCGCGGCGCGTAGTTGATGACCTGCGGCCGCCCGGCTGCCACCAGCTTGTCGCCGGCGCCGACCTCGCGCGCCGCGCTGGTGAGGACCACCGTGGCGGGCTCGCCGGGGCGCGACAGTTGCGCGGTGGCGAGATAGATCGCCTCGTAGCCCAGCGTGCGCCGGGTCTCCGGATCGACGAGCGGCCCGCCTAGCCGGTAGACGTACCAGATCTCTTCCTTGCTATCGCCCATGCCGCGCACATAGGCGGTGTTGCCGGCGGCGAGGATCACGCGGTCGGCCTGTGTGCCGACGATCATGGGGGCACGGTCCAGGCCGTCGGGCTCGACCACCAGCGGCCGGCTGAGGAAGGGCTCGATCACCGACGACGGAATGCTTGGAATCTCCTCGCGCGAGATGGATTCGGCGCGCAGCCGCGGGCCGACCTTCATGCGGCTCGGATCGATGGCAGCCGCCGCGCCCGCCGTCGAGGGCGGGGTCGCCGCGCCGGCGTCGCCGGCAGTCGCGCCGGGTGAGACCGGTGCGCCCGGTGCAGCCGGTGCAACCGGCGCGCCGGTGCTGTCCGGGGCAATCGACAGGCGCCCGCGCTCGCGATCGAGAATGATCACGTAACCGGGGTAGATGAGGTGGGGGTTGCGGATCTGTTCCTTGTTCATGCCCCACAGGTCGGGCCAGCGCCAGGGCGAGTCCGTATAGCGTCCCGAGATGCCCCACAGGGTGTCGCCGGGAACGACGATATAGCGGTCTGGCGCGTCGGGTTTGATCGCCAAAGGCGCGGTCGGCACCTGTGCCAGGCAGACGCCCGAGACTACGAATAAAGCTAGTGCTGTGATAGACTTACGCAATTGCTGGACCATGGCGGACCCCGTCTTTTTGCGGCTTCCTGGACCGGCCGGAACGATCGAGTTGTTCGATTTGTTCACCCAATGTAGCACAACCGCAGAATAGCTTATCTGAAGCCTGAGATTCTCCATATAATCTATTCAATTTGCAAGTGAATTTGTTCCGAGAATGGCAATCCTGAATATTCTTCGCTATCCCGACGTCCGGTTGCACCGGACTGCGGCTCCCGTGACTGTGTTCGACGAGAGCCTGAAGCGCCTGGTCGCCGATATGGCGGAAACCATGTACGCCGCGCCCGGCATCGGGCTCGCCGCGGTCCAGGTCGACGTGCCGAAGCAGATCATCGTCATCGACGTCTCCGAGCGCCGCGATTCGCTCATCGTGCTGGTGAATCCGGAGATCGTGGAGGCGACCGGCGAATCCGATATCGAGGAAGGCTGCCTCTCCGTGCCCGGGATCTACGAGCTGGTGCAACGCGCCGAGCGCGTCAAGGTGCGCGCCCACGATCAGAACGGCAATCTGTTCACGCTCGAAGCGCAGGGGTTGCTCGCGGTCTGCATCCAGCACGAGATGGATCACCTGCAGGGGAAGGTATTTGTCGAATACCTCTCGCAGCTCAAGCAGCAGCGCATCCGCGCCAAGCTGGCGAAGCAGGTGAGGAAGTCGGCGTAGCGCTTTCCTGCGCCTCGTCTTCGCGGGTACCCCTCAGTTTGCCGAGCACGCGCTTGCGCGCCTGCTCGAAGCCGGGCATGAAGTGGCGCTGGTGCTCGCGCAGCCCGAGCGCCCCGCGGGACGCGGGCTGCGCTCGGAGCCGGGCGCGGTGGCGCGCCTCGCCGCACAGCGCGGGCTGCCGGTCTTCCAGCCGATAACTCTCAAGTCGACCGAGGCCCTCGAGCGGTTGCGCGCGGCGCGCGCGGACGCCATCGTGGTTGCCGCGTACGGGCTCTTGCTGCCCGCGGCGGCGCTCACCGCCGCTCCCCTCGGCGCCCTCAATATCCACGCCTCGCTCCTGCCGCGCTGGCGCGGCGCGGCGCCGATCCAGCGTGCGCTCCTCGCCGGCGACTGGGAGACCGGGGTGTCGATCATGCAGCTGGAGGAAACGCTCGACACCGGCCCGGTGTTCCTCGCGCGCCGGCTGCCGATCGAGGCGCAGGACGACTTCGGCACGCTGCACGACAAGCTCGCGGCGCTGGGCGCGGAGGCGATCGTCGAATGCCTGCAGGACATCGCCGCGGGACGCGCTCAGGCTCGCGCCCAGCCGGCGGCGGCAGCGACCTACGCGCCGAAGATCGACAAGCGCGAGACGCGGTTCGACTGGTCGCGCCCGGCGGCAGAGCTCGAGCGCCGCGTGCGCGCCTTCCGGCCGACGCCGGGCGTGGTGGCGCAGCTCGACGGCGAATCGCTCAAGCTCTGGCGCGTGCGCGTGACGCCCGGGCGCGGCGCGCCCGGCAGCGTGCTGCGCGCCGACACGAAGCTGGAGGTCGCCTGCGGCGAGGGCGCGCTCGAGATCGAAGCCCTGCAGCGCGCCGGCGGCAAGCCGATGGCGGCCGCGGATTTCCTGCGCGGCAAGCGCCTCGCCCCCGGCGCGCGCTTCGCATGAGGTCCTCGGGCGCGCTCGCGCCGGCGCTGCGCGACGCGGCGCGCATGCTGGCGGGCGTCGCCGGCGGCAGGAGCCTCGCCGACCTGCTCGACGCGGCGGGCGCAGCCGACACCTCGCGCGCCGCGCTGATCGACCTCACGCACGGCACCCTGCGGCGGTACGGCCGCGTGCAGGCGATCGTCGCCGCGCTCTCGAGCCGCGGCGGCCCGGATGCCGAGCTCGAGCCGCTGCTCTGGTGCGCGCTGTATGCGCTCGAGTCCGGACGCTACGCCGAGTACACGGTAGTCGACCAGGCGGTGCGCGCTTGCGGCCTGCTCGAGCGCTGGAGCGCGAAGAGCTACGTCAATGCCCTGCTGCGCCGCTACCTGCGCGAGCGCGCCTCGCTCGAAGCGAGGATCGGCGCCGACGTGCAGGCGCGCTACCAGCATCCGCGCTGGTGGCTCGAGACGCTGCGCGCCGCCCACCCCGAACGCTGGGAGGAGATTGCTGCGCAAGGCAACACGCATCCGCCGATGTGCCTGCGCGTGAACAGCCGGCGCGCCGCGCCGGCGGAATATGCCGCGCGCCTGGCGCAGGCGGGCATCGCGCAGCGCGCTCTCGGCGGCGCGGCCCTGCTGCTCGAGCGGCCGCTGCCGGTGGAGCGCCTGCCGGGCTTCGCTGCGGGAGAGGTTTCGGTGCAGGACGCCGGTGCGCAGCGCGCGCCGCACTGCCTGGACCTGCACGCCGGGCAGCGCGTGCTCGACGCCTGTGCGGCGCCGGGCGGCAAGAGCGCGCATCTGCTCGAATGCGCCGACATCCAGCTCACCGCGATCGACATCGACCCCGCACGCTGCGAGCGCATCGGCCGCAATCTCGCGCGGCTCGGACTCGATGCGACGGTGCGCGCGGCGGACGCCACGCGGCCGGAAGCCTGGTGGGACGGCGTCGCATTCGACCGCATCCTCGCCGACGTGCCGTGCACGGCCTCGGGCATCGCGCGCCGCCATCCGGATCTCAAGTGGTTGCGACGTGAGGCCGACGTCGCGGCCTTCGCCGCCAGGCAGGGCGCGCTGCTCGACGCGCTTTGGCGGGTGCTCGTCGCGGGTGGTAAATTGCTGTATGTCACCTGCTCGGTGTTCCCGCAGGAGAACGAGGCCGTGACCGGCGCTTTTCTCAGCCGCACTGCCGGGGCCGCCCACCTGCCGCTGCCCGACGGCGCCGCGGCGCAGTGGCTACCCGACGCGGAGCACGACGGGTTCTTCTACTCGCTGCTCCAGAAGCAAGCCTGAGCGGGCGCGATGCGCCGCCTCGCCGTACTCACGGGACTGTTGATCCTGTTCAGCGTTTGCGCGGCGCGCGCCGATGGCATCGAGGTGGGCGAAGTGCGCCTGCGCGGCGCCGACGACGGCCTGGTGCTCGATGCCGATTTCGCCTTCGAGCTCACCCCGCGCCTCGCCGACGTAGTGGCCAACGGCGTGCCGATCTATTTCCGCGTCGAGTTCGAGATGACGCGGCCGCGCTGGTACTGGTTCGACGAGAAGGCGGCGTCCAAGCGCCTGCAGCTGCGCCTGTCCTACCACGCGTTGTCGCGCCAGTACCGGTTGTCGAGCGGCCTGCTGCAGCAGACCTTCGCCACGCTGGAGGAGGCGCTCAACGTGCTGCGGCGCCTGCGCAGCTGGCCGGTGGTGGAGCGCGCAGCGGCGCTGTCGGACGCCGACCATAAGGTGGCGCTGCGCATGCGGCTCGACACGGCCTTGCTGCCGCGGCCCTTCCAGCTGAGCGCTCTCACCAGCCGCGAGCTGCACCTCGAGTCGGAGTGGAAGCGCTTCAACGTGCGCCCGAAAGCCCTGCCGGTGGCCGAGCGATGAAAGTCCTCGTGCTGATCGCGGGCGTGGTGGCGGCGGTGGTCCTGTTCCTTCTCGCCACCGCGAGCGGTGAGACCACGCTCCTCGCCCAGCACTACCCGCTTCTGCTCGGTCTCAACGCCACGCTCGCCCTG
>Ga0075418_10004353_pt1 | contig 16157 bp, 18 predicted proteins | sample SoiMetdeltSBSDD2_FD_81776 | JGI IMG/M metagenome (GOLD analysis project Ga0075418, IMG submission 81776) | Bulk soil microbial communities from a Populus tree surrounding site in Tennessee, USA - Soil MetaG P. deltoides SBSDD2 | ecosystem: Environmental > Terrestrial > Soil > Tree plantation...
CCAGTGCTCGCCGATCGCAGCCGCGTTGGCGTCGTTCTCGAGGAGGACGGCCGAGTCGTCGAGCGCGAGCCGGCGCGCGAGTTGGCCGCGCAGGGGGACTCCCTCGAGGAAGGCCAGGTTGGGGGACTCGAGGACGACGCCGCGGTCCCGATCGAAGAGGCCCGGGGCTCCCAGGCCGACGCAGCGTTCCGCGCCGAGATCGCGGGCGAGCCGCGCCAGCCGGTCGATCAAGCCCTCGGCGCCCAGGTCGGGGGAGAGGTCGACGGAACGTCGATCGAGGACTTCACCCTGCTCCGAGGCCACCCCGCCCTTGATCGAGGTTCCGCCGAGGTCGAGGCCGACGAGCCGCATGCGGCCGGGAGAGACCGGTCAGTCCTCGACCGGCACCGCTTTGACTCGCCGCGTGACGCGCCGATACGCCTTCATGTAGTTGTGGGCCGTCGCCTGCCAGGAGAAGTCCTGCTTCAGGCAACGCAGCGCGAGGCTGCGCCACTCGCTGGCCTCCTTGTAGACCTTCCGCGCCGCGTCCATGCCCTCGAGGAGGCCGTCGCCGCTGTAGGCGCGGAACGTGAAGCCCGTGCCGTGCCGGGCGTCCTTCTCGTAGTCGATCACGGTGTCCTCGAGGCCGCTGCCGGCGTAGATCAGCGGCACGACGCCGTAGCGCATGCCGATCGCGACGAGCGCGTTGGTCGAGTGGTAGTGCGACGGCAGGATCAAGAGATCCGCGCCGCCGAGCAGCGTGTGCGCCGTGTTCACGTTGTACCCCTCGATGAGGCGGCAGCGTCCCGTGAACGTCGTCTCCATCGTCTTGACGCGCTCGAGGATCTCGTGCTTGCCCGAGCCCATGAGGACGACCTCGAGATTGCGCTCGAGGACCGACGTCATCACCTCCGCGAGGATGTCGAACCCGCTGTCGGCGTCGAATCGCCCGATCACGGCCGCGACGGGGATCCGTGCGCCCGTGTCGAGGCCGAGCGCCGTCTGCAGCGCCGCCTTGCACTTCTTCTTGCCGGCCAGCTCCTTGTCCTTGACGGAGAAGGTCTGCGGCAGGAGCGAATCGTTGCTCGGGTCCCAGGTGCGGTAGTCGATCCCGTTCGTGACGCCGACGAGCTCCTTGTGGCGCCTCCGGAAGGTCTCCTCGAGCCCGTAGCCTCGATCGGTCTCCTGGATCCGCTGCGCGTGGCTGGGCGAGTGGGTCCCGACGATCGTCGCGAACTCCGCGCCGGCCTTCAGGAAGTTCACCTTGCCGTGCAGCTCGATGCCGTGCACGTGCTGGAACACGCGGTGGGGGAGCCCGATGTGGGGCAGGATCTCGCGCTCGAAGGTCCCCTGCATCGCGAGGTTGTGGATCGAGAAGAAGGTCCCGGCCTTCGCTGCGGGGCTCTCGGGATGGCGCGTGGCGTACTCGACCTCGCGGATCACGGGGAGGAGCCCCGTCGTCCAGTCCATGCACTGGATGATGTCCGGCTCGAAGCCGAGCAGGTTGAAGCTCTCGAGCACGCCGCGCGTGAACAGCGCGTACCGCCTCCAGTTGTCGGGGTAGGGCCCGTCCTCGTCGCCGTAGGGCTGTTTCGCGCGCAGGAACTGCGGGTGATCGACCAGGACGATCGGGAGGTCCCCGAGGAGACCCGTGTGGATCGTCAGCGCCTGGCGGCCCGTGCCGTCCTTGACCCGGACGTCCCCGACCGCCTTGAGCTCCGCGATGGGGGAGGCGTCGACCCCGGCGGAGTAGGGGAGGAAGACCCGGATGTCGGCCCCCTCCTGACGGAGGGTCCGGGCGAGCGACTCCGAGACTTCAGCCAGGCTGGTGCGCCGCACCAGAGACTGGAGCTCGGGGGTTACGAAGGCGATTTTCAATGCCGTGCTGCAGTTGCCGGGCAGGCGGCTCGACCTCCCCCGCGGTTCTTCCTAGTCGACGAGCGGCCTGATTCCGGTCTCGGCCGATCCTCGGCTGGGCGCCAACTTAGAAAACTCCATTCCCGAACCCGAGTACGAGAGCTGGTCTTTTTTCATTAGGGCATTGCAGGCAATGAGTTGCACGATTTCCGTCCGGCGTTCATGGAACGGGGTCGCGGCCTCCCCACCCCCCCCTAGAATGCCCAACCCTGGGATCGCCCCCGCCCTCCAGACGCCCGATGGACCCCGGTTCGAACCTGCTCCGCCTGAGCCTCCAGGACTTCACGGAGCGCCTGGCCGATCGGACCCCCACCCCCGGCGGAGGCAGCATGGCCGCCTTCCTGGTCGCTTCCGGTGCGGCTCTGACCGCGATGGCATTCCGATTCACCTCGGGGGAGAAATTCAAAGTGGTGGAGGCCGCGATGGCGGCCCGGGTCGAACGCTTAGCGCAAGTCCGCGGCCGCGCGCTCGAGCTCGTCGACCGCGACAGCGCGGCCTACGACGCGGTGACGGCCGCCTACGGGCTCCCCAAGGGGACCGATGCGGAGAAGTCAGCCCGCGTCGAAGCCGTCCAGAAGGGCTTGAAGGGCGCCCTCGAAGTCCCGCTCGAGACCATGCGCGCCGCGCGGGAGGCTCTGGGTCTCGCCTCGGAGGGCGCCGCCGACATCAACCCGAACCTCGCGAGCGATTGCGCGACCGGGAGCTGGTGCCTGTGGAGCGGCGCGGAAGCCGCGGCGCTCAACGTGCGCATCAACGCCGGCTCGATCCGTGACGAGGGGTACGCGCGCGTCCGGCTCGCGGAGTGCGATCGGATCCTGAGCGAGTGCCAGGCGCTGGCGGAATCCGTCCGTTCGGCCTCCGGGCGCCCCCGGAGCTTACCCCGGAGCTGAAGGGCCGACGATGCACGCGCTGGTCCTGATCCGTCACGGCGAGAGCCAGTGGAACCGCGAGAACCGCTTCACCGGCTGGATGGACGTGCCCCTGTCCGAGAAGGGCCGGGCCGAGGCGCGCGAGGCGGGCCGGCGTCTGCGCGAGCAGGGGTTCACCTTCGACCAGGCCTTCACCTCGGTCCTCAAGCGCGCGATCCAGACGCTCTGGATCACCCTCGAGGAGATGGACCTCCAGTGGATCCCCGTGGCCAACGACTGGCGCCTGAACGAGCGCCACTACGGCGCGCTGACGGGGCTCGACAAGCGGGAGACCGCCGCCAAGCACGGCGAGGAGCAGGTGCTCCTCTGGCGGCGCAGCTACGACATCCGGCCGCCGGCCTTCGAGGCCGGTGATCCTGCGAATCCTGCGCTCGATCGACGCTACGCGAAGCTCGATCCGCGGGCGCGCCCGCGCGCCGAGTCGCTCCAGGACACGGTCGACCGGGTCGTGCCGTGCTGGGAGCAGGAGATCGCTCCGCGCGTGCGGAAGGGCGAGCGGGTCGTCGTCGCGGCGCACGGGAACAGCTTGCGCGCGCTCGTGAAGCACCTCGACGGGATCTCCGACGCGGAGATCCTCAAACTGAACATCCCGACCGGCATCCCGCTCGTGTACGAGCTCGATCCTGGCCTCAAGCCGCTCGCGAGCCGGTACCTCGCGAGCGACGAGGAGCTCGCTGCGGCGCAGAGAGCCGTCGCGGCGCAGGGCAGGAAGTGAGCTCAGTCCCGCTCGTCGACCCAGGCCATCTGGATCGCTTCCAGGATCTGCTCGTTGCTGCGCTTCGGATCCCCGGCGAATCCGGGCAGCTCCGTGACCCAGCGATGGAGATCCGTGAAGCGCACGGTGATCGGGTCGACGTCGGGGTGGGTCTCGAGGAGACCGATCGCGATGTCGCGGACGTCGGTCCACTCGAGCTTGGGGACGGGCATCGCGCTCACACCTCGTCCAGCGTCTTGCCGGACAGCGCCTTCTTCGCGACGGAGTCCATCAGCAGAGCCGCCAAGGGGAGCGTGGCCTGCTCGAGGGCATCCCGGGCGCCCTGGATCGCGGCCTTGTCCTCGCCCTCGAGCGCGGCCTTCGCGCGAGCCAGCGCTTCCTCGAGATCGCGCAGGCTCTCGCGGTCGAGCTCTTGCCGCGCGGTCGCGAGGTTCCGTTCGGTCGCCCTCACCATGATCCCGATCTCGACCCGCAGGTCGGCCAGGCGCCGATCCTCGAAGTCCGCCTGCGCGTGCGAGTAGGACTCCTGGAGCATCGTCTCGACCTCGCCGTCGGTCAGGCCGTGCATGGGCTGGACCTCGATCTTCGCGGTCCGGCCGCTCTTCTCCTCCTTCGCGGAGACGGTGAGGACCCCGTCCGCGTCGATGTGGAAGCGCACCATGACCCGCGCCATGCCGGCGGGCATCGGCGGGATTCCCTTGAGCTGGAATCGTCCGAGGCTGCGGCAGTCCTTGGCCATCTCGCGCTCGCCCTGCACGACGTTGAAGTCGAGGCCCGTCTGATCGTCGACGTACGTGGTGAAGCCCTCCGTCGCGTGGCAGGGGACGGTCGAATTGCGGTGGATGATCTTCGCGACCGCGCCCCCCATCGTCTCGATCCCGAGCGAGAGCGGAGTGACGTCGAGGAGCAGCATGTCGCGCTTGCCCCCGGTCAGGATGTGCGCCTGCACCGCCGCGCCGAGCGCGACGACTTCGTCGGGGTTCAGCTCGGTGTGAGGCTTGCGGCCGAAGAACTCCTCGACGCGCCGCCGCACGGCCGGGATCCTCGAGGAGCCGCCGACGAGCACGACCTCGTCGATCTCCGCGTTGCCCAGCCTCGCGTCGGACAGCGCCCTGCGGCAGCAGTCGATCGTGCGCTCGACCAGGTCCGCGGTCAGCGACTCGAGCTCCTCGCGCCCGAAGCGCCGTCGCCAGTTCAGGGAGAGCTCCGGGAGCGCGAGGTGCATCTCGGTCTCGCTGCGCTGGGACAGCTCGATCTTGCAGCGCTCCGCGGCCAGGCGGACCGCCTGGCGGAAGCCGGGATCCTCGACGGCGTCGGCCCCGAACTTCCCCTCGATCTCGGCCGCGGCGACGCCGGCCAGTCGCCGGTCGAAGTCGTCGCCGCCGAGGTGCGTGTCCCCGGCGGTCGAGAGGACGCGGAAGACGCCGTCTGCGATCGTGAGGATCGAGACGTCGAAGGTGCCGCCGCCGAGGTCGTAGACCGCGATGTTCCCGGATTCGCGGCCGTCGAGCCCGTAGGCCAGGCTCGCGGCCGTCGGCTCGTTGATGATCCGGAGCACCTCGAGCCCCGCCAGCCAGGCCGCTGCGCGCGTCGCCTGGCGCTGCGTGTCGTCGAAGTAGGCGGGAACCGTGATGACGGCGCGAGCCACGTCCTGCCCCAGGGCACGGCTGGCGGACTCGCGGACCTTCGCGAGGATCAGGGCGGAGAGTTGCGGCGGGGTGTACTTGTGCCCGCGCACGTCGATCTGGATCACCTTCCGCTCGGTCTCGGTCGCGCGGTAGGGGAGGCTCTCGAGGTCCTCCCTCACGTCGGAGAGGCCACGGCCCATGAAGCGCTTGATGCTGAAGATCGTGTTGAGCGGATCCGCCACCGCCCGGGCGCGCGCCTCGCGGCCGACGACCGGCGGGCCGTCCGGCGGGAAGTGGATCACCGACGGGATGAGCCCGCTCTCCCCTTCCGTGTGCAGGATCTCGGGTCGCCCCTCCCTCCAGATCGCCGCCAGCGAGTTCGTGGTGCCCAGATCGATCCCGAGCGCGGGCTGGGTGCCTCCGGGCTGGAGGACGTTGAGCTCGACGTAGCCCATCTTCAGCGGGCTCCCGCGCGGGAGAGCCGCAGGGCCTCGATCTCGTCCAGGGCGCGATCGACGTAGCGCACGACGTTCACCTCGCGGCGAGATTCACGGAGTGCGGGAGCGCCCCGGGGCGGCAGGGGATCGAGGAGCCGGCCGACGGAGTCGAGCGCCGCGGTCCGACGACGCTCGAGCTCCCCGCGCAGATCGGTCAGTCGGTCCTCCGTCACCGCTGAGGACGACTTCGCCTCCTCGAGGAGCTCGTTCCACTCGAGGACTTCGAGGAGGAACTCCCTCGGCATCGCGCGTTCCTCGTTCTCGTCCGGCCCGCCGAGGCTCCCGATCAGCCAGTCCGCACGGGCGGCGTCGTCGGCGAGCACGGCGTGCGCCGCGTTCAGGATGGCCGAGGCGCGCTCCGCGCGCCCGCGGTCCTCCGCACTCGCGGTGGCGAAGAAATCGGGGTGCGTCATGCGGCTGAAGCGGAGCACGCGGCGCCGCAGCTCCTGCGGGTCGATCCGGAAGCCGGCGGCGAGGCCGAGCGCCTCGAAGGGGCCCGGATCGCGCTCCAGATCGAACAGCGCGCCGCACGCGGGGCAACCCAGGGGCGTCTCGACAGGCGAAGCGCAGCGAGGGCAGGCCGTCATCAGACGGAGAACGATTCCCCGCAGCCGCAGCTCTTCGAGGCGTTGGGGTTGCCGAACTTGAAGCCGCGACCCATCAGCGTGTCCTCGAAGTCGATCTGGGTCCCGTTCAGGTAGAGGAAGCTCTTGGGATCGCAGACGACCCGGACTCCCTCGACCTCGTTGACCTGGTCGATCTCGCCGATCTGGTCGTCGAAGCCCAGGGTATACGAGAAGCCCGAGCAGCCCCCGCCCTTGACGCCGACGCGCAGCGCCGTGCCGTCCGGGAGCTTCTGCTCGCTGACGATCCGGCGGATCTCCTTCACGGCCCGTTCGGTCAGCTGGATCATGAGGTTCCTCCGCGCTTGCTCTTGTAGTCCTGGATCGCGGACTTGATCGCGTCCTCCGCCAGGACGCTGCAGTGGATCTTGACCGGCGGGAGCGAGAGCTCCTCGACGATCTGGGTGTTCCGGATCTCCATCGCCTCGTCCAGCGTCTTGCCCTTGATCCACTCCGTGGCGAGCGAGGAGCTCGCGATCGCCGAGCCGCAACCGAAGGTCTTGAACTTGGCGTCGACGATGCGATCGCCTTCGACCTGGATCTGGAGCTTCATCACGTCGCCGCACTCCGGAGCGCCGACCACGCCCGTTCCCACGTCGGGCTTGGACTTGTCGAAGGACCCGACGTTGCGCGGGTTGTTGTAGTGATCGATGACCTTGTCGCTGTATGCCATGTTTCCTCCCTAGACCTTCGCGGCTCCCGGCTGGTGGCTCGTCCAGTCGATCTTCGAGAGGTCGACGCCTTCCTGGACCATCTCGTAGAGCGGGGAGAGCTCGCGCAGCCGCTTGACGGCCTGCACGACGTGCTCCACCGCGTAATCGACCTGTTCCTTCGTCGTGAATCGTCCGAACCCGAAGCGGATCGAGCTGTGGGCCAATTCGTCCCCGACACCCATCGCCCGGAGGACGTGGCTCGGCTCGAGGCTGGCCGAGGTGCAGGCCGAACCCGAGGACACGGCGATGTCCTTGATGCCCATGATCAGGGACTCCCCCTCGACGTAGCTGAACGAGAGGTTCGAGTTGTTCGGCAGGCGGTGCTCCGGATCCCCGTTCACGTGGACGTGATCGAGGGCGGCGAAGACGCGCTTCTCGAAGTCGTCGCGGAGGGAGCTCGTGTGCTCGGCATCCTTCGCCAGATCGGTCTGGCAGAGCTCGCAGGCCTTCCCCAACCCGACCACGCCGGGGACGTTCAGGGTGCCCGAGCGCATGCCGCGCTCGTGGCCTCCGCCGTCGATCTGCGCCACGAGCCGGACGCGCGGGTTCTTGCGCCGCACGTAGAGGCAGCCGACGCCCTTCGGCCCGTAGATCTTGTGCCCCGAGAGGCACAGGAGATCGACGTGGTCCTTCTCGACGTCGACCGGGACCTTCCCGACCGCCTGGGTCGCGTCCGTGAAGAAGAGCACGCCCTTCCGGTGGCACAGGTCGCCGATCTCCCGGACGGGGTTGAGCGTTCCGACCTCGTTGTTCGCCCAGAGCAGGGCCACGAGGATCGTGTCCGGGCGCAAGGCGCCCTCGACCATCTCGAGGGTCACGCGGCCCTTCTTCGTCGGCTTGAGGTACGTCACCTCGAAGCCGAGCTTCTCGAGGTGCTTGCAGGTGTCGAGGACGGCCTTGTGCTCGACCTGGCTCGTGACGATGTGACGCCCCTTCTCGGCGTACATCTCCGCGACGCCCTTGATCGCGAGGTTGATCGATTCGGTCGATCCGGACGTGAACACGATCTCCTTCGGCGAGGCGCCGATCAGGGAGGCGATCCGTCCGCGAGCCGTCTCGACGGCTTCCTCCGCCTTCCAGCCGAAGGAATGGCTGCGGCTGGCGGCGTTCCCGAACTCCTCGGTGAAGTAGGGGATCATCGCCTCGAGCACGCGCGGATCGAGCGGCGTCGTCGCCTGGAAGTCGAAGTAGATCGGCAGCTTCATCGGACGGCGACCTCCGTCGAGGCGAATGCGAGCTCGGTCATGGGTACGGGCCGCGGCTGGACCAGGGAGCGCAGCGTGGTCTTCTGCATCAGCAGCCAGAGGCTCTCGCGGATGCGGTGGAGCGGGGATCGGATCGGACAGACCGGGACGAGGCCGCACTCGCCGTGGTGGGAGGCCGGGGCCGAGCTGTCGCAGCTCGTCAGGAGAGGCTTGCCCTCGAGGGCCGTGACGATCTCGCTCAGGGGCAGGTCCTCCGGGGCGCTCGCCAGGCTGTAGCCGCCGGTCGCGCCCCGGTGGGATTCGACCAGCTTGGCGTGGCAGAGGTCCTTGAGCACCTCCGCGAGCAACCGGCGGGGGATCCGATAGCGCTCGCTGATCTCGCGGACGCTGACGAACTGCCCGTCCCGGTCCGCCATGTGGAGGAGGGCGATCAGGCCGTATTCGGTTCTCTTGGTCAGCTGCAGCATGTCTCGGGCTCAAACCGCACTAGTTTAGTGCTGTATGGGTGGCAAGAAAAAGCCGCCCCGGTGGGCAGCTCGTCGTTCCACGGGCAGGATTGTAGCTCAGGACCCCCTCGGAGGCCAGGCAAGGATCCCAGCCGGATCCTTCCAGATCATCGACCCCAGGGTGGCTCCGTCCGGAGTCCGTATGGGTAGGGTCTCAAGGCCCCGACCCCGCCTCTCCGATGAGACCCTCGTGGCTGACCCCGTTTGCTTCACCTGCGGGGAGTCCGTCGGCGAGCCCTACCGGCTCAACCAGCTCGAGGACGGCCGCATCTGTCCGACCTGCCGGGACCGGGTTCTGGCCGAACTCCCGCCGCTCTTCCCCTCGCGCCCCGGCGCGGCTCGCCCGATCGAGGTCGAACCCGCCGGAGAGGGTGTCAACGAGCCCCCGCCGGCCTCCTAGCCCCCCGTCAGCCGAGCGACGAGATCGTCCGGCAGCGGCACGGGCCGACGCTCCTCGGAGTCCTTCCGCAGACAGGCCAGCTCGACCTCACCGGTCGCGATCAGAACCCCGTCGGCGACCCGCACGACCTCGGATTCGAACGTGAGCGAGGCGGCTCGGATCCTCCCGACGCGCGTGCGAACGCAGAGCTCGTCCTCGTAGTAGGCCGGAGCCCGGTATCTCAGCGCGACGCTTCGGACGGGGAGAGCCCAGCCCCGACGCTCCATCTCCGCGTAGGAGCAGCCTCGATCGCGCATCAAGCTCGTCCGGCTCTCCTCGAAGTACACCAGGTAGTTCTTGTGGTGCACGACGCCCATCTGGTCCGTCTCGGCGTACCGGACCCGCAGTCGATGCTCGTAGTAGGGCGCTTCCATGATCCCCGGGCCGGGGAGGCGGGATGATCGCACGCGGCCAGGGTCCCGCAACAGGCTCTCCGCGGGAGCGCTGGCGCCCGCGGCCGGCCTCTTGGTAGAAGTCTTCCCCCCTTGCGGGGCTGATGAACGCCGGAAAGCCCGCACGTCCGCGCGCCAACCCCGACCTGGCCGCGATCCTCACCTGGTTCCTGCCCGGAGCCGGCCACGTCTACCTCGGGAAGCCCTTGTTCGGCGCGATCGCGTTCGTCGTGGTCGAGGGACTCTATTTCCTGGGCCTGCGACTCAGCGACGGACGACTGTTCGAGTACCTCGACCCGGAGCTGCAGGGACCCTTCGCCGGAGCCCTGGCCCCGGAGGCCGGCAACCTGGGCGCACTCGTCTGGCAGATGCGGAGCTACGGGTTCGGTCAAGGCCTCCCGAGACCCTGGCCCGAGCACATCCATCTCGGGACCTGGCTCACCGCGATCAGCGGGATCCTGAACGCCTGCCTGATGATCCGGGCGCACGCCGACGCGCGGTCGGACCGACGCACGGCTTCGAAGGGGCTGACGCCCGACGTCCTGGTGTTCGCCGGCTGGCTCGTGCCCGGTCTCGGGCACATCCTGCAACGCCGGTATCGGCGCGGCATCGCGGTGTTCGCGATCCTGGTCGGCATGCTCGTGCTCGGGACCCTTCTCGCGGACGGCTCGAACCTCGACCGCGAGCGGCATTTCTACTACTGGGCCGGTCAGTTCCTGGTCGGGGCTCCGGCGATGCTGCTCGAGGCGATCCATCGCCACGCACCGGTCACGGGCGAGATCCCCTACGTCGACGCGGGACTCGTCATGGTCTGCCTCTCGGGTCTCCTGAACGTCCTCGCGCTGCTCGACGTCCAGGGCCAGGCGAAAGCTCCAGTCCCCGATGCCGCGGGAGTCACGAACTCGACGTGAAGGACCTCCCGACGCACCTCCTGCTGTTCGCGATCGTCGGCGCGGCGATCGTCGCCTGCAGCCTCGTCTTCTCCGAGGCGGACGACCGGAAGGCCCTGAAAAACCTCCCGAAACGGCTGCTGTGGTTCTTCGTGGGCTGCGGGATCCTGGCGGCCATCCTGCTGTTCGTCGAGCGCGTGTTCGCCCGCGTCGCCTAGCCGCTCGCTCGGACGAGACGGTAGAGGCCGCCCGGCGTCCTCGCGACGTGGCCCGCCATCTCGAGCTCGACCAGCGTGACGAGGACCGTGGTCAGCGGCCTCGAGAGCCGACTCGCCAGTTCCTCGGCGGTGAGGGTCTCGCCTCGCAGGGCCTCGAGGATCGCGAGCCCGGATTCGCCGACTGGGTTCGGAGGGGCGTTCGGTGCCTCCTTCGCGGAGTCGAGGCCCATCTCCGCCAGGATCTCCTCGGGAGATTCGACCAGGCTGGCGCCCTCGCGGATCAGTCGGTGCGTCCCGCGCGACATCGGATGATCGACGCGCCCCGGGAGCGCCCAGACGCTCCGGCCCTGATCGGCGGCCCAGCGCGCCGTGATCAGGGATCCCGAGGCCTGCGCGGCCTCGATGACGAGGACTCCCGAGCACAGCCCCGAGATCACTCGATTGCGCAAGGGGAAGTGGTGCGGACGAGGCGGCTCGCCGGGCTCGAACTCGGAGAGCAGGAGCCCTCGGCCGACGAGCGCGTCGGCCAGCTCCCCCGCGGGCCAGGGTCGGTCGACGCCGCATCCGAGGACCGCGATCGTCCCGCCGTCCTCGTCGAGCGCGGCCCGGTGCGCGGCGTGGTCGATCCCGCGGGCGAGTCCCGAGACCACGGTGACGCCGGCTCGCGCCAGGGCCGCGGCGAAGCGCGCGGCCTGGGCTTCCCCGTACGGTGTCGGCGCCCGCGTGCCCACGACGGCGACGCGAGGCGTGCGCGCGAGGAGCGGCAACCTCCCACGGAGCCACAGCGCCTCCGGCGGCCCCTCGATCGGTCGGAGGAGCTCCGGCCAGGTCGCCGAGCGCGGTTCGATCCGGACGGGAACGGAGTGTGCGTCCACACCCCCCCGACTCCACCGCACCCGGCCCGTGCCGGACCGAAATCGGAAAAACGCGGCCGCTAGTTCAGGCGCAACCGCGGCCGCCGCTCGGCGTCGAAGCGGGGAACGACTCCCGCCTCGGGGCGCACGATCGGGCGCAGGACGTTCTGCATCTCCTCGAGCAGGAGCTGGAGGTCGATCCGCTGGTGGACGGGCAGATAGCCGGCCAGGTACCGCCGATGGCTCGCGTAGAGCTTGGCCGCGCCATCGAGGTTCCCGCGCTGGAAATGGTGGAGCGCGATCGCGGCCTGCACGAGTCCCTTGTAGAAGTCCGACTCCGGACCCTGGGTGGAGAGCCAGAGCAGCTCGAACTGCTCGTGCGCCTCCTCGTATTCGCCGGCGTTGAAGAGCTCGATGCCCCGAGCGAGGTGCTTGCGCTCGTCGCCCGCCTTCCAATCGGCGGGGTCGAACGAAGGATCGTCGGGCTCGATCCGGCTCAAGCGGCCTGACCGATCAGGCCTCCGGCGCTGCGACCGTCTCGATGGGCTCCCGCGCGGGCTCGGGCTGGTCGAACGCGAGGCGCTCGCCGTCGGGAGCGACCCGCACCCGCATGGGCCGGTCGGTGACGATCCCGCTCCGGAGCAGCAGTTCCGAGAGCGGATCCTCGATGTGGCGCTCGATGGCGCGGCGGAGAGGCCGGGCGCCGTAGTCGTCGCTGGTTCCCTTCGAGATCAGGAAATCGATCGCCGGCTGGTCCAGCTCGAGCTGGACGCCCTTCTCGGTGAGGCGCTTCTGCACTTCGGCCAGCTGGAGGTGGACGATCTTCGCCAGGTCGACGCTCGTGAGGGGGTTGAAGACGACCAGCTCGTCGACCCGGTTCAGGAACTCGGGTCGGAAGTAGCGCTCCACCTCGATCATGACGTCGGCGCGCATGCGCTTGAACCGCTCCTCCTCGCTCACCTTGGCCGAGGTCGAGAGCCGGTCGAAGCCCAGCTTCGCCCCGGCCTTCATCTGCTGCGAGCCGAGGTTGCTGGTCATGATCAGGATCACGTTGCGGAAGTCGACGTGCCGTCCGAACGAGTCGGTCAGACGTCCTTCCTCCATGATCTGGAGCAGCATGTTGAACACGTCCGGGTGCGCTTTCTCGATCTCGTCCATGAGGACGACCGAGTAGGGGCGCCGGCGCACTTTTTCGGTGAGCTGGCCGCCCTCCTCGTAGCCGACGTAGCCTGGCGGCGCGCCGACCAACCGAGAAGCGTTGTGCTTCTCCATGTACTCGCTCATGTCCATGGTGATGACGGCGTCCTCGCTGCCGAACATGAACTTGGCGAGCTGCTTGCAGAGATAGGTCTTGCCCACGCCCGAGGGGCCCAGGAACACGAAGGAGCCCATCGGACGCCGCGGATCCTTGAGGCCCGACCGCGAACGGCGGACGCAGCGAGCGATCGAGGCGATCGCCAGGTCCTGGTTGACCACGGTGGAGGAGAGCTCCACCTCCATCTGCAGCAGGCGCTCGGCCTCGGCCTTCTCGAGGCGCGTCAGCGGGATCCCGGTCATCTTCGAGACCGTCTCCGCGATGATCTCGGCGGTGACGACGCCGACCTGCTCGCGCTCGCCGTTCTCGGCGCGCCAGCGGTTCTGCAGCTCTTCGCGCTTCTTCTTGAGCTGGTAGGCCTTGTCGCGCAGCTGCGCGGCCTTCTCGAACTCCTGGGAGGAGACGGCCTCGTCCTTGGCGCGCTCGAGCCGCTCGATCTCCTCGGTCAGATCGCGCATGTCGGGAGGAGGAGCCATGGCCTTGATGCGGACACGGGCTCCCGCCTCGTCGATCACGTCGATCGCCTTGTCGGGGAGGAACCGGTTGTTGATGTAGCGGGTCGAGAGCTCGACGGCGAGCGCGAGCGCCTCGTCCGTGTACGTCACGCGGTGGTGCGCCTCGTACTTGTCGCGCAGCCCCTTCAGGATCTCGATCGTCTCCGTGGGAGTCGGCGGGTCGACGTTGACGGCCTGGAACCGGCGCTCCAGCGCGCCGTCCTTCTCGATGTGCTTGCGGTACTCGTCCAGGGTCGTCGCGCCGATGCACTGGATCTCGCCGCGGGAGAGGGCCGGCTTGAGCACGTTGCTGGCGTCGATCGCGCCCTCCGCCCCGCCGGCGCCGACCAGCGTGTGCAGCTCGTCGATGAAGAGGACGACGTCCCGGACCCGGCGCACCTCGGTCATGACCGCCTTGATGCGCTCCTCGAACTGGCCGCGGTACTTGGTCCCGGCGACCATGAGCGCGAGGTCGAGCACGACGATGCGCTTGTTGCGCAGGATGTCGGGCACGCGCGACTCGATGATCTGCTGCGCGAGACCCTCCACGATCGCGGTCTTGCCGACGCCCGGCTCGCCCAGGAGGACGGGGTTGTTCTTGGTGCGCCGCGACAGGATCTGGATGACCCGCTCGATCTCGTTCGCCCGGCCGATCACGGCGTCGAGCTTGCCCTCGCGGGCGAGCTCCGTGAGATCGCGGCCGAAGGAGTCGAGCGCCGGCGTCTTGCTCTTGCTCGTGCCCGCCTGCGGTTGGCCCTCGGTCGTGGCGGTCTCCTCCTCCTCCTCCTCGCCGGTGTCCGCGCCCAGGAAGTCCAGAACCTCCTCGCGCACGTCCTCGAGCTTGACCCCGAGGTTGATCAGGACCTGCGCGGCGATGCCCTCGTTCTCCTTGATCAGGCCGAGGAGCAGGTGCTCCGTCCCGATGTAGTTGTGCCCGAGGTTGCCGGCCTCTTCCATCGAGAGCTCGAGCACCTTCTTCGCGCGCGGCGTGAAGGGCAGCTGGCCCATCGTGACCATCGAGGGGCCGGTCTTGACGATCTTCTCGACCTCCGTCCGGATCTTGTTCAGGTCGATCCCCATGTTCTTGAGGACGTTCGCGGCGACGCCGCTGCCCTCCTGGACGAGACCGAGGAGGATGTGCTCCGTGCCCAGGTACTCGTGGTTGAATCGCTGGGCCTCCTGGCGGGCCAGGTTCATCACCTTCTTCGCGCGGTCGGTGAAGCGGTCGAACATGGTGTCCTCGGATTCTCGTCAGCGCCGAAGTCGTGGGGCAGGTGGGATCGCGCCGTTCCTGCGGTGTGGGAACGGGGTGGCTAGAGGTAGCCCTAGCTTTTCGTCGTTCAAGGGCCGTGGGGTTTACCACCCTTCGGCCACGGCGATCAATCCGAGGCGCTGAAAAGGCCCCTGGGGACGCTCGAACCGGCGAGGACCGAGTCAGGAAGCGCCTGGCAGGTCGAGAGTCTTGATCTCGTCCCGCAACCGGGCCGCGCTCTCGTAGGCTTCGGCCCGCACGGCCTCTTCGAGCTGCTGCTTCAGCGTCGAGAGGCGCTGGGAGCGCAGCGAGTCCGCCTCCGACGTGCCGGGAACGCGCCCGACGTGCGCGCGGGCTCCGTGCACCCGCTCGAGCAGATCCCCGATGTGGTTCTTGAACACCTCGTAATCACGCGCGCAGCCGAGGCGCCCCTTCTTGCGGAACTCGTCGAGGCTCATGCCGCAGTCGGGGCACGCGGGGCTGGGCCGGCGCTTGGTCTGCTGCGCCGAGATCTGGAGGAGCTTCCAGATGTCCGCGGGCGACTTCTTCATCGCCGGCGCGTGCGGGAGGTCGACGCTCGCGGCGCAGGTCTCGCACAGGTGCTGCTCGTGCACCTCCTTGCGCGCGGGCTTCCCGCTCCCCGCCGACTCCGCGACCTCGACGATCTCGGTGACGTGGACGGAGGCGGGATGTTTCTGGCAGCTCTGGCAGATCATTCCGGTGACGAACGCTGGGTCCGCTCACCACCACCTATAACCCCGCTCCTCTTCATCGTCGAGCGGGCCCTCCCTCCTGAACCTCGTCCGGGTCGTGGAAGGCGTTCCGGGCTCGGTCCAGGAGCGCTGGCGTGACCTTGGAGCGGACCAGGATCTGCTCCGCCTCGGGCGTCCCGCCCGCGAGGAAGCGCGCCAGGAGCGCCAGACTGTCCGAACCGGCCGGCACGCCTTCCAGGAACGCGATCATCGCTCGATCCGGGGGCAGCGCCCGGGTCGAGCGGACGCTCGGGTCCCCGGTCGAACCCGCGACGAGCAGCCGGGCGCGACGGAAGCTCACCCCGGTCCGTGTCGCGAGCTCCTCGTCCTCCTGCAGGCAGCCGAGGAACAGGTGCACGTGCGAGATCGAGGGCGCCCGATCGCCAGCCGCCAGCCGATTCGAGGCCGAGAGCACCCGCTTGGCGGGCATCGAGAAATGCCGGAACAAACCGGGGTCCAAGGCGTGGGCCTTCGGCTCCGCGTCGGGGATCTCGCCGCTGAACCCGGCCTGCAGCATCGTTCGCCGCAAGCCTTCGTCGAAGAGGGACAGGGACTGGGAGAAGATCCGCGGGACGCCGACCGCCTCCTCCCCCGCGGCTTCGGCGGCGGCGCGTGCGCCGATCAGCGCCTCGACGGCGAGCGCGGAGAAGGGCAGGGTCGATCCCGAGGCGACCACCATGAGCCCGGGCGAGATCGCCAGCACCTCCTCCGAGATCGTGGCCGGGTCGGCGAAGGCGTGCAGCACCGCGGCGTGCGCCGCCGAGCGCGGGTCGGCCATCAGGATCGAGAGCAGATGCTCGGGCGCGACCGCGTCGGCGTGCAGGCGCTGGGCGTGCTCG
>Ga0075418_10004356_pt1 | contig 16149 bp, 12 predicted proteins | sample SoiMetdeltSBSDD2_FD_81776 | JGI IMG/M metagenome (GOLD analysis project Ga0075418, IMG submission 81776) | Bulk soil microbial communities from a Populus tree surrounding site in Tennessee, USA - Soil MetaG P. deltoides SBSDD2 | ecosystem: Environmental > Terrestrial > Soil > Tree plantation...
AGGCAGAAGGCAGAAGGCAGAAGGCAGGTTTGGTGATCGCTGCCTACTGCCTACTGCCTACTGCCTTCTGCCTTCTGCTTTCTGCCTACTTGTGGGCGACGCTGTCGCTGAGTGGGCCCGACTCTCGAAGCAAGCTCGCGGTTTGCCGAATCCTGTGTTTATCCAACAGATGTCGCAAGCTCCGGACCGACATCTTGAGGATTTCGGCAGCCCTTGTCTGGTTACCGTTGGTTCGGTGAAGCGCGCGGATTATGTAATCCTTTTCAAGCTGCGCCAGATAACCCTCCAGATCAATACCATCCTCGGGCAAGTCGAGATCGGTTACCGTTCGCGGTTTGTACTTCAGGATTCGCTCGGGCAGCCATTCGGAACTGATCCGGCGATCGGGTTGACCGGGAGGCGGTCCGCTGTCCTCTCGTCTACGGTCGAGTCCCGCGATCCTCCCGTGCTCGAGCGCCACTGCACGTTCGATCGTGTTTTCGAGTTCGCGGACATTGCCGGGCCAATCGTAAGACTCGAGATAGCGCATCGCTTCTTCCGATATCTCGAGCGTGGGACGGTTGGCTGCGGCGCTGTACTTTTCCATGAAATGACGGACAAGCTCGGGGATGTCGCTTCTTCGCGCTCTGAGCGGCGGCATCTCGATCGGGATAACGCTAATTCGATAGTAGAGATCATTACGAAACGTTCCGTCCTCGACCATTTGCGAGAGATCGCGATTGGTCGCTGCGACTACCCTAACGTCGACTGCGATCTCTTCCAGTCCGCCGACTCGCCGGATCCCTCGCTCTTGAAGAACCCGGAGCAGCTTTACCTGCATAGCCGGCGTTGTTTCGCCAATCTCGTCGAGAAAGATCGTGCCGCCCTCGGCAGCCTCAAACAAACCTTTGCGATTTGAGTTCGCTCCAGTGAACGATCCCTTCATATAGCCGAACAATTCCGATTCGAGAAGCGTTTCAGTGAACGCCCCGCAGTTGATCGAAACGAATGGCGCGGCGGAGCGATCCGAGTTGCTGTGTATGGCGCGCGCGACCAGCTCTTTGCCTGTTCCGGACTCGCCGGTTATCAATACAGTCGAAGTCGTAACAGCCACCGTCTCAATCATCTGGTAGATCGCCTGCATCTGCGGTGACCGGCCAATGATGTTGTCGAGCGAGTTGCGCTGGCGCAGCTCGCGCTTGAGCAGAACGTTTTCCTGGCGCAGGTGTTTCTTTTCGAGGACCTTCCCAACCGACACCTTCAACTCTTCGACGTCAAACCCGGCATCTTTGATCACCAGGTCCTCGGCCCCAAGCTTGAAGGCTTTTCGCGCGGTATCAACGGTCGCGAACGCGGTGATCATGATGACCATCGTTTCGGGCGAGATCTCGCGGACACGTGCGAGGAGATCGATCCCGTTTATGTCGGGCATCTTTACATCAGAGATGATCAGGTCGTAGACGTTCTGGCGGATGAGCTCGAGCGCGCGGGTCCCGTTCTCGGCGGTATGAACGGCGTAGCCTTCCCGCTTCAATACAAGCTCGAGCAGCTCTCGCATGCTGCGCTCGTCGTCGACAACTAACAGCTTTTCCATTACTGACTCTCCCACTCACTTCTTTCAGACATTGGCTACCACCGCCGGCGGGACTGAATCCGCGCGGCTGGCGTCGTTAGAACGCAAGGGCTGAGGTGATACACGGCTTCCGGCAGGCAACCTGATAGCGATGCGCGTGCCCTTACCCACTTCGCTGTCGACAAGAATGTTGCCGTTGTGATCTCGCACTAATTGATAGACGATCGCCATCCCCAGACCGGTGCCTCCGCTCGAAGAGTTGAACGGTTCGAATAACCTGTCCTTCTGTTCGCGGCTCATGCCGCGGCCGGTATCGGTGAACGCTATGGTCACATCGCGATTGGGGATGGCATCGAGCGTCACGCACAACTCGCCGCCCTGAGGCATCGCCTGAATAGCGTTACGCGCCAGATTCCAAAAGATTTGGCGCATCTGGTTTGGGTCGCCCTGGTAGAGCAGTGGCTCATCCGGATACTCTTCGCTGATCAAATGGTCCGAACGAAGCTCCGGGCTGTTTCGCAGAAGCGCGATCGTCTCAGCCAATAAACTCGAAAGCTCGATAACCGTACGTTCAATCTTGGGTGGCCGCGCGTAGGTAAGGAAATCCGATACGATGCGATTGAGGCGGTCCGACTCGCGCAGGACTATTTGCATCAACTGTGACTGGTCCTGCGAAAAGCTCAACTCGCTGGCGAGCACCTGGACCGACCCGCGCATTGAAGCAAGCGGGTTCCGAATTTCGTGGGCCAGCCCCGCAGCCATTTTTCCAAGAGCCGCGAGCCGTTCCTGGCGGCGTACTTCTCGTTCGAGCTCCATCACTTCCGTTAGATCCTGGAAGGTAAGCACGTAGCCCCGGGAGTTGTCAGCTTCGTCAACCAGCGGCGCAACTGAGAATCCCAGGTGGATCTCCCGGCCGTCCGCGGTTCGGCACCCGATGTCGAAGCGCGGAAGCCGCGTTCGAGTGCGAATCGATTCCAGACCCGCTTCGATCTGTTTTTCGATGTCCCCAAAGATCGTGAATATGTTCGTGCCTCGAACGTCAGTCGCGCGATATCCGGTGATCTCTTCCGCGGCGCGGTTGAAGGTGATGATGTTCCCGAGCAGATCGGTGGTAACCAGCCCGCTGCGCATGCTCTCAATGATGCGATCGTTGAATAGCCGGTAGTCCGCGAGGTCCCGTGTCGCACTGGCAAGCTGAACTTCACTTCGCCGGATTCGCTCGGCAAGCTGGCTTGATAAGATTGCGACGGCAAAGATCGCGACCAGGTTTAGCGAGAACATGAACTGCGTCCACGACAGCTCGGATCCTTCGTACGCTAACCAGCCCGGCGCGCGCGGCAGCAATTTGCTTATGGTGAGCACGCCGACGCACACGTACGACACACCGGCTAGTGCTCCGACTAGTGAGACTCCGGTCCGACCCAGCAACGCGCAGGCGGCGAAAATAATGACCAGATAAAGCGCGAGGAATGGAGACTCGACATCGCCCGTGCTGTAAACCACCCAGGTAACGATGCAAATATCGATTGAGAATTGGATGTACCCTTGCGCCCGGTGCGGGAGACGGGTTCGGAGCCCGGCTAGATAGACTGCCGAGAGTATTACAGTAACGAAGGCCACCTTAGCGAGGACGGGGATGAAGGATTTTGGTGTGTTTTCGCGTTCAGTTAGACCGACGATGGCAAGCAGGGCCGCCGCCATGGCGAGCCGTGAGACCAATAACCAATGAAGCTTTCTGCGCATTTGATGATCACCTGACGCCGAGTTGTACCTGCCAGGTGAGGATTCGATTCCGAGTTTGCTTGTCAATACTGACCGCTCGTTCCGGTTCTAGTCGGGTGTTGCTCCGGAGATATCAGTGGTCCTGGGGTATGCTCACTGATGATATTCAAATATACGTGTACGATTAAGTCGGTATAGAGGCACTGGAGGCGTGTCGGAATATATCACGCACGGGAGTCACGCTCAAGGGTATCTTTGTGTGGTCTTTGTTGGGGAAGAACGGGCATAAGGAAGTGAAAAGTGAAACAATGATAATCGGTTCAGGGGAGTGATTTGCGATTTAGTTCGCGAGCATCAAAAGGCGATAGGCACGAATTGCATGAAGCCTAACGCAAGTTGAAGACAGAGAGAGTTTCATCTCAATAGTCTTACCGCATAAGGCCCGGTTGACGGGCCGTAATCTCATCCCCACCATCGATCTTGGAGCGCCAGACCGCTTAGTCGAAGCAGCTAACAACAGCCCCGCTAGATAGCGATTCCAGATGCAGCTCGGTTGTCAAACCCGAGATCAGATAGAACAAATCTCAATCCCCCGGGGCTGCTAATCATGAACGCTGCCGCACCTCTGTAAAAAGTCTTGTCGTGCAACGTGCAGAGCCCAATAACCAATGCCCCACTCGCCTTATCATTGAAGCCGAAAAACGTGGGGATCGTGAGAACGACAGGAAAGAACGCTCCGCTGAAATCAGGGTTCAACAGCGACCCGGAAACCTTGTCGAAGAGTAGCGTCGAGCCAAGCAACGGGGGCTCGAGCACCGATCTTGGAACGTGCGTCTGCATCAGAAACTCAGTGGTTCCCATCGCCAGGCCTGTCTCCTTACTCAATTCTTCCAATTCTCCTTGAAGTCGCTTCTGGTTGGCCTCCGCCCGCTTAACCGCTCTGTCACCGATGTCGGTGCCTTCGAGTTGTTGACCCAGTTTTATCGTCCCAATGGCACGCGCGAAATCCGCCGCGTGCCTCGTACCGGCCGCCCATCGACAAAACAAATCTTCCTGGCTGAATCCATAGGCCGTTCCTTCCTCCGGGAGCCCCGCCCCCGCGACAATGAACGGCTGACCTGCGAACTCACCTTTGCTACTCTGCTTGCCGTTGACCAGATAACGCCGAATTTGAACAAGTTCCGACGGTCTCTCCGTAGCTCGATTGACTGACCGCGCAGCATTGCCTGCACCCCGTTTCTTGATACCTGGAGCTTTGACGCTGGAAACTCGTTTGCTCATCATGCACCTCGCTTCTTTTAGAGTGTGTTATCGGATTTCGGTACGCTTGATTACCCTGCCCGGATTGACCGAACGCAGTCGCTCGGTCACCGCTGCCGGTTTACAACCTAATCAGGGCGCAGGGACCAAACCTGCCGCTAGAAAGCCGCGGCCGGCGTGGGAGCGCAGGCGGGTCGCCTGCCCGGTCGCGAGCTCGCCAAGTCGAACTTGGGCAGGCGAGCCGCCTGCGCTCCCAGCGAGGTGATTGTTACACAAGCGATGTAAGGTTAACAACGAACTTGTTGGATATTTGTCCGCAAAATTCCTGAATTGTGCGGATGTCGTAGCCGTCCTCGAGCGTGAGTCTCTCAGGACCGCCTGATAGCACGAACTCGCGCGGCTCCGGTGCGCGGAGTTAGCCGGCGGTTGGCTCGCAGCAACGACCGTAGCCTTCTACGAGCGGATTACTGCTTCTTGAGGTGAATCGGCTTCGGGGTCGGTATGCCGTCCGCCGCGAACTCCTCAAGATCCTCGTCGTCAAACAGGAACCGGAGCTCGGCGTCACCGCCGTCCAGCAGCCGTACCTCGAACCGATTGGTGCTATCGCCGTCCTTTCGGGAAAACGTCAAGAGCGACGCGCGAAGCTTCACGTCGAAAATGGCTGTGAGAGCGCGCGGGGACTCGTCCGCCCGGCGTACCGCGCCTTGGCTATCGACCTCAAAGTTACCCATACTGATGCCGCCGGTGATCGTTCCATTCGCTGTCTTGAGTTCCAGCGTGACGAACGTCCGGCCGTCGAACCGCGCAGTCCAGGAGCCTGCGATCGACGTACTGTCGGATTGAACTGACGAAACGGCCGCGATCGCAACAACCAGAGCCAGAGTCTTCATGGATCCTCCCTTGTGGACGTTTAGACCACGCCGAAGCCAATTGGCTGTGAGCGCCAAGCGACGGTCACTGGGCGACTCACTGTTACAACTTCCTTCCGCTAGAATAATCCCTTAATGAACGAACGCTTTCGATTGTCCTTGCGATCCTTTCAGCCAAAAGCAATCTAACGCCAAGGGGTCAGCGGGCGCGCGCCTCGAGACCGATTCATTTAAAGACCCTGCGAGCGCTCCGCTGCATCGAGGGTTAGGGCGAGATGTGGGAGACGCTGCCTCTGATCATCTTTAGGAGCCATGGAGGCGCTCAGTCTTTCCGTTTTTTATCATGAAGCTTGTGCCCAAGCACCCGCCATTTCCGTTTTGTTCGCACCAGACGAAGTAATGTCCGCCTTCAACTAGTGGCGTTGGCGGGGTTCCCTCAATCATGCCTTTAGGCGCGCTTCCGTAGCTGATAGAAGTATCTGGAGGAATTAGTCGCCCGCTAATTTCCCATACAACATTCTTCCGGTTAATGACTGCCTCGCCGTATCCGTAATCTCCTTCGTGATCTTTAGGAATGCGGAATATCACCAACTCCGAAATTCTGTCGGGATCGTTGAAACTAAACTTAGGCGGGTTTTCCTCGATGAGGAGAGTCCGAACTGGAGATTCGCATCCAGCCAAGAATAATGCTGTAGCCAAGAGTAACTTTATCCAAAGAATGTTCTGTTTACGTTCCACCGTCTCCATCCTCCGGTTAACAGAGACGCCTACCTAACGCCAGGTTCAGTGGGCAAGCACCGCCGTTGGATACAACGAAGCCCGCTGCGCGCGCTCCCCTGGAAGCGCTAGTTCGGCGGCTGCGCCACGCCTCCCTTGCCTCTCGTCGCAGCGAAGGCAGCCAGCAGATCTCCTCGCTTGATGTAGAGCACGGTCTCGGCACTCGGGATGCCCCACGACGTCAAGTACCGAAGCTCGTACCGATCCGTCGCTGCGTCGTAGGTGATCTTCTCGGGAAAGGCGATTGAGCCGCTCGTCCTCAGCGGCTGCTCGGCATAGGCACGCGCTGCCAAGCCCCGGAAATCCCAGCCGACCGGCGCGTACCGAAGCTTCTTCCGCGCTTCCGGATCATCCGAGTTCGACGTTCCGAATCGTCCGCCCGTCGTCGAGATCTGGGTCACTTGAATCCACGACCCGTACTGCTTCGAGTGCACGAACAGGCCGGGCTCAGTATTCCCACCCGGATCGTCCGCGCTGCCGTAGTGCCTCGCGGCGAACAGGAACGAGTTGTCATAAGTGATGATGTAGAAGTTACGGCGGGGCGGCTCGGACCACTCTGCGACAAGAGAGGGTTGAGGCTCAGGCGCCGCTTGGCACAGGACTGTGAGAAGGATAATCGCAGCAGTCATATTGACCCTCGACTTCCCGGTTGGCCTGGTGCTTACTCTCAGCCGCCGAACGCTGCGTCACCGGGCGCTCTTTGCGTCGGCTCCATCGCTTTGTTAGCGGGCCCAGCATCGTCTACCAGACGCGCGGAATCAGACGCTTCGTCCGTGCAGTGTACGCGGCGTATTCGTTGCCAAATTGCTGGGCCATCATTCTCTCTTCCGCGCCGACACGAAGCGCAAGGAGGACCGCGAACGCGACCAAGTTCGAGAGACCTGCCACCCAGTTCGGGATAACGAGGGCATGGCCGACGGAATAGAGGGCCAACGCCGTGTACATCGGGTGGCGGATCTCGCGATAAACGCCTTGCGTGATAAGTCGATGCCCCTCGCGTACCTCCAAAGTGACCGACCAATTCGTACCGAGATCAGCGTGTGACCGATAGAAAAGCCAGAGGCCGATCAGTAAGCACATTGCGCCAGCAACGAGCGGGCCGGTGCGCAGCGGGTACTCAGCGAACCGGAACGCCGGTGAAGCGACCCAGATCAGAGGGACGAAGAATCCCACCCACGCGACAACCAAGAGGCTGGTCTCTAGCGGGGTCTTGTGACTCTTGACAACCTTGACACTTCGACTTCGGTGGCCATGCGGCCCACGAATGGCCATCATCACCACTGTGGCTGCGAGTACGACCGCCTTCGCGATCCACGGATTCATGGCAATCACCTTTTGTTTGTTGGGTTGCGTCCGCACTCAAGGATCTACTCTCGCGCTGCCAGCGTGTCCCGGGTAAAGAACGAAATCGAAGTAGCTGCGCGACCCACGCGACACGCGAGTTGATCTTTGTGTGGTGGTTTTGAATCCAGGCGCCGCAGCGACAACGTCGTACGTGTCAGGATCGAGATCGGCAACATACTGTCCTTTGGCGTTAGACTTTTTGACCACACTCGTATGTGAAGAGCGTCCAACAATCGTGATGATTGCGCCAACGACCAAAGCCCCATTGGGATCAGTAATTCGGCCAGAAATTGCGCGACGGACTTTCTGTGACACGCCGTGAGCGTTCGTCGCACTCACCGGATATGACCCAACGACGAGCAGCAATGAAAACGTTGGTGCAAGTAGGCGCTTCTTGGTTAAAGTAGCAACCCAACATGAATTCGCGAGAAAACTTAATAAGACTTTCATCCAGAAGGTTCCTCCCGCTCAATCCGGCTGCCGTTATCGACTCTTAAGCTACCATATTCTCAACTAGCTCAACAGGTTCCTCCGCCAAGCCTGATCTAAAGTCCTGGATGATAGGTGTATGACTCTCTCATTTCTTTTGTTTCAATCTTTCAACGATGCTTTTGAAAGCCGGGTCGTCTCGAATCGGATCAAGCTGAGCATTTCGCTCGAGCTCACCTGCGTTCGCAAATCCCTTTTGCACAGCCTTTTCCAACGCCTCGATCGCGCGCCGCCTGTCGCCTTTCAATGAGTATGCGCACGCAAGCCCGTAAAGTACCCTCCAGTTGTCAGGCATCAACTCGGTGTCGGTCACAAGGCTTGACGCAGCGAGATCATACTTCTTTGCCTGTATCAGCATCATTGATTGCTCGAACGACGCGGCGCTGTATTGGTTCAGCACTCTGCGAGCGAGCGCACGATCTGGAGTGTTCTCCTTTGCTTCAGACCGTCGTTTCAGCTCCGCCAACTTGCCCTTCAAATCAGTGAACGCCACTTGCCGTGCTTCCGCCTCGCTGGTAAGTCCCGGAGACTGTGCATTGCGTTCGGGACTGCCTTGTCCGCTCGCCTCGCTGAGGGCGGCGCTGACTGCCGGACTCATCAGCCTGGCTCTAAGACCGAATAACTCCGTGCCGCGTCGGATTTCTTCCTTCTCCTGATCCTGTGCTTTCCTCAGCTCTTGTTTGACGGCTTTGGAATCCCGTAGAGAGGCGGCTTTCTTTTCCGCTTCTCCGATATCTTTGAGGCCTTTGAAATCAGCGGCAATCTCCAGATAGCCGACATACGATTCGAGAGCGCGCCCGGCGGATTCGTGTCCTCCTGCGCTGTCAAGAGCGCTCTTGAACAGGCGATCGATGAACGAATCATCGCGCGTTCGCCGCCCGGATTTCATGGCTTGCAGTTCAATCCATTCAATAGCTCGAAGACAGATGTTCGCAGGCGCCCAGCTGTGGCCGCCGTCAAAGACATCGATGCGATGAGTCACGCCGGCATCTTGTAGTTTGCGATCGAGCTGTCTTAACTCGGGGTAGTTGAAATCTTCGTTGCCGACCGTCCCGTAAAAGATAAAAGACAAGGACGAAGACGGCTCGATCCCCACCGCGAATCCCGCCCCGCAACCGATCACCCCGGCGATCTGTTCTTTCAACCAAACCGCAATTGCCGTGGCCGCTCGCGCGCCACCGGAGAATCCCGTGAGGTACACCCGTTTGTCGTCAATCGAAAAGCGGGCAGCAATATCGCTGAGCATTGCTTTAGCGGCTTCTGCCGAGGGTTGCAAAGGCCCGTTTCTTGAATTGTTCGACCCGCAGACGATGTAGCCGTAGCGTTCGGCCGCTTCTTTGAACCGCTCGACAGGAATCATTCCTCGCGCGCCTGGATCAAACGCAGCAAGCAACGCCCACTTCCGGGCAGGCGAATAGTTTGTCGGTATGTACAAAGCGTAGCTCTGGTCGGGGTTGTTCTTACAGACCACCCGCTCGACGATCTGTCCTACCTGCGGGTCATCAACCAAACCGGGAGAGGGCAGAGCTAACCGCGGCTGGAGTGAGAACGCTATGGTCACAAGGATCGTGACGAGTGAGTAGACCGCGAGAGATCGGCTTGATGTAGCCATTGAAACCTCAACTTCCTCTACATGTGCGAATTCGCCTCCAATTGAATTCTAGCGTACTTCGATGTAATGCGCGGGTGCGCGCGGCGCGTCCAGCAAAATTTCCCTGCCACGTTCGCGGCTCGCGAGCCAATCGCTGCCCAGTACGCCGACAGCACCTCTATTGAGCCATATTTGTTTCCCAAGGCCGATGGAGAGTCGAATTTCTTCATCCAGGTTCGCTATGGTTTTCGAAGTCAACCTTTTCCAATCAGTTTTGTCATTGAAGTATTCGAAAGCAGTATCTGCTTCGTTGCGGTCCGCGAAGTAGATGATGGTGGTGTCGTTCCAGACTTGATTGGCCTGTCGCGCGGCGGCGACAAGCGGATTGGCGGTTGCTCGCATGTTTGGCAAGACATAGAAGCTGAGGTTGAAAAGAGCAATCGTACTTATCGCAAGCGCCGCGGTGGTTGTAACTGAAGCGCTCAGCCTCTCTCGCAGATTTGCCAGAATCAACGCGCACAACAGCGCCAGTGCCGGCAGGTAAAATGCGCGATAAAGCGTTTGCCACGGCTCCCAGAAAAGCAGAAAAACCAGATAGGCTACTAACCATATCGTCAGCATGGGCCCCCACAAGCGCCACTGGACCCTGGTCTCAAAGCCAAAGCGATAGAGCCCTTTGAGAAACACTGAAAGGCGTCGTTCGCGCGCTGCGCTTATGATAAATCCGCTAGCGGTGCAAATCGTGACAAGCGTGAAAAGATACTCGATCCATCCAGCCTCGCGACGATACAGAGCGAAAGAATGTCCGAGAAACAAATCGAGTTGGCCGCGTAGAAACAAGGCGGCTCCACTGAGGGGGCTGTTCGAGAGTGACACGCCGCTTGGATTTGACATCGCCCACCGGATAACACCCAGCGGATCTTTGATATCGTGTAGCATGCTGGCGCATACATAATAAGCGCACAGAACCGGCCCCCATACTACTGAACTCAGAGCGAGGGCATAGCTTCCTTTTTTTTCGAGATTCGGCCTCGCGAAAATCGCCGCCAGCGCAGCCAGGTAGAACAGTGCCGCAAGCTGATGAAACAGCATGGCTCCGGCCAGCGCTAAACCAGCTACCACCCATTTGGGCTTTTCCGCCGTCAGCGCACGAGCGGAGATCAGGATCAACAGAATGCTGATAACATAAGCGTTCGCATCCGTAGCCAGCTTCCACCAAACCGCGGAAAACGCCATTAGCGAGGCCGACAGAAGTGCAACCGAGCGAATTCGTGTGACCAGAAAGGTGAGCCGGAAAAACACGCCAACTGAGATTGCTCCGATAATCGCATTTGCGATTTGCAAAACCCGTATGGCGCGCACCGAAAAGCCAAGCGCCTGGGTGGCGCTATAGAGAACGTACCCGAAGGCGTCGTAGATAAGATGATTCTGATGAAATAACAGAGAAACTCCCCGCTCAGACTTCGCTACCTTCTCGATCTGGAGAGCGAACGTAATACCATCCCAGTAGTAATCAGCAGTCAAAGTAACCAGATACAACAGCGAAATCCCGGCGACGAGCAAACGGTCTGTTTGCAAAAACAGATCGGCTAGTGGTTTGGTGATCCGTGCTGGCAGCATAGTCGTTGCCGAAGGCTAGATTCAGAGCGTCACTTTAGCCGATTAGAGACTGGTGTCCAACGTCCTTGTGACGTCTACTTCGTGCCACGCGGCGCGTTAAGGATCGGGAGGTCTGTCTTGCACAGTCATTTCCGTTAAAAACAGACTACTTCAAGCAGTGGAGGAGATCGATCAAATGCGCTAATATGAAACAGCCTCGTTACAGCCTTGCCAGCCTTTTGGAGAACACATGAACGTTAAGAATTATCTAGCCTGCTTACTTGTTCTAATATCTGTGCTCGGATTTGTTCCGATCTCTGTTGCGCAAGATACTCAACCACAATCTTCCGATCAGGATAAAGACAAGCCGACGCCCGAGAAGAAGGCAATGATTTTGTTGGATCAGATCGTCGGCGAAGCTGGTGGGCTGAGGCTGCCCGAAAACCGCATCTATGTTCAGATTGCCGCGGGAGACTTGCTGTGGGTTCGAGATGAAGCGCGCGCTCGCATACTGTTCGGCGAAGCCGGCTCGAGCATTGCCGATATGATGCGTCGGAGTGACGCTCCGAATGATCCGAACAATCGCCGGGCGGCTAACGCTAATCGGATAGCATTGGAGCTGCGACAGGAATTGGTGTTGACCGTGGCGCGGCACAGCGGGGAATTCGCTTATCAGTTATTGCAGGCGATGCCTGCTCCGGCGCAAACCGCTCCAGCTGATCGAAGACAAAATCAAAACACTCTTGAGCAGAGCCTGGTTGCAGCGATTGCGGCTAACGATCCCAAGTCTGCGCTCAAGAACGCCCAGGGCTGGCTCGAAAAGGGCGAATATCCCTCGTCACTCTCGAAGGTGCTTTCCCAGCTTTACTCAAAAGATGCCGAGGCGGCGACGAAGCTTTCGGAACAGTTGGCGAAGAAACTGCAGCCCGAGGAAATCGTTTTAAAACTAGATGCGGTTCGGCTGTCGCTGAGTCTGTTGCGGCCGGGGCCGCGCCCGGAAAAAAAATCGGGAGACGCTACGCAGCCGATTGCCGGGTCGACCGATCAACTCCTTGCTGAGTCGGCGTATCGGGATGTGATGTCGGCGACAGTTACAGCGGCTCTCAGAGCCACGCCTCAGCCGCAAAACACTCAGCAACGTGGTGGCCCGGGCCAATTCCGTGGCAGGCCAAACAACGCGGGTGGCCCGGCGGCCGCGCAGCAGGCGCCGCAGCAGAATGAAGCCGAGATAGCGCAAGCAAACGCGCGAATGCTGCTTAACGGCTTACAGAATTTGCAGGCGCAGGTAGATAAGTATTTGCCCGAGCGTAGTCTCGCCCTGCGACAGAAGTTTACTCAAATGGGTATGGATCGCGATCCGCGCGCCGGGTTCGGACAAATGGCGGCTCTAATGGAGCAGGGAACCTCGGAAAGCTTGATCGCCGCCGCTGCGTCCGCGCCTCAGGGGATGCAAAATCGAATCTATCAACAGGCCGCCTTAAAAGCTCTCAATGAAGGCAATCCCGATCGCGCGCGTGATATTGCTAACCAGCATCTCGAGGGAACGGCGCGCACCAACTTGCTGCACACGCTCGAGCTCAAACAAGCAGTCAAATCGGCGCCGGATAAGATGGATGAGATTCGTCAGACGCTCAACCGCGCCCAGTCGGATGACGAGCGCGTTTCGCTGCTGTTGCAATTCGCGAGCAACCTGCAGACTGAAAACCCCAAGCTCGCGCTGCAGGTTCTCGATGAGGCGAGAGGGTTTGTAACGCGTCGCGCAACGAACTACGGTCAGTTTGAGGCTCAGGTGAACGTGGCTCGGGCGTATGAGACGCTAGATCCGTCCCGCAGTTTTGAAACGTTGGAGCCGGGCATCAACCAGATAAACGAGCTTCTTTCAGCCGCGGCCATTTTGAGCGGGTTCGAAGTGAACATCTTCAAAGACGGTGAATTGCCGCTAAAGGGCGGCGGTTCACTGACGGGTCTTGTGACGCGTTATGGTGCAGCGCTGGCGTCTTTAGCACGGGTTGATTTCGAAAAGGCGCAATTATTGACCGAGAGGTTTCAACTGGCCGAGCCGAGGGTCCTTGCGAGACTCACAATGGTTAGAGGGGTGCTTGGGGTGACTCCGGTTGATTCGGCAAATCGTGGCTTTGGTCCTAACCCCGGGGGTCAATTCGGCCGCCGGCCATAGCGGGCACAATTGAGTGCTCAGTCCTACTTTTTTATTAATCATTCGAACAAGGAGATTATTTTCCTATGCAAAGGAAATGGGAAACCTACGTATTCGCACTAATCCTGTTCTTCGTGGCGGTTGGATCTGCGTCAGCGGACATCAAGATGAAGACAAAAAACACCTCCGCGGGAGGTTCCAGCGAAGGTACGATCTACATCAAAGCGCCACGACAGCGTTCCACCCAGTCCTATGGCAGCTTCGAGATGGTCACCTTGACGCAATGTGATCTGAAGCGAACCGTTCAAATCAACGACAAAGCGCGAACCTACATGGTCATGCCGATGACGTCGACGCAACCGACTACTGCAACCGGCGCAAACCAGACTGCAACACCGAACCAGCCGTCGGCGTCGCGGCGAGGCGGAGTGGTGACTTACAACTCGGCTATAAACGACACCGGCGAGCGCAAGAAGATGTTCGGTTTTACGGCGCGACATATCAAGACATCGATGACCACTGAGTCAAGCCCGGACGCGTGCAATCCAACACGATTTCGAATGGAGACCGATGGCTGGTACATCGATCTCGACTTTAGTTTCAGTTGTGACAACGACGGAGCTCCGATGATGGCTGCGCCGCAGGTGAGGCCCGATTGCAAGGATGAAATCCGTTTTAAGAAGTCCGGCGCGGGGAAATTGGGATATCCGATTTTTCTGACCACGACTATCTATCTTGAGGGGGGGCTGACATCGACATCAACAATGGAAGTGTTGGAGCTGACGACCACTCCGCTCGAGGCATCTTTGTTCGAGGTTCCGAGCGGCTACACCGAAGCAAGGGACTATCAGGCACTGATGGGAATGCCCACGACACCATCGTTGCCTGGCGCGGCTGCCCAGTCGCAGGCACAACGCTCGAGCCCAATACAAACAACCAAGCGCGCGGGCACGGTTAGAGTGGGAGTAGTTTCGATTGCCAACAAAACAGATCGTACGCCGTCGCTGGATGTGCTCCGGAGCAGGCTGATCGGCGGAATAACCGAGGCGGCTATCGACGCCGTACCGCTCGACTCCGTGACCCCGGCTGACATCGAGGCGGAAGCGAAGCGGAAGGAGTGCGATTACATCCTCTACACGGACATCGCGCTGTTGAAGACCTCAGGTAAAGTTGGCGGCCTTTTGGGCAAAGCAGCCGGAGTTGGCGCGCTGAAGCAGAAGGTCGAATCGCGACTCGATTTCAGATTGTTCCCGACCGGAAATCCGTCGCCGCAGTTGGTCTCCTCCACAACGGCGAAAGAAGACAATTCTGAGGATGCGAGCTTGTCGACGGCAGCAGGTCTGGAAGCCAAAGCAGTTGTAGCCGAAGTACTAAAGAGAAAGTGATCGCGGATCGTGGGGTCAGGCCTGAAATACGAACGTTTGTTGCCGCGAATTTCATTATTTAGGCCTGGCCCTTCGTGATTCGTTCACTTGCTTGACTGTCCCGCCGCTCCGCCATAGGATGTCCCCGCATCCCCACCAAAAGGAGCAATGCGTTATGCCACTCAAGAAATCGCAATTGGTTGGTCTAAGTTTGTTTCTTATCAGTCTGGTGATACCAGTCACGACCGGCAGCGGAGCGAATTCCCACGCGATAACCGGCGTTGTGACCGATCAACAGAAGAAGCCGCTTACCGGTGTAATGATCACCGCTTTCGATTCAACCGAAGACAAGATGATCACCGCGTTCACTAAAGAAGGCGGGCGCTTCAAGCTGCCCGGGCTTACCACTCGAGACTACAAGCTGCGAGCTCGCCTGCCGGGATTCGAGGATGAATTCACAAACGTTTCTTACAAAGCGAATAGCAGCTCGCCCGTAACGTTTCGTCTCAAGCCGGCCGCGGATTTGAAGATGCAGGCGACCAGCGTTGAGCGTATTCGTCTAATCAAGTGGCCGAATAACGAAGCTCGATTGAATTTCAGAATGGCTTGCGCTTATTGCCATCAGGTTGGGACCGAAGGTTTTCGCGCTCTTAAGGAAAAGGCGGAATGGGAAGTAATGGTCCGCGATGTTATGTCGACCCGCATCGGGCTCGGCGCGTTCCGCTCGCTACATAAGGAGACCCAACAAGCTCTGCCCGGTATGCTGTACGAGACCTATAAACGAGGCGCCGAGGCGAACTGGCCTGCCTATATGCCGCCTCCTGCGCCGTCGGGTGATGCGCTGAATGTCGTAATCACCGAGTGGCCCGTCGGGCACGCTAACCACGCGCTGATGCATGACCTCGAAATGGGCGATGACGGATTGATCTATCTGGTGGATATGATTCACGACGCCGTTCGCACCCTCGATCCCAAAACAGGCGAGAGAAGATCTTACTCGATTCCCGGAGGCGTAAAGGACGGCTCAGGTATTTATCCGCTTCAAGGGCCGCATTCGATTGAGAAGGCGCCAAACGGCGACATGTGGATCACGCTGGCGCTGGGCGGAAAAATGGCGCGCTTCGATCCAAAGACCAAAGAGTTTCTGTTGATCGAGAGCGGCGAAGGCGGCAAACGCGGCGGTTACCCGCACACGCTTCGCTTTGATCAGAAGGGCATCTGCTGGTACACCGACGCTGCGATGAATGCGATCTTCCGCCTCGATCCGTCGACACTCAAGATCAAGCAGTATCAACTGCTCAAACCCGAGCAGGCATCGAATGTGCCGACTATGGGCGAGACGGGAGGGATCACCCCTTACGGCATCGACATCGGGCCTGACGGAAAGGTTTGGTACACCAAGCTCAACGGTCAGCGAGTCGGAGTAA
>Ga0075418_10004358_pt1 | contig 16142 bp, 15 predicted proteins | sample SoiMetdeltSBSDD2_FD_81776 | JGI IMG/M metagenome (GOLD analysis project Ga0075418, IMG submission 81776) | Bulk soil microbial communities from a Populus tree surrounding site in Tennessee, USA - Soil MetaG P. deltoides SBSDD2 | ecosystem: Environmental > Terrestrial > Soil > Tree plantation...
ACCTGATGAACACCACGAACTTCGGTGCGCCGGCGGCGCAGCTCGGACCGGCCAGCTTCGGGACGATCACGACAGCGCTCGACCCACGTGTGGTGCAACTCGCGGCGAAGTTCTGGTTCTGAGGCGCCCGCGATGTGGGTCGAGTCACACGTCCACGTTGGCGGACCTCGCGGGCGCGCTGGTTCAAGAATTAGAAAAGAGTTTCGTGCCAGCCGTCGAAGCCGCCGTTCGGCCTCGCGCCGAATGGTACAAGCCGGAATCTAGAACCGGCTAGCGGCTCGCCAACGCCGGCGTCGTTTTCGGCGGCACGCGATGATGCGTCGCCTGTTCGTAGGCATAGGCGAGCTTCAAAAGCGTGGGCTCGCTGTAAGGCCGGCCGAAGAAGGTGATGCCGACAGGAAGATTGTCGATCGTGAATCCCGACGGCACCGTTATCACGGAATCGTAGCCCAAGAAGGTGTTGAAGGTCGGAACGCCTTTCTGGCTCACATACGGTGGATTGACGCCGTCCTGGATCAGGGTCGGCTGATGCTCGACCGTCTTGTGCACGATCGCATCGAGCCTATTGTCCGCCATCACCTTCAGGACATTGATCGCCAATTGATCGCGTGCGCGTAGATATTCGCCGTATTTCGCGGCATCGGCGTCGATTGGCGCCTTCCACAAATCGACCGTGGACGTGAAGAAGCTCTTTTCGAGATCCGGCGAGTTGATGATGTCCTGGCGCGTCTTGAAGGGCGAATTCGGATTGCGCGCAAGATAAAGTTTCAGCGCCTCATCGGAGCCGACGCCGTCGGCGTAACGCTTCGCGAGCAGCGCCTTGAAGTCCGGGATGACTACAGGATCGACGATGACGGCGCCCGCGGCTTTCAACTCCGCGATGTTCTTCTCGAACACCGCGTCGACTTTCTTGAAATCCGCCGAGCCGGGCTCCGACGCGTTCCCGACGGATTCGCGCAAAATTCCGATGCGCGCGCCTTTCAAGCCGTTGCGATCGAGAAAGCGGGTGTAGCTGCTGTCGTATTTTCCAACGCCGGCCGCAGTTAAGGGATCTTCGGGATCGTAGCCGACCATGACGTCCAAAAGCTTCGCGAGATCGGTGACGTTGCGCGCCATCGGACCCATCTGCGCGGCGATGGTGGGATAGCCGTCCCACATGCCGCTGCGGCTGACGAGACCGGGCGTCGGGCGCATGCTGACGATCGCATTCCATCCGCCGGGACGCCGAATCGAGGCGAGAGTTTCCTCACCGAGCGCGACGCTGGAGAAATTCGCTGCCACCGATGCTCCTGAGCCGCCGGACGAACCGCCCACGGTCCGTTCAGGATCGTACGGATTGCGCGTGACGCCGAACATCGAGCCATAGGTGTCGCCGCGCGCGAACTCGGAGAGCGTGGTCTTGCCGAGAATGATCGCTCCCGCCTTGCGCAGCTTGTCGACCACGAAGGCGTCGCGCGTCGGGCGGTAATCCTTGAAGATTACCGTGCCCAAGGTCGTCGCCATGCCTGCGGTATCGATCTCGTCTTTGACGAGAACAGGAATGCCGTGCAGCGGGCCGACCGGACCAGACGCTTTGTAGGCCGCATCAAGCTTGTCGGCATCCGCGAGCGCGTTCGGATTGATGCTGATGACCGCGTTGATCATCGGGCCTTTCTTGTCATACGCCGCGATGCGGTCGAGATAGAGCTGCGTCAATTGATGCGCGGTCAGCCGCCCGGACTTGTACGCGGCCTGGATCGCGTCGATCGAGGTTTCCATCACTTGAAACGGCGGGACTTGCGCTACGATCAAGCGCGCTGAACCTACCAGGCTCGCTACCGCAAGCGCGCTCGCCAAGATCGCCGTTTTCAACCTCTTCATCTGATGCCCCCGCGCCCGAAACGATAGCAAACATTCGGGGCGTCTCGCGGTATCCGATGGGTTTTTGTCTGATGGCGTCGAGAGAAGGTAATAAAGTGACGTCTCCCCCAAAGACGACGGCAGTCGAAACTAGAAAATCCTGATGGGATCCAGTTTGGCTCGCCGATACCGCTGGTCAGTAGCGACAGCGAGGCACGGGGGTGGCCATTGAAAAGTATCTTTGGCTGCAATTGGAGTTGCCGCCCACGCCAACTGGCATGAAGAGCACGGCGGGTTCATAGCCGCACTGTGCCACCGAAGTGACGTTAGGAGGACTTATGTTTGACGTCAAGAGCTCCGGCGATCTGCATACTCTCGCAGCCGAGGCAGGGAGTCTTCACCGGCGAGCTGTCGATTTGAACCGAGAAGACTTTCAGTTGCGAGCGCTTAAATACCCATTGTTGCGCTTGAGCGTTCACGGTGTCAGCGACGAGGACCAGAAAGAGTTGGCTGCCCTGGCGAAAGATGTCATCGAGGAGCGTGATGTGACGCGTGCTGCAGACAGGATTACTCATCGGAAGTCGGCCAGTCCGATTGCGGTCGCAATTGCGGAGATAGTCCGATCGGCCCACGGCTCGAAATGGGCGGCGATGCTGGGCTCGGTTGTTGGCGCTCATGCTGCGCTGAGTCTCACCGCAGGCGGCCGGAATGACGTAGGGTTTGACATCATCGGAGCGATTGTGGGCGCGACGTGCTTCGACAGCGATAAGTTCCTTCAGCAAGTCATCGGGAATGATCTAAAGGGCTTCGTAGAACGAACGGTGTAAGTACCTCGGCCGATCCTGCGCGAACGCCGACGTCCAGTCTCGAGCGCCGGACGCCATCCAGGCTATGCGCCTGGCCGTGTGAGTCTTGCATGGCATCGAACGGAAGTGCGTCGCCGGCTTATATCGGACGACGTTCGGCATCGAGTTGCGACTGCATCTCGGCGACGAACTGATCGAATCGCGACTCTCTCGCTACGGTGAAGCACCGTTGCTCCTCCGCGCTGAACAAGCAAAACAGAATCTGTCGAGGGACGGTTGGACCGAGCTGCCGTTGAGCGCGACGCCGTTATCGCACGACACGCACTAAGTGGAATAACACCGCCCCGTCGTGGCCGTGATCTCGACGACCGCTGGATCTCCGGCCGGGATCAAGGCGCAACTCATCTGTTGGTTCTAGTGTCCTGACCCCGAAGAATATGAAATAAGTAGCGCCGCCTCGTCGTACTCGTCTACAAGGAGGCGAGCATGCGACTGGGACGCCCGAAAGTTGCGCTGATTCTGACGGACGACGAACGCGTGCGACTCACTTCGTTGGCCCATCGATCGCGGACGGCCCCCCACCTCGCGCGTCGGGCGCGGATCATTCTCGCGTGCGGCGAGGGACACACCAACACGGCCGTTGCGAAACGTTTGCGCATGTCGCAAGTGACCGTCTGCAAGTGGCGCGCGCGATTTATCGCTGATCGACTGGATGGCTTGTATGACGAGCCACGGCCCGGCACGCCGCGCAAGGTCACGGACGAGCAGATTGAACAGGTCATTGTGCGGACGCTCGAAGAGATGCCGCGAGGCGCGACGCACTGGAGCAGTCGCGACATGGCGAAAGCGAGCGGATTGGGCCGCACGACGATTCAGCGAATCTGGCGCGCGTTTGGGTTGCAGCCGCATCGGAGCGAGACCTTCAAGCAATCGAACGACCCGTTGTTGATCGAGAAAGTCCGGGATATCGTCGGGCTGTATCTGAATCCGCCCGACCGCGCCGCGCTCTTCTGCGTCGATGAGAAATCGCAGATTCAAGCACTGGACCGCACGCAACCGCTGCTGCCGATGCGACCAGGTCAAGTCGAGCGCCGGACCCATGATTACAAACGGCACGGCACGACGACGTTGTTTGCGGCGCTTAACGTCGCGACGAACAAGGTCATCACGCAGTTTCACCGACGGCATCGCTCGATCGAGTTCCGCCAGTTCCTCGATGCCGTCGATGCGGCCGTGCCCAACAAACTGGACGTCCACCTCATCATGGACAACTACGGCACGCACAAAACCGCGCTGATCCGAAACTGGCTGGCCAAGCGGCCGCGCTTCCACGTCCACTTCACGCCGACCTACGGATCCTGGCTGAATCTCGTCGAGCGCTGGTTCGCCGAACTGACCAACAAACAATTGCGGCGCGGGACGCACCGCAGCGTTGCCCAGCTGGAAGCGGCGATTCGTGAATTCATCGATGCGCATCACGCGAATCCGAAACCATTTGTCTGGACCAAAACGGCCGACCAGATTCTTGAATCGATGGCTCGTTTCGCCCAGCGCACACTCGACTTTCAGGCCGCACGGCCCGCGCCACTTATTGCGCGAACCACGCGGTCAGGACACTAGTGGCTCTTGTCACGGTGCAACAACCGGAAAGCACTTACGAATGTCGAACCCCACCGCAACGTGACACGCGCCATAGCCTCGCCGAAGATCGAGCTCCATGCCCGGAATTGCATTTGCACGCGGACGTCGCCTCGCCGGACCAAGGGAATCCGGGGCGACTGGGTGAGGTAGTTCGTCGCACGCCGCGAGCTCGCGTGATGTCGGTAGCTGTCTGGCCGTGTCAACTATCCCGTTAACAGGAATGCATGGAGGGGCCAATGATGAGACATTCTACGAAGTACTTGCTCTCCACGCTCGGCGCTTTCGTTGTGTTCGCGAGCGGCCCCGCCGCTGATTCAATTCCACTGCAGATTCTGGATCCGAACCTCCAGGTCACCACAGTGCTGAATGCAGGCATTACCCAACCCATAGGGATTGTCTTCCTCGGCGCCAACGACTTCCTCGTGCTCGAGAAGGCCTCGGGGCTGGTCAAGCGTGTGACCAACAGCGTGATTCAGGCCACGCCAGTACTCGACCTCGCGGTGAACTCCAACTCGGAGCGCGGACTTCTGAGCCTGGTGCTGCACCCGAATTTCCCGGCGACGCCCTTTGCCTACGTCCGATGGACCGAAAGCAGCACGGGAGCAGATTCCGCGGCAGTGTTGCAGGTTCCCCTTCTGGGCAACCGTGTCGACCGATTTCGCTGGACTGGATCGACGCTGACATTCGACCGCAATCTGATCGCTATGCGGTCGCTGCAGACCGACAACGTCCCCGTGCCTGGTCACCCCGGCACGAACAACGCCAACCCTGCCGGCAATCACAACGGCGGGGTTATGCGATTCGGCCCCGATGGAAAGCTGTACGTCTTCATGGGCGACCAGGGACGACGCGGCTGGCTCCAGAACCTCGAGAACGGGCCGTTCGAAACAGCACCGTTCGTGGATGACACGTTCGGCGGCCCGGAGCCAGACAACGCACACCTGTCTGGCGTCATCCTTCGCCTGAACGACGACGGCAGCACGCCCACCGACAATCCGTTCTTCGGCGTCGGACGCGCGATCGGTGGAGAGGTCGGAGCGAACATCCAGAAGGTCTTCTCCTATGGCCACCGGAATGGCTTCGGGATGGCGTTTGATCCCTACTCCGGTTATCTGTGGGAAACGGAGAATGGAGATGATGCCTTCAGCGAGTTGAATCGCGTCGAGGCCGGGATGAACGGCGGCTGGATTCAAATCGCTGGCCCTCAGCACCGCTTCTTCGATTTCAAGGACATCGAGGTCAACCAGTTCGGGGGGGCCTTGCAGCAGGCGCGCTTCCCACCGACCAGACTCGCGAACAGTCCGGGTGACGCGAGAACCAACCTATTCATGTTGCCCGGTGCGAAGTACTTCGATCCAGAGCTCAGTTGGAAGTACGAGTCAGGCCCTGCCGGGACAACGTTCGTGCGCGGCACGGCGCTGGGTAAAGAGAACGACGGCACGCTCTGGATCGGTTCCGCGCGCGCGTTTTCGCAAGTTGGCGGAACCGGCGGCAGCCTCTTCCGCCTGAAGCTGTCGCGCGATCGAAAGAAGATCGATGTCGAGGACCCGGTGTTGGCCGAGCGCGTCGTCGACAACCTGACGAAGTTCGGTCCGACGGAGAGCGAGACGCTCCTCAGCGGATCCGGCTTCGGGACCACGCCATCGATCGAGCAAGGGCCCGACGGCAACCTCTACGTCGTCTCGATCACGGACAGCGCGATCTATAAGATCAGCCACAAGTAAGATCGCTCGGTGCGGTCGCAGCCGGCGGTGACGCCGGCCCACGATCTTTCCCGTGTACGGGCATGGCCGTTGGGGACGCCGTCGCGTGTCGCGTCACCGAATGCTGGCGCTGCAGTTGACTCACGTGGCTCACGTGAGTCAACCCGCATTGCACCCATCATGGCCGGCGTTCGATCCTGCAGGCTGCTGTGAGGGCGGACGAGATTGTAGTCCTCACGCGCGTGCCTGACACCTGGACCGCCACTGGGACCACGAAGAGGCGGGCTGCTCCTCGAGGACGTCCGCGATATGTGTCAAATCAAAGCGAATCTGATCGAGAAGGGATGGACCGAGCCACCGAACGCGACATAATTCGGGATATCACCGACAGTAGCGAGTCCTACCGTTTATCGTGAGCGAACCTCCCGCGCATCACCTGCGGGCGAGTCAAAGGTTTGGCAAAGGTTTTCGGCGCAATGTCTGGCGCAGTGGCTGCCTGTTGGAGCGCTGCCTTCATCTCCTGGGGCGAGAGCACCCGAAGCAAGCGGTTAGCCCGCAAGTGGCCGACGGCGACGTCCGCGATTTCGACCGCGGCGGCTGCTGTGTCATCCGGCGCCTCGAACAGCGCGAAGCCGTCGTACTCCGCGCCAGGCGTGTAATACAACCCAATCAGGTGACCACCGACGTGCCGCAACAGCATATCGGAAGCACCTGCACGGTCCTGTGGCGCACGGATGAGCGCGGCCCAGGCCTGCGGCGTGTAGGCAAACTGAGCGATGTACAACGGCATACTGTCTGTTCTCCTTCGTCGCACGGGCCGTGTCCGGGCTTCAGTGCCGGATTGCCAAGCGCGATAGCGAACGCTTGCCTCAACGTCAGGTGCAGCGTTCGTCATCCGCTCGTGAGAACGTCATTCATGAAACGGTCCATCAATTCGTGCGACCGGTTCGGGAGGAATAGCGAACAGATTGCGCCCTTGCGCGAGGCGCTGCGCGAGTTGGGGGGGCTACGCTGTGCCCGTTGGTGGCTACAGCGCTGACGTGCGGTCGACTAGCATCGGCCAAGATTCGTCCTGACAACGAGGGCCGCGCCAGCGGCTACGATAGCATTCGCCTGCTGATCGGCGGAACCCCGGCAATGCAAGCGTCGTCGGTGTTTTACGGGCGCCGATTTGATCACCGTGGACCTTCTGTTATGCCCAACGGACACGAGCACGCACTCGACGCCTCGGCCCCCGTTCAGATCACTGATACGGGCTCACCATTTGATGGCACGACCAATCCAGAGCCGGGCATCGCGTTGTGTTTCTCCGGCGGTGGCTATCGCGCGATGCTGTTTCATCTTGGCGCGCTCTGGCGACTGAACGAGTGGGGCTATCTGCCGAAGCTCACGCGGATTTCGAGTGTCTCGGGCGGATCGATTACGGCCGGCGTGCTCGGCTTCAAATGGGAAAAGCTGGCCTTCGACGCGAATGGTGTTGGCCGGAGGTTCGACGTCGAAGTCGTCCAGCCGATTCGGGCGCTCGCCGGACGGACCATCGATGAGGGCTCGATCCTCGGCGGCGTGTTTCTGCCTGGATCGATCGCCGATAAGGTGGCGGACGCGTACCGCAAGCACCTGTTCGGCAACGCCACGCTGCAGGATCGGCCGGCGGACCCGCCGCGTTTCGTGATCAACGCGACCAACGTGCAAAGCGGGGCGCTGTGGCGCTTTTCGCGACCGTTCATGGCCGACTACCGCGTCGGGATGATCCACAACCCGACGATCGAGATGGCCGTCGCGGTGGCCGCATCGTCGGCGTTCCCGCCTGTGCTCTCCCCCCTGAAGCTGGAACTGAACGCGACTGACTACCAACCGCCAAGCGGTCAGCGATCGGAGGATCTGCACTTCGGACGCTACCTGACAGATGTCGTGCTGACTGACGGCGGCGTGTACGACAACCTCGGGCTCGAGACGGCGTGGAAGCGATATCAAACCATCCTCGTCAGCGACGGTGGTGGCAAGCTTGCGGCACAAGAGGAGCCGAAGTCCGATTGGGCGCGGCACGCCCTCCGCGTCAATGAACTGATCGACAATCAGGTACGGAGTCTCCGGAAACGACTAATCATTCAATCGTTCATCGACAAAACGCGCTCTGGAACGTATTGGGGAATCCGGTCCCACACGGCTGACTATCATCTGTCGGACCCGTTGCCGTGCCCACCCGAGAAAACGCTGATCCTCGCGAATACGGTAACGAGGTTGAAGGGGATGGATTCGACGCTGCAGGAACGATTGATTAACTGGGGCTATGCGATCTGCGACACGGCCATGCGGGCCTGGGTAGATCGAACGCTCGCGAAGCCGGGTGGCTTTCCGTTTCCGGCGAGCGGTGTCGGTTAGGTGTCTGGCTGGCGAACCATCACGCTTCGGGACCCTAAGGCCGACTGGACAAGGAGAAGCACGATGCGTCACAGGGCAGCATGGGTCGTCGCTTTCGCAAGCTCGGGAACGCACGAGATGCGCACACCCAACAGCGGCGCAAAAAAAGCGCTATGCCAATGATCTGCCCTACTCGCTGCACCTCATTGCGGTGAGCGCATCGGCTAGAACTCGCGAAACGGCCCATTCAGCTATCTGGAGCAAGACGTGGCTGAGCGCCGTCGATTGCTCGATACAGTGCTATCGAACTGTACCTTCACCGCGGAAACTCTCTCGCCCACTTGCGCTAAGCCGTTCGACCTGCTGGCGCAGGATGTCGAAACTGGAAATTGGCGGAGAGGGTGGGAGTCCTTCGAATGCCTTCGGCAATCCGCGGGATTATCAGCGTTTTTGCGCCAAGCGCTGACGCTCCAAGCAGTTGGCCTTTTCGCGGCGTTTCATCTGTTTGCGTCGGTTCGCTGCCGTTTGCGTCCGTTGCGAATCGAATGTCGCGCGAAATGTCGCACGCGGGGCGCGGCTCTCTGGACGTGCTGTACCATTGTTTCGAAGAGGGACCGAAATGAGCACGGAAGAACTCGAGGCCGAAGCACTCAAGCTGTCTCCCAGGGAGCGTGCTCGACTCGCCGAACGCCTACTCGAGAGCCTCGAGAATCTGACGGACGAGGAGAACGAAAAGCTCTGGGCGGAGGAAGCTGCGCGACGAGACGCAGCTTGGGATGGCGCCGCAGCACGACCCGCCGCGGACGTTCTTCGTGAGGCTCGGTCGCGATTGAAGTGAGATGCAGATCTCGTTCAACCCGCTGGCGGAACGAGAACTCAAGGACCGCACAGTACTACGAAGTCGAAAGTCCAGGCCTGGGCGATGCTTTTCTTGGCGAAGTCAACCACTCCTGCAACGTAATCGCCGAATATCCTGAAGCGGCACCTCTACTGCTCGGTTCGGTTCGCCGTCGGCTGCTACGCCGATTTCCATACGCCTTGCTTTACAGCGTCCGGCCAGAAGCGATACGAATCCTTGCCGTGATGAATCTCAACCGACGACCGACCTATTGGATCGGTCGCATGTGACAGGAGCACCCCTGTCAAGCCTCGCATTGCTTTGAGGCAACGCCACTCCTTGCAGGACCGAATCCTACCGCGTTCTAAACCTGCTGCGTGACGCAACCCGCGCAAGAACGCTCGATTGGTTTGGCTGGTGCTTTGTTGCCGACGATCGCGTTTTTGCGTTAGTGCCGTGGGACTCGGACGAGAATCCGCCAGACCGGCCGTTGCTATTCGTCGATGAATCGTACGACGTACAGCATAGGTTGACTCTCTACGCCGGCCTGTTAGTAAGCCGTGAGGCTGCGTTCCGGCTTGCCGGTTGGCACTTGGGCAACCTCGTTGCGACGAGGCGCCACATTTCGAAGTTTTGGGCGGGGCTGGAGCCTCCATCTCGACTCCATTTTCGAGAGATGTTCGCGGAAGATGCCCGCCGCAAAACACCATGGGCATGCCTTTCTATCGAGTCCAGCGTTTCGCTGGTGCAAGCAGCCGCAGATGCCCTCGGCTCGAGCGATCAGGTCTTCCATTCATCGTTCGGATTCCCGACAGCGAGTTGGACAAAGGAGTGACGGCTGCGTTTCCCGGCGGGGTCGACGATCGCGCGATCCCGGACCTTACGGGACAAATGATTGCGCACGCGTTGTCCCGTACGATTGCTGACCGTACGAGGAAAGGCTTGGAGGTGGATTTGGTTATCGACTACAACGCCACCAAGATTCACTTGAGACGAATCATAGACCAGACAAATCGACTGTCGGTTGGTGGCCGCCGGCAGGCTACTCTGCGCCCGCTGGGGCGATGACCGACCTCAGTGGCGTCGAGCCATCCTTGCCGGTCGGGCCAAGGACCTGGTCGTGCGTCCCCGTGACGCAGCGTGGGGCCGTCGCTTGCGGCACGGTCGAAAACAAGAAGTGGCACCTGCGCAACGCGTCTTGGTTCCTGCTCCCGCTAACCTGCCCGCTGCGACAAATGTATCTGCCGGGCAACTTCGGACGCGCGCCTACATGGCATTTGCGATCGAAGCACGGTTGACGAACGTCCTCCATACAGTTCGCGCCTCGACATCCGCGGCGTTACGACCACTGGCAGCGATGGCTACGACACCGGTCAGCGGATCCTCAGCGATCTGAATGAGCGTGCCTTCGGCGGCAGCCCGCGCTTCAGCATGGCTGTCCCTGGCCGGGCGCTCCCATCGCGGTGGGCGTGGCGCCTGGAGATCGCGCCTGTTCCGTGATCGGCGACGGAACAGGCGCTGAATTTGGTGATCTGGATAGTCCTCGTGATGTCGCAAAACAGCGGGCACTCACACGCCGGACAGTCATCACACGCCAATCGAGCAGTGTCGACTGCGCTTATGGACGCTGCAACGTACGATCGCTGCTAATTCAGTGACGTGGCGTGAGGGCTATGATGTGCGAGGAGTACGCGAACGGAGCGAGATGAGTAGCGGCAACGCAACGTTTCAATCTGGTGGCCGCCATCTAGAATCCACTTCGGATGATCGACGGATTCATCATCTCGACGGTCGACGTGCGGAGCGCGGATGGCTAGAGGACCACTTCGCGTCTCGCGTGATGGCCGCATCCCGAACCTCAAACGTCCGGGACCAGGCACGCTCGACTTCGCGTTGCGATCCGTCCGCGGTGGTCGGCGTATGGTCATGGAGGAACTCGCGCCGCGCGCGATGGAGTTTGAGCCGCGGCCTCGAACCTGCCGTCCGGAAATGGCAGCATCTCACGCCATGGCAGCGCCGGTTCGTCAGGTTGGATGGACTCGCCGAGGAGGCTGGCTTGCTACCGGAGGAGTTTTTCGGGGCAATCTCGCGCGCGTCGTTCGAGTTGACGAATGCAATCACCGACTTGGTCGTTGCCTGCTCGTTTCCGAGTGTCGTCGGTGTGTATCGACGACCATCACCGATCGCGGCACGCTAAGTGCGACGACTGCTGCCGGGCAGAGGGAGCAACCCGCAGAGCGATCATGTTCGCGCTCCTCGCATCGCAGGCTGGGTCAAGGTATCAACGTGACCCGATGGGGATGCACGGGACTTAAAATCCGCGCGTCGCGACTGCGCCCAAAGGCACCGACGCGCAACGTGTTGAAAAGCCAGCGGTTTCTGTTTTCAAGATCTGAATGACGCTGCACCGAGAGGCGCCATAACGAAGCGGATCCGGCATCAAATCCGGCACCCCACTTCATCTTCCGAAATCGCGGCCGGATTGCTCTATGCGATGGCCCGAATCGGGGTTGTCGAATCGTTCACACCATCGAACCACGCCACGAGCTGTCCCGCAACCGGTGTGAGAGCCGCCGCTGAATTTCAACAGCAGAAAGGCCATCCCCATTTCAAAACATTCAGATGCTAGACTGACGAGCCACCGAAGGTGTAGTCGCGCCGCTGTCTTGCGGGTAACGTTGGAGGACAAATGTCGCACAAGACGCAGATCCTCGGTTTCACGCTCGCCGTGATTGCCTTTTCGGCGGGCTCCGCTTCGGCACAGCTCACCATCGAGGTCAAGGATTACCTCACGATGCCCAAGACGGGGTTACTCAATGAGAAGGCCGCGAATGACGTGTTCTTCGCAAGGGTCAACGCCCTGAAAGAAGAGCCTGGCGGTGCGACGCGGCTGTTCATTCCCGATCAGAATGGGCCTTTATACATCCTGGATAAATCGACGCAGAAGCTGACGACGTATCTGGACTTCAACGGTCGAGACAGCCGCCCAGGCATGTTCCACAGGTTCAGCTTCGAACAAGGATACGGTGTCGGGCTAAACAGCTTTGTGTTCGACCCTGATTACCGAAGGAACGGGAAGTTCTATACCGTGCACGACGAGGAAACTTCGCTCGCCGGGTCCAGCGTGCCGGACAACAAGAATTTTCCTGGTCTGAATCCTTCCACATACGTGCCCACGGCGATGATTGGTTCCCCAGGCCAGGCCGTGATCGAAGGAGTCATCGTCGAGTGGACCGACACGAACATTTCGAATTCCACATTCGAGGGCACTGCCCGCGAGATCCTGCGCGTGCAGCTCACCGGCCGGGCGCACCCGACGGGCGAGATCATTTTCAATCCAACCGCCCGTCCGGGAGGCGCCGACTGGCGGGTCATGTACATCGGTCAGGGCGACAGCGCGTCGGGCGAGTCGAAAACCCCGTTCCGAAGCAATCCGCAGCGGCTCGATACGCTGCTCGGCAAGGTTCTGCGGATTATCCCCGACTTGTACGAGCACACCTCGACGAGCACGGTCAGCGAGAACGGCCGCTACCGCATTCCCAACGACAACCCGTTCGTGTCCAAGGTGGGTGCGCGAAAAGAAATCTGGGCATACGGGTTTCGCAATCCCCATCGTCTGAGCTGGGCCGTCGATCCGGCCAATGCCGCCAATAACCGTCTCATCGTGAACTCGATCGGCTTACACACGTGGGAAACGATCAACATCATCCACAAGGGCGCCAACTACGGGTACTCCGCACGCGAGGGCAACGAGATCCTGAAGGACGACAACACGACCGGCCCTTTAATCCCGGTCGACAAGATTCTGGTTTACGTGCACGACACCCCGACCGAGGAAGCCGTGGTTCCGACCTACCCGGTCGCCCAGTATGGACACGTGCCCGGTGGCGGCGACGCGATTGGAACCGGCTATGTGTACCGCGGCAAGGCGATTCCGGCGCTCCAGGGCAAGTATGTCTTCACCGACATTACGACCGGCCGCATCTGGTACACCGATTACAAGGACATGCTGGCGGCCGACGATGGCAATCCGAACACGATGGCACAGATCCACCAGCTGAAAATCAGTTGGGACAATCCGAACGATTCGCCCGACGTCGGAGCGCAGATTTACGACACCATGTTTCCAATCGCTCAGGCCGCGTACCATGCTCGCGGTGGAAAGGATCCGGATTTGCCGGGCCGCGCGGATGTTTCGGGTATGGGGCGGGCAGATACGCGGATCGCGGTTGACGCGGCAGGCGAGTTATACGTCTACACGAAAACCGACGGCATGATCCGCCAGGTGGTGGGGGCGAAGTAATCACGGGGCTCTCGCAGATTGGAAGCCGTCTTCAGTTGTGCATATTCAGTGGTCCGTATACAGTCACCCGTTCTCGAATCGCAAGTTACAAACTCAGCACCGTCCGGCAATTCCTTTGTTTGGTCATCGTCTCTCCGCTCCAGGCTGACGAGCCTAACGAGGAGAGCTCGATGTGCCACCCTAGTCCTGGGATTTCACAGGAGGAAGTTGGAGGCGCAACCCGGATTTTAACCGGGGATCGAGGTTTTGCAGACCTCACGAGGACGCCGAATCAGAACTGCGATTTGCAGATTTCCTAAACGTTCTTCCTGCCCTGCTCTGCCCGGATCCGCCTGAATTCGCCACCGATGGTTAGCGCAATGGTTAGCGCTCACTGCCGACCGCTGCGCTTTCTCGCAGCTCCGCGCGCACGGCATTGCCTGCCTTGATCGCGGCGTCGGTCTCGAAGTGACCGCCTTCCTTGGAGCCTTCCTTTTTATAGAGCAACGTCATCGCGCTGCCGCTCCTGATGCTGGAATGGCTGAGCACTTCCAGCGCATGTTGAAGTTCGTGCCCAATGGATCCCATGAGATCGCGATCCACCTTCCGAGGATCAATGCGGATCCAAAGCACCCGGTTCGCGCCCATCACTGTCATGGAGAGGAGGAGACATGCCCGCACCCCGCGCTGGCACTGACCCTCCATCACGTAGACGATTCCGTCCGTACGCCCAATTTGATCGACCAGGTTACGAAAGGTCTGTGATCCTGCGGCGGCATCGCTAATCGCCGCCACCAGTCTCTGGGAACTCCCTCGTACGCGCGCATCGGGCGCCATGAGTGAGGGTTGGCCAGCTCCCGCTGCACTGGATTCCGTGGCATTTGCGCGGAATGCGCACCCCAAGACCGCCAGGACCACTGCCGCACGCGCTGCCCGTCGTGTTGTCCTCGTCATCGCGTTTCCCTCCCCCTCGCGTCAGGAGGCGGAAAACGCGGGTCAAAACCAGAAAGGCGCCAAAACAGGCGGAGAATTCGCCCATCTCGAACTCTCTACACGACGTCACGCGCCTGCTCGAAGCATGGGGAGACGGCGATGACAAAGCGCTGGAGCGTCTGATCCCGATGGTCCACGCCGAGCTGCATCGGATTGCGAGTCACTTCATGGCGCGCGAGCGATTGCGGCACGAATCTCGACGTATTGCGGGTGAACGTCGTGTCGGTAGGTCATGAAGCCTGATGACAATGCGATGACGGCCGAGGCATCACGACTCAGGGATCGGTAGACCTCGATGTTTTGCTGCGCGTGGGCGTCATATCCGCAGCGGTTTACCCAGTCGGAGATGTCCCCGTGACGCTCGGCGAAGGACTTGCCAAGTCGATGAACCTCAACCCAAGCCTCTCAGCGAGCAGAACACCGACCGTGCTTTTTCCAGCGCCGCCAGGACCGACCAGATGGATGTCGTTATGACTTGGTCGCATCACTGCGCAGTGTCCCTATCCCCAAAACACCCGATGTCCTCTCCTCTCCAGCGCCTCCGCGACGGCCTTCTCCGCTTCCTCTGCGTCCCTGCGAGTAGAGAACGGGCCGATGCCTTTCATCAGATCGAGCCGCAGTCGAAGGCCGAACTTGTGTGGCTTCCCCGCTGCGAGCTTCCCGCCTGCTTTGTGTTGGGCGAATCGCTGCTCCGGCGTGTGGGCGGTTTGGCCAACGTAGAGTGGTGCGAAGGCACATGGGTGCTTCGTGCAGGCGCGGGAGAGTTCGATGATGTAAATGGAGTAGGTGCGGCGCGTTCTCACCGCTTTCCTACTGCGCGAGTCACAAGATACTCGTCAGGTTCCGTCACGCTCGCAGCCGCGCCCTTGCCACTTGGACTGCGCCGGCGCGGTTCGCGAACACCCACTGGCGGCACGCCTCCCGTTTCGGGCCAGCGCGAGAACATACGCCGCAGAAACCAGGTGATCCGCCGAATCAGCCGCTTGTGAAGTCGCATGAGTGCATTGTCGCGCTCACGGCGTTCGTTTGCGACCGCGATTGGCGCGGCGCTCGCGCTCACACTTGGGTCAAGAGTGGCCAGTGCGCAAAGGCGAGTGGCGACGTTCCAACCAACCTACCACCCGCAAGATGCGTGGTTGGATGCTATTCCGGGGAAACACCGGACGCTCATCGATACCTCCACCGTCAATGGTGGTGGCACAGGACTGCTGTACGCCTACAACATGTACGCGGCGAATAAGGCCGATTATTCGTTGCCTGAGCGCGATGTGGCGGTCGTCGTTTGCTTCCGACATTCGTCAACGTCATTCGGCTTCAATGACGCGATATGGGCGAAATACGGATCGACGATGAATAAGACCGTTCAGTTGCTGGATCCGAAGACCAAGCAAGCACCGACGACGAACCTGTTTCTATCGGTTGACTATGGAACAGCGCTTCCGAATTACGGATCCACGATTCAAGATCTGGCCAAAATGGGAACACAGTTCGCAATCTGTGGGATGGCCAGCCGAGGAGTAGCCGGCGCCATCGCCGCTGATACTGGCCAAGACGCTGATGCCGTCTATCGGGAGTTGGTGGCGAACAGAGTCCCGAACTCCCATGTCGTCGCAGCTGGCGTTCTGGCCGTGAACCGCGCACAAGAGCACGGGTACACGCTCCTAACCGCGCTGTGAACA
>Ga0075418_10004359_pt1 | contig 16140 bp, 14 predicted proteins | sample SoiMetdeltSBSDD2_FD_81776 | JGI IMG/M metagenome (GOLD analysis project Ga0075418, IMG submission 81776) | Bulk soil microbial communities from a Populus tree surrounding site in Tennessee, USA - Soil MetaG P. deltoides SBSDD2 | ecosystem: Environmental > Terrestrial > Soil > Tree plantation...
GGGATTAGGCATGTGGCCGTCGTCCAACTCAGCGGTTGCACCGGACGCGAACCGCTGCTTTACTGTGCTCCAAGAGCCTTCGTTCATCGCGTCGCGGTTCGCGCCGGTGAACCCAAGGCCGTTGGACGGCTGAAGAACGATCCACTATGCGCATCAGAATACTCGCAGTTTTCGTCACGGCGTTTTTGGGCTGGCAGCCCCTTTCCGCCACATCCGCAAGAACGATGCACCCCGAATTGGTCGGATTCAAAGAAGTAGCACTTAACTTCAGCCCACAGACTGTGCCAGGCCTCGACACGGACGCGCTCGAACAGAAGATTCGTGAGCGACTCCGATCAGCGGGCCTCGCGATCGATGACACGGCGCCCACGATTCTCTTCGTGCAAATCAAGTATCAGCGGCTTCCAGCCTGTCCCGAGTTCCTGCTCATCCAGACGCATATCGCCGTTTCGGAGAATGGCGAGGTCAAGCGGGCAGGACGGGCCGAGACCGTGTACGTCGATACTTTCAAAGAGGACGAAGACTTCATCGAACCGGTTGGCAAGGCTGCTGAGGTGGCAAGCGCTTCAACCCTCAGTCTCATCGAGTACCTTCTCGATGCTAGGGAGTACACCGCTTCCGTAATGGCAAAGCGGAAGTGACGGGCCAGCCGTCCAACTCAGCGGTTGCACCCGACGCGAACCGCTGCGTTCACGTGTCGCAAGGTTTACACTTCCTCGCGCGCGGTTCGCGCGGGTGAACCGCGGGCCGCTAGACGGCAGAATGACAGACCCGGCGCCAATGATCGCCTCACTCGACGAGTCGACATTTCTCACACTCGTCTCAATCACGCGAGCCGACGATCCGCGGATGGACGAAGCGATATTCAGGGTCGCCGGTCCAAACCTTACGGCCGACTCCGTGATCGATGCTTATCTGATCGACAATTTGTTCGGCGAGCTTCGAGCTCTGCTCGCAGGCGAAGTCGCCTTCGCGACCTTCGGCTTGGGTGAGCTCACATTTCGGCGCGGTGAAGGTTCGCAAATACGCGTGGAACTTGGCGGCGGACCATATATCGGCGGCGCGGAGCGGACATGGTTTGTCGCTTTCACAGCGACTGATCGTCAGGTATCGGCGTTCCACGAAGCATTGGAAGCAGCGTGGCGTGAGACGGCTGTCTAACTTTCAGCTGCGGCGGACTTCGGCCCGCCGTCTGATACGCTTACTTGCACGTTCTCCGCGTGGGCCGAAGCCGCTCACCCTGAGCCGTTAGGCCACTCAGCCATGTTGATGGCACTCCTCTTGGTCCTTTCGCTGCGTGAGATCGACGAACGATTCGCACCGATCGCGAAAAAGGCAACGATGCGCGTCCGGCGAACGGCGTCTCGACGTGTGGTTCCGGAAAACTGTCGGGCGTTCCTGTTGCCGGGTCGGCATCGGACTGCGGAGGGGAGTGCGCTGATCGCACCGCTCTTCGTCGGTCTCGGTACGTTCGTGCAGCGAATTCGCCGGCGCTGCGGTCACTTGAAACGCACGCGAGCTTTCGGCATTCCGCGCACGTCGATCGCCGAATTCGATTCCATCCAGACCGGAAATTCGACCAGTGCCGCCGCGATCGTGCGGTAGAGCTGCATCGCCCAGCGCGGCGCGTCTTCGTGAAGAATCGCGCCGCGCGTGCGGAGATCGTTCGGCGCGATGATCACCTTCACGCGCGCGTGGCCGGTCTGCGCCACCAGCGTGAAGAGCTCTTCGATCGCGTGATCACCGAGCGCCACACATCCGATCGACACGGCCTTGCCGTGGATGAAGATGTCGCCGCCCAGATTCGTGCGCCGGTCTCGCGCGGCCATGCTTCGGTCGAACTCGTTCGGATAGCTCACCTTCATCGAGAGGTGGTAGTTGCTGTTCGGATTGAGATGCTCGATGCGATAGACGCCTTCCGGCACCTGATAGTCGCCCTGGCGCAACTTCGGTCCCGCGTGGCCGCTCCCGGCGAGGATCGGATAGTCGCGAATGAACTGCCAGCGGCCGCTCGACTGCGCCCACAGCGCGACGCGCCTTTCGTCCTTGAAGACGAGCAACGCGATGCGCTTCGGCGGATAGGCGACGCCGGCGCGCGTGAAGTGCGGTGTTAGGCGCGCTCGCGCAGCCGGTCCGTACTTCGCGACGGCGTCCGCCACGGTGCGCGGCCCGGTGATCTGCAGCAGCAGCGGATACCAAAGGCCGCGGCCATAGACGAAGAACGCGCCCGCGGCGACCGCGATGACGAAGATCAGTATGACAGCGAGAGTTTGACGCCTGCGCACACTGCTAACCTTACGCACATGAGGTTAGCCGTCAACATCGATCACATCGCCACGATTCGCGAGGCTCGCAAGACCGACGAACCGGATCCGGTCGCGGCGGCCGTGTTGTGCGAGCTCGCGGGCGCGCAGGGAATCACCGTCCATCTGCGCGGCGACCGGCGCCATATCCAGGACCGCGACGTGGAGCTGCTCCGCCGCACGGTCACCACGCATCTCAACATCGAGATGGCTGCGACGTCGGAGATGGTGCGCATCGCCCAGACGATCAAGCCTCACCAGGTCACGCTGGTCCCCGAGCGGAAGGACGAGATCACGACCGAGGGCGGACTCGATGTCGTGCTGCATTCGGGAAATGTCGAGAAAGTGGTCGCCCAACTTCTCGACGCGCGCATCGACGTGTCGATCTTCGTCGATCCCGATCTCGAACAGATCCGCCAGTGCCACAAACTGCGCGCGCCGAAGGTCGAGATCAACACCGGAAAGTACGCGGACGCGTGGAAGACCGGCCACTGGCAGCCCGAGCTCGAGAAGCTCGCGACCGCCGCGCGCGCGGCGAAGAAGATCGGCCTAACGGTCCTCGCCGGTCACGGCCTCACCTATCGCAACATCGACGGAATCGCCACGATCCCGGAGATCGAAGAGCTCAACATCGGACATTCGATCATCTCGCGCGCGTCGCTCGTCGGATTGGAGAGCGCGGTGAAGGAGATGGTGGCGTTGATGAAGAGCCCGCGACGCCTGCCCGGCGCGCGTTAGGCGCGAAGCTCGGCGAGCTTGCGTCGGATCCGCGTCCGTCGTTTCCGATCCTCGTGCGAGGAGAACCGCTCCTCTTCGTACATCGCGATCAGCGGCGCGAGCTCGCGTGCGGCGTCGGGATGCTGCCTACGAAGCTGATCGAGCGCTTCCTCCATCGTCATCGCCGGACCGACTTCGATGCCGTGCTTCTTCAGATATCTCGCCAGCGCGTCGAACAACGACCGCCGACGCCGCACGATCAGCGCCACCATCGCGCCCAACGCGATCACGATCGCGGCGAGAGCTCCGTACTGACGCGTTCCGACTTTCAGCGCATCCGTGGAGAGCTTCTGACGCAGCGATGCGAGCGTCGCCCGTCCGCGCACGAGCAGATCCTCTGCGAGTGCGAGCTGGTCTGCGAGTCCGAACGAAAGGATGTAGCGATCCCACACGAAATTGAGCGAGTCGCCGAGGGCCGCGACGTATTCGCGCAGCACGCTGCCCGTACTGGCGCCCGGGCGAAGCACCTCCGGTGTGCTATCGAACGTCAGCCATCGCGTCCCATCCCACACCTCGGTCCACGCATGCGCGTCCGAGCGCCGGATCACGTAGTAGCCGGTGATCGGGTTGTATCGCCCGCCGTAGTAACCGCCGGCGATGCGCGACGGCACATCGAGCGCGGTCAGGAGCACGACCATTCCCGCCGCGAAATACTCGCAGTGGCCCGCGCGCTCGCGGAGCAGGAAGTCGTCGACCGACATCGTCTTCCCGAGGCTCGCCGGGTTCGGAACGTAGCGGTAATTCTTCATCAGGTACTGTTCGATGCGTCGCGCGCGGCCAACGGGCGTCGTGTCCGTTCCGACGATGCGTCGCGCGAGCGCCGCGACCTCGGGCAACACCGGATACTTCGGCACCGCGACGCGCGTCAGCTGCAGCGGCTCCGCCTGATACGCCATCTGCACCGACAGATTGAGCATGCCGTCGTAATAGGTGTGATACGTCTGCGGCGTCGGCCCTTCGAAGAGGCGCGCCGGCATCCCGCTCACCGATACTGCGCCGACGGGCAGCAACACTTTGCCGCGCTGCACGACCTGCTGCACCGTCGCCGTGCTCTCGACGCCCTTCGCCTTCGCGATGGCGATCGCGTCGTCCATCGAAGGAAGCTCGCGATATCCGCGATACGTCTGCCGCCATTCGTCGCGGTCGTACCGGTCATAGATCGTGCCGCGGAGCCGGATCGCATCGAACATCTGGCGCGTGCGACGGTCGACCCACACGCGGGAAATGACCGCCGTGTTCTGCGACGTCACCCGCCCCTCGCCGAAATTGATCGACTCGCTGAGTCCCGTCGATCGCCGCGGATTGGGACCGCCGATCCCCTGCACGAGCGGACTGCGGACGCGCGGCAGAAGCGGAAAAAGAAACAGCGCGATCATACCCGCGCCGATCACGTAGAACCCCGCGGTGCGCGCGGTCGGCAGCTCGACGTCGTCCGCGCCTGCGATGCGCGCGCTCTCGAGATGGCTCACGACCATGAGCTGCCGGAACATGAGAAACACGAACGCGAGGATGAACGGCAGGACCGCCATGTGGAACGACGTCGCGATGGAGGCGATGAAGATCAGCGAGGCCGTCAACAACCGCTGCAGTCTGTTGTCGCGCTGCAGGCTCTCGATGGGCTGATACAACGCGATGAAGAGCACGAGATGCGTCGACGCCGCGATCGCGCTTCCCGACAGGACGCGCCAGTCGATCAGATAAAACGGAATGTACGCGATCGCGATCGCGCGCATGAGTCGCGCGGGGATGAGCGCCGGTCCTTTTCCCATCGCGACGCGAACCGCGATCGCGCCGAGGATGACGTGAAAAATGACCAGGGCGGCGATGCTGACCGAAAAGGTGAAGTACAGCGGCACCGCTGCGAACATCGTCAGCACCAACAGCTCGATCTCGCGGTGCTTGCGGTTCATCGCGCCTCCGCGTGGGGCCGGCCGCTGGCCGGCCGTTCCGCCGCCGGCCCGGCGACGCTGAACAGCACCGCATCGCGATCGACGATCTGATGCACGCGCTCGTGCATCGGCTCGACGAGCGCGAGCGCGCGGAAGAGCGGTGTCGCCGATTCGGACGCGCGCGCGTGCACACTCACGCGCGGCAGCGAGAGCGTGACGTCGAAGCCGCGCCGCGCCGCGTCATGAATGAAGGTCGCCGCCGCGGAGATCATTTCTTCGAACGCGTCCTCCGACATCTCGCGCGGTTTGAACGGATCGACGACGACATGCACCGCGTGCGCGGCCTCGGCTTCGCTCTGTTTCATGATCCACCGGCCGAGGCTCGCGGACTTCTTCCAGTGCACCTGACGCAGCGAATCGCCGCGAACGTATTCGCGGAAGGAGTGAATCTCCGTGCCGTGCCCCAAGCGTCCCGAGCTTGCCTGCTCACCGGCGACCGGGTGGAGGCGATCGTGATTTCCGTCTTCCGCGAGCAGCGCGGGAAACACGACCACTTCGCTCTCGACGCGCAGACGCCGCTTCTTCAGAACGAATCCGAACGGATAACGCGTGTACGAATCGATCGTGGTGACGTGTGCGAGTCCGCGACGCGGAAAGAGAAACGCGACGAACTGCGTCCGCTCACCGCGCGGCAGAAACGGGATCAGCACCGGCTCCGCGAAGGCATCGGAGACCAGCACGACGTCGCGCACGTTCCAGAGGCGCGAGCGATTGCGGACGCGAATCGTTCCTTCGGCGGGGCGCTTCGCCCAGGCCTCGTCGATTCCGGCGATCTCGACGTCGAGGCCTTTCAGGCCGCCCTTCGATGCCAATCCTGAGAGCAGGAGACTGCCGAGCATCAGCGCGACCGCGATGTAGAGCGCATTGTTGCCGGTGTTGATCGCCGCGACCGCGAGGACCATCGTCGCGACGAGGTAGGTCGTTCCGACTTTTGTTAGGCGGACGACACCGTTGAATTCGAAGTTGCGCGTTGCGGGTTGCGAGTTGCGAGGGCTTGGCTGGCTCACCGGAATTGCTCTCGGAACTCGCAACGCGTCACTCGCAACTTCATCTCGGTACCGCGATCTCGCTCACGATCTTCTGAATGAAGCGGCTCTCCGGCGAGGAGTCGCCGCGCGTCATGCGCCGGTCTTTCATCAGAATGCGATGCGAGAGCACCGGTCCGGCGAGGCGCTTGATGTCTTCGGGAATCACGAAGTCGCGGCCGGCGACCATGGCCAGGGCCTGCGAGGCTTTGAAGTACGTCAGCGCGCCGCGCGTCGAGACGCCGAGGGCGACGTCGGCGTGCGTGCGCGTCGTCTGCACGATCGTCATCAGGTACTCGACCAGCGACTCGCTCACGTGCACGGAACCGACGCGCATCTGCAGATCGCGAAGCTCGTCGTCATCGAGCACCGGCTCCAGATGTTCGAGCGCATCCTGTGCGCCGCCCGCGCGGAGCAGCTTCTTCTCATCGCCCGCGCTCGGATATCCGATCGTGAGCTTCATCAGAAATCGATCGAGCTGCGATTCAGGCAACGGGTAGGTACCGACGTGCTCGATCGGATTCTGCGTGGCGATGACGAGGAACGGATCGGGCAGAGGCATGCGCTTCTTCTCGATCGTGATGTTCCCTTCGTTCATCGCCTCGAGCAGCGCCGATTGCGCTTTCGGCGTGGCGCGATTGATCTCGTCGGCGAGCAGAACGTTCGTGAAGACCGGTCCGGAGACGAACTCGAACTCCTGCAGATCCTGATTGAAGATCGTCACGCCGACGATGTCCGCGGGCAGCAGGTCGCTCGTGAACTGGATGCGCTGAAACGCGAGCGACAGCGATCGCGCGAGCGCGTGCGCCAGCGTCGTCTTCCCGACGCCGGGAACGTCTTCAAGAAGGATGTGGCCTTTCGCGAGGAGCGCGGCGATGCAGAACTGCACCACCTCCGACTTGCCGCGGATCACGCGCTCCACGTTTTCCTGAAGCGCAACGATCCTGTCGAGTGACCGCGAGATGGGGAGCGGTTCGGTTGCCATGCTGTTTTGCTCTACGTCCGGGCGCGCAAAAAGTATCTGCTAACCAGAACTGTGCCCGGTGCAACAGCAGGGTGAACTGCTCGCTTCCACTCGTTACAGCTTCTTGTACTCCGGCCCGCCCCCGCCCTCGGGCGGCACCCACGTGATCACCTGGTAGGGATCCATGATGTCGCACGTCTTGCAGTGGAAGCAGTTCGTGAAATTGAGGAACGGAACCTTGCCGCGCCCGTCGGCGGTCGGCTGTGGTTCATAAACCTGCGCGGGACAGAAGTGGAAGCACGGGTTCCCGTACTCTTCCGTGCATCGCGTGATGCACACCTCGGTATCCGAGATCAGCAGATGCGCCGGCTGATTCTCCTCGTGAATGACGCCGCCGTTGTAGACGTTCGTCACTTTGTCGAACGTGTACTGATTGTCGTACTTCACCTTCGCCGGCGGATGCGGATCGTCGGAGCCGAAGTAGCGCTTGATGCGCTCCATCCGCTCGTGTCCCGCATGACCCTCGAGCTTGTTCGCGAAACCGAAGCCGCGTCCGCCGGTGATCATGCTCGCGCCCGCGTTGACGAGTCCCGCGAGCTGTCCATGATCGAATGCCTGATGGAAATTGCGCTCGCGCCATAGCTCGTCTTTCGCCCACGACGCTTCGAAGAGCGCGTCGTATTCGCCGAGTTGATTCGATGAGTAGTCTTCATCGAGCAGCGCGTGGAATGCGGTCTCCGCGGCGAGGATCCCCGACTTGAACGCGAGATGAATTCCTTTGAGACGCGCTCCGTTGAGGAAGCCGCCCGAATCGCCGAGGATCATGAAACCGTCGCCGAACAGGCGCGGCATCGAGTAGTAGCCGCCTTCGGGAATCGCCTTCGCGCCGGCCGCGATCATCTTGCCGCCTTCGAGAATCTTGCGAATCTCGGGATGGAGCTTGAGCCGCTGCAGCTCGTTGTGCGGATCGAGCGTGGGATTCTTGTAGTCGAGACCGACGACGAGACCGATGTCGACGATGCGGTCCTTCATGCCATAGATGAAGGCGCCGCCGAACGTGTCCATGTCGAGCGGAAAGCCCAGCGTGTGAATCACGCTGCCCGCGGGATACCGGTCGTCGGGAAGCTGCCAGAGCTCTTTCACACCGACGGAGTAGACCTGCGGATTGCGATCGGCGTAGAGGTCGAACATTTCCGCGAGCTGCTTCGTCAACGTGCCGCGCGGACCTTCCGCGAGGATGGTCATCTTCGCGCGCACATCGGCGCCCGGCTCGTAGTTCGGTTTCGGTTGTCCGTTCTTGTCGATGCCTTTGTCGCCGATGCGCACACCGACGACGCGGCCCTCTTCGACGAGCACGCGCGACGCCGCGAACTCCGGGAAGAGATCGACGCCCATGTCGCCCACAATCGGTGCGAGCCAGCGTACGAGCTCGCCGAGGGAGATCACGTAGTTGCCGTGATTCTGCAGAGGCGGCGGCATGATCGGCGCCGCAATCTTGCGGTTCTCGGTGAGATACCAGAACGCGTCGCTCGTCACCGCCGACTCGATCGGACATCCGCGATCGAGCCAGTCCGGCATCAGCTCGGCGATCCCGCGCGGATCCATGACCGCGCCGGAGATCCCATGCGAGCCGATCTCCTTGCCCTTCTCGAGCACGGCGATGGAGATGCCTTCGAGTTTTTTCTCGGCATCACTCTCGTTGTGCGCGCGAATCAGCTCGGCGAGCCTGTACGCGGCGGCGAGACCTGCCGGTCCGGCGCCGACGATGACGACGTCGACGTCCAGAGTCTCACGCTCGATTCCGGGAAGTTCGGCCATGGTGGACACTCCTGCTGGCGAATTGCGCGCTGCATTCTACTTTCTCGTGGGGCGGGCCGCTGGCCCGCCGTGTCGCGGGCCGCTGGCCCGCCGGCTGGCAGCCGTCGGGACGGCCGGCCAGCGGCCGGCCCCACAACTGCTATCCTTCGTCTCGGGTCGATGACTGAGCTCTATGCGCCCCTGGTGCTCTTGTTCGTGTGCAGTGCGTTGACGTCTTACGTGGCCACGGCCATCGTGCGGCGGGCGGCGCAGCACATCGGTCTCGTCGATGTCCCCGGCGATCGCAAGGTCCATCCCGTGGCCACGCCACGCCTCGGCGGGATCGCGATCATCTTCGGCTTCGGCTTCCCGTTGCTTCTGCTCGCCGCCAATGAGCGCGCGGCGGATCTGGTGATGAAAAACATCACGTACTTGTTCGCGGTGCTCGCCAGCGGCTCACTGATCGTCGGCCTCGGCGTGTACGACGATCTCATCGGCGCAAATGCACCGAAGAAATTCATCGTGCAGTTCGCGGCCGCGATCATCCTCGTCTCCTTCGGCTTCAAGTTCGATTTCATCTCCCTGGCCGGCCGCGTGATCGATCTCGGCCTCCTCGGCACGATCGCCTCGGTGCTTTGGATCGTCGGCGTGATGAACGCGATGAACTTCATCGACGGCATGGACTCGCTCGCGACCGTCGTGTCGATCACCATCGCGGCGGCATTCACCGTGATCGCGTTTCTGCGCTACGACATCTTTTCGCTCGTCACGATGGTCGCGCTCACGGGAAGCCTCATCGGCTTCTATCCGTGGAACAAACCGCCCGCGAAGATCTTCATGGGCGACACCGGCGCACTCTTCATCGGACTCCTGCTCGCCGCAGGATCGATCGCGAAACCGAGCAAATCGCCGACGTTTCTCATCATCGGCGGCCCGATGCTCGCGCTCGCGCTGCCGGTGATCGACACGCTGATCGTGATGAAGCAGCGCTTCGGCGGAACGAAGATCCCGCTCGCCGCACGCTTCTCGCGCGTCTTCACCGCCGACCGCCGGCACATCCATCACATCCTCGTCGGCAAGTACGGCAGTGCGGGGAAGGCGATCCTCTGGATCTGGATCGTGACTCTTCTCTTCGCCGCCTCGGCCGTCATGACCGTCCTGCACGAGACGAAGCTGATCGGCTACACCTCGGCCGGCGCCGGGCTGCTGACGCTGCTCGTGCTGCGGTACTGGCCGCGCAAACATGCGAGTCCTCCTCCTTTGCAGTGACGCTTACGGCGGCCACGGCGGGATCGCGCTGTTCAATCGCGAGCTCGCCGCGGCGCTGGTCGCGCGGCCAGACCTCGACGAGCTGGTGATCGTGCCGCGCGTGGTGCGCGGTGAGGTTCGCGGTGTTCCGCCAAAGGTGACGTTCCTCGCGGATGCGGCGAAGGGGCCTCTCGCGTACATGCGCGCGCTCGCACGCGTGCACCGCGAGAAATTCGACCTCGCCATCTGCGGTCACCGGAATCTTCTTCGCGTCACGCCCAAGCCGTGCGTGCTGATCATTCACGGCATCGAAGCGTGGCGGCCATCGCGGATCAGCCTCCGTCGCGTGCGCGCGGTCGTGTCGGTCAGCGCGCTCACGCGCGATCGCTTCGTCGAATGGTCGCATTACGACGGCCCGACATTCGTGCTGCCGAACGCGGTGCATCTCGACGACTACGGCATCCGCCCGAAGAATCCGCGACTCGTCGAACGCTTTCGCCTCGAAGGAAAGCGCGTGCTGCTCACGGTCGGGCGTCTCGACGCCGCCGAACGCTCGAAGGGATTCGACGAAGTGCTCGAGGTGATGCGCAAGCTGCCGGAAGACGTCGTGTACCTGATCGCCGGCGGCGGCAACGACTTCGAGCGCCTGCAGAAAAAAGCCGTCGACCTCAGCCTAACATCTCGCGTCATCTTCACCGGCCTGTTCGACGAGGGCGAGAAACCCGATCTCTACAATCTCGCCGACGTCTACGTCATGCCCAGCCGAGGCGAAGGCTTCGGCTTCGTCTTCCTCGAAGCGATGGCGTGCGGGGTCCCGGCGATCGCCAGCAAGATCGACGGCGGCCGCGAAGCGCTGTTAGGCGGCGAGCTGGGCCTCCTCGTCGATCCCGCGAATCCCGCGGAGATCCGCGACGCGATCCTGTATCAACTCGCGCACGGCAAACGCGAGATTCCCGCGGAGCTCGCGTACTTCGCGTTCGAGAGGTTTGTGGAGAGGGTTAGCGGGATTGTGGATGCCATGCAAACATCCCCCTCTCCCCGCCGCGCGGGGAGAGGGCCGGGGTGAGGGGTCTTACGAGCCTTCGGACAGCGGAGAGCCCCTCACCCTAACCCTCTCCCCGCGCGGCGGGGAGAGGGGACATACGAACGTTGCGCAGCAACTCCACCGTCTCCCCCACCCCGCGCCGCAAGTCCCCCTCCACCTCGAAACCCAACGCCCGGAACCGCGCATCACTCACCGTGTAGGAGAGCTGGTTCATGATGCGGCTCTCGACGAGCTCGATGCGGAGGTCGGGGACGAGCTCGCGGATGGCGTCGACGATCTCGCGCACGGTGGCATTCAACGTGAGCACGTTGTACACGCGATGGTCGAAGAGGTTCTTCTCGAGGATGAAGCGGATCGCACGGACGCCGTCGGCGAGGTCGAGGTAGGGACGCTTCTGATCGAGCGCGGATTTCCAGACCGTGATCGGCAGTCCCTGGCAGGCCTGCCAGATGAATTTGTTGACCGCGGTGTGAAAGCGCATGCCCGGCGAGACGCCGAAGATCGTTCCGAAGCGGCAGGTGACGAAGCGCAGTCCCGCGATCTCCGCGAGTGCGCGCTCGGCGCGCAGCTTCGACACGGCGTACGGACTCTGCGGCTGCAGCTCGCTCTCCGCGCAGTCCTCGTCGACGACTTCGTTCTGCGTGCCGTACACGCTCGTCGTCGACAAAAACACGAGCGGCGCTCCCGCCGCCGCACAGACCTCGGCCACGCGCACCGTCGCACGAAAATTCACTTCCTCGACCTGCTCCGCGCGATCGAAGCTCGACGCCGCATCGGTGAGAGCCGCGAGATGCACCACGGCATCGGCGCCTTCGAAGAACGGCTCCAACGCGACGGTGCGCACGTCGACTTCGTGAAAGTGAAAGCGCGAATGATCGGGCAGGTTGAACAGCGACGCGTAGCGCTGCGTCGACAGATCATCGAGCAGGATCAGATCATGGCCCGGCAGTTCGCGAATGAGCCGCGAGCCGATGTGTCCCAACGCGCCGGTGACGACGATCTTCATGGCTCGAGGTATCTCTTCAGCACCGGCGCGAAATAGTCGCGCGTCCGCGCGAGTCCGGTATTCAGATCGACCTTCGCCTGCCACTGCAGCACACGACGGATCTTTTCGTTGGAAATGATCGCGTCGCCGACCTCGATCACCTCGCGGTCCCGCGGCCACTCGACATGCTGGAGTCGTCCGCCGATCACGTCGACGATCGCCTGCGCGATCTCGGCGACGCTGCACTGGCGATCGCCGACGGCGAAGAACGTCTCGTGCGTCGCCGCGTCATCGGTCGCGGCGCAGATCAGCGCCTCGACCACGTCGTCGACGTACGTCACCGTCCGCTGCTGTTTGCCCTCGCCGAAGACGGTGATGGTCTTGTTCTGAAGCCCGAGGCCGATGAAAAAGTTCATGAACCCGAAATCGGCGCTGCGGATGTTCGAGCGCGGGCCGAACACATTCGCCAGGCGCACGCACGTCGTCTTCAGTCCATACGCCTGTCCGTAGACGAGCACGTACTTCTCGGAAGCACTCTTGTTCGCCGAATAGATGTCCAGGGGGAACTCCGGATGCGTCTCCGTCACCGGGTTGACGACCATCCGTCCGATCTGCGTGCTCGTCCCGACGTGCACGATCCGGCAGTCGCGATTGAAGCGCTTCACCGCCTCGAGGATGTTGATCACGCCCTTGCAGTTCACGTCGATGTCGATGAGCGGCTCTTTCATCGAGTTCGGATGCGACGTGTAGGCGGCGCAGTTGATGAGCACGTCCTTCCCGCGAATGATCGAGCTCACGCCTTCGAAGGAGCGGATGTCGTTCAGCACGACGTGGATGTCGCTCTCGATCGAGCGGATGTTCTCCATGTTGCCGCCCGACCGCGGATCGAGCATGTCGAACACCGTCACCGAGGCGCCGAGCGCGAGGCAGCGATGCACGACATTGCTGCCGATGAACCCGAGGCCACCGGTGACGAGGACGCGCTTGCCGCGGAGTTGTTCGCTCACTTCGCCTCCTCTTCGATGACGAGCTTCACGCGATACCGCCGGCCGTTCTCGACGAAGTACGCCGAGTCGCCTTTCATGAACGTGCGCGCGCGAACGATGTCGATGAGCTCGCGCGCGGTGTAGGTGCGATCGAGGTCGATGCGCGAGTGCGCGTCGAGTTGCTTCGCGAAATGGCGCGTCGCGATGGACTCATCCTGCGGCACCGGATGCAGATCGCCGGCGAGAATCTCCGGCAGGTGATCCTTGAACAACTGCACGACCTGTTGACGCCCTTTGTCGTACAGCGTTTCGCCGGTATCCGCAGGTGTGACGTCGATGCGCTTTTGAAAAAGGATCGGTCCCGAATCGATCCCTTCATCGACGAGATGAATCGTGACGCCGAATGGCGTTCCCTCGACGATCGACCAGTAGTACGGATGTTTGCCGCGGTTGTAGGGCAACAGACTCGGATGGAGGTTGATCCATCCGCGCGGCACTGCGTCAATCGCGTCCATTTTCAGAATCGATGGCCACCACGCGAGCACCGCGAGATCGATCGCCTTGCATCGCAGCGCGTCGATGACGGCGGGATCATTCACATCGACATCGCGCAGCACGTCGACATCACGAGCGCCGCAAAGTTCGAAGATTCGTTCCTCATACGGCGAATCGTCGCGCGCGCTCGTCGCGACGAGCGCGGGTCGATACGGATGGTCGAGGACGAACGACAGGATCTCGAAGCCGGACTCGAAGGCCGCGAAGAACGCGATCTTCGGAGCGCTCTCGCTCACCGCGCCATCCCCAGGATCGCGCGAATGCCTTCGCACATGCGCGCGATCTGCTCGCCAGTGAGATTCATCGCTCCCGGGAGATTGATTCCGCGATTCGAGATGTCGTACGCGCGCCGGTTCACGTCCCGGAACTCGGCCTCGCGCGAGCCGTATGCAGGCAGCATCGACAGCGGATAGAAAAACGGACGCGCCGGCAGCCCGATCTCGGCGAGCTTCTTCATCGCCTCTTCTTTCGTCATCCGGTGGCTGTGCCCGAAGACGAGCGCAGTGATCCATACGGCGTTGAATCCGCCCACCGGTTCCGCATTGAACTGCAGATCCGGAACGTCGGCGAGAAGCTCTTTGTATTTCTCGAAGATTTGCCGCTTGCAGGCGATGAGCTCATCGAGCCGCTTGAACTGCGCGTAGCCGAGCGCCGCCTGCAGGTTGAACGGCATGTATTTGTACGTGACCTCTTCGTTGAAATACATCTTCCCGCCCGGCCGCCGTCCGTGATCGCGCAGGATGCTGCAGCGCTCGTACAGACGATCGTCATCGAGAAGCAGCATGCCCCCTTCGCCTGTGGTCAGCGTCTTCGTGCGATGAAAGCTGAACGTCGAGCCGACGCCGAACGTGCCCGCTTTGCGGCCTTTGTACGTCGAGCCGAGCGACTCCGCGGCATCTTCGACGAGATGGATGCCGTGGCGATCCGCGATTCGCTGCAGTTCGTCGAGGAGCGGCATGTTGCCGAAGAGACCGACGGCGATGATCGCTTTCGTTCTCGATGTGATGTTCTTCTCGACCGATTCCGGGTCGAGACACCAGTGGACGGGATCGATGTCGCAGAACACCGTCTTCGCGCGGAGGTATGTGATCGGCGCCGCGGAAGCGATCCACGTGCATTCGGGAACGATGACTTCGTCGCCTTCACCGATGCCGAGGCCGGTGAGGAGCAGGTGAATCGCCGTCGTGCAGTTCGGTGTCATGAGGCCGTACTTGCGGCCGTGCCACGCGGCGAACTCTTTCTGGAAGGTCTCGACGTAGTAGTACGGACGCTCGTACCAGCCGGTCCGCATCGCGTCGAGTACCGTCTCGATCTCCGCTTCCGTGATCCACGGACCGGCCATGGGAATCATGTCGTTGCTCATGTCACTCCGTCGATGACCGCCTGGATCACCGTCTGCTGATCTTTGCTGGCCAATTCCGGATACATCGGCAGGGAGAGGATGTGCCTTGCTGCGCGCTCGGTGTTCCCGAGACGGTGCCCCATCGCCCACGGTTGATAGGCAGGCTGAAGATGGATCGGCACGGGATAGTGCACGAGCGCAACGATGCCGCGCTCGCGCAGATGCGACAGCAACTGGTCGCGACCCGGACCGTAGACGACGTACATCACGTAGAGATGATAGACGTGGCCCGGGAAGTCCACCGGGAGCTTCAATGTGGGCTCGCGCCGCAGCGCGTCGTCATAGCGCGCTGCGATCGCGCGGCGCTTCTCATTGTCCTCATCCAGATGCCGCAATTTCACGCGCAGGATCGCCGCCTGCAGTTCGTCGAGCCGACTATTCCAGCCTTCGATGTGACTGACGTAGCGCTCGGCCCAGCCATATTCGCGCAACAGGCGTACGCGTGCCGCAAGCTCTTTGTCCGACGTCACGACCATCCCGCCATCTCCGATCGCGCCAAGGTTCTTGGTCGGATAGAAACTGAATGCGGCGATCTTGCCGAACGAGCCGACGCGCCGTCCTCCGAATCGAGCACCGTGCGCCTGCGCGCAGTCTTCGACGAGCGGGATGCCATGGCGCTTCGAGATCTCCTGCAACCGGTGGAGATCCGCCGGACACCCGTAGAGGTGCACCGGCACGATCGCTTTCGTTTTCGGAGTGATGGCCGCTTCGACTTTGTCCGGATCGATCGTGTACGTCCGCTCGTCAATATCGACGAAGACCGGCGTCGCGCCGCACAAACGAATCGCGACCGCGGTCGCCACTGCGGTGTGAGAAACCGTGATCACTTCGTCCGCGCGTCCGATGCCGATCGCCCTAAGCGCGAGATGCAGCGCCTCCGTTCCCGATCCGACACCGATTCCCTCACTCACTCCGCAATACGCCGCAAATTCTTTCTCGAACGCCGCAACCTCGGGACCCAGAATGTAGCGATCCCCTTCGAGCACGCGATCGATCGCATCGCGGATCTCCTCGCGATGCGCCGCGTACTGCTCGCGCGGGTTGGAGCAGAGAATCACTCGACGACCTCCGATCGACTTGTCATCCCGAGCGTAGCGAGGGACC
>Ga0075418_10004361_pt1 | contig 16138 bp, 13 predicted proteins | sample SoiMetdeltSBSDD2_FD_81776 | JGI IMG/M metagenome (GOLD analysis project Ga0075418, IMG submission 81776) | Bulk soil microbial communities from a Populus tree surrounding site in Tennessee, USA - Soil MetaG P. deltoides SBSDD2 | ecosystem: Environmental > Terrestrial > Soil > Tree plantation...
GCCGGACGTGGTCGTGGACGGGCGTATGGCCAAGCGCAACATCGGGACGAGCACGGCCGACGCGGGCCTGGTCATAGGCCTGGGGCCGGGCTTCGTAGCGGAGAAGGACGTCCATGCCGTGGTGGAGACGCAGCGGGGACCGGAGCTGGGCCGCGTGCGCTGGACCGGAGCGGCGGACAGGGACACCATGGTCCCGGCCGCGGTCCAGGGCTACGCGGAGCGGCGGGTCCTCCGCGCGCCACGCTCGGGCGTCTTCCGCGGCGAGAAGCGCATCGGGGAGGTCGTGATGCCCGCGGCCTGCGTCGGGACCGTGGACGGCGAGCCGGTCACCGCCGGGATCCCGGGCCTGCTGCGCGGCCTGATGGCCGACGGCGTGGCCGTCGAGCGGGGCGACAAGGTGGGGGACATCGACCCGCGCGGGCCGCTCATCGACGCGGCCCGCATCTCCGACAAGGCTCGAGCGATAGCCGCCGGAGTCCTGGAGGCCGTTCTCCTTCACCTTCGCAAATAGGTCTCACGCTCGGGCGCTTGGGTCCTGAAATGTTGCGTCCGCTGGCCTATTTCGGTTATCTTTGCTCAAGCAAATTGCAACGATTGCCCGCGACGGCGATTCTCGCTGTCCTCCTGTGGCCAGGCGCCGCCTGGGCGGGCAAGAAAAAGCTTCCCCCTCCCCCTCCGCTGCCCGTTGCGCACAGCCACGCTTCCGGGGCGTTCACGTTCAAGACGCCCGAGGGGTGGACGGCCGCGACGGCCGCCCACAACCCCGACATCCTCGAGGTCAAGGGCGGCGAGCTGATGGTCCGCTTCCTGTACCGCCCCAACGAGGGCGGGCTGGACACCACGCACGTGGACTGCATGCTGGAGCGCCTGGCCGGCCCCATGGTGGCGGAGCCGCAAGTGAAATACGAGTACGACTTCAAGAGCGGAGTCCTCGCCAGCCGTGGCGCGCTCGATTCGGCGTTCGTCGTGATCTACGACGCGGCCGTCAACGGCCATCGGGACTGGCGGCAGCGCAACCTGACGCTGGTGGGCCGCGGCGAGACGATCTGCATCATCACCTACGTCCCCGCCAGCGTGTGGAAGAAATCGCTGGAGACGCAAGCCCTGATGGACGCGGTGGTGGGCAGCGTCACCTTCAACAAGTGAGCGCGGCGCAGTCCGTTGCGCCGCCGGAGCTGTTCCCGTCGGCCTCACCGCACGGCCCGCGCCGCATCTGGTCCATCGGCGGCGGCAAGGGCGGGATCGGAAAGTCCCTCCTCGCGGCCTCGCTGGGCGCGCAGCTGGCGCGGATGGGCAAGCGCGTGGTCCTGGTCGACGCGGACCTGGGCGGGGCGAACCTCCATACCTGCCTGGGGCTTTCCGGTCCGCCCCTGACCCTGGGCGACTTCATCTGCCGGCGGGTCGAGAAGATCGAGGACGTCGCCGTGGAGACGGGCCGTCCCGGCCTGCGCCTGATCAGCGGGGCGTCGGACTTCCTCTCCGCGGCCAACATCAACTACGCGCAGAAGGTCCGGGTCCTGAACCGCATCAAGACCCTGGACGTGGACGTCGTGCTCATGGACCTGGGCGCGGGGACCGCCTACAACATCATCGACTTCTTCCTGGCCTCGGACGTCTCGCTCCTGGTGGTGGTGCCGGAGCCGACCTCCATCGAGAACGGCTACCGCTTCATCAAGAGCGCGCTCTACCGCCGGCTGCGCCGCGCGGCGGTGGGCGAGGACGTGCGCCGGATCGTGGACTGCGCCCTCGACGCCAAGAACCCGTCGGGGATCCGCACGCCGCTCGACCTCCTGACCGCCGTGGAGCGCGAGGACCCCGCCGCGGCGGACGTCCTGCGGCGCGAGCTGCGCGCCTACCAGCCGCGGTTCATCGTGAACCAGGTGCGCGGCGAGGCGGACGCAGCCATCGGCCATCAGCTCGTGACCGCGTGCGCGCGCCACCTCGGGATCCGCGCCACCTACGCGGGGTTCGTGCGCTACGACGACGCCGTCTGGAGGGCCGTGCGCCAGCGCCGGCTGTTCCTCGACGACCGCGAGGGCGCGCGCCCCGCGGAGGACGTCCAGAAGATCGCGGCGGGCCTCCTGCAGGGCGAGAACCTCTCGTTTCCCTGGTCCTGATGGGCATCCTCCCCGGCTCCCACTACGAGGTGCTGGGCCTCGCCTCCTCGGCCACGTCCGAGGAGGTGGAGGAGGCCTACCGGCGCTGCTCTGCCCTCTACGCCGAGGGCGCGCTGGCCACGTACTCGCTGCTCGAGCCCGAGGAGCTGGAGTTGACCCGGACCCGCGTGGACGCGGCGTACCGGGTCCTGCGCGATCCCGAGCGGCGCCGCGAATACGACGCCCGCACGACGGAGGCGGAGGCGGAGCCTGCGGAGGCGGCCGAGGAGCCGCCGCCGCGCCCGGACCCGCGCGTCCTCCCGGAGCCGGTGACCGGCCCCGACCTCCGCCGCGTCCGCGAGGGGAGGGGAGTCGGCCTCAAGGAGATCGCCCTCGCCTCGAAGATCGGCATCCGCTTCCTGGAGTACATCGAAGCCGACCGCCACGCTGACCTGCCGGCGGCCGTCTACCTGCGCGGCTTCCTCCAGGAGTACGCCCGCGCCGTGGGCCTGGATCCCCCGCGCACCGCGGCGTCGTACCTGTCCCGTCTCGCCAAGCGTTAGCGCGGCTAGTAACTCGTGGGGGCGCCCGAAGCCGGGGCCTTCGGGGCCAGGCCCTGGCTCTCCTGGACGATCTTGACGCCGACGCTGGCGCCGATGCGGTCGGCGCCGGCTTCCAGCATGGCCCGCGCGGACTGGAGGTCGCGTACGCCGCCCGCGGCCTTGACGCCCATCTCGGGGCCCACGACGCGGCGCATCAGGGCGACGTCCGCCGCGGTGGCTCCGCCGGGGCCGAAGCCGGTGGAGGTCTTGACGAAGTCCGCGCAGGCGGCCTTGGCCAGGACGCAGGCCTTGACCTTCTCGTCGTCGGTCAGGAGAGCCGCCTCGATGATCACCTTGACGAGCGCGCCGCCGGGCCGGCTCGACTGCACGACGCCGGCGATGTCGCGCTCGACGAGGCGGTAGTCTCCGGACTTGAGGGCCCCGACGTTGAGGACCATGTCCACCTCGCACGCGCCCGCTTCCACCACTCGCGACGCCTCGTAGGCCTTCACCTCGGGGACCGTGGCCCCGAGCGGGAACCCCACAACCGTGCAGACGCGCGTATCCGAGCCGCGCAGGAGCGTGGAGCACAGATGGACCCACGCGGGGTTGATGCACACGGTGGCGAAGCCGTGCTCGCGGGCCTCCCGGCAGAGCGACTCGATCTGCTCCCGCGTGGCCTCCGGCTTCAGGAGCGTATGGTCGATCTTGCGCGCGATGTCCCGCGGGTAGAGGTTGGCCCCCGCCTGCAGGCCGAAGCGCTCCGCGCCGTGGCCCAGCATCCTTCCGAGACGGTCCGGGCAGCAGCCGCCGGCCACGGAGTGGCAGGCGCAGGCGGCCTCTTCCACGCGCAGTTGAGCGAGGACGGCCTGCACGACGGCTTCCACGACTCGCGGATCGGTCACTTCAGGTACGACTCCTCGATGGCCTTGATCTTCTCCACGCGCCGGGCGTGGCGCTCCTCGGTGCAGGCCGCGGTCAGGAAGGTCTCCACCACCTCGTGCATGCGCCCGACGTCGACGAACCTCGCCCCGAGCGTGAGGACGTTGGCATCGTTGTGCTCCCGGGCGTTCTTGGCCGCGGCGCCATCCGCGCACTCCGCGGCGCGCACGCCTTTCACCTTGTTGGCGGCAATGGCCGATCCGATGCCGGCGCCGTCCACGAGGATCCCGAACCGCGCGTCGCCCGCCGCCACCGCGCGCGCGACCGCGAGCGCGATGTCCGGATAGTCCACGGGCTCCGTCGAGAACGTCCCGACGTCGTGGAAGCGGTAGCCCAGGCGCGTGAGGTGCTGCTTCACTTCCTCTTTGAGCGGGAAGCCGCCGTGGTCGGCGCCCACGGCCACGATCGGCGCGCCCTCGGCGGCCTTCGTCGTCACGATGCGGACGCCGCGCGAGACGGCCATCTCACGGGCCCACGGAGTGACGATGGCACCGGGCGCGGCGGAGATCTCGCCGCCGACGGGAACGGCCTGGACGTCCTGGGCGGTGACGACGTCTTTCAAGGGAGGAGATCATATCAAGACGGGAAGGGAACGACCGGTGGGCCGGTTTTGAGGGACCGGTGGGAAGGCTGGACTAATGGACTGGCTATGAGGGACCGGCTGGAGGGTCAGACAAGAAGCGGCGGCGGGTGGTCGGACATACCCGCCGCCGCTTGGTATTAGAACCTCAACCTAAGGCCAACCTGTGCCTGCCACCTCGAGCGCAGGTCGTCGGTGGTGAACTTGCGGAAGGTCGAGCTGGCGATGGTGGCGATGTTGTAGATGGGCTTGCCCGTGGCGGTGTCGAGGCCGCCGTACTGGATGGGCGCGATGTTCTGGTTGGAGGTGAACGTGAAGCGCCCCTTGTCGCTGTCGATCAGGTTCAGGAGGTTCAGCACGTCGAACGTCAGCTCCACCTTGCGCCGGCCGAAGGGAACGTTCAACGCCGCGCGGAAGTCCAGGGTGTCGGTCCAGGGCGAGCGGCTGGCGTTGCGGGGCACGATCTCGCCGCGGTGGGCGCTCAGCCCAGGGTCGTTGGCGATGAAGTCCTCCAGCTGTTGAGGGGTGCCATTGGTGACGACCACCTCGTCCACGCTGCGGGGCACGTAGATCAGGTCGTTGCCGATGGTGCCGTCCGCGTTGACGTCGGTGTTGAACAGCACCGAGTAGGGCCGGCCCGACTGGCCGTTGTAGAAGAGCGACAGCACCGCGCCCGCGTGCTGGAACAGCTTCACGTCGTAGGACACCGCGAAGTTGATGCGGTGCCGGACGTCGAAGTTCGAGAAGGCCACGGGCGGGTTGTTGATGTCCCCGGGCACGTAGACGAAGCGCCAGTTGGAGAGGGCCTGGCTGGAGGTCCCGTCGTTGACGGACTCCGCGCGGCCGTAGATGTAGGAGGCGCTGGCGTAGATCCCGTTGCGGAAGGGCCGCTCCAGCTTCCCGGCGATGCTCCACTGGCTGCCCTCGCTCGTGTTGGTCAGCAGGATGACGTCGCTCAGGCTGGGCACGTCGCGGACGAAGATCGGGCGGCCGTCGAAGAGGGTGTTCGGGCCGGGGACGCGGTTCAGGTTCTCGTAGTCGATGTCCTTCATCGTGGTGGCGCCCAGGAACTCCACCGTGCCCACCAGGCCCCACACCCCGAGGTCGTGGTCGTACGCGATGTTGCCGCGCAGGACCTGGGGGAAGTCGTAGTCGGGCTCCACCACGTCGATCTCGTTGGTGAAGCTGCCGGCGTTGGCGCCGGTCACCGTCTTGGGCTGGTTGAAGGGGTCGGACACGAACGGGATCTGGTTGTTGGCGTTGAAGCTGGCCCCGATGCGCTTGAACTCGATGCCGGTGTTGCCGTACTGGTTGGACAGCCAGACGTAGGGCGTGCGGCCCGAGAAGATCCCGGCCCCGCCGCGGAGCTGCCTCTTGCTGTCGCCCTTGATGTCCCAGTTGAAGCCCGCCCGCGGCGAGAACATGAAGGGAGAGGGCACGACGTCGGTGCGGAAGCCGAAGTTCTCCTCCGAAGCCGGATTCGCCACCGGCTTGTCCGGGAAGAACGGCTTGTCGACGCGCAGGCCCAGGGTGAGGGTGAGGCGCGGCGTCACCCGGAACAGGTCGCCGGCGTAGAGCCCGAGCTGATTCACGTTGAACTCGGCCCGCTGCTGCGGGTTGTCGGTGGCCGAGAAGCTGTAGTCGAACTGCTGGGCCAGGCCCTGCTCCAGGCGGTCCAGGCTGGCGAACTGATAGGTCCCGAAGTTGTCGCGGATGAAGAGGTTCCCGAACTTGAAGAACTCGTTGTGGGTGCCCACGGTGAGGGTGTGCCGCCCGCGGGTGAAGGTGAAGTCGTCGGTCAGCTCGATGATGTCCTGGTCCAGGGCGTTGGCGGCCGAGAACTGCTCCGTGCCCGCCACCAGGTTGGCGCCGTCGGGCAGCCGCACCGTCACCATCGGGAAGTCGGTGGGGTGGCCGCGGAACTCGCGGATGCGCTGGTAGGTGACGCGCAGCTCGTTGAAGCCGGCGGACAGGCTGCTGTTCAGCTGCGCCACGGTGGAGTTGGTCGTGCTGTTGAACTGGTAGGGGTTGTCCGGGAAGTTGAAGCGCGTGGAGCTGTTGTTGGTGCCGTAGATGTCGTTCACGCCGTCGATGTAGTTGTGGCGCAGCGTCAGCTGGTGCTTCGGGTTGAGGTTGAAGTCGACGCGGGCGAACAGCTTGTTGTTGTCCGTGGTCTTGATGAACTCCTGCCCGGAGTCGCCCGGGTCGTACCCATACTGCTCCTGCAGGATGCTCCGGAAGCGCTCCGCCTCGGCGTCGTGCCCGAAGTCCTCCCCCGAGCTGCCCCCGACCGAGAAGCCGTTGGGCGTCTCGCGGCGGCCGATCTCCCCGTTCACGAAGAAGAACACCTTGTCCTTCTTGATGGGGCCGCCCAGGCTGGCCCCGAACTGGTCGTCGTCGAAGCTGCCGAACGCCCGGTCGTCGGGGCCGTCGCCCACGAAGTCCTGGTTGCGCGTGAAAAAGTACAAGGTGCCGGCGAACGTGTTGCTCCCGCTCTTGGTGATCGCGTTCATGCCGCCGCCCGAGAACCCGCCCTGGCGGACGTCGTAGGGCGCAACCAGGAGCTGGATCTCCTGGATGGCGTCGAGCGAGATGGGCTGGGTGTCGGCCTGGCCGCCGGGGGCGCCGGAGGCCGCGATCCCGAAGAGGTCGTTGTTCACCGCCCCGTCGATCTGGAGGTTGTTGTAGCGGTTGTTCCGCCCGGCCACGGAGACGCCGTTGCTCAGGGTCCCGCCGATGGACGTGGTCGCGAAGTACGGGTTGAGGCGCGCGAAGTCGTCCAGCCCGCGCGAGACGGTGGGCAGGGTCTGGATCGCTTCCTGCGACACGTTGGACGCCGGCCCCGTGTTGGAGGAATTGAATATCGAGGTCCCTTCGGCGGTGACCTCGACCGACTCGGCCAGGCTCTCCAGCGGCATCTTGTAGGAGAGCGGCCGCTCCTCGCCGAGGCGCACGACAACATCGGACTTGGCCACGGGCTTGAAGCCGCTCAGGGTCGCGGTCACCGTGTAGGGGCCGCCCACGCGTACGTTCAGGAGCATGAAGCGGCCGTCGGCGCCCGACACCGCCGTGTACTTCGTCTGCGTGGGCTCGTGGACCGCCTCCACCGTCGCGCCGGGCAGCACCCCGCCGCTCTCGTCCTCGATCAGGCCGCTCAAGGATCCCGTCGTGACCTGCGCGCCCGCGGGCGCCGCCACGAGCAGGGCGAGCGCTCCCGCCAGGCCGAGAAGGGTTCGGAACGGATGGAAGGAATTCGTGTCGCTCACGTGATCGCTCCTCGGGTTGGGGCGTCCTGGGACGCCCGGAGGCCTGTCAACTTGGGGTGGTGCCAGGGGATAGAATCTGGCGGCGATACTATTCCCCGCCGCTTCGACGTGTCAACAACGTGATTGCCAGTCGAAAAGGCGGTGTCGTGACCGCGCGGCGACGACGGTGTGGCGGCGACGCCTACGCTCGCCGCCGGCCCGCGGACAGCAGATAGACGGGCGCCCCCAGCAGGATCAGGCCGAGCCCCAGGAACGACTGCCGCGGGGCCTCGATCAGGCTGTTGAAGAAGAGGTACGCGGCCGCGGCCACGAAAATGATCTGCGCCCACGGGTAGCCCCAGGCGCGATAGGGCCGCGGGTGGTCGGGGCGTCGCCGCCGGAGCAGGATCACGGCGGCGGTGCAGAGGCCGTAGAAGGCCCACTCGGCGAAGATGACCATGTCCGTGATGTAGTCGAACTGTCCGATCCCGAGCGCCGTGAAGATCACGATGAGCAGCGCGGCCAGAGCGCCCTGCGCCAGGAGCGACGGCGCCGGCGAGCGGTGGCGGGGGTGGACGCCGGCCAGGACCGCGGGGAACACGCCGTCGGCGGCTGCCGCGTAGGGGATCCGCGCGCCCGAGAGGATCGACCCGTTCAGCGCGCCGAGGATGGAGACCAGGATCACCGCCGAGACCACGGCGGCGCCACGCGGTCCCAGCACTCCGGCCACCGCCGCCTCCGCCACGCGCGCATGCCCCGGCATCTCGCCCACCGGGATCGCGTAATGATAGGCGACGTTGGCCGCCAGGTAGAGCGCGAGGATGATCGCCATCCCGATGAACATCGAACGGAAGATGTTGCGCTGCGGGTCGCGGATCTCGCCGGAGACCATCACCAGGTCGTTCCAGCCGTCGTAGGCCCAGAGCACGGCCACCAGCGCCAGGCCGATCGCGCCCACCAGGCCCGTGGTCGTGCGCGGGGTCAGCGGCTGGAGATGGGCCCACGAGCCGGTGGGCGAGGCGAAGGCCAGCGCCACGATGCCGGCGATGGATGCGATCTTCAGCGTGGTGAGGAAGGCCTGTAGGCGCCCGCCCGCGGCCACGCCCCAGTAGTTGACGACGGTCACCGCGACGATGGCGGCCATGGCTACCGCCTGCTCGGCGTAGCCGGGGAGCGGCACCAGGGCCTTGAGGTAGATCGCGAAGCCCGCGGCCAGCGCCGCGATGGACCCGATCTTCGCGCACACGAAATAGGTCCAGGCCCAGAGGAAGCCGCCGAAGCGGCCGTAGGCCTCGCGCATGAAGACGTACTCGCCGCCGGCGTGCGGGAACATCGCGCCCAGCTCGGCGTACGAGAGGGCGCCCAGGAGCGAGAGCGCGCCGCCGACCACCCAGACGGCGAGGATGAGGCCGGGGCTGTCCAGGACCTCGGCGATGGCGCGGGGCTTGAGGAAGATGCCCGTGCCGATGACGGTGCCCACTACGACCGCCGTGGCCTCCGGAAGGCCCAGCGCGCGCACCAGCCCGCGGCGATCGTCGCTCATGTGCCGGGCCTCCCTGGGCTGCGGATTATACTTTCCGCGCATGCCCGGCTTCGAAAGGCGCGGCGAGACGCTCGCCTGCGACGGCGTCTCGCTCGAGGATGCGGCCGCGAGCCACGGCACGCCGCTCTACGTCTACAGCCGGGCCGCGGTCGAAGAGGCCTACGCCGCCTACGACCGCGCCTTTGCCCCGGTGCCCCATCGCGTCTGCTATGCCCTCAAGGCCAACGCCTCGCGGGCCATACTGCGCGTGCTCGCGGGCCTGGGCGCGGGGGCCGACATCGTCTCCGGGATGGAGATGCGGGCCGCGCTCGGCGCGGGCTTCACGGCCGACCGGATCGTCTTCTCCGGCGTCGGCAAGACCGACACCGAGCTGGCGCTGGGCGTGGAGCAGGGCGTGGGCGCCTTCAACGCCGAGAGCGAGGCGGAGATCGCGCGCATCGGCGCCGCCGCGGCCGCGCGGGGCCGGACGGCGCGCGTGTCCCTGCGCGTGAACCCCGACATCGATCCGCGCTCGCATCCCTACATCTCGACGGGGCTGCGCGAGAACAAGTTCGGCACCGACATCGCGCTGGCCGAGGAGGTCCTGGGCCGCGCCCGGTCGGTGCGCGGCGTCCGCGTCGTGGGCGTGCAGTCCCACATCGGCTCGCAGATCACCGAGCTGGGCCCCATCGTGGAGGCGGTGCGCGAGCTGGCCGCCCTCTCGCGGCGTCTGCTCGATCGCGGATTCGCCCTGGAGACGATCGACATCGGCGGCGGCCTGGGGGTCGACTACCAGGGCACGGGCGTGCCGACGCCGGAGGCCCTGGCGGCCGAGGTGCTGCCGGAGCTGCGCGGGCTGCCCCTCACCGTGCTGCTGGAGCCGGGCCGGTCGCTGGTGGCGCGCGCGGGCGCGCTCCTCACGCGCGTCCTGGACGTGAAGCGGAACCGCGGGCGGACGTTCGTGGTCGTGGACGCGGGGATGAACGACCTGCTGCGGCCCGCGCTCTACGGCGCCCACCACCGCATCGAGCCGGTCCGCCTCCGCGGACGGCCGGCGGGCCGGGTGGACGTCGTCGGCCCCGTGTGCGAGACCGCGGACTTCCTGGCCCGCGACCGCGAGCTGGAGGCGGTGGAGCCCGGCGAGCTCCTGGCCGTGCGCGACGCCGGGGCCTACGGCTTCTCGATGGCCTCCACGTACAACATGAGACCGCGGCCGGCCGAGGTCCTGATCGAGGGCGGGGCCGCGCGCCTCACCCGGCGGCGCGAGACGTTCGAGGACCTGACCTCGGCCGAGATCGGCTGATCAGGGGACCTTCCAGGTCTTCTCGTAGCGGAGCAGCCCCGTCGAGTCCACGGCCAGCCCGCTCACGCCGCGGCGCGCGGCCCAGAAGATCGACACGTGATAGAGCGGGACCCACGGCATGTCGCGCTGGAAGAGGGCCTGCGCCTCCGCGTACGCCGCCAGACGCTCGGCCGGGCCTCCGCCGCGCCGCCCGCGCTTGAGCAGCGTGTCCATCGCCTCCGACCGGTACCGGCTGCGGTTGGTGCTGCCGATGGACTCCGATGCGAGGAGCGTGGAGAGGAAGTCGTTGGGGTCCATGGTGTCGGCCTGCCAGCCCATGAGCGCCATGTCGTACTGGCCGCGGCCGGCGATGTCGAGGTACTCCGCCCACGTGCGGACCTGCCGGACGGTGGCGCGGATGCCCACCCGGCCCAGGTCCTCGCGGACCTGCGCCGCCACGGCCAGCGGGACGGGCAGGTAGGGCCGCGGGGCGTCCACCGCCAGGAGCGTGACGTCGAACCCGTCGGGGAATCCCGCCTCTCCCAGCAGCCGCCGCGCGCCCGCGCGGTCGAGGGTCAGGTCCTTCGTGCGCGTGCTGTAGCCCCACAGCGAGGGCGGCAGCGGGTTGCGCGCGGGAACGCCATGCCCGCCCAGGAAGCGGGACACGAGCGCGGGCCGGTCGATGGCCCGGGAGACGGCCTGGCGCACGCGGCGGTCGTCGAAGGGCCGCCGCTCGTTGTTGAGCGAGAGGAACGCGATGTTGAGCCCGGTCTTGGAGTGCAGCGTGATGTCCGGGACCGTGCGCAGGCCCGGCAGCCGCTGGTAGCCGACCGCGGACGAGACGTCCACCTCGCCGGAGAGGAGCGCCGCGGCCAGCGCGGTCTCGTCGCGGTAGCGCCGGAACGTGATCCCGCCCAGCCGGGGTACCCCTCCCCAGTACGTCCAGTTCGGGATCAGCTCCACCAGGCCGGGGTCCGAGGAGACGAGACGGAAGGGCCCGGTCCCCACCGGCCGCCCGGTGGCGCCGCGCCGCAGCTCGCGCGGGCTCTGGAGCGAGAAGAAGGGCTGGGAGAGCGTCGCCAGCAGGGCCGCGTTGGGCCGGTCCAGGGTGATGGAGACGACGCGCGGGCCCAGGCGGTGGGCCTGGCCCGGGAAGCCGCGCTCGCGCCGCAGGTTCTCGAGGTTGGCCACCACGGCATCCGCATCCAGGGGCGCGCCGTCGTGGAAGCGCACGCCCTCGCGCAGAGTGAACGTCCAGACGCGGCCGTTGACGTTGGCCCATGTCGTCGCCAGCGAGGCCTCGGGCCGCGCGCCGTCGGCCCGATAGCGCACGAGGGTCTCGCAGACGTTGCCGATGATCGCCGCGGAGACGAGGTCGGTGGCCCGGTGGGGCTCGAGCGACAGGGGATCGGCCAGCGTGCCGACCACCAGCGTGTCGGGCGGCGCCGCCAGGAGCGCCAGCGCCAGCAGGACGGTCATTGAAACCATGATTCAACGCAGGCGCACGCCGGTCAAACCCCCGGATAATGGGAGGACGTGATCGTCCTCCGGCACCGGCCCCTCGACCTCAAGCTCCGCCACACGTTCCGCGTCGCCCGCGGCGCCGCCGACGCCGTCCGCAACGTGCTGGTGGAGATCGAGGATGCCGGGCACCACGGCCGGGGCGAAGCCGCCCCCATCCGGCGCTATCACGAGGATTCGGAGTCGGTCGCCGGCGCGCTCGACGTGATGGCCGGCAGGCTTGGCGACACGAACGCCTTCGCGCAGGCCGCGGCGCGCGCGGCGGTCGAAGGCCAACGGTCGGCCGAAGCCGCGGCGGACATGGCCCTGCACGACCTGGCCGGCCGGCGTCTCGGGGTGCCGCTGTACGAGCTGCTGGGCCTGGACCCGCGGGCAGCGCCGGAGACCTCTTTCACCATCGGGCTCGCCGAGCCGGAGGTGGTGGTCCAGAAGGTGCGGGAAGCGGCGGACTACCCGATCCTGAAGATCAAGATGGGATCCGACGACGACAGGGAAGTCCTGACCGCCGTCCGGGACACCACCAGGAGCCGCATTCGCGTGGACGCCAACGAGGGCTGGACCCCGCAAGGCGCGCTCGACCGCCTGGAATGGCTGGCTCGCCTGGGCGTGGAGCTGGTGGAGCAGCCGCTGCCCGCGGATCGCATCGAGGACACGCGCGAGCTGCGCCGCCGCAGCCCGCTGCCGTTCTATGCGGACGAGAACGTCCACCGCGCCGCGGACATCCCGCGCCTGGCCGGTGCCTTCGACGGCATCAACATCAAGCTCATGAAGTGCGGCGGCCTGGCCGAGGCCCGGCGGATGATCGAGGTGGCCCGCGGCCTGGGCATGAAGGTGATGCTCGGCTGCATGATCGAGTCGTCGCTGGGCATCACCGCCGCCGCCCACCTCTCGCCGCTCGTGGACACGGCGGACCTCGACGGGAACCTGCTCATCGAGAACGACCCGTTCGTGGGGGCGACCGTCGTAGCGGGCCGCATCGTGCTGCCCGACGGCCCGGGCCTGGGGGTCAGGGAAAGGCCTGCTTCAGGAACTCCTTGACGCCGGGTCGCGCTCGGCCGGCGTGAGCGCGTCCATCCGGCACGCGATCGGTAGGTCGCCGTCGATCATTGTCAGATGTCCGCGTCATTGTAACCACGGGATCGCGAGTTGTTACCTTTCGTACTTGTTCCGGAACAAGTTGGCGCTCCGCGCGACGTCGACGGCCGCGGCCAGACGGCGAGCAGTAACAGCGGAAGGAAAAGGACGGCCTCGTGGGCCATCAGACGGAGGCCCGCCGGCGAGAACAGCCTCGCGCCGATCGGTGCAACCGGAATCGGTCGCCACGGGGCGAAGTATCGGTCGTTGCTGAAGGGCCAGAGCAGCGCGATGCCCTTGCCGCCGTCGGTGAGCGTGTCCAGGAGCCCATGGCTGGCCACGACCAGCGCGCTGACGACGGCGACACGTATCGGCGAGAGTCGCCGCGTGACGGCGGCGACGCCGACCAATGCACCGATCAGCAGAGCGAAGGGCATGGAGTGAACGGCCCCGCGGTGCCCGAACGGCGCGCCGTATGGAACGCCCAACCGGAAGGCGATCACATCCAAATCCGGCAGGAGCGACAGACTGACCAGCAAGAGCGCCCACGCCCACCGGCCCAGCCCACGAGGCGTGTCCATCAACCGCGCGGCGGCGATCCCGACGGCGACATGGCCGACGCTGGGCATCAGTCGCGGGCGGCGGTCAGGGCTTCAGGACCTGCTCGCGGCCGCTCTCGTCGCGGATCTTGATCGAGCTCGACGTGCCCTTGGCGGACAGGATCACGTAGGTGTCTTTGGTGCCCGTGGGGCCAGCCAGGCTCATCCCGGCTTCTTCCTCCGAGACGCCGATCTTGGCCGACGGCCGCCCGCGCTCCGTGATGAGCCGGAACAGCACCGTCTCCGGGTAACGGTCACCCGCCGCCGATGTGCCCGCGGGCATCACGGTGATGCTGGCGCGGACGCGGCCCTGGTCGTCCACGATCTCCAGCCCGCTGCCGCGCAGCACCGGGGTCTTGCCCTGGGCGGCGGCGGGAGGCAGTGCCGACACCGAGAACGCCAGGAGCGCGAGGTTCACGATCGTCAGCGCCAGCGCAGACCACTGCAGCTTCATGACGGTTCCTCCTGGTCGGGTCAGGACGGGCTCGGACAAGGCGCGGGCCGGGAGTTCCCGTTGTCCATGTCCGAGACGATCAGCCACCGGCCGTCCGTGCCCTTCCGCAGCGTGAGCGTGAACTTCCCGACGTCGGGATCGCCCTTCTTCCGCGCATAGGCCCCGATGATGTAGCCCGTCGAGCCCTCGCTGGAGTAGGCCAGCGCCCGAAGGGACAGGGGCCCCCCATGTCCCGCGTAGTGCTTTTCGATAGAAGACCTGCCGTGCACGGCAGGACCGCCGCTGCTGAGGACGAAGCCGTCCTCGGCGAACAGGGCCGCGAGCGCGCGAGCGTTTTTCTGTTGCCACGCCACCTCGTAGTCGGCCAGGACACGGGCCAGCGGCGCCGGCAACGTCACGCTCGCCAGCTCTGAGGCGCCCAACGGAGGTAGAGAGAGAACGCTCGCGATAACCAAGGCCTTCAGGTTCATGCCGGACCACCTCCAAGGGATCGTACGCGGCCTCGTCAGAAGTCGATCCGGAACCCTCCCTGCTGCCGCCGTTTCTCGAAGGCGGTGGTCGGGAGGCCGAACAGCGGTGAGCCGAGGTTCTCGACGTACCCGCTGAAGTTGTCAGCGTTGAACAGGTTGTAGATCTCCCAGAAGAGGGCTGCCCGCACCCGGCCCCCGAGCCCGAAGGTCTTCGTGGCGCGGATGTCCACGGTCGAGAAGCTGTCGCCGCGGCGCGAGTTGCGTGGCTCTGGGCGGTCCAGGAAAGGGTCGGCATCGAGTTGCTCGAAGGTCGTCGCGCTGTAGGGCGGCGCGCTGCGGTAGGCGAAGATCCCCGACAGCTCTATGTCCCAGGGGAACGTGTAGTCGCCGCTCACGACCAGGTTGTGGCGCCGGTCGGCGCTGTCGAAGCCCTGGTCCTCGGAGATGTCGAGCGGGTTCGTGAGCAGCCCGAAGAGGAAGATGTCCATGCTGGTGTTGGCCGTGGCCCGGGACAGGGTGTAGGAAACTTGCGCCGCGCCCTTGCTGGCCCGGTATCGGCCCTGGGCCAGCAGCGCATGGTAGGTGCTGCTGCCCGCGTTCATAACGGTGAAGATGGTCGTGAAGCGGGGATCGGGCACAACGTACTCGCCGTTCACCAACGCCACGTTCGCGAGCCTGAAGGCCGGTATGTCCCGGCCATTCGCGAAAACGTAGTCAGCATCGATGGAGAACCCGCGTCCGAACTCATGGCTGACGCCAGCGGTTAGTTGGTCTGTGTGGGGAGTCTTCAGCCCCGGATCGATCCGGGCGATTGTCTCTGGCGGGACCTGAGCCTGTGACACGTCGGGAAAGAACGGAAACCGTTCGGCCAGGAACGAGCGCAGGGCTTCGGGGCTGCCAAACGACGCCCACGACAACGGGTTCGCAGCGTCGAAATAGAGGAAGCGGTCGGCGAGCAGGGTGATCATGTAGGAGATGGCGTTGAAGCTGACGTGGTTCTGGTCGTAGAAGCGTCCCGCCGCGGCGCGGAACGCCGTCCGCTTCGATCCCCCTGGCGTCCACACGGCCCCAAGCCGGGGAGCCACGTTGTTGGCATCGGCCCGGACCTTCTCCAGCGGAGGTGCGCCGCCGTAGCGATCGACGAGCTGCGCGTTCTTCTCGTCGATGAACTCGTTCCCGGCCTGTACGGTGCTGTCGTAGTCGTAGCGCAGGCCCACGTTGAGCGTGAGCCGCTCTCCGACCTGCCAGGTGTCCTGCAGGTAAAGGTAGGCGTTCCAGCGATGGGAGCGGACCGCTGCCTGACCGACCGCGCCGTAGAAGGCCTGCGGGTAGGTCGCGGGGTCGTCGATGTCGAAAACACGGTCGACGCCGGACATGTACCAGGTGCCGTCGTGACCGTTCGTCCTGTCGAGAACGGTGCGGACCTGGTACGCCTGGGCGCCGGCTTTCCATTGATGACGCCCGGTGGCCCAGGAGAAATTGTCGATGAGCTGGAGCGTCTCCTCGCCCTCGAGTCCAGAGAAAAAGGGGCAACCGAACACGGCGCCGGCATAGACCTGCCGTGAAAACGTCCCCGGGGGACCGAGCTCCAGGTTGGCGCTGCCGCCGGTGCCCGACTTGTTGCAGATGATCAGCGGCTTGTTGGAGCCATAGACCGCGCGGAGCTCGTTGAACTTCGTGTTGCTGAGGGTGCTGGTCCAATTCCCGACCAGGTTCCAGACGGGGCCGCCGTACGTGTAGCGGTTTTCCTCGGTATCGAGGGAGTCTTCGAGCTGGCTCTGGTTGGTGTCGGCCCGATCGGCATGGTCGAA
>Ga0075418_10004363_pt1 | contig 16131 bp, 11 predicted proteins | sample SoiMetdeltSBSDD2_FD_81776 | JGI IMG/M metagenome (GOLD analysis project Ga0075418, IMG submission 81776) | Bulk soil microbial communities from a Populus tree surrounding site in Tennessee, USA - Soil MetaG P. deltoides SBSDD2 | ecosystem: Environmental > Terrestrial > Soil > Tree plantation...
CGTGGAGAGTCAATGGAGGGAACTGTCCATTTTTCAGAAGGTGGACGCAGGCCGGAAAGACATCGTGGCGTGTCCGTGAACTGTTCCGTCGCAGCAGTTGGCGTAGGACTTCCCTGCCGTGCGGCGCAAGGCGCTTCCCAGGCGCTGCGTGTCCCGTGAGGTTTCGTGGAATCGTCGTCATGCTGCGCAGACTCCAAGGCTCATCCTTCCTTGCCAAGGGATAGAGCGTGATGTATAGGGAACCCGCTTTTGTAGGGTTGCGAAGGCTCTCCGTACTTCGAGAAAGGTTCGGTGCGCTGATGATCTTCGGGAAGCTCTGGCGTACGCTCAAAGCCCAGATCAATAAGATCGCGAACCTGTTCTGGACCGCGGATCCCATCGCCCAGATGCAGTACGAGTATGACGTCTCGGTCGAGCAACTCAAGGAAGGGCGCGAGGGGCTTGAGCAATACCGAGCGCTTGTCGAGCGCGTGACGCGCCAGGTTGCTAACGCAAAAACTCACGTCGCGAGCCTCGAGGCCAAAGTAAAGGCTTATCTCCAAGCTGCCGACCGCGAGACCGCGGCGAAGTTTGCGCTCGAGCTCCAGAAGGCGAAAGCAGAGCTGGCCGAGAATCAGAGCCAGCTCCAGCTCCACGAGGAGGCCTACAACAACAGCCTCGAGAAGATCAAGCACGCGAGCTCGAAGCTCGCACAGATCCGCGAGAAGATCCAAAAGTACGACGCGGAGCTGAAGATGAGCCGTGCAGAAGCAGAAATAGCGAAGCTAGCGCAGAGCCTCAAGTTTGACGTGACGACGGACTTTGGCGAGATTGAAACCGTCATCCAGGAGAAGATCAGCCTGAACCGCGCCAAAGTGCGCGTCGCTGCCGACCTCTCCGGAGAGGGAGTCGCCGATGTGAAGCGCGAGCAGGCGATGGAAAAGGCGATGGCAGACCAGGCCCTTCGCGAGTTCGAGACGCAGATGGGGCTCGTAACTCCCGCCACCGCGGGCGTCGCCGAAGCCGAAAAAGCGATGGGCCCAGCGGCCAAAGCCAAGGAAAGCACGACTCAAAAAGCGTGAATGTCGTGCAGCCCGGCGCGTCACCCACGTCCACAGACATCGTTGGGCCGGCTCCCCGTCCGACGGGTGTGCCAATTCGCCTCGCCGAGCTCCCCCCGTGGTTCCCTGCGTGGGCGCGCGAGATCGCCGAGCTGTATTTTTCAGGCACCACGTGCGTGTTCGTTCTGTACGGCAACGTGCACGACCTGATCCGCAGTGGTCCAATAGCCGGCGGCGACGAAAAGCCCACCTACTCGAACCTCTCCGAGTTCCTCACCACTCAACTCTTCGGCTCGTGGGAAATCGTCCTCCTGCATGACCTCGCCCGCGGACTGCGACCTCAAGCCGGCAGCGACGTGAAGAGGCTGCAGTCGATGGTGCGGGACGTTGCAGCACGGCTTGGCGAACCGGGCTCCTGGCCGCGCGAGCCGGCGAAGATGCTTCTCTGGCTCGACCGCTTCATTGAAGCAAGCCTGCTCGAAGAGGACGCCTCCCGGCGCAAGTCGATTGGGCTCATCTTCGATTACGCGCAGTACCTGGTGCCCTCCGTGAGCATTGAGTCCCTGGCGCAGGGGCAGGGAGCCAACCTTGTGCAATTCCTGGGTTGGGCGCAAAACCCCTATATCAAGCGCGTCAACGTGGCCTTTGTGCTCATTGCCGACCGACTCAGCGAGGTGAACGAGCGGCTCGTGCAAAGCCCTCATGTCGCTTCGATCGAAGTCCCCATGCCGAATCGCGAGGAGCGCGAGACATTCGCGGCCTGGTTTGCAGGGGGAAGCTCCGCCGCCGATGCGAGCAGCGCGGAGCTCTCAAAGCTTGCCGATTTTACCCCGGCGGAACTCGCTGGCGTTTCGAGCGGCCTCAACCTCGTCGACCTCAACTTGCTGCTCACGCAGGCCAGTCGTTCGGGGCTTCGCGTCGATGCAGGACGGTTCCGTGGCGTCAAGAAGACGATGCTCGAGCGTCAATGCCGCGGACTTCTCGAATTCGTGGAACCGGAGCACACGCTGGACCTCGTGGTTGGCCAAGACGCCGCAAAGGCTAGGCTGCGCGACGACGCTCAGCTTCTGGCGCGAGGTCAATTCGAATCGGCTCCAATGGGTTACCTGCTTTGCGGCCCCGTCGGCACGGGAAAATCCTTCCTCGCGGAGTGCTATGCCGGGTCAATTGGAATTCCCTGCGTGAAGCTGCGCAACTTCCGCTCGAAGTACGTCGGAGAAACCGAAGGCAACCTGGAACAAGTTCTGACCGTACTTCGATCTCTCGGACCCGTTGTCGTCATCATTGACGAGGCCGACGCGGCCCTGGGGACGCGGCAGGCCGAGGGGGATTCGGGGACTTCGAGCCGTGTCTTCTCCATGATTGCTGCCCAAATGGGTGACACTCGCTATCGCGGAAAGATCGTCTGGATGCTTCTTACGTGCAGACCCGATCTGCTCCCGATTGACATCAAACGCCAAGGCCGGGCCGAGGTGCACATCCCCATGTTCTATCCGGCCGACGCAGCGGAAGTGAAAGCCATGTTCCTGGCGATGGCGCGAAAGAACAAAGTGAAGCTCTCACTCGACGAGCTACCGCGGTTGCCTGCGGATCGACGGCTCAGCGGGGCGGACATCGAGAGCATTGTTCTGGCAGCTCGGCGCCACGCGGTTGGCTCTGGCCGTGGAGAACTTACAAAGAAGGAGCTTGAGGACGCGCTCACGGAGTTCATCCCATCCGCGCAAGGGCTGGAGAAGGAGCTCCAAGAGCTCGCTGCAGTCCTCGAATGCACTCAACTCAGCTTCCTACCGCCTGACCTGAGAGCAAAAGTGGCGCAGCCCGATGGGCGTGCGAAGCTTCAAGAGCGTCTGGTGGCGATCCGGCAGATCATCGAGGACTAAGAACGCGACTACACCGCGGAAACCGAGGCTCATGGCCAAGAAAACTGCACGAGCTGTGAAACCAAAGCCCCCACGGACGCGCGGGGCGACGAAATCGCCGCAACGCATCAAGTGGATGGACGACAAATCCGGCGCTCCGCTCATCGAGGAATATGCTCAGAACCTGACGTCGTTCCTGGACGCCCTCGCCGACGGCAAGGTGAGCGACGCCGAGGTGAAAGAACAGGAAAACCGGCTCGTGAAGCTCATGAAAGAAATCGAGCCGAAGCTCGACGATGCCTTGCACGGAAAAGTCACTCAGCTGCTGTGTGAGTTGACTGCCTACGACCTGATGCAGGTCTTGAATTCGATGCACAAGGCAAAGCCAAAGTCAAAGTTCCGAGGGTGAACGTGGGGCGACTCAAGGCGCTTGCATTCGGCTCCCTGGGCATCCTGGCGGCTGGTTGCGATCCGGACGCTGCCACTGGGCCGTCCCGGGACAGAAGCGGTGATGCATCGGGCTCACGGCGTCCCGCCAGTTCAATTCGACTGCCGGAAGTCGATCCAAGGCTCTGCGTCGGCGTCGCCATCCTCGTCGACACTTCGAGCAGCATGCAGCAGCAAGTGCGCGACAGCGAGGGTAGAAAGCGCCCCAAGGAGGAGATCGCGCGAGAGGCCCTCGAGCGCATCATCAAAATTACTGAGGAATGGCAGGCGGCCCACGCCGACTCCCAACTCGAACTTGGGATTTTTAAGTTTGCCAGCGACGTCTCCGTCGTTTTTCCCATGGGCCCCTTCGACGCCGAAAAGACTCGGGCCAATTTGGGCCGGCTCCACGCGTCCAGCGGCACGGCGATCGGCAGAGCGCTCGAGTCGGCATTCAAGCAGCTCTGCGCCTCCGGCTGCGTGCGGAAACACATCCTTTGCATCACCGACGGTGAGAACACGTCGGGCCCGTCGCCGGAACAGGTAGCGCAGGCCTATTTCGAGGCTACGCAGGGCGAGGTTGCCATTCATTTCGTGGCGTTCGATACATCGGCGAGCAAGTTCCGTTTCCTCGAGAGAGTCAACGGCAGCGCGGTCGAGGCCGCCGACGGCGGACAGCTTCAGTCACAGCTCACCCAGATCTACGAAAAGCAAATACTCGCCGAAGCAATGCCCGCAGAGCGGGATTAACCAATTCCAATTCAAGAGGGGACTGAACCGTGGCTGGACAACCCAAAGCAGCGTTTTACGTCGTGCTCGCCCTGATTGTGGGCGGCCTCATTGCATTCGCGGTTTGGAGGAGCGACTTAATTGCGCCGAAGGGCGGAGGCCAGGCCGGCGCTCCGGCCGACGGAGCCGTCGACAAGCCCCAAGTCGAGGCCGCCGACACGGGCAGCGTCACGACGGTGAAGGAATACACTTTCAAGCCCGCCGAGCGTCTGCCCGACGTGAAGGGAACCGCGGCCTACAAGCCGCTCGTCGACAACACCGTCCGTTTTGCGCTGAACGTCTGGGCGGGTTGGGGGCCCATCATTCTAGCGAACAACGGCTTCAAGGCAGGCAAGGCATGGAAAGGGGCCGATGGGAAGGACTTCAAGGTCGAGCTGGTCCTCATCGACAATCCGGTCGCCATGCGCGACGCCTATGCTGCCGGAGAGGTGCATATCGGTTGGGCGACGCTCGACATGGTGCCCCTCTTCCTCGAGGGTTTCGTAGACTCGACGGGGAAGCCAAAGGACACCCGGGTCATGCCGCGCATTTACCAGCAAGTCGACTGGTCCAACGGCGGCGACGGTATCGTCGTTCGTGAAACCGTGAAGACGGTCAGCGACTTGCGTGGGAAAAAACTCGTCCTTGCCCAGAACTCGCCGTCGCACTATTTCGCGCTCAACATGCTCGTTTCGGGGGGCGTGCAGCCTTCGGAAGCGGAGATGGTCTTCACGGAAGACGCATTTCAAGCCGCCGCGGCATTCAACAAGGAGAAAACCATCGCCGGAGTCGTATCGTGGGCCCCGGATATCTACAACCTGGAGAAGGTGAAGGGAAACCGCATGCTCGTCACGACCGCGACCGCGAATAAGCTCATCGCGGACGTCTGGTTTGCGCGCGCCGACTTCGCGAAGGAGCATCCAGAAATCACCGAGGCCTTGGTGCGAGGCATCTTCGACGCGATGGAAGAACTTAAGGACCAATCGAAGAAGCAGCAGTGCGCCGAGCTCATGGCGGCTGGCTACAACATCCCGGCCACAGACACGATCAACATGTTCGGCGATGCGCACAGCACCAACTGGGCGGAGAACTATCAGTTCTTCTTGAATCAAAACAATCCGGCGAACTTCGAGCGCGTCTGGCGGCAGGCTTACTACCTCTACAAGCGGATCGGCTCGATCCGACATCAGCCCGTGCCTTTCGATCAGGTGATGGATTTCACCTACATAGAAAAGCTCGGGAAGGAACCCAAGTACGCATCACAGAAGGACGAGTACGAGATCCAGCTCACGCCAAAGACGATCGGCGAAATCCGGGGCGAGTCCGAGGAAATCCTGACCAACACCGTCGTCATTCAGTTCTTTCCCAACAGTTGGGACCTGCAGAAGAAGATCGTAAGACGAGTTGACGATAAGGAAATCGAACAGCTCTATGACCCGAATGTGGGCAGCGTGATCGAGGGAATTGCGAAGCTTGTCGCCCAGTTCGGCATGGCGCGCATTATCATCGAGGGGCACACGGACGCGTCCATGAAGGGTCAAATTTCGCCGAGCCTCGTGAAAGAGCTATCTTTGAACCGCGCCAACGCCGTCAAGGAAACGCTCGTCAAGAAGTACTCGAATCTGAACCCGAACCAGTTCTCCGTCGAGGGCGTCGGCTGGGATCGTCCTGCAGACAAGGACGATCCGCTGAATCATACGAAAAACCGCCGCGTCGAGATCAAGGTCTACTCGGCAGAGAAGCAGTGACGGCTTCGAAGCTACGGCGGCCTTCATGAGCCTTTTCACGATTCGCAGGGCCATCCCCGCGTGGGAGTCCATTCTGTACGGGCTCCTCTGCGTTGGGTGCGTCTTCGCGGTTTGGTGGTATGCGACCACCGGAGAGCCGGCTGAGTCGCGAGTGCTGAGCCCCACCCAGCTGTCGAGCCCGGCGGAGACGTTTTCGAAATTCGGCGACCTGTGGTACGACCGCGCTCTCACGCGGAACTTGGCGGCGACCCTTAGGCGCCTGTCGCTCGGCTTCGGGCTTGCTGCAGTGATCGGTATTCCACTCGGAGTAATCTGCGGCTGCTTTTCGCGAGTGAGCGCATTCTTCGCCCCCCTCACCACATTCGGGCGCAACATCCCCGTTGCAGCCCTGATCCCCCTGACATTCTCTCTGTTTGGGATAGGGGAACTGCAGAAGGTCATGTTCATTTTCATTGCCTGCGTCGCGTTCGTGCTTTCCGATACGGCGCAGGCCGTCGCGGATGTGGGCCGCGAATACATCGACACGGCATACACGCTCGGCGCCAACCGCCTCCAAGTGATTCTGAAAGTGCTCGTGCCCCTCGCAATGCCGAGCATTTTCAATTCGCTCCGAATTCTGTTTGGCCTGGCCTTCGGGTACATCATGCTGGCCGAGCTTGTGAAATTCGGAGGCGAGTCGGGGGGGCTAGGAGACATCATCATTACGTCGCAGCGCCGTGGGCTGATCGAGCACATCATCCTCGTTCTGCTGATCATCCCCCTGGTTGCATTTGCCATCGATCGGGTCCTTTTCTGGATCCAGAAAGAGCTCTTCCCGCACCAATATGGTGGTCATGGCATCCTGAACAGCTGCTTACGCGCCGTGCTTCACGGCTGGGAGAGCTTGAAAGGCTTGATTGTGGGGCGAGGCAAGGCTTGAGCGAGCCGGGAACACCTTCCACCGCGCAGCCCGCCGATGCTGTCGTGCAGCACGTCGGCCTTGGCCAGGTCATTGCGAAGCCGAAGCCGGAACTGCTTCGTGCACCGGCCGTGGTCGAATTCCGTAACGTCACGAAAACCTACAACCCTGGCAGCGCCAACGCGTTCACTGCGATCCGGGACGTCTCGTTCGTCGTGGAGGACCTCACGAAGAAGGGCGAATTCATCTCGATCCTCGGCCCCAGCGGCTGCGGCAAGAGCACGATCTTGCGCCTGATCGCCGGTCTCGAGCCGCAGCATCCCGCAACGCGAGGGGAGGTGCTCGTTCTAGGGAAACCCGTCTCGGGTCCTGGATCGGACCGCGGCATGGTCTTCCAGGATTACACGAGCTTTGAACATCGCACAGTGCTCGACAACGTGACCTTTGGCCTTGAGTGCAAGGGCGTGCTGCGAGCTGAGCGCGACGAGCTTGGGCGAGCCTGGATCCGGAAGGTCGGACTCCGCATCGACAAAGACGTGGAGAAATACCCCCACGAATTGTCCGGAGGCATGCGGCAAAGAGTCGCGATCGCGCGCACACTGATCCTGAAGCCGCGCATCATCCTGATGGACGAGCCGTTCGGCGCTCTCGATCCGTTGACCCGCATGAGCATGCAGGACCTTCTTGTCGGACTTTGGCACGAGGTCGAGGCAACGGTCTTCTTCGTCACACATTCCATCGAGGAAGCCGTGTTTCTCGGGGACCGAGTCTACGTGCTGTCAAACTCGCCTGGCACGATCCTGAAGGAGCTCGCGATAGAGCCAGCGGACCGCCCATCGAAAGAGATGCAGCGAGATCCGCGGTTCCAGGAGACCGTGACCTTCATCCGCGATCTCATCATCCAGCTCGAGGCGGCAAAGAGCGCCGACCAGGGATAGAATTCGCCCCCGTGAGCCTCGGCAAGTACTTGAAGAAGGCGTTCCTCAACCGGTGGAACCTCCTATTCTTCCTGGGAGCCGCCGGATTCTCCTTCGTGAGCGGCAGGGCGGAGCTTTTTGCGCCACTTGTTCTCGCCGGCGAGATCGTGTACGTCGGCCTGCTCGGAACGCACCCCAAGTTTCAAAGCTATGTCGATGCGCAGGAAGCCAAGGCAACACGCGGAGATGGGTCTGCGAGCACCGAGCAGACCTTGGGGCGCATTCTCGAGGCATTGCCCCAACGATCCCTCCAGCGCTTTGAATCGCTTCGCGCACAGTGCGTCGACCTCCGACAGCTTGCGGCCGAAATCAAGGACCCAGGAAACGCCGCGGCTGTTCCCCCCCTTGATTCGCTCCAACTCGCCGGGCTCGATCGACTGCTTTGGATTTTCCTGCGCCTGCTCTTCACGCAGTACTCGCTCGGTCGGTTTCTCGAGAAGACAAGCGCCGAGCAGATCCAGAAAGAGGCCGCTCGTCTTGAGTCTCGGTTGAAGGAAATCTCCTCCTCGTCGGACGACCTGCAGACCCAGAAGGTTCGCAAAGCGCTCGAGGATAATTTCGAGACTTGCAAGGCGCGCCTTCAGAACTTCGAAAAAGCTCGGGATAACGCAGAGCTAGTGGGCCTCGAGATTGACCGCCTCGAGAACAAGATCCGTTCGCTCAGCGAGCTGGCAGTGAATCGTCAGGAACCAGACTATATCTCGGGCCAAGTTGACGAAGTCGCAACCAGCATGCTCAGCACCGAGAAAACCATGAGCGAGCTTCAGTTTGCCACCGGTATCGATACGGGCGACGAGCGCGTCCCTGAGCTGCTCCAGAGATCGACGCTGAAGACGACGCAGTGAGCGCAAATGACTGCAGCCGATCGCCTTCCGGGCAGATCTTCGAGGCAGGCTCGACATTGCCGTCTCCCCCTTGCCTTGCGAGCGCTGAGACCATCCAATGAAGGCCCGAAGGGCGGCGTCGAGCCGCCCCTAAAACCGCCTTTCCCCACCGCGAGACCGTGATGATCCCTCTAAGCTGGACCATGACCCTGGGCCGCTGGTTCGCAGCACCCGCCTGCTGGTACGTCAGGACTTTTCCCCGCAGCCCGGGCCGCTGGCGCTTCACGAAGCCTCTGCGCTCCTGGATCAAGACCCTCTACCCCGAAGCCGGTCACGATCGCGTCGTGCAGCTCAGCTCCGGCGCCAAGCTTCGCGTCGACGCCGGCGACTTCCTGGGGCGACACGTATACGTCTGCGGCGAGTACGAGGAGTCGACCACCAGCATCGTGAAGTCGCTGGTGCGGCCCGGCGACTGCGTCCTCGACGTCGGCGCGAATATCGGCTACTTCACGGTCTGCATGGCGGTTTGGGTCGGACCCACGGGCTCCGTGCACGCGTTCGAGGCGGCCCCCCGCATTCACTCGCGGCTCCAGTCGAACATCGACCTCAACGGCCTCCGTAACGTGACGATTCACGCGGTCGCCCTCTCGGACCACGAAGGCACCGTGCCCTTCTTCGAGGCGACTCATGACCATCTGGGCATCTCGAGCTTGCGGCAGCTCGACAGCTCGGAGGCGCGGCGCATCGAAGTGAGATGCACGACGCTCGATAGCCTGCTGCCCGCGGGCACGCGCGTGCGTCTCGCCAAAATCGACGTCGAGGGGGCGGAGATGCTCGTCCTCGAGGGGATGCGCGGCGTGCTCGAGCGCGACTCCCCCTACATCGTGCTCGAGCTGACCGACGAGTTCCTTCGCAAGGTGCGCGGGAGCGCCGCCGAGGTCATCGCGTTCCTGCGGGACCGGGGCTACACGCTCTACCGGATCGAATGGGACTGCCTCGTTCCTCTCGAGGAGACGGCGCCCAAGCAGTGCAACGTCCTCTGCATTCCCGCAGGGCAGCCCGTGGCGACTGCCCTGCCCGTGCGCCGCGGCTAACAGTGTCTCGACGTCACGGCTAGCGCGCCGGGAGCAAGGAGTGTCGGGCCTGCCCCAGAAGGCTGACCTTCCCAGCGAGGGAAGCTGATCGGCTACGTGCGGCGCAGCGCGAGGACGTAGTCGGAGGCGATCGCGAGGACCTCGGCGAAGTAGGCATCGATCTCGCCCCGCCCGGCCGTGGGCTTGAGCCTCGGCTCCGTTCCGGGCGAGGGGCTCTTCGCCTCGTGAACGCGGGCGGCGGGACGAAGCTCCGCGACGAACTTCTCCCGCGCCAGCGGGATCCAGCGCCGGGATCGCGACTCGAGGAGGCGCGCGATCCCCTCCTTGACGCGCCGGAACTCGTCGCTCGCGGCGCAACGGGCCTCGGACCGCCGCCTGAGATCGACGACCAACTCCGGCGCCGCCAGCCCCTGCCGCGCGATGGCAAGCGCGGGGATGCGGTCGCTCCGCACGCGGCTCCCCAGCTCCTCCTCGCCCCCCTCGTAGCTCGAGAGCGAGGGGAGCTCGATGTCGGGGGCGATCCCGGGTCCGTGCGTGCTCTGCCCGAGGGGCCGGTAGAACTGCGAGACGGTCAGCTTCAGGGCGCCCAGCGCGTCGGGCTTGCCGTCGTCTCCTTCCTGGCCGAGCGGCACGAGAGTCTGGACCGTCCCCTTGCCGTGGGTCGAACGGTCGCCGACGACGAGGCCACGCCCGTGGTCCTGGATCGCCCCGGCGAAGATCTCGGCGGCGCTGGCGGTCAGGCGGCTGGTGAGGACGACGAGCGGCCCGTCCCAGGCGGCGCCGGCATCGGTGTCGTTCTCGGTCCGGAGCTCGCTCTCCGGACCCTTGATCTGCACGACCGGTCCCGTGTCGATGAAGAGGCCCGTGACCTGCACGGCTTCGACGAGCGCTCCGCCGGCGTTTTGACGGAGATCGACGACGACGACGTCCACCGACTGGTGCCGGAAGCCCTCGAGGAGCTCACGCACGTCGCGGCTACTGCTCCGTGACCGCTCCTCGCCCCTCTCGAAGGCGGCGAAGTCGCGGTAGAAGCTCGGCAGCGTGATGACTCCCACCCTGAGCGGCGTGCGGTCGTCCGCTCCTCCCTGGCTGACCACCTCACCGTGCGCGGCTCGATCCTGGACCTCGATCTTCGCCCGCCGGAGCGGGATCGCCTCCGCTTTGCCGCCCGCGTGCAGCACGTCCAGCCGGACGGTCGTCCCCCGCTTGCCCCGGATCAACCGGACGACGTCCGCGAGCCGCATCGCGGTGACGTCGAGGAGCGCTCCCTCCTCACCCTCGCTAACGGCCACGATACGGTCCCCCGGCTGCAGCCGTCCGTCGCGCTCCGCCGCACCGCCCGCCACGAGTTGCTGGACGACGATCTGGCCGTCGGCCGAGGCCAGCATGGCGCCGACGCCCTCCAGCTCGAGGCGCAGGCTCACGTCGAAATCCTCGATCGACTCCGGACGCAGGTACGCCGTGTGAGGGTCGTAGGTCGTGGCCAGGGCCGTGAGGTACGTCTCGACCAGCTCGGCCGTGGTCATCGCGCGCACGTTGCGCGCGATCTCGTCGTGTCGAGCCAGGACTTGCCGACGGGCCGCGTCGAGCGATACGCCCGTCGCCAACCGCTCGAGGATCTCGAGCTTGACGCGCCTCCGCCACAGCTCGTTCATCTCGACCGCCGTTCGCGCGTAGGGCGCCTGTCGCCGGTCAGTGGCGATGTACTCGTCCGTGTCGAGGTCGAGGGGCGCCTCGACGAGCTCCCGGACTTCGGCGAGCCGTTCATCGACGCGCCCGCCAAAGCGCGTGAAGACGACGAGGGCGAAACAGAGGTCTCCCGCGCGCAGCCGGTCATCGAGGAGGTCGCGCGACGCCGCGAACTCCTCGATATCCGCTTCGAGGAAGTAGAGCCGGGAGGGATCGAGGACCTCGAGGAAGCGGTCGAAGAAGAGCCGCGAGCGGGAGTCGTCGAGCGGCGCGGCGTCGAGGTGCTTCGTTTCCAGGAGCTCCACCACGCGGAGGGCGGCGACGCCGTGGCGCGCTTCGGGCGGGCCCGGCCAGCCGCAGGCTTCCACCGCGGCAAGAACTATGGTCAGGAAGGCCAGGGTCGGGACGCCGGCGCGGCGCAGGGTTTTCCGGGAGATGGAATCCCCAGGGTGGTGGATGTACATGTTCTCGCTCCTTGTCACGAAGGGACTTCAGGCAGGATCGGCGATGAGATCTTCGAGCGCCGCCAGCCGGCTCGAAAGCTGAGCGACCGCTTCCTGGGTCGAGCGGAGCCGTGCTTCGATGTCGTGCCTCCACGCCGCCACGTCCCCGAGCTCTTTCTGCGTCTGCTCCAGCCTGGTTTCGAGCTCGGCGATCCGCACCTCGGCGGGGCAGCGCACCGTCGTCGAGGCTGCGCTCGCCTCCCGCCTCGGCGAGGGCTCCGCCAGCCGGCTGCCGATGAGGCAGCCGGCACCGAGGCATGTGATTACGAGAGCGGCTCTGGTGACGAGCGATCGAAGCCCTGCCGCCGGCGTGAGGCCGGAACCTGACGCCGCGCGGTGGAGCGCCGGCTCTGCCGCCGGGCCATGGGCGGCGACGAGCGGCACGAGCAGGAGTCCACGCCAGGCCTCGCAGGCCCCCGAGTCGTCGCCAAGCGCGCGCCGGAGCTGATCGAGCGCGCGCTTGAGGCGCATGCGGACGGCTCCCGGCTGGATGCCGAGGCGGGTGGCGATCTCGGGGCCGGTCAGGCCATCGAAGTAGCGCAGGACGACGACCATGCGGCTGGGCTCATCGAGCTCGAGGACTTTCTCCACCAGCCGACGCGCCAGCTCGGCCGTCTCGATCGCCTCTTGTGGGCTGCTGATCGCCTCGGGGCTCGCGACCAGACGCTCCCTCTCGAGCCGACGCGAGCGGCTGCGGAAGCTGATATACGCGAAGTTGCGGAGGACGCGGCGCAGCCACGAGCGGTGCGAGCCTCGCTGCCGCGGCGGCCGCCGCAGCGCCGCCACCCAGGTGTCCTGGACGAGGTCGTCCGCCTCGTGGGGGTCGCTCACTAGGCTCGCGGCAAGCGACTGGACCCAGGTCGAGTTCTCGAGCAGTCGTTCTATGTTCATGACCCTCTCGTCTTCGGGGAAGGGCGCTCGTGGCACGGCTCTCGGTCCAGGCCTCCCGCGCACTCTCAGTCCAAGATTCCACCGGACCCGCCAGCGTCACGGGGTTGTCGGACTCCGAGTCAAACTTCGCCAGATCGAACTTCGGCTTGGTGCATCCATCCAACTTGAGAAGCGTGGTGAATCCATCTTTCCTCTTCCTCTCCAGGTAACGACCGGCGCGCCTAGGAACAACGCACATGTTGTCCCCTCTCCGGAAATCCTTGCCGCTTAAATGGTGAAAGTACCAGAGAAACTCCGTCGGGTTTTAGCTTGGCGGAAGCCAAGGAAAGGGAGTTCCCATGGCGGAAGAATTGAGGAAGGACGCGGAGCCCGGAACGGGGCTCGGGCGTCGCCCGAGCAGGACGCAATATCGGGAATGGGCTTGACCCTGACGTATCCCTTCCTGGGCTCCTTCACTCGAGGGCCAGCTCGACCTCGAGGTGCTGCCGCTCTGCGAGCTCCACGGGGAGCTCCGCCGTCGGCCGAGACTGGATTGTAGCGCCGCCCCCGATGACCACGTATTTCCCGGGAGGAAGACCGCTGAAACGCACGCGTCCCTGGGGTCCCGGGCGCGCGGGCGCGAAGGCGTAAGGCTCCTCCGGATCATCCGCGGAGACGATGTAGAGGCGGACAGCGTCGTAGTCCGTGCGTCCGGTCACCTTCACGAGCACCGATCCGAACTTCTCCGGAAGCCGATCGAGATCGAGCGCGGTCCGGTGGCGCTCTCCGGGAGAGAGCTCGAGGCGCTGCTCGCCGACGAGCCGGTGGGCGAACTTTCCGGGGTCGTCCCCCTCCGGGGCGACCGCCCAGAGGACGAGGCGGTGGCTGCCCGCGGGAAGCCCCGGGATCTCCACGGTGCCGGGCTTCTCGATCTCGACCGACGTCCGGAACGCTCCGCGCCAGGGCTTCTCCTCGCGGCTATAGAGGTGGATCTCGTATCGCTCGGAGGTCTGTGGCTCGAAGCGCGCCGCGATGATGAGCGCCGCCGCGCGCGAGAGAGCGATGGTCACGGCGCTCCCTCGCCGGCCAACGGTGATCCCCGGCCGGACCGCCGGGCCATGGCCTTCCTTCCAGGCGACGAGGTGGATGGTGTCCTCCGGGGCGAGACCGGAGACCTCGAAGGCGCCATCGGCCCCCGACATGGTCAACTTCCAGATCCCCTTTGGCGCATAGGACGGCCTTCCCTCCTCGAGGAGGCCGGGGAAGAAGTCATCGTGCTGGTGGGCTCGCACGAGGGCGCCGGCGATCGGCTGCCCCTCATCGTCGAGGACCGTCCCCTTCACCGAGGCCCCGCGGCTCAAGGCCACGACGACCTCGTCGGCGGCCCCGCCCGGCGGGATTGCGAAGCGGGCCGACTTCGTCTCGATGTACCCCTCGGCCCGGACCTGCACCTCGCAGTCAACCGGCTCCGCCCCGTCGAAGAGGAACTGGCCTGCCGGCGAGTCGCAAGGGATCCACTTCGAGTGGAAGCGGTTCTCGCCGGCGGGCTCGGTCCGGATGAAGACGGCGCGGACCTCGAAGTGCTCGATGGGCTTCCTCGTGGCCTCGTCGATCACGTGACCCACGATGCGGCCGCGCTTCATGGCGACAATCGTCACGTCGGTCGTGTTGAGCGCGACTCCCGCCTGCCGCGAGCTCCAGTGTTCGCCGGAGTAGCCGGTGATGATGTAGCTCCCGGCGTCACCCAGGCCCTCCAGGCGAAAGGCGCCGTCCTCGTCCGTCGCCGCCCTCGAGACCGTCTTCGTTCCCAGCATCGCATTCACGGGGAACCCCGCGACGGGCCTGCCGTCGGGATCGACGACGTGGCCCGAGATGTAGCCGGCCGCCTTCTGGCGGAGAACGAGCTCGAGATCGGCCAGGTCGCGGTCGGCGGGCATCGTGAACGCGAGCGGCTCCGCGATCCGGTCCGATGGGGCGCGCGCCTGGAGGCTGTGCTTCCCGGGCGCGACGCTCTTCGAGGAGAATGCGCCGTCCTCCGCCGTCACCTGCTCCGGGTACACGATCGGCCGCCGGTCGGAAGCGGGAACCGTGGAGAGGATGACGGGTATGCCCGGAAGTGGCCGGCCGAGTTCGTCGACGACGCGACCCGACGCCGCATGTCCCCAGGAGAGATGCACGTCGGCTCCCTCGATGGATTCAGCCGAGGGCATGCCGACCGTGGAGCTCTCCCCGGGAGGGAAGCCCTCGTGCGAGGCGGCGATCGAGTACGTGGAACCCGGGAGGAGACCCGTGAACCGGTACGCGCCATCGCGATCGCACCAGGCGACCCGCCGGGACACCGTCAGGTACGAGGCGAGGACCTCCACCTGCGCCCCGGGCAGCGGCGCGCCCGGTCCGAACACCGTGCCCGAGATGGAGCCCCCCTTCTCGAGGGCGTAGTCCATGCCGGATCGACGCTCGCCGGGCTCGAGGCGCACCTCGGGCTCGTAGTCCTCGCGGCGATAGCCCGGCAGGACGTACTCGGAGCTGGCCGGATCGAACGCGAGCCTGTAACGCACGGGGCCGAGACCCGCGAAACCGAAGCGGCCGTCCCCGTCCGAGATGGCCGCGAGTCGCTCCGGCATGAGGTCCGGGAAGAGCCTGGCGGCATCCGCGTGGAGCCTGAGGATCTCGGGATCAACTCCCGGGGACGAGGAGGAGCTGCGGATCGATATCCGCACGCCCGCGATGCCTTGCCCCGTCTCGCGGTCGTAGAGCCTGCCGTCCAGCTCGGCGAGCGGTTCGAGAACGACTTGGAGGTCGAGGGCTTCGCCGGCGGCCGCTCCGAGACCGACCCCGATCCGGTACCCGTAGATGGCGATGTCCGGCCGGACCGCGGCCGCAAGCCGAAACGCGCCGGATGCATCGCTCGCCGCCTCCGCAAGCTTCTCGAGCCGATCCTCGACGGGAGCCGCGGCGATGACGAGCGCCCCGCTCACCGGGCGCCCCTCGGAGTCGAAGACCTTGCCCGCGAACGCGGGTGGCGCCTGAACGGCGCCGGCCGCATCGTGCTCCTCGACCGCCGGCGCCACCGCGTCCTGCCGCGGCGCCGACGCGATGCCCAGCGCGGGGGTCTCGACGGAAAGGAGGCCGGCCACGCCCGAGCCCGCGGCACCGTCCTTCCTCGTAGCGACGGGGGCCCGCAGGATGGTGATCCCCAGGAGGGTGATGAGCGCGGCCGCTGCGAGGCCGCTCAGGACGAGCTTCTTGGCCATGATGGTAGCTCCGATCTTCGCCGCGATGAGGATGGGCGCCGCGGACTCGACGCTCGCCGGGATCGAAGGTCCGGCGAGCGCGACGCGGCCGAGCGAGGCCAAGACCGACGGCGGGGCGGCCTCGACCATGGAGCTCCCCAGGAACGCCGAGAGCGATGCGCCCGTGACCGCGAAGGTCCTC
>Ga0075418_10004364_pt1 | contig 16125 bp, 11 predicted proteins | sample SoiMetdeltSBSDD2_FD_81776 | JGI IMG/M metagenome (GOLD analysis project Ga0075418, IMG submission 81776) | Bulk soil microbial communities from a Populus tree surrounding site in Tennessee, USA - Soil MetaG P. deltoides SBSDD2 | ecosystem: Environmental > Terrestrial > Soil > Tree plantation...
CGCCAAGCTGGCGAACTGCCTCGCCCTCGACTACCCGCGCGATCGGCTCGAGATCCTCGTGGCCTCGGACGGATCGTCCGACGGCACGGACGCCGTCGTATTGGGCTTCGCGCAGCGCGGCGTCAGGCTCCTGCGCTACGAGGGTGGACTCGGGAAGTCGGTGGCGACCAACCGCGCGGTCGCCGAGGCCAAGGGGGAGATCCTGGTGTTCTCCGACGCGACCGGGATCTGGAACCCGAAAGCGATCGCGGTCCTGGTGGAGCACTTCGCCGATCCCCGGGTCGGTTGTGTGTCGGGGCGGGTCGTCTACGCCTACGGCGACAGCGCCACGGCCCGCGGGTTCGGCGTCTACCAGCGCTACGCCCTCGCTCTCCGCCGGGCCGAGGCGGCGTTCGGCCGGGGGTTCAACGCCTCGGGATCGATCCACGCCGTCCGCGCCTCGCTCTTCAGGCCGTGTCCTTCGGACACCTTCACGGACATGGTGGACCCCCTGCACACCGTCATGCTGGGATTCCACACCACGTTCGAGGAAGGAGCGGTCTCCGGCGAGAGCGCCAGGAGCCGACTCGGGGACGAGTTCAGGGCCCGGCTTCGGATCGCTCTTGGCGCCTGGCGCTTCGTGACCTACGCCATCCCGCGCCTGCCCTACCTCGGCTCGCCGATGTACTGCTTCCAGGTGATCTCGCACAAGGTGCTGCGCTGGCTGGTCGGCCCGTCGCTGCCGGTGATCCTCGTTCTCAACATCCTGCTCCTGGGGCGTCATCCGGTTTACCTGTGGCTCCTCGCGGCCCAGGCGCTGTGCTATGGCGTGACGCTCCTGGGCCTTTTGCCCGGACGTCCGGCCTCGCGGGTCCCGGGACTGTCGGCCCTGGTCTTCTTCAACGCCACCAACCTGGCCTATCTGGCGTCCTTCCTCCGCTACCTGCGCGGCGAGCGAGCCAGCCGGTGGAGACCCTCCCGATGATCCTGCTCGGCGTCCTGGTGCTCTACGCGCTGCCCGCGGTGATCCTGGCGGAGGTGCTGCGCTGTGTGGGGCTGGAGCTGCGGCGCGACCGGATCCCGATCCTCCTGTACCACCGGCTCATCTCGCGCCGGGAGGTCGCGGCCGGCCGCATCCAGGACACGGAGCCGATCTACGCCTGCTACGATGACGCCTTCGCGTCCCAGATGGACCATCTCGTGGCGGAGGGCTACACCACGCTCAGCCTGGACGACCTGCTGGCGATCCGTCGCGGGACGATACCGCGCCCCCGCCGCCCGATCGCCATCACGTTCGACGACGGCTACGCCAGCAATCATGTGCTCGCCTGGCCCGTGCTGCGCCGCCACCGGCTGCGTGCGACGATCTTCGTCGCCCCCCAGCCCGACGCGCACACCCGGGAGTTCGTGGCCGGCGTCGACGGCTTCCTGACCGAGGACCAGATGCGCGAGCTGGACCATGGAGGAGTCGCCATCGAGTCCCACACGCTGACCCACTGCGTCCTGTCCGAGCTGGACGACGCGACGGCGCGCCACGAGCTCAAGGAATCGCGGCGGGTTCTCGGCGCCATCGTGGGCCGGCCCATCCGGCACCTGGCCGTGCCCCGTTCGGGCCACGACTGGCGCATCCGGCGCCTGGCCCGGGAGGAGGGCTACCTGACCGTCTGCAGCAACGGCAAGGGGAGCAGCAGCGGATGGTCCAGCCTCTTCGCCCTGCCGCGCATCGTCGTCGAGCGGGACACGTCGCTTCAGGACTTCGCCCGGGCCCTGAGCCCGCGCGGGGCCGTGGTCCTCCGGCTGGTCGGGACGCTCAAGCGGGCCCCCGGACTTCTGCTGGGGCCGGGCGCCGCGATGACGATCCGGCGGGCGCTACTGTCGGGCCCGCTGGGCGTGCTGCTCCAGACGCGACGCCTCGTCCGCATGCTCGCGGCCTGCGCCTTCCTCTATGCGCTCGCGACCGCCCTGTTCACCTGGTACCTCGTGTCGCGCTGAGGGGGCCGTGCCGGCCGAGGAGAGCGGAGCGCCTGCCCCATGAGCCGCACGATTCCGCTGCAGTGTTTCTTCTCCTCGATCCGGGAGGCGGGGATCCATCCGCGGCCGCGGCGTCTCGAGTTCTACCTGCGCTTTCTCTTCGACTCCGTGCGCCTGGCCGGGGCGTCTGTGCTCGACGTCGGCGGCGGCGACGGGAGTCTCAGCTTCTACGCCGTCTGCTCGGGCGCCCGTGAGGTTGTCTGCCTCGAGCCGCGTGCCGACGGATTTCCGCCCGGGGCTGGTCCGGCCTTCGAGGGGCTGGCGGCGCGGCTGGGCGGCGGGGGAGTGCGCCTCGAGGCGACGACGCTCCAGGAGTACGATCCCGGCTCTGCCATGTTCGACGTCATCCTGCTCCACAACTCGATCAACCATCTCGATGAGGAGGCCTGCATCTCGCTCCTTCGGGATGCGTCGGCCCGGGACAGGTACCTGGCGCTGTTCCGCAAGCTCGCCCGTCTGGCGCGACGCGACGCCACGCTCCTGGTCACCGACTGCTCCCGCCGCAACCTGTACCCGCTGCTGGGGCTGAAGAACCCGATTCGTCCCACGATCGAGTGGCACAAGCACCAGACCCCGGAAGTCTGGGCGCGCCTTCTGGCGCAGGCCGGCTTCGGCCGGAGCAGGATCCGCTGGAGGTCACCGAACCATCTGCGCTCGGCCGGGCGGGTCCTCCTGGGGAACCGGATCGCCGCGTTCCTTCTCGATGCCCAGTTCTGCCTGACGATGATCAGGCAGTAGGAGCCTGTCCCGCCGGTTTCCGTTCGTCGGGGATGAGGAGCCGTCCGACGAGAGGCAGATCGCGCGCCGCCCGCCTGCCGTCCAGGCGATCGGGAGCGAACGGAGAGGCCAGGAGGAACACGCCGAGCACGAGGATCGAAGGCAGGAAGAAGAGGTTCAGGGTCAGTGCGATGGCGATGTGCAGCGCGATGAGCACGGCGCCCCAGGCGCGGTGGAGGCTCGGGCGGAAGGCGACCGCGATCGAGACGAGCTCCACGTAAATCACCCCGAGGTAGAGGGGCAGCCCCAAGGCGCCCCAGCGCAGGGCCATCCCGCCGAGGAGGGGCTCGACGCCGAACCGGAATCCGGAGCTGGCCACGTGCAGAGAGAACGCGGATGGAGTGAAGACGCCCTCTCCCCGCGAGGCCAGGTGCCAGAGACCGCTCAGAAGCTTGAGGGAGCCGGACATCGAGTAGGTCAGGAGCACGCCGCACTGCACGCCCCAGAAAGCCCTGAGGTAGGCGCGCTTCCCTGCGTCGTCGTCGCCTCTCCCGGATGGGAGGAGGACGAGAAGCAAGGTCGCCAGGAGGAGCAGGTGGTGAACGTGCCGGATCGTGCCGAACGAGTACAGGAAGGCGAAGAACTCGAGGCAGCCGACGAACGCCAGACTGCGCGCCAGGAGCCGATCGGGGACGCACGCGGCGACGAGCGAGCCCAGCACGAAGAGCAGGAGGACCGCGGCCGCGGCCATTCGGGGAGGCACCGCCGCCGTCCACGCCACCGGCCAGAGCGGCTGGATGCAACGCAAGCCCAGGTAGTAGTCCCACAAGGAGAGGTGCCGGAAGGCGATCGACAGGAGCCCCACGTAGAAGCAGCGCGTGAGAGCCCTTGCCTGGGCGTGCGGGCGACGCAGGTCCCGATCCCCAAAGGGCCCATCGGCAAGGCTCCAGAAGAGGTCGAATGGATGCTGGATCGAGAGGTGGTGCGACGCCCCGTCAGCAGCCACCGGCGGGCCGTTCCTTGACGAAGGTCCCGAGGATCGACTCCTCGAAGGCCCCGGTGGTCCGCCGCGCCAGCGGGTCGTAGGTCCGCTTCACGATCTCGTAGCGGATTCCATCCCCCAGGAGGATGTTGGACTCGACGAGGCAGCGGAAGGCCGCCACGCGCTCGCGGTCCCGCGCCTCGAGGGCGGCGCCGAAGCCGTCGAGCACGCCGGCATCGAGCCAGTAGTCGGGGCCGCGATGGAAGCCCGGCGTCGCCATCAGATCGACGGGAGGAGTCAGCGGGCGTCCGTCCACCTCGAGCAGCCGGGCCGTGTACTGACTCTCGACGCGCGGCGCGCCGGAATAGAGCGACCAGGAGAAGAGCGGGAAGATCTCCCTCCCGAGAAACTGAGTGTGGGTCAGGAAGCCGCCCGCGGCGTAGAACAGGAGGAGGAGCGGGAGGGCGATCCGATAGACCCCGCCGCTCATCGACGCACGGCGGTCAGGCATCCGGTCTCGCGAGAACTCGAGGCCCGGCCTTCGGGAGCGATCTCGAGAGGTGGCCGGAGCAGCCGATCGATCCGGTAGAGAAGGGAAGAAACCACGTGCGCGACCAGCGGGATCCCCGGCGGCGACACGCCGATGAAGTCGCACTGGCGACAGAGCGCGCTCGCGGAACGCTCGCCGCGCAGCAGGTGGCGGCGGGCGGATTGGAACCGCGGACCGTGCCAGATCGCCAGCACCGACTCGGTGGCGACGTTGCCCATCACGTCCGCGAAGTAGAAATCGGCGCAGCAGCGCCCAACGCGGCCGTCGGCGGTGATGTTGAGCTGCGTGAAGGGGTTCTCGCAGAAGCCGGCGGCGTCCTCCGGTCGCGCCTGCTTGTTCGGTGCCGTGCCCGCGCGCGAGTCCAGCACCTCGTCGATCCGCCGCCGGTGGATGTTGAACCGGAAGATCGACCGATCGCCGTGCCGCAGCGGCCCACTGCCCGCCCGGACCCGCTCCCGCGGATGGTAGCGGGGGAGGACCTCGTCCCGGAAGACCACCAGGTTTCGGGGCAGAGGCGCGTCCTCGCCGGAGGTGTACCAGTTCACGGTCAGCTCGTCGAGGCCGGCCCGCAGCAAGGACTCGCCCTTCGATCGTGTCAGCGCCTGGCCGTTGGTGTAGATGCGGACCCACGCCCGCGGAAGGCGTGCCCGCGCGAAGGCCACGAACCGGTCGAGGTCGGGAACCAGGAGAGGCTCGCTGTTCACGTGATAGGCGATCTGGCCTCTGTAGTCGATCCCCGCCAGCTCCTCGACAACCTTTTCGTACAGAGCGAAGGGCATCGTGGCGTCGGGCCGGGACTCGTAGGGGACGGCCGCGGCGCAGAAGCGGCAGCGGGAGTTGCAGCGCGTGCGCAGCTCGAAGAAAACGGTCCTGAAGAGAGGCGGGTCGCCCGCATGAATGCCGAGCTGCCGCCGGCGGGGGCCATGCACCAGCACCGCCGTGATGGCCCGGCGCGCTCTCAGATACGTCCCCTCGAGGATCGTGGCCGGTGCCGACCATGGTAATGGCATCATGCGGCGGCCCCACGGGAACTTGGACCTTGAATACGACCTGCCGCTTCGACTGTCAAGAACTTTTCGATCCGGCGGGTCCCGCGGAGCTCCGGCGCCTCAGGCGCCGACGCCGTAGATCCGACGCCACAGTGCGAGGTGGAGTGCCTTCCAGAGCAGGAAGCCGTTGTTCCGCCGCCCCTCGACGTGCTCCTGGATGGCGCGATCGAGGGCTGGGGCATCGAAGAGCCCCCACTCCAGCGTCGCCCGATCGAGCAGGACGGACTTCATGTAGTCCCGCAGGGGCTCCCTCAGCCACCAGGAGTACGGCACCTCGAACCCCACCTTTCCCCCGTCCAGGATCGCGTCCGGTACGATCCCCCGCATCGCGCGGCGCAGGATCCACTTCTTGCGGCCGCGCCGCACCTTGTAGTGGCTGGGAAGCCCCATGACGTAGCGGCACAGATCGACGTCGAGCATCGGCACCCGGACCTCGATACCGTGCGCCATGGTCGCCTTGTCGACCTTCTCCAGATAGATGTCGGGCAGGATCACGCTGCAGTCGGTGTAGAGCATGCGCTGCGCCGGATCCAGGTGGCCGAAGCGCCGGCCCATCTCACGATAGCGCGCGAAGGGATCGGCGCCGTTCATCAGGGCGCGCGCGTCGGGTGAGAGCAGGCGCGTCGGCGGATCGACCAGGGTCTCCTCGGTCAGGAGCAGGGCCATCCTCATCCCGGCGTCCGGGTGCGACAGGGCGCGGACGAAGCGCATGCCACGGTCGACGAAGGGCGATCGGGGCAACCAGCGCAAGAGGCCGGCCGCGAGGCGCGACGCCGGTCTCCAGAAGGCCTCCGCCGACAGGACGTTGTAGCGGCGGTAGCCTCCGAAGATCTCGTCGCCGCCGTCCCCCTGGAGAACGACCTTGACCGATCCCTTCAGCTCCCTGCACAGAAGGTACAAAGGGATGTCGGCCGCGTCCCCGAACGGCTCGTCGTGGCTGCGCACCAGGGACTCGATGACCTCGGCCGAGCTCGCCGCGGCGACGTGCATCTCGTGATGCTGCGTCCCGTACCGCTCGGCAACGCTCCTGGCCTTCGCGAGCTCGTTGACCCCGCCTGCGAAGTCGAACCCGACGGAGTAGGTGTCGAGCCGGCCGCCGTAATGGCGCGCGGCGATCGCCGTGATGGAGGAGGAATCGATGCCGCCGCTCAGGAACACGCCGACAGGCACGTCACTGACCAGATGGTGCTCCACGGCCCGCTCCAGGCGCGACCGGACCTCGACCGCGGCGACGTCCGGCGCGTCGGCAACCGGCTCGACATCGTGGATCGAGGCATACGGACGGATCCGGAGGCCCTGGCTGCTGAACCGGAGGGCGTGGCCGGGCAGGAGGCGGGACACGCCCTCGAACAGGGAGTGCTCGCCGAGGGCCGCGCCGTAGTAGAGGTACTCGTGCAGGGCCTGGGTCTGGATGCGCCTGGTGAGCCGGCCCGCCGCCAGGATCGCCTTGACCTCTGACCCGAAGGCCAGCCCCGTGGGCCAGGTGTGATAGTAGAAAGGCTTGATGCCGAAGCGGTCGCGGGCGGCGTGGAGCTCCCCGCTCCGGGCGTCCCAGATCGCCAGGGCGAACATGCCTTTGAGCCTGGGGAGGACGGCGTCGCCCCAGCGGAGGTAGCCTTCGAGGATCGTCTCGGTGTCGGATCGGCTGCGGAACACGACCCCGTCCGCTTCAAGCTCGCGGCGGAGGTGGAGGAAGTTGTAGATCTCGCCGTTGAAGACCACCGCGACCCGTCCGTCGCGTGACAGCATCGGCTGGTGCCCGTTCGAGGACAGGTCGATGATGCTCAGCCGGGTGTGGCCCAGTCCGGCGGGGCCCGAGAGGTGGATGCCGAGATCATCGGGGCCTCTGTGGCGCAGCGTCTCCGTCATGCGCTGCAGGAGGGCCCCGTCCGGGGCAGGGCCGGAGAACTCCACCCAGCCGCAGAGGCCGCACATCAGGCGTCCTTTCCGGAGGCGGGAGGATCCCCGCGTCCGGCCGTCGAGAGCCCCAGGAGCGCCCGGCGCAGGCGCAGGTAGCCCTCCACCCCCAGGGCCGTCTTCAGGCCATTGCGCGCCATCTGCTCCAGCCTGAGCCGCGCGATCAGGGAGCGCCGCCCCAGCGCCAAGGCGCGGATCTCCGCAGGCGTCGTCCACCGCTTGATCGGCAGGCGCGGGATCCTGAAGGCGTCGCCCCGATCCCTCCAGAGCGCGATGCGACCGTAGCAGAGTGCCTTGTATCCGGCCGCACGGGCGGCGGCGATTATCCCAGGATTGTAGAAGCCGGTCGGCGAGGAGGCCGTGAGCACGGGAAGGCCGAGCCGATCCTCCAGCCGCTGTTTCGACTCGCTCATCTCGGCGAGCAGCTCCGCGGGAGTGAGCGTCGAGGGCGGCCGGTGCGTCATGGAGTGCGAGCCGATCTCCATCCCCGCCGCGGCGAGGGTCTTGATCTGATCCCAGGACATGTAGCGGGCCCGCCCGATCCATCCCACGGTCACGAAGAAGGTGGCCTTGCAATCCGCCTCCACGAGGGAGGCAAGGGCGCGCGTGCAGTTGCTCTCGTGCCCGTCGTCGAAGGTGAGGACGCACCGCCGCGACGAGGGAAGCCCTCCATCGCCCGTGTCCAGGGCCGCGTCCAGACGCGTCGCCTCGATCCCGAGGCCGGCGAGGAGGCGGAGCTGATCCCGGAACGCTTTCGAGGAGACGACGTACGGGCGCGCGTCGACGGGGACGGCGTCGGGGTCATCCGCGATGTCGTGATACATCCAGACCGGAACGGCGATCCCGCGCCTCATGGGCCCACCGCCGTCCGCCAGAGGGGGCCGCTCGAGTCGAGCGACGTCAGATCGAGCGTCCGGCCGCCCGTCAAGGCGGAACCTCGCGGCAGATGGTCCCGGGCGGGACCCCAGGCGAAGTGCTTCAGGAGGCGGCGGAGCTTGGGTGCCACGCTCGAGCGCCCGAGGCCCTGCGAGAGCCGCAATGCGAGCGGAATGCGGTGTGGGGAGGACCGCAGCTCGCGCACATCGGTCTCATAGGGATGGAAATAAGAGGTGGCGGGGGATCCCTGGCGATTGAGCCGCGCGACCGCGGCCCGGTGCCAGGCGTGGGGCAGAAGCCGGAAGTATCCGCCCCCCGCGGCCGGCCACCGACGGCCGAGCCACTCGGTCGTCGTGAGGGGGAACTCCACGAGGTCGCCCGCGGGCGTGAGCACCCGCAAGGGCGTGGCGAACGATTCGGCGACGCCGTAGCGCGGGCCGGAGAACGGGAACAGGCTCGAGTCGTAGGCGTACCCCTCTTCGGCCAGGACCACGAGCGCCCAGAGGGCCTTGCCGGAGATCGAGAAGTCGGGAGCGCGATAGCCGATGACGTTCGTTCCCGCGGCCTGTTCGATCGACGTCTTCGAGCGCCTGAGGTCCTCCCTGAAGGTGGAAGGCGTCATGGCGTGGACCGGGCGATGATCGTGGCCGTGACTCGCGACCTCGTGGCCTGCGTTCCTGATTTTCAGCACGAGAGCGGGGAAGGACTCCGCCACGAGCCCCAGAACGAAGAACGTCCCCCTCACCCCCGCTTCGCCGCAGAGATCGAGGATGCGCTCGGTGTTGTCGACCACCCGGCGCGTGACGGGCAGGGAGAAGTCGAGCGTCGACTGGGGCCAGTCCTCGACATCGAAGCTCAGGATGTTGACCATGGGGCTTCGCGGTGAATCTACCGGGGCCACCCCACCTTGTCAAAGGCCGCTCACGCCAGATCGCTGTCGGCGAGCGTCATGTGCCAGCCGGCCAGGCGGCGCAGCCGAGCGGCCGACTCTCCCGCCAGGTCGGTCGCCATCCAGACCGCGTACGGCCGCGGGCGAAGGAGCCGCGGCACGGTCCGGAAGCCGGAGCGGAGGAGAGCGCCGATGAGCCTCGAGTCCGGTGCCATGTACGCGACCACCGCCGCCTCGCCTCGATCGGCCGCCTGCCGGGCCACCGCGCCCAGGAGGTCCGTGAGTTCCGGGCCGTCGGGCGATGCGGCGATCAGGTCGGCGAGGAAGAGCACGCGCCGGTTCAGGAGACGGCCGGGAGTGGTCACGGCGAGCGCCGTCCACTCGGTGGGGCTGCCGCAAGCCTCCACATGATACGGACGGCCCGCGTGGCCGCCGAAGCGCCAGGCCAGGAACGCCGGATCGCGGACGATGCAGGTGCCCGACCACGCCGAGAACCGCCGCCAGAGCGTCTGCGCCCGCGGATCTTCCGCGGCCGGTCGCGGAGCCGCCCTTCCCGCGGCCGGTGATTCCCGCGCCTCGCCTCCGCCTGCGGGAGCGCCGGGGCCGCTCCTTCCGTCCGGAAGGATCAGTGCTTTCCACCGGACCGGCAGGACGAGCGGCACGAGCTCGCCGGCGAGCTGCCACGCGGGGAGGGTGGCGAAGCCGCGCGCCGCGAGATGGTTCGGGGTCGTCAGGAGGGCGTGGATCCCGTCGGCGTGCAGGGCCCGACGCAATCCCTCGACGACGCCCGAGAAGACGCCCCGGCGGCGATAGTCGGGATGGGTCATGACGTCGAGCAGCAGCGATCCGCGCAGGACCTCGCCGTCGAAGCGCAGGGCGACCTCGTGGCTGGGCTGCGCCCCCACGATGCGGCCGTCGCTCTCGGCGACCCAGATGAGGCTCCTGCACGGGGCCGGAGGCAGGTACCGCCACGACGACGTCCGCTCCCGCCAGTGCTCTCCGTAGACCGCGGCGAAGAGATCGACGAGCCCGTCGCCATCGTCCGGCCGGCTGGCGCGGAAGCGCAGGCCGCCCTCCTCCGTACCATCCGCGAGATCATTCCGAGAGATCGTGGGCAAAGGTCCCCATCATCATCTGCATCGCGCGATCCGCACCCACCGTTCTCGGTTCGGGTGCCACCTCGCGAGCCGCTATTCTAGCGGCTCGGCCGGTGCGTGTAGAATCCGTGCCCTCCATGCGCGCCGCCGACGTGGACTTTTACCGCAATCCTCGCACCCTCGGGCCGTTGGTGCGCGCGCCCCAGGGCGCCGGGGGAGAGTCCTCCCTCCCGGAGAGCGTTCAGCAGGGCACGCTCGTGGGACAGGGTGACTCCTACGAGATCGTCCGCGGGATCCCGAGATTCTGCCCGCGCGAGAACTACGCCGTGAGCTTCGGATTCCAGTGGAACGAGTACGACCGGCTGCAGCTCGACTCCATCTCGACCTGGGGGGACGTGAGCCGGGAGCGCCTGTTCGCCCAGACGGGGTGGCCGCGGGAGATGAGCGGCGAGCGGATCCTGGAGGCGGGCTGCGGCATGGGGCGGTTCACGGAGCACCTGCTCGCCGCGGGCGCCGACGTCTGGAGCATCGACTACAGCGCGGCCATCGAAGCCAACGAAAGGAACAACGGCCGCTCGCCCAACCTGCACCTGGCCCAGGCGGACATTCTCAATCCGCCGTTCGCGCCGGAGTCTTTCGATCGCGTCCTGTGCATCGGCGTCATTCAGCACACGCCGGATCCCGGCCGCGCCTTCGACAGCCTGGTGCGGCTCTTGAAGCCGGGCGGATGGATCGCGATCGACTGCTACCGGCTGGACTGGCGCACGCCCTTTCTCGGGAAGTACTGGCTGCGGCCCTTCACCAAGCGGCTTTCGCCAAGGGCCTTGCATCGGCTGGTGCGCGCCCACGTGGCGTGGGCCTATCCTCTGACCGGCGCCGTGCAGGCGGCTTTCGGTTCCCGCGGGCGGAGCCTCTCCTGGGCCCTCTCCCTGGCCGACTACCGGGGCGTCTATCGGGCCGATCCCGTCATGTTGCGCCGGCTGGCCGAGCTCGACACGTTCGACATGCTGGCGCCTGCCCACGATCACCCGAAAACACTCGGGCAGGTGCGGCGCTGGTTCGCGCGGAACGGGCTGGACGAGGTGCGGGTCCGGGCGGGCTGGAACGGCATCGAGGCCGTCGGCCGAAGGCCGATGACCGGGGGCGAGATCTCAGGGCAGGCTCACGCCAGGTCGTAGAGGGAATCGCCGCGGTGCAGGTCGCCGTCGACGAACATCCTGAACCAGAGCTCCAACCACAGGACGGCCCAGAGGAGCGGTCCGAAGTCCTCGCCTGACAGGTGCCGGTTCAGACAGGCCTGCACGGCCTTCGGGTCGAGGAACCCGCGCGCTGCGAACCTCGGGTCCCGGAGGAGAGACTCGAGCGGCCGCCTCAGGGGACCCCGCAGCCAGTCCGAGAGCGGGATCGAGAATCCTTGCTTCGACCGGTAGACGACCGACGCGGGGACGAGACGCTCCGCATAGGCCTTGAGCAGCGGCTTGGTCTCCATCCCCCTGATTTTCAGAGGCGTCGGCAGGCGGGCGGCGAATTCCAGCACGCGGTGATCGAGAAGCGGGGACCGGGCTTCGAGTGAATGGGCCATCGACGCGATGTCCATCTTCACGAGGAGATCGTCCGGGAGGTAGGTCTCGATGCCGGCCTGGAGCGCTCGGTCGAGGTCGTCGCCGCCGTCCGCCTCGGACCAGGCGGTCCTGGCGTAGCGCCTCGGATCGTGGCCGTTCAGGGAGTGGAGGAAAGGACGGGCGTACAGCTCCTGGCGCCCGCCGGGCTCGAGCCCGGGCCAGATCCAGAACGCCTGGAGCGAGTCGCGGGATCCCCAGCGGGAGGCGAAGCGCGCCGCGGAGCGCAGCATCTCGGGCGCCGGCCGGAGCCCTGCGACCCAGCGCGCCGGCCCGGCGATCGCCTGGCGCAGGACCTTCGGGCAGACTCCGCGGTACAACGACGCCATGTGGATCGATCGGTGCCACTCGTATCCGGCGAAGCCTTCGTCGCCGCCGTCTCCGTTCAGCACCACGGTGACGCGCTGGCGGGCGGCGGCGCTGAGATGGTAGGTGGGGACGGCGGAGGAATCCGCGAAGGGCTCGCCGAAGTGCCAGACCAGGGCCGGCAGGACGGAGGCGGAGGAGGCCTCGACAACCACCTCCTCGTGTTCGGTCCCGAGCGCCGCGGAGACGGTCCGCGCGAAGGGCGCCTCGTTCATCGTGGGGTCCGGGAGCGTCACCGTGAAGGTCCGCACCGGCTGGCGCTGGCGGCTCATCAGCGCCACGACCGTGCTGGAGTCGACCCCGCCGCTCAGGAACGCCCCCACCGGCACGTCGCTGATCATCCGGATGCGCGTCGCGTCGGCGAGCAGGGCGTCCAGCTGTTCGAGAGCCTCCGGCTGGCGGAGCGGCTGCTTCCCCTGGTACGACACCCGCCAGAAGCGGCGCAGTCGCGCGCCATCGCGATCGCAGGAGAGGATCGATCCCGGAGGGACCTTCGAGACGCCGCGGTAGATCGATCGATCGCCGGGCACGCAGTGGTACGCCATGTAGAGATCGACCGCCTCCGGGTCGACCTCGGGGGAGGACGGCAGGCCCTTCACGAGGGCCCGTATCTCGGAGGCGAACACCACCTCGCCGCCGGCGTCCGCGTAGTAGAGAGGCTTCTTGCCGACCCGATCGCGGACTAGGAGCAGGCGTTCGCGCGGGCCGTCCCACAGCGCCACCGCGAACATGCCGTTCAGGCGCGAGAACACGTCCGCGCCCCACTCCTCGTAGCCGCGCAGGATGACCTCGGTGTCGCCGCGCGTCCGGAACCGCCGGCCCTTCGCCTCGAGATCGCGCCGCACGTCCTGGAAGTTGTAGATCTCGCCGTTGAAGACGAGCGCGATGCCGCGATCGTCGCTCAACATCGGTTGGTTGGCCGCCTCGGTCAAATCGAGGATCGCCAGCCGGTTGGAGGCCAGCCCGATGCGGGCTGCAATGTGCAGACCCGCGGCGTCCGGGCCGCGGTGGGACTGGTCGTCCCGCATCGCCAGGAGCCGGGGCGCCGGGATGGGCTGGTCACTCCTTCTGTAGATGCCGGCGATGCCGCACATGATTCGTTATTCTATGCAGGCCGCCGCATCGCGCTCAAGCGATAAAAGCAGCGTTCTTGACGGAGCAGGATCCGTTGGCTAGACTCCCCGCGGCCTCGACGCTCCGGATGCGCCCCCTCACTCCCTTCCTGCTCGCCCTTCTGCTGCTGCTCCCCGGGCCGGTCGCGGCGGAGGAACAGGGCGCTCCAGGCCGCTCCGATCCGGGTCTCGGCTGGGAGTACGACCTGAGCGGTGCCGTGGAGGAGTTCCTCCTGCCCGACGCTCTCACCGACCCCTCCATCGATCCGACCCATCCGCTCCTGGTGCGGATCCGGGTGCCGTGGGCGAGCCTGGAACACAGTCCGGGGGACTACGACTGGAGCGAGGTGGACCGGATCGTCGATCCCTACCGCACGGCCGGGTACGTCGTCAGCCTGTCGCTCTACGGCTCGCAGGCCGCCCTCGATCCCCAGGGCGGCGTGCCGCTCTCCTCCAAGCCTGCGCTCCTCAAGGGCTGGCTCGATGTCCTGAGGGCGGCGGCGCAGCACTTCCGGGGCCGCGTGCGCACCTACGAGGTCGGTGCCCGGCCCAACCTGGAACCCGGATGGAGGGGGGCAGGCGTGGCCGAGTACGCCTACGTGCTGAAGGCCAGCTCGGTGACGATCCGCTCCGCCGACCCCGAGGCGCGGGTGGCCCAGGGAGCGCTCGATCTGGAAGGGACGACGCTCGAGGAAGCGTTGCAGTGGCAGGCGTCCCTGTACCGGGCCGAGGTCTCCACCTACGTCGACGTCCTGCCGCTGCGCAACGCGCCCGGCGCTCCCCTGAACGAAGCCGTCGAGCGTGCGTACGGCCTCATGCTCGACCACGATCCCTCCGCCCATCTGTGGGTGGTCCAGGCGGTGCCGCACGGGGAGGGGGATCGCGATCGCGCCGCCGACCTGATGCGGCAGTTCATCGTGGCGCGCGGGGAAGGGGCCGACCTCGTGAGCTTCGAACTCGAGGCCGACGTCGAGGGGAGGCCGGAGTTCCCGGGACTCCTGCTCGACCTGCACAAGCTGTTCCTCCCCGGATACGCCCGGCGGCCCGGTCCGGTGTCGTTCACGACGGCGGGAGCGGAAGCCTCGGGGCCCGTCACGGGCCTGGCGGCCTATCGGTTCTTCGACGCGAAGACCTATCAGGGGCTGGTCGCCTACTTTACGCACGAGCCGCCTCGGACGCGGGAGGCCGTGCTGGTCCTCGACACGGCTGCCGTGAAAGGCGTGGCGCTCTACGACCTCGTCGGAGGCACCGCGGGGCCGATTGCAGGCGCCACCGCCGATTTCCGGAGCAACTCGACGCGGGTGCCGGTCACGCTGCGCACGCGCCCCCTGATCGTGCTGTTCGCCCGGGTGCCGATCGAAGGGTTCGAGTCGGCGAAGGAGCAGGTGGCCGTCGCCGACACGGGGCTCATCACGGTGGAAGAGATCATCGCCAACCACCAGCGCTTTATGGCGGACCAGGACTTCCGCCTGCGGCACTACCGCGCCTCGGGCCGCGTCGCGTACCACTACAAGATCAGCGCCAGCAACACCATCGACGTCGCCTACGACAACATCTTCTTCTGGGACAAGGGCCGGGGTGCCGAGTGGCAGCAGACGACGATGTACATCAACGGCGTGCGCTGGAAGGGGACGAAGTTCCCGGACATTCCCTTCATCCAGCCGGAGAAAGTTGTCTCCCTGCCGCTCGACATCAGCCTGGGCGCGGACTACGAGTACCGCTATGTGAACCGGGAGACGGTCGACGGCTACGACTGCTACGTGGTCGCCTTCCAGCCGCGGGAGCGCGGCCGAAGCCTGTACGAAGGGAAGGTCTGGATCGAGAGCCGCACCTTCGCCCGCGTCCGCCTGTCCGTGGTGCAGCACGGGCTGGAGGCCCCGGTCACCTCGAACGACGAGCGCGATCGCTACGCCCCGGTCGCCGGCCCGGACGGCACGACCTACTGGCTCCTGAACCACGTCGAGGGACAGCAGATCTTCACCACCGCCGGCCGCAACCTCGTCGTGCTCAGGGAGATCGATCTGGGCGGCTTCCAGATCAACGATCCGGGATTCGAGGCGGCGCGGGAGCAGGCCTACTCGTCCACCGCTCCGATCCTGCGCGACACGGACCAGGGCATGCGCTATCTGACGCGCGGGCCGGACGGCGAGCGCACCCTCGAGCAGGAGCCGACGCGGAAGACGCTGTTCGCCCTCGGGGGGGTCTACACCCAGCCGGGGCTCGACACGCCGGTGCCGCTGCTCGGTGTGGACTACTTCAACTACAACATCGGCGGCCGCAACCTCCAGCTCAACGCCTTCCTGGCGGGGCTCATAAACCTCGTCACCCTGACCGATCCGAAGCTCTTCGGACCGTTCGACGGGTCGGTGGAGGCGCAGCTGCTGGGGTTCGATCTCACCGACACGGTCTACGTCCGCGGGGAGAAGCGGGAGGAGAGCAACGTCGATCGTCAGAACCAGGCGGTCTCGGCCTGGCTCGGCCTGCCGCTCGGCAACTTCTTCCGCCTGCGCGGCGAGTACGCCTACGAGTACGTCAACTCGAGCCGCGACGAGGAGACGGAGTCGTTCGTCGAGCCCGCGGACACGAGTCAGCACGGCCTGAGGCTGCACGGCGAGTTCAACCGGGCCGGCTGGTCCGTCACCGCATCGGCCGGCCGCACTTGGCGCCAGGACTGGGAGCCCTGGGGGGACGAATCGCCGCCCTCGGCGGAGACGCTCGGCATTCTTCCGGCCGCCGCCTGCGACACCCCCGGCTCGTGCCTGTCCGAGTTCGATCCCTCCCAGGACAGCTTCCGGACCCAGGACTACACCATCGCCAAGCAGTTCTTCCTGCCGGCGTTCCAGAAGATCCGCGTGGAGGCCTCCTGGTACGCGGGATCGAATCTCGACCGGTTCAGCGAGTTCGCGTTCGATTTCTTCGGAACCAGAGTGCGCGGCTTCTC
>Ga0075418_10004367_pt1 | contig 16119 bp, 16 predicted proteins | sample SoiMetdeltSBSDD2_FD_81776 | JGI IMG/M metagenome (GOLD analysis project Ga0075418, IMG submission 81776) | Bulk soil microbial communities from a Populus tree surrounding site in Tennessee, USA - Soil MetaG P. deltoides SBSDD2 | ecosystem: Environmental > Terrestrial > Soil > Tree plantation...
CGAGAATGTCCTACCCTCTCTCGCCCCCTCTCCCCCTCGCCCCCTCGCCCCCTCGCCCCCTCGCCCCGTCGCTCGCCCCCTCGCCCCCTCTCCCCGTCGCTCGCCCCTCTCCCTTCTGTCCTTTCTGTCCTTTCTGTCCCTTCTGGCCCTTGCATCATTCGCGTGTGCGCTGCGCATAATGTGCCGATGCCGAAGAAAAAGACAGACAAGATCACGATCGATAAAGAGGAGTTCCGGCCGCGTCCACGCGCGCCAATCCTGCCGACAAAAAAGTTCGAAGACAAACGGCGCCGCGACGCGCGCCGCGAAAAACACAAGAAGGATCCTCGGCGCATTGAAGAGGACTAACGCGAATCAAACCACACCCAGTTTGCCCGCAACCACCGGATAGATCCACCGTACAATCCGGAGCTACTATTCCACTTCCAGTAACCGGTTTTCGAATCGAAAAGTGACCGTTTTCTCGTAAATCAACGGGAACCACAGACGGGCTTTTTTCGTTTTAATCGACACAGCAGCGCTTGAATGATTGATCAGTCCACAGCCGAGTATTTGAAGACTTAGATCTCAACATGTCCGAACCGGGACCTTCAAGGAGTAACTAAAATGGCCACCAGCCAGCTCGACCTCCGCACGGATTTGATTGATTGGCGTAAACGGCTTGAAACGGTGATCGTGGAATCCGCAGAGAGCTCTCATCTCGTTTCCCTGCTATCAGAAGTGGATTCCGCGCTTCAGAGAATACAGACTGAAACAGCGGGCATCTGTGAAGCCTGCAATGAGACAATCGAGGACGAGGCGACCAGGGACCCAATCGCGAGGTTTTGTCTCGATTGTTTGAACGAAAAGGAACAACGCGCGCTTCAACACGATCTCGACAACGTATCGTTGGTGCAATACTCGCTACTCCCAACTCAAGACCTGAGAGTCGATGGATGGCGGGCATTCTATCACTATGAGGCGGCTGGACCGGTTGGCGGCGACTACTGTGATTTGATGAGCAACGAAAACGGTGATCTTTTCTTCATGCTCGGCGATGTTTCGGGTAAAGGGATCGCCGCGTCGATGCTCATGGCACACCTTCACGCGACATTCCGGAGCCTGATTACGCTCGACCTGCCGGTCGATCAGTTGGTTGAGCGAGCGAACCAGGTTTTCGCGAATTGCACGATGCCGTCTTACTACGCAACTCTGGTATGCGGGCGCGCGCGCCGATCAGGAGCGATTGAACTGTGCAATGCCGGACATTGCCCGCCGTTATTGATTCGTCAAGACGGAGTCACGAGCGTCGACGCGACTGGTCTTCCGATAGGAATCTTCTGTCGCGAACAATACTCGGCGAGCGAACTTCAGCTCGAGCCTGGTGATAGCCTGTTGCTTTACACCGACGGACTGACCGAATCGCGGAGCCCGTACGATGCGGAGTATGGTGCCGACCGGTTGAGCCGGGTGGTGGGAGCGAGACACCTACTTGAGCCGCAAGCCTTGACCGCCGCGTGCATCGAGGATGCGCGCTCATTTCGCGGAGGCCAACCAAAACCGGATGACCTGACGGTTATGGTGATTCAAAGAGCGGACTAAGCGTCCCGAATTCAGAACCCAACGCCGCCTTCGACAGGGGCCTAACAACGCTGTATGATCGGCACCGCAATTCAAAAGGATCCGAGTGCCGCCCACTTTGCACAGCTTAAGGTTCCTGTCCGCGGTTTGTCTGTTGGCTTGCGTATCTGCCTGCGGATGCCCCGACACGGAAGAGTTTATTCATATCGGTGCGTTTGATTCGAGGGAAGCTGCCTTACGCGCGGCAATACCAAGGCTCGCCGTTGCAATCGGCGAATGCCCGAAAGTCCAAAAATATCGCATTGTATTCACTGCGCCAGGTATCTACGCTATCGACCGGCACGCTCTGCTCTATTGGAGAAGAGGATCAAAGGCGGATATCGGATACGAAGATGATGTCTTTAGCAGCATTTCGCCTGGCTTCGGTCCGTATGAGGTTGACGACGCGTTCGTGCTGGAGGTCAGTCGAAAAGGCGGCTCGCTTGCAGACTTCGACCGAGCATCGAAATGAGCCAACTAGGAAAACCGTAGAATCAATCGATATCGTTCACAAGGAGTTCACAATGCTGAGACGATTCTTGGGGGTCATTCTACTTCTTTGTTTGTCTGCCGGTCCCGCCACCTTAGCCGTTCAGGAGCAACCACCGGACTTCAGTCAACTTGAAAGAGTCCTCCTCGATGAACTGAAAGAAACAAACACGCCAGGCGCCACCGTTGCGATCATCAGCGGCGATCGGATCATTTACAAAAAGGCATTCGGTATTTCTAATGTCGAAACCGGCGCTCCGATGACTCCCGAAATGCTGTTTCGGATCGGGTCAACGACCAAGATGTTCACAGCGCTCGCGCTGGTAACGCTCGCAGAACAAGGGAAGCTCAAGCTGGATGAACCAATAGGAAAACATGTCAACGGACTCAACCCCAGAATCGCCGGGCTCACTGCGCATCAATTGCTGACTCACACTTCCGGGATGATCGACGAAGCTCCAATGTACGGAGAGCACGACGACTCCGCGATGGCCAGAACTATTCGATCCTGGAAAGAGGACCAACTTTTCACAGAACCGGGCAAGATAATTTCCTATTCGAATCCCGGTTACTGGCTTGCGGGCTTCACTTCGGAATCCATAAGCAAGAAGCCGTTTGCCGATCATATGAGCGAGAGCATTTTTAAGCCGCTCGGTATGACCAGCTCAACTTTTCGACCAACTGTGGCTATGACCTATCCGTTCGCCCAAGGTCATAACGCTTCGGGAGGAACAGCTCCAACAGTGGTGAGGCCCTTTGCCGATAACTCCGCGAGTTGGCCGGCGGGCTCGATGTTCAGCAACGTGCTCGATTTGTCGCGGTTTATTATCGCTTTTATGAACGACGGCAAGCTCGATCAAAAACAAGTATTGTCTCCGCAAGTCATCGCGAAACTGTCAACACCGCAGGTCAGCATCCCCAGTCAACCTGCTGCGAAGTACGGATACGGGCTGATGATCAGCACTTATCGCGGCGTGCGTGTGGTCGAACACGGCGGCTCGCGAAGCGGATATGGATCGGTAATAAAGATGGCGCCCGATCACCGATTCGCGGTCATCGTTTTAGGAAACCGCACCGGTGTCGCTCTAAACAAGACAGCGGAGAAGGCTATGGAATTGATGCTGCCGCTCAAGCCGAAGGATGACGATAGACCAAATCAAGATTTGCCTATGACCGCTGCGGAGATGGCCCACTACGTCGGCAAGTACGGACAACGCGAAGCCAACGTCGAAATACTTCTCAAGGATGGAAAGCTGTTTCTGAAGCAAGGTCAGAATGAGCGCCCGATTCGCAAAGTTGGTGAAAACAGATTTGCGGTTGGCGCGCCGAATAATTCGACGCCAATGCAGTTTACCCTGGTAACCGGATCTGACGGAAAAGCGGAGTACTTCCACGCCGGGCTTCGCGCATCGAGAAGAATGTAAAGACCGAGAGAGGAACGAATCGTACAAAAGGGACAGAAGGGACAAACGTTATTCCGTCCTTCCGTCCTTTTCGTCCCTTCTGTTCTTTCGGTCCTTTCTGTCCCTTCTGTACGAATTCTTCCGTCCTCAACGCAACACGCTGCGTACTTCTCGACCAATCGCCACATCAAGCAACGTTGGGCCGCTCTCGTTAAGCGCCCAATCCAACGCCGGTCTCAACTCACCCGCCTTCGACACCCGCCGGGCTCTGAGACCCATCGATTCTGCGAGCTTTACAAAATCGACCTCCGGCTCGGTGATGTCCATCCCAACAAAAACTCCGCGCTCGGCGGAAGCCCCTTTCAACGCCAGCAGACCGCCCTTCAAAATCATGTAGCTCGAGTTATTGAATACAACAAACGTCACCGCGAGACCATACCGGGCCGCCGTCCATAACCCCTGAATCGTGTAAAGCGCTGTGCCATCACCCACCGAGCAGATCACCTGGCGGTCCGGCATCGCGAGCTTTACCCCGACCGCTTCCGGAAGCCCCAACCCGAGCGAGCCGCCTTTCGCATAGAAGAAGGTTCCCGGCTCGCTCAAGGTGAACAACGTGCGCACGAACGCTGTCGATGTAACCGACTCATCAACGAGCACCGCGTCCGGCGCCGCCGCCAATCTCATCTCACGCGCTACGTAGGCAGGTGACATCGGCCCGTCGGCTGAGGCCACCGAAGCATTCTCGGCGAACTTGGCGCGAACGCCGGCGATGTGAGCGGTGATCATCTCCCGGCGTTCATCCAGCTTTTGTGCAGCGGCGCCGCTCGCAAAAGGCGCCAGCGCTTCGATCAACTCCTGAATCGCAGATCGCGGATCAGCCACTATCGCGACTTCCGCGGGATAGGTCTTGCCAAGCTCGTGATCGCCGGCATCGATCTGAATCATGCGTACGCCTTCCGGAATCATCGGCGTACCGGTGTAAACAAGCGGCGCAAGATTGTTTACGCCAACGGCCAGGATCACATCGACTCCCTGAAGAAGACCGCTGGTTTGTTTGGCATTCGGGAACAAGGGGCCCGCATAGAGCGGGTGACCCGTAGGAAAAACCAACAACGAGTTGAGCGGTTCAGCGTGAACGCGCGCGGCCATCATCTCCGCAAGCTTCGCCAGCTCACCCAGCGCCCCCGAACGCGCACAGCCGTCCCCGGCGATAATCGCGGGGTTCCTGGCGCTCGCAAACAACGCCGCGGCTTCTTTTATCTTTGAGAGATCGCCGCGCCCACGCGAACCAACCTGCGTGACCGGCGGCAGCGTGACTTCAGCCCGCTCTTCCATCACGTTGACCGGGAGTGACAGGAACACCGGACCGGTGGGCGGAGTTTGTGCGATCTTGAACGCGCGAGCCATCGCCGCCGGTACTTCAGACGCGTGGCGAACTTCCCAGCACCACTTGGTATGCTGTCGCGCAAGCTCGAGCATATCGGCGTACAGCAGCGGCTCATCGATCATCGACCGAGTGTCCTGCTGCCCGGCGGTAACGATGAGCGGCGTGCCGGCGCGATAGACGTTGTAGAGGTTCCCAAGCGCGTGCGCCAAACCCGGGTTCGTATGCAGATTCACAACCGCCGGCTTGCCGGTGGCTTCCGCATAACCGGCGGCGATACCGAGAGCTGAGTCTTCATGTAGCGCAAGTATGTACTGGATCTCATCACGCGCAGCGAACAAGTCCATCAACGGAAGCTCAGTGGTTCCGGGATTACCGAAGACGTACTTCACGCCCTCGCGAACCAGGAACTCGAACATCGCTTCAGCGCCGGTCATCTCTGGCATAGATCCTCCGTGTAACGGCTGCGACTCAAGGCCGCCAGATTATATCCGAACGAGAGTTGCCGCTAGAAGCCGCGCTTGCGAGGGCTCCGGTGATCCTTTGCGTCTCTGCGGTACTTGGCGTTCTTTGCGCGAATAAACTTGAAAGCGGTTCATATAAGCCCTGCTGTGATGTATGATGCGCAATCTCCAAATAGAACGGCGCCACAGACGACATGAAAAAGCTTGGATTAGCGGCATTAGCTTGTTACGCGATTCACGCCGGCTTTCATCTTTATAACGGCAGGCCCGAGGAGATTCTTTGGATGTGTCACCTTGGCGCGGCGCTGGTAGGAATCGGTCTATTCGTTGCCTCAGCGACTGCGAACGGAATAGGTACTCTGTTCCTCTGCATCGGCACTCCGCTCTGGGTAATGTATCTTGCCGGTGGAGGCGAACTATATCCGACCTCAACATTTCCGCATCTAGGGGGCCTGGCAATCGGATTGTACGGGGTCCGCCGGTTAGGGCTTCCGTCCGCCACGTGGTGGAAAGCTGTGGCAGCGCTAATCGCGTTGATTCTGGCGTGCAGGCTGTTGACGCCTCCGCACGCGAACGTCAACGTTGCGTTCGCAGTTTATCCAGGATGGGAGAAGCTCTTTCCTTCGCACCCCGTTTATCTCGCAGTAATGATGGCCCAATCGGCGGGATACTTCTTTCTCTGCGAGTACGCGTTGCGTCGGTGGCTGGCTCCCAAAAGAAGTGAACCGCAGGTTGTCTGACAACCAGTTGTTCTTGCAGTCCTGTCACAGTGAGACGAGCTTCGAACACGCGACGGAAGGAGCACTATGGATAAGTCGATTGCCCCCGAGGGACTACGCCAGAAGATCTTGATGTGGGCAGCTATCGCCGGTTTGTTTTTCGGACTAATGCCGCCGTATGTGTTTACGATCGTGATCGTCGCGACGTGGGGCGTTCCACCTTTGGAACCACCAGCCGAGCAATCATTTCGGATGGTCTATTTTCTTCGGCTGGTTTTGGGAAACGTCGTTGGTCTGACACTGGGTGCTTTTCTAGCGGCGGCTGCGACGAACCTCGGCCTTCGAATGGCAGGCAAAGCGACCTACTTGAGAGGGGCGATCGGCGGAGCTGTACTCGGGGCGATAGTTGGCTCAGTGACCGCTGGATCGTGTCCGTTCCTGTTGCTGATCAGCTCCACTGATCCGAAATGGGCATGGGTGATGATCGAGCGGTCGTTTCTGGTCGGCGGGCTAATGGGTCTGATTAACGGTCTGTTCGCCGGTCTGGTGATCGTGTATTTCATAAAACGCCAGCCGGAAGTCTGACAACGCTCTATTGACAGAGCGTCGGCAACTGAACTAAACAGGTGCAAAAGGGCGTTTAACTCAGTGGCCCGCCCTTCAATGAACAAAACCTTTAGATCGGCAAAGACCCGACTGAAAGACAGGGCCTGAGCCCCCCAGGAGGTAGCGATGGTTGAGATCACCTCGTTGTGGCTTCCAGTTTTGCTGGCCGCGGTAATCGTGTTCGTGGTCAGTTCGATCATTCACATGGTGCTCGGGTACCACCGTAACGACTTCCGCAAGCTTCCCGACGAAGATGGAATGATGGAAGCACTCGGAAAGTTCAACATCCCGCCCGGCGACTTCCAGATGCCCTGTTCCGGCGGACCACAAGGCATGAAATCACCCGAGTTCATCGAGAAGATGAAACGAGGACCGGTGGCGCTTATTACCGTCTTACCCAGCGGCGGGCCGTCGATTGGTAAGAACCTGGCTATGTGGTTTCTCTACAGCATCGTGATCAGTATCTTCGCCGCTTACATCTGTAGCCGAGTGTTGAGAACTGGGGCCAATTATCTCGATGTTTTTCGTTACGCCGGCACGACTGCTTTTGCGGGCTACAGCCTCGCGCTTTTGCAGGACTCGATCTGGCACGGTCGTGCGTGGGGAACGACGCTCAGGTCAGTCTTCGATGGTCTGTTGTACGCGCTCGTCACCGCCGGTACATTCGGATGGTTATGGCCAAAATAGGTCGAGTTGCACGCGGGCCCGATAAAGAGTGACCCTGCGCTAGAGATCTGGTCTACTAAACCACGATCATCGCAATCGTGGCTGCGGTCATCACCGCGGCGGTAACCCAGCCAGCCCATTTCAATAGCCGGTTGTTAACCCGACTACCCATTACTTTTTTGTCGCTGGTAAGCATCGTTACCAGCACGATAAGCGGCGGCGCAAGTACACCGTTGATTACTGCAGCGTAAAACAACATCTTCACCGCGTTCATTTTGAAATAGTTCAACGCAAGCCCGAGGGCCACGGCGGCGGCCAGCACGCCGTAAAACTTCTTAGCGACTCGTGGACGATCATCGAGAGAGCCGCGCCAGTGCATCGCTTCGGCCACTGCGTACGCAGCCGAACCCGCGAGCGCCGGAATCCCAAGCATCCCAGTTCCAACCAGCCCAATCGTGAACAACAAATATGCCGAGTTCCCAAGCGGCTTCAAGGCTTCGGCCGCTTCGCGCGCGGTTTCGATATCTCGATGTCCCTGTTCATACAGGGTTGCGCCGGTCGTCAGGATGATGAAGTACATGACTACCCCGGCGAAGATCATCCCGGTCAAAACATCAACGTGCGCGTTCTGCAACTCCTGATCGGTGGCGCCGCGCCGAGAGCGAATCGTGCGCCGTCCTTTCGACCGTTCTTCTTCGACCTCTTGTGCAGCTTGCCAGAAAAACAGATAGGGAGAGATTGTGGTGCCCAGAATTGCGACAAACGTCGCGATGTAGCTCGCGCTCCATTCGACGTGCGGCACAAAGGTAGCGTGCAAGACTTGATTCCATCTCGGGTGTGCCATAAACGCGGCGGCGACGTATGAGAACAGCACCAGGGTGAGCCACTTGAACACTCGCGCAATGTGGCGATAGCTTGACCAAATCAACATTGCGACGATCAGACCGGCAAACAGCGGTAACCAGATGACCGAAGCCAGACCGGTCATCATCTCCATTGCTTCGGCCATGCCGCCCAAATCGGCGCCGATGTTCACGGTGTTCGCGATTACCAGAAGCGAACATGCGCCAAGCAGCACCCATTTCGGATACCGCCGGCGAAGAACCCCAGCCAATCCCTGCCCCGAAACAAGTCCCAACCGCGCGCACATGATCTGGACTGCAATCATAAGCGGAAAGGCGAAGAATACAGTCCACAGTTGCGCGAAGCCGAAAGCCGCTCCGGTCACTGAGTAGGTGGATATACCTGAAGGATCGTCGTCAGCGGCGCCGGTGATCAGGCCCGGGCCCAATTCGCGGAAGAAACGACGGACGTGCGATGACTGGCTTTCTTTTGAGCTCAAGTTCCGCGTTCCGCGTTCAGGGTTCAGAGTTCAGGGTTCAGGGTTCAGAGTTCAGGGTTTCTAGTTTATGGTTTCTGGTCAAAATGATCAGCAGCGAGAATGAGAAAACAAAACCAACCCGAAAACTAGAAACGAGAAACCAGAAACTAGAAACCAGAAAGACCCTGAACCCTGAACCAGCCTATCGTCTGCGCTTCAGCAAAACCTTGGCGGTGTAGCTAACTACAACTTCGTCTCTCTGATTTACAACTTCGTTCAGCATCGTGACGATGCCGCTATGTTCGTCGCGCTCGCTCTTACCTTCAACCTTCTGCTTGACCCGAATCGTGTCGCCAATAAGCGTCGGCTTAACAAAACGCAAGCGGTCCAACCCGTAAAACGCGATTACGGTGTCGGCCGTTTGGCCCATTCGCACCGAAAGTCCGGTGGCTATTGAAAAAACCAGCGCGCCATGAGCGATCCGCTGTTTGAAGGGTCCGCGCGCGGCCAGTTCCGTATTTGTGTGAATTTCGTTCCAGTCTCCGGTAATGCCTGCGAAGTTCACTATGTCGGTCTCGGTCACCGTGCGCCCCGCAGTTGTTGATTCTTCACCGATTTCGAAGTCTTCGAAATGTCTTCCCATTAATCACTCCTCTTTAAAGTTCAAAGTCGACTTGTCGTCCTTCTTTTCGTTCGTCAGCTGGAACAGTGAATCGGCAGACTCACTGAAGACGAAGCAGGAATTTCGCAGTTGTGGCATCCACCCGAGGACCATCTCGCGCCGCAACCGCGCGTCGTCGCGGGCCTCACGCATCGCGGCGGCGGCTTCGGGTTTCTCCTTCGCCGCCACATAGTTCATCTGAAACGCGCATGCCGCCATATTAGTTACAAGCGTATGCAAATGGCTGCAGCTGGCGGCGCCGCCAACAACTTCAGCCGCGCGCTTTTTGAAGCCCCGTCCGATTCTCTCACCCACCAGGCCTTCAAGCGCCGCCATCGATCCCTGGCAAAAACCAGGATAAGGCATCGAAGTGATACCACCCGCGGCCTCGCCGATAACAAAGCCTGGATAGCTGATCACGAATCGAGCAGTCAATGAATGAACGTTGTCGTTCAGCGACCCGCGAATCTCAAAGCTCGAAGAATCAATCCAATCCATCGAGACATTCACGGATCTTGAAAATGCCGGCATGAAATCTCCTGAGGAATCAGAGGTGAAACCGTAGTCCGTAGTCCGAATATAGGACATATACGACCTATAGGACCTATATTCGGACTACGGACCACGGACTACGGACTACTACTGGCCACGGGCTACTGACTGTCCTCCTATCTCTGCCGCGCGAGACTCGATAGTCTTGAGCAGCTTCTCAAATGGCTCGACGAACAGTCTTACGCCGTCGGCCAAAACGTGGGCCGTTACCTGATCCAAGCTGATTCCAACCTCTTCCAGTCGGGTCAGCAGCGCGCGCTCCTCATCAAGGTTACCTTCGATCGTCACCCGAGCGCGCCCGTGATCGCGGAAAGCGATGATCGTCGCCGGTGGGAGCGTGTCTACCGTCTCCGGACCAATGAGCGCTTCGACATAATAAACGTCCGGGTACACCGGGTTCTTTGTTGAAGTCGAAGCCCACAATGGTCGTTGCACCTGCGCGCCTTTTTCCTTCAATTCGGCAAATCGCTGACCATAGAAAACCTTCTTGTATCGCTGATAGGCCATCTTTGCATTAGCGATGGCGATCCGCCCAAGCAGGGATTTCAATTTTGTCTTCTCCTGGTCGTCGGTAGTCTGGCTTATCCGTCGCTCGAGCTCCTTATCGACCGCCGAATCGATCCTGCTTACAAAAAAGCTGGCGACTGACGAGATATTATCGATCGGTTTGTTTTCCGCTACTCGCCGCTCCAACCCGCGAATGTAAGCTTCCATTGTCTGGTCGTAAGCGTGAAGCGAAAACAGCAGGGTTATGTTGATGTTGATGCCTTCGTAGATCCCCTGTTCGATGGCTGGGATGCCTTCGGGCGTTCCAGGGATCTTGATCATCACGTTCTTGCGATCCACGAGCTGCCAAAGCCTGCGGGTCTCTTCGATCGTGCCCTGCGTGTCGTTCGCCAAAAGCGGCGAGCATTCAAGACTTACAAACCCGTCCGTGCCGCCGGTCCGCTCGTACACACTGGCCAGCACATCCGCGGCCATCTGAATGTCCTGGATGGCGAGCGCTTCGTAGATTTCCTGTGGGCTCTTGCTCTTTTCGGCCAGCTCGCGCAGTTGGTCGGCGTACAGATCCGAGCTGACTATCGCCTTCTCAAATATTGCCGGGTTTGAAGTCACCCCGCTTAAGCCGTCTTCATCGACCAGTCGTTTCAATTCTCCGGACGTAACAAGCTTCCGTTCGATGTTGTCGTTCCAAACAGACTGGCCAAGCCGTGTGAGTTCAATCAATGGATTAGTGCTCATGGATTCTCCTTAGTAAATAGTATGCAGCGAAAGTCTAAGCGCGGAAAGCCCGAGCCAATCGCGCGGGTGAGGATTTGGGAACGTGTCACGCGGGTTATTATCTGCACCGTGTGCGCGTAGTGCAACATCGAAGGACAAATTCAAGTTGATGAAGTATGCCGCCCGGCGGGGGCATCACTTAGCGCTCGCCACTTTTTTTACTTCGACGATTATCGTCTCATCTGGTGGCCGGTCTCCAGCGTCTTTGCCGACGTACATATAACGAATGCGTCCTTCTTTATCCAGGATGAAGGTGGATGGATGTGCTATGCCGCCGTGTTCAGCCGCGTTTACGATCCCGTAGTCGGCAATCGTTTTCTTTTCGGCGTCGGACAGGATTTGAAATTTCGCGCCGGTGGTTTGTGCCATTGACCAGGCATAGGTTTGCTCATCTACGCTGATTGCGAACAGTTCAGCGCCCGCTTGCTTTATCTTGTCGTAATCCTCAGCCAACCTGGTGAGTTGCTGTGTGCAGGAGCCTCACCAAAAGCCTCGGTAGAACACAAGCACCACCGGAGATTTGGGAGTGTATTCCGAGAGAACTACAAGCTTGCCGTCGCCGTTAGGAAGCGCAAAGTCTGGCGCTTTGACGCCTACCTTTAGCGAACTGCCCGACGCGCTCACCGCGGGCAGCTTTGGTGGCGCCAGCGGGGATTGACCCGATTGGGCATTTACGCTGCCACAGGAAATAAGCAGGATCAGAGTGCCAAAAAACACTTTCATCGTTGGGGTAAATCTATTTGCCGAGCGCGCAATTGTCAACGTGCCGAGTAGGGAGAGGGGGAGAGGGGGCGACAGGGCGAGGTGAAGAAGAATTGCAAATTGAAAATTGAAAATTGAAAATTGAAAATTTGGCGAGGGCTTGACGATTAGATCGTTTTGCAATCGAGGTGAAGAAGAATTGCAAATTGAAAATTGAAAATTGAAAATTGAAAATTGAAAATTTGGCGAGGGCTTGACGATTAGATCGTTTTGCAATTTTCAATTCTCAATTTTCAATTTGCAATTCTTCTTCACCTCGCCCTGTCGCCCCCTCTCCCCCTCTCCCCCCTCTCCTCGTCTCCCCGTCTCCCCTCTCCCCTCGCCCGCTCGCTCCCTCACCTTGTTGTGTGCTATCAATCGAACCGACGTTAAATAGAAGACCTGGCCCGGGGGCACACGTGAGTTTTCCAAGAACCGGTGGCGTACTTATGCATCCGACTTCATTGCCCGGTCGCTTTGGCATCGGCGATCTCGGCGATGAAGCTTACGCGTTTATAGATTTTTTGGCGGCCAGCGGACAGAGCCTCTGGCAAGTGTTGCCGCTCGGCCCAACCGGCTATGGTGACTCGCCTTACCAATGCTTCTCGGCATTCGCCGGGAATCCACTTCTGATAAGCCCAACCCGCCTCGCGCAAGACCGGTTGCTATCAAATGGTGATCTCCTCAATGTTCCCCGCTTTCGGTCTTCTCACGTAGATTTCGGCCGGGTGATCGACTACAAAAAGACACTGCTCGAGAAAGCCTTTGACACTTTTAGAAAATCGCCTGAAGAAGGTTTGCGAGCTTCGTTCATCAATTTCTGCGAGGCGAATGACTGGTGGCTCGAGGACTACGCGCTGTTTCGAGCGCTAAAGGATGCTCACGGCGGCGTAGCTTGGACCGACTGGGAACCGCGGTTCGCCACGCGCGAGCCGAACGCACTCGCTTCAGCGCGCGAGATGCCGGGCGATAGAATTTTTGCCGAAAAGTTTTTTCAGTTTCTTTTCTTTAGACAGTGGTCGGCGCTCAAATCCTACTGCCGCGAACGCGGGGTCTCGATCATCGGTGACGCACCGATATTCGTCGCCGGCGACTCGGCTGATGTTTGGTCGCATCCTGAGATGTTCAAACTCGACAGCCACCGGCGGCCGATCGTGGTAGCCGGCGTCCCCCCTGACTACTTCAGCAAGACCGGACAGCTTTGGGGAAATCCGCTTTACGATTGGAACGCGATGCGAGCGACCGGCTTCCGCTGGTGGATTGACAGGCTTCGAGCAACTCTGCAGACCGTCGATATACTTCGCATCGATCACTTTCGCGGGTTCGCGGCGTGCTGGGAAGTACCCGCTCAGGACAAGACCGCCGAACGAGGTCAATGGGTCGAAGTGCCCGGACGTGAGCTGTTCACTATTCTACGAACTACGTTTGGCGAAATCCCCCTCATCGCCGAAGACCTGGGAGTGATCACCCCCGACGTCGAAGCGTTACGAGACGACTTCGGGTTTCCTGGTATGCGAGTCCTCCAATTCGCCTTTAGGGGCGACAGCAAGACAATCGATCTCCCACACAACTATGTCAACAACTGCGTCGTATACACCGGCACTCACGACAACGACACGACGGTCGGCTGGTTCAACAGCAAGGCAGGAGCCGGTTCGACACGCAGCGCCGAACAGATTGAACGCGAACGCGCGTACTGCCTCGAATATCTCAAATCCAATGGAAGCGAGATCCATTGGGATATGATTCGGGCGGCGTGGTCCTCGGTAGCAAACACTGCCGTGGTTCCGTTGCAAGACCTGCTCGGTCTGGGATCGCAGGCCAGGATGAACCTGCCTGCGAGCGAGCAAGGAAACTGGCAATGGCGATTCAAGGCCGGCGCACTGACGAAGAGAATCAGCGACAGGCTTCTCGCCCTGACCGAACTATACGGGCGGAAGGCGGGCTGACTGGCGGGAGCGAGTTTCTATTTTCTATCTTCTATTTTTTATTTGCTATTTGCGATTGCCCCGATTTTCCATTTGTCACTTGTCATTTGTTCCGGACGCCTTCGGATTCACGAACGGATATAGAAGGCATTAGCCGGGGCAACAACAAATGACCAATGACCAATGACCAATGACCACCCTACATAAAATTAGGGGTGTGGAGCCGTGACATGTGATCTGCTTGATCGACGCCGAATCCGGCCGCGGCCAATCGCTTGACTCGATTCGCGTGCATAGTTTCGTACAACCCGGCCACAAGCCTGGTTCCAGCTCGTAGAGATGAAGGACTCATCCCGCCGCCAGAATAGATGATCAGCGATTCCTCGATCAGCGCGCCGACGCCACTTACAGCCTTGAGAAACTCCGCGCGTGATTCGACCGCCGATCCAAACCTCCGCGCTGCGTTCGAGTCAGCTTCAAGAGAATACTTCGCGTGTGCTATGCCGAAACGAACATGCCGGGCTTCGTCCTGTCTGGCGCGTCTGCATATTTCCCGGGTAGCGCGTTCGGGCGCGTGGTCCTCGAGAAATGCAAGCAGGTCGAGAAATGTTCCCTCGCCCAGCACGCTCAACAGGAAGGAAGCCGTAGAAAAGTCACGAGGCTCCAGAAGCGAAGCCAATGAAAGCTGAGTTGCGGCAGAAGCGATACCGAGCCCCCCGCCGTTGGCCAGCGCGCGTTTGGTGAACACCTCGATGTGACGCGCTTCGTCAACCATCACGGTCGATATGAACAACGCGGCTTCGGTGAACTGCGGATGGATCTGACCGATAAACCTGGCCGGGACGTATAGCGCCGCGTACTCGTTCTCCGCAAGAAACGTCATGATCTGGCAAACGGCTCGCTCGACTTCGTCGTCAAGCGGCGCAAGTTCCTGCCAGGGAATATCGCTAGCGCCGATCCACTGACTTGACGTCGCCTGCTCGTACAGCTCGGAGATCGCAGTTGCCCAGATATCCGAGCGCTTACGGATCGAGAATTCAGTCAACGGCGCGCCTTCTTCAAGCGCGGCTCCGCGAGGTGCAAGCGCGCCGCCAGGGGGAGCTTCATCGGCGATTGCGGCGTGCCGGCCCGTTTGCCAGTCTCGCATATCGACGGTCGTTCCGCGCCGAGGCATGCGAACTCCCCATTCCGGTGGATCAGCAAGCATCCGGCGGACTCGGCCTCGCTCGATGACAATTGTCGATTTGCCGTTGTTACTCGTTGCTCCGACAAAGCGATGTCCCGCGCGCCGGCACCATATTCTCAAATCGCCTGAGACCGAGCGGTTCTCAGTTATCACTTCAAGCCCGTCGCCTTCCGCGAGCGGATCAAGCAGCTGAGCGATTGCTACGAGCAAGCCCTCCGATACGCCGAGGTCTTCGCCATTGTAGTGTGCTTTGAACTTCATTTTTTGGGCGGAACCAGTTGAGCGCGTAACCAAGGGTCTTCGCCGGCACCCGGACCAATCACTACTCGATGCCCTGTTCGTCGACCGCTGCAAACAATGTGCGGTAGCCTTCGGTCTGCGCGGGAAGCCATCGTTTCAGACCTTCCATATCCAGCAGCGGACGATGTTTTGAATTGTTGTAGTCCATTTGCAGCAACGCCTCGACCCACGGTTCGAATCTTGACCGGTCGAGCGAATCGAGCGCAGTAAAGTTGCAATGGTGATAGGCCGGCGTGTTCCACAACAACCCGACTTTATCTCCATCGACCGCGCGTTCTTCAAGCGCCTTCGCCCAAAACGGATCGCCAACCGCTCCGGCGTCAGCCTGTCCGGAAGCAACCGCATTCAACACCGCCGCTTCGCTTGCACCGGTGTCGCCATGTTTGCCTACATCGAGATCGAACCGAAGCAGCTTAAGTTCGCGCTCCGGGTCGATGTCTTCCCGCTTCAGAAAATAAAGCGGAAGAATGGCCGCGTGTCCCGAATCGCGGCTCCCGAGCGCAAGCGTCCTCCCACCTAAATCCGCAAGCGAGTTAATTCCGGCGTCTTTCCGTACGACTATCACCGATGAGTAGTCTACATCCGTGTCTCGCATCGCAAGAGCGCGGCAACGTCCACTGGTCCGTCGATGTGTGCGGACATAAGCGAGATTCGTGTTCCAGGCGATGTCGATGAATCCGGAGACAAGGGCATCGACCTGAGCTTCGTAGTTTGAGAACAGGACGTAGTCCATCCCGGGACCGGCTTCCTTCAGGTACTCCCGGATGCCATCCCAGATTGGAACCACCTTCGGATCGTAGGCGACTGCGCCCATTAGTA
>Ga0075418_10004368_pt1 | contig 16116 bp, 10 predicted proteins | sample SoiMetdeltSBSDD2_FD_81776 | JGI IMG/M metagenome (GOLD analysis project Ga0075418, IMG submission 81776) | Bulk soil microbial communities from a Populus tree surrounding site in Tennessee, USA - Soil MetaG P. deltoides SBSDD2 | ecosystem: Environmental > Terrestrial > Soil > Tree plantation...
ACCGATGCCGCCGAAGCGGAACCCACAGCCACCAGCAAAGCACTTAGGAAAACAACAAATCTGCTCATAATCTCTTGTTGATATCGCAGCATCTCACCTGAATTAGCGCCGCATGTCAATTGATTGGCCAACGTGCGGCCTGCCTCGTATCGTCTTTGCAATGGCTCGTTTGTTTGGCTTCGCGCTCCTAATCACGATCGCGGCTGCGCGGGCCTATGCAGCGGCCGTTTCCGGCGACAAAGGCGTCGTCGCGACAGTTCATCTGCTGGCGAGCGAAGCTGGCGTGCGCGCTCTTGAAAGGGGCGGGAACGCGATTGATGCAGCAGTCGCCGCAGCCCTCACGCTCGGGGTCGTTGACGGCCACAACTCCGGCATCGGCGGCGGCTGTTTCATGTTGATCCGCACTGCCACCGGCAAATTCATCGCGCTGGACGGTCGCGAAAGAGCCCCCGCTGCGGCGTCTCGCGACATGTTCGTGCGAGAGGGCAAAGCCGATCCCGCACTGAGCCAAACCGGAGCACTCGCGGTCGGAATTCCCGGCTCTCTTGCGGTTTACGAACACGCGTTGGCCCAATACGGGCGCCTCACGCTCGACTCGCACCTCCTCGCGGCCGCGCAAATCGCCGAAGACGGTTTTCAAATCGACCGCACGTACGCGAATCGGCTCACCGCGACGATGGCCGAATTGCGCCGCTTTCAAGGGAGTCGCAAAGCTTTCCTGAAGCCTGATGGCTCGCCTTTCAAGGCTGGCGAGTTATTGCGCTTACCGGATCTTGCGGCTTCATACCGCGCCATCGCACAGCAGGGTACGCGCTGGTTTTATCGGGGCGAATTTGCCGCCGCCGTTGAAAGTTGGATGGCGAAGAATGGCGGGCTCGCAACCGCGAACGATTTCGCCGCATACAAATTTGTCCAACGCGAACCGATCCGCACCGCCTACCGCGGCTACGAAATCGTCGGCTTTCCGCCGCCGAGTTCCGGCGGGGTGCACGTCGCGCAGATTCTCAACATTCTCGAGCAATTCCCGCTCAATTCGATGAAGCCCGGGTCTGCCGAGTTCATTCACGTGGTTACCGAAGCCATGAAACTGGCATTTGCCGATCGCGCACACTGGCTTGGCGACCCGGACTTCGTGTCGGTGCCTGGCGGATTGGTCTCCCACGAGTACGCCGCGCGACTCGCGCAGAAGATTCACCTGGATCGCGTCACTGCAGTCCCGCAGCACAACACACCGCCGAACTCGGGGAGTGACGTTTTCCAAAAGCACACGACGCACTTTTCCACTGCGGACCGTGATGGTAACTGGGTCGCATGCACGGCGACGATCAATACGTCGTTTGGCTCGAAAGTAGTCGTGCCGGGCACCGGCATCGTGCTCAACAATCAAATGGATGATTTTTCCATCCAGCCCGGCGTGAGCAACTACTTTGGTCTCATCGGCGCGGAAGCCAACGCGGTCGCGCCCGGCAAACGCCCGCTCTCGAGCATGAGCCCCACCATCGTTCTGAAGGACGGCCAGCCACTGCTCTCCGTCGGCGCAGCCGGCGGCCCCACGATCATCAGCCAAACTGTATTGGCGATCGTCAACGTCGTGGACTTCGGCATGAACATCGAGACGGCGTTGAACCAGCCGCGTTTTCATCATCAGTGGCGGCCCGACGAGTTGCGCATCGAAAAGCGCGTGCCGGCTGAGGTCCGGCAAAAGCTCGAGAAACTCGGACACAAACTCAACGTCGTGGAGTCGATGGGCGCTGCGCAAGCCGTCGCTATCGAAAGCGGCAAACTCGCGGGTGTAGCCGATCCCCGCAGCGAAGGCAGGGCCGCAGGCTATTGATATTTGCGAAGCACCGCGAGCAGGCCGTTCATCTGCTCCGGCGTGTGTTCGCTCGAAATGGCGAAGCGGAAGTAACCACTGGCCGGCCCGCCAGGATAACGAATCAAGGTCGGGAAGATACCCGCTTTCAAAAGGTCCCGTTTAAGATTGCTCGTCTGAGAAGCGCTCTTTGGCTCCACCGCCATAATCGGGAACTCGCGGTCAATCAGGTCTGTGTTTCTCTTCAAGCGGGCGCGTAGATTCTCGTCACCCTGGACATTCGCCAGCCCATGGACGGCAGCTTGTGCCAGCGGCAATGGCGGCGGCGTCGAACCTGCAAACAATCGGCTGCGCGAAACAACTTTCCGACAAATTTGTTTGCTGCCCAGCACGGCACCTCCAAATGAGCCAAACGCTTTGCTCAGCGTGATTGACCGCACGATTCGTTTGTCTCGAACCCCGAAATGTTCAGTCGTACCCCGCCCGTTCTTGCCCAACACGCCTGCTCCATGCGCGTCGTCGAGCAGCAAGGTCGCATCGCCAGGTAGGGCGCGCATCAATTCCGGCACCGGCGCGAGACTACCGTCATGCGCGAACACGCCATCGGTGAGCAGCGCAATCCGCGCGAACTCGCCACTGCGCGCAATGGCCATCGCTGCAGCTTTCGCATCGCGGTGTTTGTATGAGATAATCGGGCAATCAAAAAACTGCGCCGCATCCTTCAAGCTCGGATGCGCGCTTTCATCGATGACCACGTGCGAGAATTCTCCCGCGAGCGCCTGCGCGATCGCGAGGTTGGCCGTGTAGCCGGTCGAAGTGACCAGCGCCGCTTCGACTTGGAAGAACACACCGAGCGCCGCTTCGAGTTGTTCGTAGATATCATGATTCCCGGTTGTCACGCGAGAAGCGGCGACATTGAGGCCATGCTTTTCCAAACTTCGCGTGACCACCTTCTTGAGCTTGGCATCGCTGGCGAGCCGATAGTAATCACAACCGCCAAAGTAAATCAGCTTGCGCCCGCGATATCGCACGTGGACGCGCCCGACTTGTTCAAGCGGTTCAGAGAGTGAGATGCGTTGCTCAATGCCGTCCATAAACGATTAGCGCAGCCGCTTCGCAACGGCTGCGCTAAAAATACTCACTGCGTTCGCTGCCAGTGAGTGTACTGGGTTGGCAGTCAAAATTTTCGGATCTGGAGCAACACTATTCTCGCCCTCCACCTTGTCAAAACAAAACTGCAGCCCTTTTAAGTGCCTCTCAGCGCGTCGAATACGGCCTCGGAGTTCCGCCTTCAGGCGGTCCCTCTGTCCCATCCGTTTTCCCTGCAAACGTCTCCGTCTATTTCGGTGAACACCCCAATTTTCCGGGCGCATGCGGATGCTAACTTGGCTGCATGAAAAGGAGCACGAAAAATCAAATCAAAGGCCGGGCCCGCGAACTCAAGGGCAACATCAAAGAAAAAACCGGACACGCCACAAACAATCGCAGCCTGGAAGCCGAAGGAGCGATGGAGCGCATGGGGGGCAAGGTGCAGAAAAAAGCCGGCGACATTGAGCAGAAGATCGACGACGACCTCGACGAAGAATAGTTATTTGATTTTGACCGATACGGATATCGGTCCGCCGGGCAGGCCATCGTACCTCACGGTATAGGTCTGTCCCGGCTGCGGCGTCACCGCCTTCACCGATCCCAGACTGAGCAAGTCTCCGGGTTGCAGTTCCTTGCCGTTCTTTCGCAGATCTTCGATCAGCCACAACACCGCGTTCAGCGGATTTTCCAAAATCACAGCCCCGGTTGCCCTCCCATGCTCCGTGCCGCTGCTGTCAGTTAGCGTGATCGTCATGGTTTCGAGCGCCGCGACAAATTCCGGCGTTGCCCTCACCGGCAACCGCTCACCCTGCACACCGAGCCGCGCCCCGACGTTCACCGCCGTCAGCAAATTTCCCGTAACTTTCAGATTCGTCGAGATGATCGAGTCCGGCAGTTCGATGAACGCGATGACCTCTTTGAGGCCGCGTGCCACGTCCAGCGGCGTCGCCGCGTTATTGATCGACCGGTCGCGCACGCTCACGATCAGGTCCGCCTCCACCAGTGGATTCACCCCGTAATCTCCCGGCACCTCTGCGCGGTTGGGCAACAACATCCGTTGCAACAGCACTCCGCGGATGGGCGCGGTCACGCCCGTCTTCTTCTGCGCCTCTTTCGTCACCAACCCCACCTTGTAACCGATCGGCCCGCCCAGCTTCGTGGTGAGCCGCGCCACAAACTGCTCCTGCAGTCGTAGCGCGTCCTTCGCATTCACGTCCGATGCCACCGCCGAAGTCGGCCGTTTCGCAAAAAAATCCTCCACCAGTTGCTCGACCGGCTCAGCCCCAAAACCGGCATTAGCAAACAACAACACCAGGACTACGCGCGCGCCAATGGAAATCATGCACGCATTTTCCAACAGAACCCGAAGTATAGGTCAAATCTTCATTTAGGCGCACTGGGGTTTCCTGACGTGACGAACACGTTACGATCTGGTACAAATGTCCTTATGCGTCTCCCCGGAACGATTCTGCTTTCCGCGTTCTACCTTTGTGTAGCGATGCTCCGGCTTGATGCCCAGGTGCCTGGACTGCACCGGGAACTCTATTTCAATTTAAGCCGCGAAAGTTTTTCACTCGCGCGCCTCACAAATCACCCTGGCTTCCTCGCCGGGCGGCCCGACCAAACCAACATCGTCACGAGCGGATTTCAAACCGAGGCCCAGCGCGGCGACGATTACGGGCAGCGTCTCCGCGGATGGATCACCGCGCCCGCGACCGGCAATTACACGTTTTGGATCAGCAGCGATGAAACGTCGAATCTCTATTTGAGCACGGATGAAGATCCTGCGACGAAGCAATTGATCGCGTGGGTTGATCCGCGAAGCCAGCCGGGGAACTACTCGACACACTATGGGCAGCAGTCCGCGCCGATAGCGTTGCAAGCGGCCCGGCGGTACTACGTGGAGGTCGTCCATCACGAAGCGAACTTGATCGATCATCTCTCCGTGCAATGGCGCTTGCCTGTGGGCACAATCGAGAGCCCGATCCCGAATTCGCGCCTCGCGTACGAAATTGCTCCCGTCATCACCGTCGATCTCACAAACGTAGTCGTCGAGGAAGGACGCCCGGTGACCTTCGCGCCGAAGCTGGTGAATTTTCTGCCACAGAGTTTTCGGTGGCAGAAGAATGGCGCGGATATTCCCGCCGCAACAAATCGCACCTATGACATCAACGCGGTGACGCTCGCCGACAACGGAGGTTTGTTTCGCGCCTTCATTACCAATCGCGTTGGCATCACCAACACCGCGGAGGTGCAACTTACGGTTTTGCGGGACACTAACGCTCCAACGGTAGTCGAAGTCGTGAGCGCAAATTCGAACACGTTGTTCGTCACGTTTTCCGAGCCCATGGCGGCCTCCGCGCTCGATGTGGGCCATTACACGCTGCCGGGACGGACTGTGAATGGCGCCCAATTCGAAGTGGATCCCAGGACCGTCATCCTTACCATTTCATCACCCCTGCCGTTTGGGAGCCAAACGCTCCGTATCAGCAACGCGCTCGATCGTGCGAGCACGGCCAACGTGCTGGTGGGAACGCAAGTCGTCTTCACGGCGCGCGAGTTCAATTCGCAAACACTCGGCGCGACCACGTCCGGAGGAATCGTGCCGGTCCCTGGCGGCGCCGACGTAACGGGCTGGGGAGCCGGCGAGGGTCAGTTTCAGTTCGGATGGCAATCCGTGACCGGAAACTTCGATTATCAAGTGCGCGTCCAGCAACTGAGTTTCGCGGACGTCTGGGCGCGGGCAGGATTAATGGCGCGGGAGAGTTTAACCGCCGAAAGTCGTTTCGCGGCGGTGTTCGCGACCCCGACGCTCGCCGGAGGTTTCTTTGAGTACCGCACCAACGAAGGCGGGTTGAGCGCGAGCACAGGATCGTACCCCGCGAGCTTCCCCAACATGTGGCTGCGCCTCCAACGCACCGCTGACGCCTTTAGCGGTTTCGCAAGCCAGGACGGAGAGAACTGGACCCAGCTCGGCTCAATCACGATGAGCGTTTCCAATCGCCTTTACCTCGGGCTGGCGGCAAGCGGCCACAGCACAAACGCCCCGGCCGTCGCGCAGTTCCGGAATTTCTCAATGGCGAGCGGCGGCGTGTTAAACGCAGCCCCCCCGCGCACCGAGCCCCTCGGCCCATCGTCCCGAAAGACCGGACTGGTGATTTCAGAAATCATGTTCCATCCCCGGGACGTATTTAACGGCACCAACAAACTCGAATTGGAGTTCATCGAGATCTTCAACTCCAATCCCTATTTTGAGGACTTGAGCGGATATCGGCTCTCAGGGAACATCGATTACCTCTTTCCCCCAGGCACGGTCATAAAAGGTGGTGGCTTTCTGGTAATCGCGCGGTTCCCGGCAGATGTGCAGTCCTTTTACAACCTCCAGGGCGTGCTCGGGCCCTTCACGAATAATCTGCCTAACGACGGCGGCCGAATCCGCCTCCGCAACAACAACGATTTCGTATTGCTCGAAGTGAATTACGAGAGCCGATACCCCTGGCCCGTCGCGGCCGACGGCGCGGGACACTCACTCGTGCTGGCGCGGCCCAGCTACGGGGAGAGCCAGCGCGCCGCGTGGGCGGCAAGCGAGTTGATTGGAGGGTCGCCAGGAACATTGGAGCCTGTGAGCGCAGAACCGTTGCGCAACGTGATGATCAATGAGTTCCTCGCCCACACCGATGCGCCGCTGGTAGACTTCATCGAGCTTTACAATCAGAGTCTCCAGGCGGTCGATGTCGGCGGCGCGTGGCTGACAGACAATGCCGCCACGAACAAATTTCGTATCCCCTCCCCCATGGTCATTCAGCCGGGCGGCTTCGTCTCCTTCAATCAAACCCAGCTGGGTTTTTCGCTGAGTTCGGCGGGCGAGCGCATTTTGCTCGTCAACTCGAACCGCACGCGAGTGATCGATGCGCTCGACTTCGGGCCCCAGGCCAATGGCATTTCCTACGGACGTCATCCCAACGGCGCTCCGCTGTTTCAGGAGTTGTCCCAAACGACGGAGGGGGCGGCAAACGCGGCGCCGCTCGCGCGTGAGATCGTCATCAACGAGATCATGTACCATCCCATTTCGGAAAACAGCGACGATGAGTATCTTGAACTGTACAATCGAGGCACGACTGCAGTGAACCTCGGCGGCTGGCGGTTTACGGAGGGGATCGACTTTCGATTTCCAACCAACACGACGATCGCAGCCGGAGGCTACCTCGTCGTCGCCAGGAACCGAACCAACCTCCTTGCGCGCTATCCAAATCTCGCCGCGAATCCCGCGCTCGTCGTCGGCGATTACGACAGCAACCTCGCCAACGACGGTGAACGCCTTGCGCTCGCGCGCCCGGAAATTGCCATCAACGCCGATGACCCTCAAAACATCACCACCAATGTCATTTACGTAGTCGTTGATGAGCTCGAATACCGCGATGGCGGGAACTGGGGCCACTGGTCCGACGGCGGGGGCAGCAGCCTCGAACTGATCGATGCCCGCGCCGACAATCGACTCGCCCCCAACTGGACGGACAGCGATGAAACCGCCAAGGCGTCGTGGTCCTCGATTGAACACACAGGCTTGCTCGACAACGGTGGCGACACTCCTGATCACCTCCACGTGATCATGCTCGAAGAAGGCGAGTGCCTTGTCGATGACGTCGAGGTGATCCCGCAGGGCGCGGCCAATCGCATCAGCAACTCGACGTTCGAAACCGGTCTCACTGGTTGGACGGCGCGCGGCGATCACGAGCGCTCAGCGCTCGCGAACATCGGCTACAACAGTTCGCGTTCCCTCCACGTGAGGGCCAGCGCGCGCGGCGATATCGGACCGAACAAGATTCGCGTGCCGTTCACAAGTGCATTGACAGCGGGACAAACGGCAACAATCCGCGCGAAGGTGCGTTGGCTGCGCGGCTGGCCCGAAATTCTATTTCGCGTCCGCGGGAGTTACCTCGAAGCCACTGACCGCATGATCTTGCCCACCAATCTTGGAACGCCGGGGGCATTGAACAGCCGCGCAGTAGCCAACGCCGGCCCGGCAATCACCGATGTGACACACACACCCGTTGTGCCGGCGGCAAACCAACCGATTGTGGTTTCGGCGCGAGTGGCCGACGTGGACGGGCTCTTTTCCGTAACGCTGAGATACCGAATCGACCCATCGACCAACACGACGGGGTTGAGCATGAATGATTCTGGCGTCAGCGGCGACGCGCTTGCCGGTGATGGAATTTTCAGCGCGACCATTCCGGGACAGCCGAGCGACGTGATCGCGGCCTTCACTGTCCACGCCAGCGATGGCGGGTTGCTCGGAGGTACATCGCATTATCCATCCCTTCGCGATGACAACGCTCCCGTCCGCGAGTGCCTCGTCCACTTCGGCAGCCCCACTCCCGCGGGAAGTTTCGGCACCTATCGCTTCTGGATCACGCGGCAATCGATCACCAACTGGTCACAACGCGAAGTGCTCAGCAACGAGCGCATTCCGGGCACCTTCGTTTACGGTAATCACCGCGTCATTTACCAATCCGGCTCGCGCTATTCCGGCAGCGCCGCGCATCAGGACCAGGCCGCGCCGGATTATTCGCCCGTCGGCACGCCCAACAACTACACCTTCGACATGCCCAAAGACGAACTGCTCCTCGGCACCGATAATTTCAACAAAGTCCACGGCCCGGGTAACAATCACCACGACGATAACACCCTGCTCCGCGAGGCGACCGCCTATTGGATGGCCCAGCAGCTTGGCCTGCCCGCGAATTACAAACGCTACGTCACGATGTATATCAACGGGGCCCGCCGCGGCTCGCTCATGGAAGACACCCAGGTGCCCAACGGCGAAGTGATCGCCTCCGTTTTCCCCGACGACTCCGAAGGCGATCTCCACAAAATTTCCGTGTGGTACGAATTCGGCAGCGTCAACTCGCCCCAGGCCCTGCCCTACGCCGGCATTTCGGAAGGTTATCTCAACAATTACACCACCACCGGCGGAGCGAAGAAGCGCGCCCGCTATCGCTGGAACTGGCAGCCGCGCGCCGTTCACGGCACCGGAAATGATTTCACGAATCTCTTTCTGCTCGTCGACGCCGCGAACACCCCCGCGGGCTCAGCCTTCGTCCAACGCATGGACGCGCTCGCCGATGTCGAGAATTGGATGCGCACCTTCGCCCTCGAACACGCCGTCGGCAACTGGGACAGCTTCGGCTATCGCAACGAACAGAACATGTTCGCTTACAAACCGCAGCGCGACCGCTGGTCGCTCCTCATCTGGGACATCAATATCATCTTTGGCGGAGGCACGCGAGGCGTTCCGGTAGCAACCAACGACACACTCTTTGAAATCGACACCGCCGACGCGCCCATGAACACGCTCTACAACACTCCGGTTTATCGGCGCGCCTACCTGCGCGCCCTCCGGGAAATTGCCGACGGCATCTTTGTGAATGCGAATGCGGACCCGCTAATGAACGCGCGCTCTCAGGCATTCCAGGATAGCGGCGTCCAGGTCACCGCGCCGGATCTCATCAAGACCTGGATCAAACAGCGGCGCAGCTACATTTTGTCCGAACTGGTGAGAGTCGATGCTCCCAGTTTTATCGTCACCACTCCGACTCAGTTCACTTCAGGGACCAACCTCATCGCCATCAGCGGCATTGCGCCGATCGGACTCCACACCATTCGCGTCAACGGGATCGCCTGGCCAATCACGTGGACGACCGTCTCCAACTGGACCGTGCGCGTCCCGCTGGAACAGGCCACGAACAATCTCGTCGTCGCCGGCTACGACATGCGCGGCGTTCCCGTCAGCGGCACGAGCAACCTCCTGACCGTCAGCTACAGCGGCCTCCTCATCCCTCGCCCTGAGGACCATCTCGTGATCAACGAGATCATGTACAACCCCGCCACCAGCGGCGCGCAGTTCGTCGAAATTCTGAATTCCTCTCCGAGTTTCGCCTTCGATTTGTCCGGTTGGAGAGTCAACGGCCTCGATTTCACCTTCCCGCTCGGGACGATCATTACCAACCGCCAAATCCTCATCCTCGCGCAAAACCGCGCCGCCTTCGCGCAGGCTTACGGCGCCTCAAATGCGATCTTTGCCGAGTTTCAAGGCGCCCTCGACCCTGACGGCGAAACGCTTTCTTTAATCAAATCCGGACCTATTGAAGATATCGTCATCGACCGCGTTCGCTACGAACCTCGCGCCCCATGGCCGGACGCAAGCGGGAAATCATTGCAGCTCATCGACGCCGCGCAGGACAACGCCCGCGTCAGCAACTGGTCCGACGGTAGCGGTTGGAAGTTTTTCAGTTACAGCGGCAATCTGAACGCGAGCACGAACGAGTTTCGCCTTTTCCTCAACGTCACCGGCCAAATTTATATCGACGATCTGTCGCTTTTTCCTGGGTTGGTCGATCCCGGCGGTCACAGACTCATCCGCAACGGCGGCTTCGAAGGTCCGTTCCTCACGAACGACGCCGGCCCGTGGTCCTTCTCTCACCCGAGCCTCTCTAACACTGTCATCACCACCGAAGCAAAGCATTCCGGCACCAGCGCCCTCAAACTCGTACACCAGGTCGCGGGTCCCTTGGCTTACCTCGCGCAGAACGATCTCGTCATTTCTAACGCCGGCCAATACACCCTGAGTTTTTGGTATTTGCCCATCACCAACAACGCGACGCTCACGGTCTCGCTCTCCTCCAACTCAACCTTCCGCCCCATCGCCAACGTGAGGCTCATTCAGGGCACGCCCGGAACGCCAAACACCACCGTTGCGCCGCTGCCCGCGTACGATCCCTTGTGGCTGAACGAACTGCAGGCCCAAAACACCGCCGGCATCACCGACAACTTCGGCGATCGCGATCCCTGGATTGAACTCTACAACGCCTCCACCAACTCGCTCGACCTCACCGGCTACTTCCTCGCCAACAATTACGACACCAACCTCGCACAATGGTCGTTCCCGCCCGGCGCAACCATCGCCCCGGGCGAGTTCAAAATCATCTGGGCCGACGGCGAGCCCGCGGAGTCTCTCGGCAACCTCTGGCACACCAGCTTCCGCCTCAACAGCGCGACGGGTTCGGTCGCCCTGGCGCGCATCGTCAATGGCCAGCCGCAGATCACCGACTACCTTACCTACGCGAACCTCGGGCCGGCCCTCTCCTACGGTGACCTCCCCAACGGCCAGCCCTTCGCGCGCCGCATTTTCCAGAGCGTCACTCCGGGCGGCACCAACTTCGCCCGCACCGCCGGCCTCTTCATCAACGAATGGATGGCCAGCAACACCGCCACGCTGCGCGACCCGAGTGATCAGTCCTTCGACGACTGGTTCGAGCTTTACAACGCCGGTGCCGAACCGGTCGATCTCGGCGGGTATTCGCTCGCCGACAGCACGGCAAATCCGAATGGCGCCTTCCAGATCCCGACCAACGGAACTTATGTCATTGCGCCGGGCGACTTCCTTCTCGTTTGGGCGGACGAAGACTCCACCGATAACCATCCGAACTCACCGGACCTCCACGTCAACTTCCGCCTCTCAGCCGGACAGGATCAGATCGCCTTGTTCGCGCCCGACGGGACCCTCGTTGACAGCGTGAGTTTCAGCAATCAGGTCAGCAACATCAGCGAGGGCCGCTTCGCCGACGGCGCGAGCGCCATCTACACCATGACAAATCCCACCCCGCGCGCTGCGAACACTCTTGGTGGCGCAAACCTGCCACCGCAGATCGGCGCGATACAAAACCGCATTGTCACGCTGGGCCAATCGCTGAACTTAACCGTCACCGCCATCGATTCGGAGGGCCACGCCTTGTCGTTCAGCCTCCAGGGCCCTCCCACCGGAGCGCAAATCACGGCGTTAAGTGGCCTGTTCTCGTGGACACCGACCCAACAACAAACCCCGAGCACCAACCTCATCACCGTCCGCGTGACCGACAACGGCACGCCGCCTGCCTCCGCCACTCGCTCCTTCACAGTCATCGTTGCTTCCCCACCGCAACTGACCGGCATCACACGCCAGGTTGCCGGATCGCTCTCTCTCACGTGGGCAACCATTCCTGGCAAAACCTATCGTGTGGAATACAAGAATGATTTGCACGCGGGCCCCTGGCAGGCCCTCGGCCCCGAGCGCACTGCCATCGGACCAACCCTCACGATCAACGACGACTTCGGCAACTTGCCGAACCGTTTCTATCGCATCCTGATTCTGGACTAGTCCACACTCGGTAAGCCCTCAGGCCTGGCTTTCGAACTTAGCCGGTCTGTCGGTTTGGTCGCCCAGACCGGGTCGGCCGCAACAATCGTGTACGAGGACGCTGGCACCGTCTTTCTAGTTGCGTTCGACACCATCCGGAAATCAATCCGCACGAAAGCCTCCTGGTTTTTGCCATGGTATTCCCAGCGTGCATTCGACCCGGTATCGCTCCGACTGAGCACAAACGGAAACTGCGGTGAAATCTCCTTCATAATCGTCCGTACATCCGCCTCACCGAGGCCGGTGTGCCGTTCCTCCACCTCAATGAGCCGGTTCCGCGCGAACTGAAGCGTGAGCGTTACTGCATTGGAATAAAATGCGAATGACTCGTAGCTGGAGAGGCTCCGGACCCGGTTCAGCCGGATGGTCGCTCGCTCCTTCTCGTTCTGCGCGAGGTCAACAAGGCGCACTTCATTCCTCTCGTCTTCCTTGTACAGCCGCCGGGCGCTCGCATCGATAACCTCCAGCGGCGTCATTCCCAGGCGAAGGCCGCCGATCGACACCATGGCGATATTTGGGTCAACGACCACTTCCGTGGGCGCAGGTGATTTGCAACCCGCAAAAACAATCCCCAATCCAGTGATTGTTGCGGCACGAAACAGCCAAAGTTTGGTATTCACAAGCACTGGGAGAAAGCAGCTATTAGTCCACTTTCCAGTGCCAGATCACGAACCCGTCAACGTGTCGTGAGCACAACGATTCCGCCCACGGTCAGCAACATCCCAATGACCATTCTCAGCGAAATTGGTTCAGCGCCGAGCATAACACCCATCAGCGCCCCGAACAGCGGCGCTGTAAATGCAATCGGCATGACACGCGAAAGGGGCGCCCCTTTGATCGCTGCGTAAAAGCACAACATGCCCGCTGATCCCGCGACGACGCCCCCGCCAATAATCATATAGAGAAGCGCCTTGCCGCCGGCCGCTGTCACCGTTTTCCACTGGGGCGCGCTCACCAGTCCCAGGATAATCAGCGCAATCCCGGTGCGAATCGTGATGCCGATCTGCGGCGAGAGATTGCCAAGCTGCAGCCCTTTCTTTTCGAAGTAACCTCCCACACCCCACATGATCGCCGTGAGCAAAGCCAATACTTGCGGTTTCATTTCCGGCGAGTGTGGTTCGTCCACGGCGCGATCACAAGCGCCTGCTCTTCAAAAACGGCTTTAGCCTTAAGCCTTTAACCTTTAAGACCAACGCCATGAAAGATCGCATTCTTACCATCGTGCTGTCCGCCGCCACCACCGTCGGTGTTCTCAAAGTTGGCGACCAGCCCAAAGAACTGACTGTGGACCGGCTCATCGTCCGAAAAGAACTCATCGTTTCCGACACGGGCGAACCGTGGGAGAAAGGCTTTGAGGCGCAGCAGATTCCCCGCGGCATCTATGCCAAATCCGTCGGCGAAGGCACAGGCGGGCTCTGGGTCCGCAGCCGCCTTATCAAAGGCGAAATCGACGATCCCTTTGACGACCGCTTCCACGCCCTCGAACGCAGTGGCGCGCTTCGCACCGCCCCAGGGCATATTTCATGGAACGTTTGGCTTGATGGCAACTGGCGGCAAATGGCCATCATCCAGGGTGAAGGCCTCGAGATGTCCGAAGTCCCGCGCGAGCAATGGAACGGAGGGACACATCCGGGCCGCATCCGTTTCCAGACCTTCCGTCCCGGTCACAGCGAACCTCTCACCGATGCCCTGCTTGGCCAGGGCAAGATGTCCATCGGCGGTGGAGGTTACGGCGGCGGTGGCTTGCCAGATCCCCGCGAGGTCCTTCACCTTTGGGGCGGCGACATCCTCAAGTCGCCCACATCAGTCCCCGGGGCGCCGCTCGTTCTTCGCGATGACGGCTCCGGCGCGCGCGAATACGCTATCGTTGCCGTCGGCGTTCAGGGCCGTCGCACCGCCGCTTCCCCTGCGGCCAAAGCCAAAGGCCTGGCTACACTCCGCTGGGATAGCGTGTCGGGCGGTGACAGCTACATCGTCCTGCGCGATGGCAAAGAAATCACCGCCCCTCTGCGCATCGAAGGTTCACAAAAGAAATGGACCGACTCCCCACCGCGATAGCGACGCAGGAAACACTGCGCCTCCGAAAGAGCCCGTCGCCCACTCGGGCAGATTCGTTGTCACAGACGCGCGCTCCGGCCGAGCTGCGTTCTACCGCCTGCGCAAACCGTAGCTCATCCGAGCACATCGAAACTTAACGTTTTGCTTTCCACGTTCGTCATGTGGAAAGAAGTCGCCGACTTTTGGAAAAACAACTCACCTAAGCTACCGCTCACTCACGAGGACGGGAATGGCTTTCCAGGGCAGCGATAGACTCGTTCGACACAGGAAGCCCAACTCGTTGACAAGCATCGACGATTGTTCTCAGCGTCGCCCTTATCCTTTCCTTCGAGCCTCGATCAACGACGAGCGGCGGTTTCCAGCGATAGGCGCCCTCGTTGAACACAATGCGCAAGTCGAGCCTTCCCTTTGCGACGAAAGGAACCAGAAAACCACACACGAAAACAGCTATGGGCCAGCCCGAAATCTGATGCGTCCCCGGCACCTCTTTCAACACCGGCTCCATCATCAAGATTGTAGATAGAAGCCCCGCCGGAATCATCACTGCGGCGAGCAGCCAAAGCGCGTATGGCCGTAAGCGTCTGACCATGACTTCCCGAACCTGATCCAGCGATACACGTTGAAAATAAAATGGATCAGTCTTCGCGATTAGTTTGATGCGCGGGATATAGATGGCGCGGTTGCTTACCGCAAAGTGAAACGGTTGAGCCTTCCTCGACAGGTCCAACTGGATCTGCGCCTGGACCGCCTCTCCGGGTTCTGGAACCACTTCATATGCCATAGGCGTTGGTCGGGCAGATTCCTGACGTCCCCACGATCTAACGGACGACGACTGGCGGGACGCCTGGTGGAGAGTGCCGTTGTTGCTGGATCATCTGGACTCCCATGGCGGTGCGGACGAAGTTTTCAAGGTCAGGCGACGGCCGGGACGAGTCGGGGCCGCCGCACATGCCGACAATGTTGCGAGTGATTTGGAGCGGCGTCAAAAACAGGCCCCACGGAATTCCCCACCAGCCAAGGAAGAAAGAGAAGATCAATCCGCCGGCCTGGCTTTTGCGCGCGCAGCTCCGGCACGCTACGACGGGGAAGTGGCTCCATCTCGTGAGAATGCCCGCGGACCAGACGCGATACACCCGATGCACATCCACTGGGCCGGGTCCGCCGCACTTCGGGCAGGGACCCTGGTGCACGCGCGCAACCTCATTGAGGACGCGGTCCTGCGGCAATTGGCCCGCAAATTTCAGGACAAACCCGTTTTCGTGGCAGCGCGTGTCGCAATAGCGCTCGTTCCCATCGCGAACGCCGCCAAAGAGAATCATAGTTTTGCAGTATGCACATCGGGCCATAGGCTTCTTAAGGTGTTTCGATAACGATACCGAATTAATAACGGCGACGGAAGAAGGATTTCGGTCCCTTCAGGCCCTAACGGCGAAAAAATTGCTGCGAACGAGGAAAATCTCCGCGCGAATTTTTTCAAAACGTAAATTTGACCCGGTCGTTTGCGTGCCGTACGCTGATAATAGTTAATAGTTCGAAACGAGGTGGACCCACTCCCGTTATGGCTGACACGATTTATTATTTAGGAACTGAGCCGGATGACTTCTCCGTTATTTCTGCGGCGTTCAAACAGATGGCCCGTGAGGTGCGGCTCCATTTCGCCGCGTATCGCGAGGAGTTGATGAACCGGCTCAACAACGAGACGCATCCCGCCGTGATCTTCATCGGCCTTTCTCCCGACGCTGCCGCCAGCGTCGTGCGCGAGTTGAAGGGGCATGCCGCCGCGCGCTGGATTCCGACAATCCTCATCGGCGATCACACCTACGAGGCGCAGGGCGAACGGCTGGTTTCCTACGGCGCGGTGGCGTACTTGCAGCGGCCCGTGCAGGCCGAAGCCATCCATCGCCTCTTTTGCGCCACGGGC
>Ga0075418_10004369_pt1 | contig 16116 bp, 10 predicted proteins | sample SoiMetdeltSBSDD2_FD_81776 | JGI IMG/M metagenome (GOLD analysis project Ga0075418, IMG submission 81776) | Bulk soil microbial communities from a Populus tree surrounding site in Tennessee, USA - Soil MetaG P. deltoides SBSDD2 | ecosystem: Environmental > Terrestrial > Soil > Tree plantation...
AAATGCCGTCGGCCGACTGGTGGTCAGCGGTCTGGCCGCCCGCGTGCTGGTCGAGCACTTCGAGACGACCCTGGACGTCATCCGCATCCAGGGCCTCGGCGGCCACGACGTGATCGACGCCTCCGCCGTCGACCCCACCGGCCCGCCCCTGACCCTCGATGGCGGCCTGGGCGATGACATTCTGTTGGGCGGCGCCGGCGCCGACAACCTGCTGGGTGGGGACAACGACGATGTGCTCATGGGTGGACCCGGCACTGACATCCTTGACGGCGGTCTGGGGGAGAACACCGTCCTTCAGGATGGCCCTAACACGACCACCGGCATTGTCTCGGTCTTTGGCGATGGCGCGGCCAACATGATTACGATCAGTCGCAATGCCGGCGGCAACATTCTCTCCAATGGCGTGCCCATTCCCGGCGCCACCATCGCCAACACCGCGCTCATCCGTGTCTTTGGCCGCGGCGGCGATGACGTGATCACGCTCAATCAGGCTAACGGCGCGCTGCCGGCCTCCATGCTCTTTGGCGGTGCGGGTCTGGATACCATCAGCGCGGGGGCGGGCAATGACCTGCTCTTTGGCGGCATCGACAACGATACTTTGCTGGCCCAGGGCGGCTTTGACTTGATGTTCGGCGGCGCTGGCGACGACCGGCTCACTGGCGGGGACGCTGACGACCAGGCCTTCGGTGAAGCCGGTAACGATCGGTTGGTGTGGAACCCCGGCGATGACACCGATCTCAACGAGGGCGGCAGCGGCCTGGACACCGTCGAAGTCAACGGCGGCAACGGCACTGAGCAATTCACCACCACCGCCAACGGCACGCGCGTTCGTTTCGACCGGGTCAACCCTGCGCCGTTCTCTATTGACATTGGCACCTGCGAAAGCCTCGTGCTCCTTGCCAACGGTGGTGACGACTCCTTCAGCGCCACCGGCAACCTCGCCGCCCTCATTCAGATCACCGTCGATGGCGGGCCTGGTCTGGACACCATCCTGGGGTCCAACGGCCCGGACGTCCTGATCGGCGGAGACAATGATGACTTCATCGATGGCCAGCAGGGCAATGACATCGTGTTCATGGGCGACGGCAACGACACGTTCCAGTGGGACCCCGGCGATGGCAGCGACACGATCGAAGGACAGGTCGGCACGGACACGCTGCTGTTCAACGGCAGCGCGGCCGCTGAGATCGTGGAGGCTGCGGCCAATGGAACGCGGCTGCGCTTCACGCGCAACGTGGGCAACATCATCATGGATGTGGACGGTGTCGAGCGCGTCACCTACAACGCTCTTGGGGGCGCAGATACGTTTATCGCCAACAGCCTGGCCGGGACTGCCGTCACCGAAGTAACCGTCGATCTGGCCGGGACTCTCGGCGGCAGCGCGGGCGACGCGCTGATAGATACGGTCGCACTCAACGGAACCGCCGCGGCGAATACCTTCAACATTGCAGCCAATGCCGGCTCGGTTGAGGCAGCGGGACTCGGTGCACTCGTACGGGTCGTCAATGGAGAAGGGAGCAACGATGTCGTTAGCGTCGTCGGGGTTGGTGGCGACACCGTTAACATCAACGGATCGGCCGCCGCGGATACCATGACGGTCACCGCCTCGGGGAGCAACGCCCTTGCTAACGCAACTGGATTTACGATTCCCGTCCAGGTGCGCGGAGCGCTAACGTTGGTGATGAACGGCTTGGGCGGGCCGGACACGGTCAGTTGCACCGGAAACCTGGCCGCAATCGTTCCGATCACAATCGATGGCGGCGCGGACAATGACACGCTGCTCGGCAGCAACGGAGCGGACGTGATCCTGGGCGGCGCAGGCGACGACTTCGTTGATGGCCAACAGGGCAACGACACCGCGTTTCTGGGCGGGGACAATGACACCTTCCAGTGGGACCCGGGCGATGGCAATGACACGGTAGAGGGACAGGCTGGCACGGACACGCTGTTGTTCAATGGCAGCAACATCAGTGAGAGCATCGATGTGTCTGCCAACGGCACGCGACTGCGCTTCTTCCGCAATGTGGCCAACATCATCATGGATGTCGACGGTGTGGAGCGCGTCACCTTCAACGCGCTGGGCGGCGCGGACATAGTGGTCGTCAACAGCCTCGCTGGCACGGCGGTTACCGAAGTAACCGTCGATCTCGCGAGCACCCTCGGCGGCAGCGCAGGCGATGCGCAAATAGACGCGATCACCGTCAATGGCACAGCGGCGGCGGACACGTTCAACATGACCGCGAGTGCGGGCGTTGTCAGCGTGTCGGGTCTTGTTCCCGTAGTAAGAATCCGCAACCCCGAAGTCGCGAACGACGATCTGATTGTCAACGGCCTGGGCGGCACGGACATATTCAATATCGGCGCCGGCGTGACTGCATTGATCGGCGTCACTACGAATCAGTAGTTGACCGGCCACGGCGCGTGTTGCGTTGCTGTTCCGAATCGTTTAGAAGCAGGCCATGAATCGAATTGCTATACCCCTTATTATAGGACTCGTCTCCACCACCGCTTTGGCCGCGGAGTTGAAGTTCGCGATCGTACCGAATTTCTTCGACACCAAACCGGACAATCAACAACTCGGCCCGTGCCACGGCGGAGCGGTGATCGACAAGGCCGGCAACATTTACGTCACGACTGATACCAAGCGAGGCATCGTGGTCTTTTCGCCGCAAGGCAAGTTCCTGCGTGCCGTGGGACCGACGCGCATTCACGGCCTGGAGGTACGCGAGGAAAACGGCATCGAGTACATCTACGCCGCGCGTCCTTCTGATCACGAAGTCGTCAAACTCAAGCTTGACGGCGAACAGGTGTGGGCAATTCGGTTCCCTTCGGAAGAGGGGATTTATAAGGACGAGAAAGGTTTTAACCCTTGCGCGGTTACCGTTGCGCCTGATGGTTCGATCTTCATCGCCGACGGCTACGGATCGAACTACGTGCTGAAGTTCGACAAGGACCGCAAGTTCGTGAAAGCGTTTGGCGGGCCGGGCGAAACCGAAGGAAAGTTCAAGACCTGCCACGGCATCGGGTTGGATCTGCGCCAGAACAGGCCGCTGCTGCTCGTGTGCAATCGCAACAACAATCGCGTCGAACACTGGGATCTCGACGGCAACTTCGTGAAAGTGATCCAGAAAAATCTGAGGATGCCCGCTGCGGTTCACATCCGTGGTGATTTCGCCGTGATTCCCGAATTGCAAGGCCGGGTTACTGTTCTGGACGCGGACGGCTCGATCGCCGCGCAAGTGGGCGACAATCCCAACGAGAAGCAGCGCGCGAATTTCGGCCTGCCGCCGGACCAGTGGAAGGACGGCATCTGCAACTCGCCGCACGGCGCGTCAATCGATAGCCAAGGCAACCTCATCGTGTCGGAGTGGAGCCAATTCGGCCACCTCCACAAATTCAATCGGGTGAAGTAGGGCGCGCCGGCTGTATCCTACCTGCTCTCTCCCCATGAGAGACAAGTCACCAGGAAAGGTCACGAGGGGAGTGACCGTGAAAGTACACCCACTCACGGCTGATCGCTGGCCTGACTTAGAAAGGCTCTTTGGTGAGCGTGGAGCTTGCGGTGGCTGCTGGTGCATGTTGTGGCGTTTGAAGCGCTCTCAATACGAGGCCCAGAAAGGCGAGAAGAACAGGCAGGCCCTGAGGAAAATCGTTCAGTCAGGTCAGGCGCCCGGTTTACTGGCCTATGCCGACGGCCAACCCGTCGGATGGTGCGCGCTGGCTCCGCGTGAAGTTTACCCGGCGCTGGAGCGCTCACGAATACTCAAACCAATTGACGATCAGCGAGTGTGGTCTATCGCCTGTCTGTTTGTGGCTCGACAGTACCGCAGAAGGGGCGTGTCGGTTCAACTGATCAAGGCAGCCGTCAAACAAGTCGCCGCGAGTGGGTGCAGGATTGTGGAGGGTTATCCCCAGGATCCCCGCAAAAATCCGATGCCAGACGTTTTTGCGCACACTGGCATTGTCGGAGCATTCCGCGAAGCTGGATTCATTGAGCAACTTCGGCGCTCTCCCACGCGACCAATCATGAGGTATGAAATCCGAGCGCAAATGTGACCTTTGACGGCATCATTCTTGGCGCCGGCCACAATGCGCTGGTCCTGCAGGCCTACCTGTCGCGCTGCGGACTCAAAACACTCGCTGTGGACCGCGCGCCGAATCCCGGCGGCGGACTGAGAACAATTGACAACCCGCGCCTGCCCGGTTTCCGGCACAACCCGCATTCGTTCTTTCATCGCGCGCTGACCGCGATGCCGTGGTATCGCGACCTCGAACTGGCGCGCCACGGCGTCCGTTATCTCGAACCGGAGCTCAATGTGGCCATGCTCCTGGGCGACGGTCGCGCACTCGAATGGTGGACAGACCTCGAGCGCACCGTCGCGGCGTGCGCCGAGTTCTCACGGCGCGACGCGGACACGCTGCGCCGGTTCGCCGAGGAATTCAAACCGATCGTAGAAAAAATTCTTCTGCCGGAAGCGCAATCACCGCCGTTGGAACCGGGATTGCGCCGCAGGTTACTGGAACGGTCCGCACTCGGTCGACGGCTGCTGGAAATCTCTGCGTTGTCGCCGCTTGAATTCGTGACACGCCACTTCGAGAACGATGCCGTACGCGCCGGGCTTCTCTTTTTCAATGGGCTGCGCGAAGTCGATCTTCGCTTACAGGGCTTCGGCCACTCGATCCCCGCACTGCTTGCGTCGCGGCCCATGGCGCAGATGGCTGTGGGCGGTTCGGCGAGCCTTGCGCGCGGCCTCGTAGCCGACATTACTGAGCATGGCGGCGAGTGGCGGTGCGGCGTGGAACTGCGCCGCATTCTCGTTCGGAATGGCCGCGCCACCGGCATTGAACTGGCGACCGGGGAGGAGATTCACGCGAGCGCCTTCGTTGCATCCGGCCTGAATCCACAGCAAACGTTCCTTGAGTTGATGCCGGCGGAAGGACTTCCCATATCGGTGCGTGAGGCCGCGGCGCGGTTCCAATATAACCTGCTCGCGCCACTGTTTGGTTTGCACGTCGCGCTGGACGAGCCACCGCGTTACGCGGCGGCGGCCCAGCGTCCGGAACTCAACGACGCTTTCATGGTCCTGATTGGGCTGGAGCGCTTTGGCCAATTTCACGAAATCGTTTCCGCCCACGAACGCGGCGAACTCCCGGCTCCCGCCGCGTGGGGCGCGTGCCCAACCATCTTCGATTCGTCGCAAGCGCCTCCCGGGAAGCACACGGCGTTCTTATGGGAAAAGTTGCCCTACTCGCTGCGCGGCGACCCCGCAAACTGGATGGGAGAGAAGGATGCTATCGGCGCGCGACTGCTTGGCCTGTGGCGTGAGCTGGCGCCGAATCTCCGTCGCGACATCATCCGAGATCGGTTTGTTCTCAGTCCTGCCGACACGGAAACGACGTTGCCTAATATGAGCCGCGGAGACTTGCTGGTCGGCTCCTTCGCAAACGGGCAGGTTGGGTACAATCGTCCCTTCGCGGGCGCGGGCGGTTATCGCACACCAGTTCCCAGTCTCTATCTGTGTGGCGGCTCCACACATCCAGGAGGCAACATCACCGGGTTGTGCGGCTACAATGCGGCGCGTGTCATTGCGGCTGATCTCGGCAAGACAATCTGGTGGAACCCGCCCGATGCAGAAACAGCGCTTGCATCTCTTTAGTTAAAGTGCATCGACTGTGATTACGGATGGCTGGCGTCGTAAAAGACGACCTCGTCCACCAACAATTCCGCGTTCCCGGCGGGCGCAGATGCCACAAAAAAGAAGAGGTCGTCGACTTTGTTCCCCGCGCTGAATTGGGAGTTTGCCGTGCCGTCGTTGCGTCGCGAATCGCGAGAGAAATCGAGATGCGTGGTTATCCATTCGCGCTGTTTCAAACCGGTCAGGCGAATGTGCCGATTATCCTGCACGGTGGCGTCGAAGATTTGCACGGTCATTTCGGTTGCTCCGTCGAGATAGTAGCGGAAGCGCAGTTTTGTACGCGCGCCGACGGGACGCGGCGGTTCGATCTGCAGACGCACCAGCTTGCTTTTTCCGTCCTTGCGAAGGACGGCGCGAGCGGCACGCCAATAGGTTCCTGCAGGAGCGTCTTTGTCCGCGATTTCGAAATCGCCCGGCCAATATTTTTCCTTCGGGCCGGTGTCGAACGCAGCGAGAAAAATAACGCGATTGGGGAACGGCTCCGGATCCGGCGGGAGGTTTGGATCGTTGGCGAAGAAAATCACATCATCGATCCACAGGTTATAGTTGGCGGCTTCACTGGCCCGCCCGGCAAAAATCTTCAAATCGTCCATGCGCTCGCCATTGCCAAACGGCTCGGGACTGCCATCGTTGCGTCGCGCGTCGCGCGTGAAGTTCATGGTCACCTCAGACCACTTGCCCTCCGTGAGGCCGCTTACACGGATGTGTTGGTTATCTTCGCGAGTGAGGCTGAAGTATTGAAACGTCGCCTCGGTCCCGCCGCGCAATAAATATCGGCAGTAAAGGTGGTTCACTTTGCCCATGCGCGGGCTGGGCACCGGATTGATCCCGGTCATGACCGCGCTCACATCCTTGTAAGGCCGGTCACTCGAGGCGAGAGCGGTCGCGTTTCCGGGATACCGTGGGATGTTGTTGGTTTCCGCGGGGCCGAACCAGCCGTAATCAGGCGTGCGCCCTTCAAAATCGCACGCGGCCCAAATTCGATGCGGAAAATGCGCCGGCCGCTTGCCGTCGGCGGTCGCCTGCCCGCGCGCCGTCCTCACTTCAGTCGCTGTTACGTCACACCAGCACGCGACCATGATCATCATCGTAGAGATTGCGCGCATCACATCAAATGATTTGAAGGAGATGCTTAGAATTGACGGCGTTGGAGGTCAATCCTTGAAGCTTCGGACACCCGTTGAATCGCCTTCCATGAAGTTCCGTCCAACCCTTCGTGCTTCCTTGGGTTGTTATGCGGGCCCAATTCGCTGCGCTTGCGCTAGCGACATTCCCATCTCTACTGCTTGCTGAAGGCGACGCCACGAACGCTGAACACACCCTCTACAACGGCATCGTTCTTCCCCGGCAGTGGCCGCCTCGTCTCGCCGTTTTTCCCACTTCCGTCGAAAGGGATCCTGTTGTTCCTCCATACTTGGCCTCTCCACCCACCGTCATTCCCATCGATATCGGGCGGCAACTCTTCGTCGATGATTTTCTCATTGCCGAGACCACGCTCACGCGAATATTCCACCTTGCCACCTACCATCCCGCCAGCCCCGTCCTCAAACCGGACAAGCCCTGGGAAATGAAGAATCCCGATCACGCGGCCGCGATGGTGTTCAGCGACGGTGTCTGGTACGATCCGAAGGATCAGCTTTTCAAGATGTGGTACATGGTCGGGGAGAGCGCGTCCACAGCCTACGCCACCTCTCGCGACGGAATCCAATGGAACAAACCTTCCCTCGATGTGCGGCCTCCCACAAACATCGTGCAACCGGGGGGCCGCGACTCCAGCACCGTCTGGCTCGATCTTGAAGAAAAAGATCCCGCTCGCCGTTTCAAAATGTTCCGCGTCGTCGGCGCTGGGGGCGCCGATCCAGTCACAGAGTGGAACAATTGGGTGATAGCGATCCATTTTTCTCCTGATGGCATTCATTGGGGCGAGCCCGTCGCCAAAAGCGGCCGAGTCGTGGATCGGAGCACGGTGTTCTGGAACCCCTTTCGCAAGGCGTGGGTTTACAGCATTCGCCACGTCTATAAAGTCGGTGATGCGGTGGACAGAAGTTACGGTTTTCCACGAAAACGCTCTTATCAGGAAGGTCCCGACGTTCTCGCCGCAGCGCGGTGGGAAGTAAACGAGCCGCTGCGCTGGACGGACGTGGACCGCCTGGACCCGCAGCGCGACGATCTCAAGATCAAGCCCCAGCTTTATAATCTCGACGCCGTCGCCTATGAAAGTTTGATGGTTGGCTTCTTCACCATCTGGCGCGGTCAGCCCGCGGACCGTCACAAACCAAACGACGTCGTCCTGGGCTACAGCCGCGACGGATGGCATTGGTCTCGTCCGGATCGGCGCGCGTTCTGTCCCGTGTCCGACAAGCAGGGCGATTGGAACGCCAACAATGTTCAATCCGCTGGCGGCGGATTCCTGGTCGTGGGGGACGAGCTTTACTTCTACGTCAGTGGACGAAGCGGCCGGCCCGGCGGCAACAAAGCCGGCACCCTGTCAACGGGATTGGCCACGCTGCGCCGCGACGGGTTCGTCTCCATGGACACGGGAGAAACGGGAGGCACGCTCACGACGCGGCCAGTGCGTTTTACCGGAAAACATTTATTCGTTAACGTCGACAATCCAAAGGGCGAACTGCGCGTCGAGATACTGGATCAGGAAGGAGAAGTCCTGCCGCGCTTCTCCGCGGAGAACTGTCTGCCCGTGACGGCCGACCAAACCTTGCAGGCTGTTCGCTGGAATGGCGTTGATGATTTGTCGTCCCTGGCGAACCAACCCGTTCGCTTTCGCTTTCGCTTGAAGAACGGCAAGCTCTACGCCTTTTGGGTTTCGCAGGAAAGTTCCGGAGCCAGTTACGGCTACGTTGCTGCAGGCGGCCCTGGATTTTCCAGCAATCGTGATGCTGGCGTTCGTTCCGGGAGCCGCTAAGCTGCTGATTACTCTCTTCAGGACGCCAGTTCCAAGCCGCGCATGGTGCCGGTGGAGGAGGCGAACTTGTCGGCCTCCAGGGCCATGCGTTGCAGCATCGAGACGAACATATTCGGCAGCGGATAATTGTGCTGCGTGTCGAAAGCGAGATGCTGGCCGTGCTTGAAGCCGCCGCCAGCGAGGATCGTCGGCATGTTCGTTGTGACGTGGGTGTTCGCGTTGCCGAGGTTTGAGCCGTAGAGGATCATGGTGCGATCGAGCAATGACTCGCCGTCTTCCTTCACCGCTTTCAATTCGGTGAACAGTTCCGCCAGCAGCTTCATGTGCCATTCGTCGATGGTCTTCAACTGCGCCAGTTTCTCCTTCGATTTCCCGTGGTGCGAAAGATTGTGATAGCCGTCGCTGGTCTTCACGTCGCCGAATTCGATCGCAGGCGAGTTCACACTATCCAGCAACAACGAAATGGAGCGTGTCGAATCCGTCTCGAAGGCGAGCCGCGCCATGTCGTACATCAGCTTCACCTTGTCCATGTAAGCCTTCGGACTCGCGGGATCGAGCGGGATTGAGGCGCTGACTTTCGGTTTGGGTTTGTGTTCCCATTCGCGCGACATTTGCATGCGCTGTTCGAGGTCGCGCACGCTGGTAAAATACTGGTCTAACCGGTCGCGGTCGCGCGCGCCCACGGTCCGTTGCAAGTCCTTCGCCTGGCCCGCCACCGCGTCGAGGATACTCTGACCCGTCTCCAGTTTTCGGACCTGCGCTTCGGTCTCTTCCTTCGTGCCCTGCAAAAACATGCGCGCGAAAACGTCCGCGGCTTTTTCCTCGCAGGGAATCAATACGCCTGAACCCGTCCACGACAAACTCCTAATACCCTGCTGGATGTTGACACCGAGCGTGAGCGACGGAAAGCGCGTGAGATGCCCGATGCGTTCGGCGATGTATTGATCGAGCGAAATTGTGTTGCGAAAGCCCGCGCTGCCAGGATGCGGCGCGGCGGTTAGGAAGCAATTGTCCGCGGGATGCCCGCCGTCGACGTCCGGATGCCACACGCCGCTGCACACGGTGAAATCGTTGCGTTGATCCTTAAGCAGTTCGAGGTATGGCGACAGCGCGTAATCGCGTCCGCTTTCCTTCGGGAAAAAATGTTCGGGCAACAGGCCGAGATTGTTGCAGATGCCGAAGAAGCGGCGGGGCTTTCCTCCCGGCGTCGTGTCAGCGGCCATCCGTTTCGCCACGGCCGCGAAGACGGGAGTCATGCCTTCGAGGAGCGGCAGTGAAAGCACGATGCCAGCGCCACGCAGGAATTTGCGACGCGAAATCGTTTGATGCCTCGAAACGTACGGCGCCGTGCTTGTTTTCATGTCTAATTGCCTTTCACTCATTACTTTTCCCGAAATAGCTCACTCTGCACGATCTCGTGGACCAACTTACGGACACCATACCCTTCCGCCCGGCTGTTGGCGAGTATTTTCGCGATGGCCGGACGATCGCTGAAACGAATGGGGGCGCCGGTCGCATAAACGATCAATTGCTGAGTTAGATTGCGTGCCAACTGCTCTTCATTGTCGAGGAGCAGTTGTTTGAATTCCTTAATATCGCCGAATTTCCGGCCATCCGGGAGTTCGCCGCCGGCGTCGACGGGCAGCGCGTAATGGAAGGCGAATTTCTGGCCGCTCTTGGCGATGCCTTTCGCGAGTTCGCCGCCGGCCTCGGACCGATAGCGTTCGCGCCAACCGCCCATCACGTCGAAGTTCTCCAGGGCGAAGCCAGCCGGATCAATCTTGGCGTGGCAGGCGTTGCAGGTCTCCAGGGTGCGATGTTTGTCGAGTTGCTCGCGAATAGTGGTCGCGCCGCGAATGTCCGGTTCGACGGCGGGAACGCTCGGCGGGGGTGGCGGCGGTTTCTGGCCAAGGATGCGTTCCATGATCCACGCACCGCGCAACACCGGTGAAGTTGTGGTGCCGTTCGCGGTGACTTTGAGCACTGCGGCCTGCGTCATGAGCCCACCGCGCACGCTTTCCTTTGGCAACGGCGTGCGACGCAAAGCCACTCCCTGCACCGCGGGCAAGTCGTAGTGCGCCGCGAGGCGCTCGTTAAGCATGGCGAATTCCGACGCGACGAGATTGCGCGCTGGCAAATCGCACCGCAGGAGTTCGGCGAAGAAGAGTTGAGTCTCGGCCTGAGCGGACTCGGTGAGCAGGTCATCGAGGTAATAGTCGCCATAGAGGTTCGCATCGGGCGCGGTGGCGAGCATTCTTCGCAAATCGAGCCAGTAATCGAGGAACGCGTCGACGAACTGGCGTGACTTCGGGTCGGCGAGCAATCGTTCTGTTTGCGCGCGCAACACCTCGGGGTCGCGCAGCTGGTTCTTTGCGGCGCAACGAAGCAGTTCGTCATCCGGCGCAGAATTCCACAGGAAGAAGGAAAGACGTGACGCGAGTGCGTAGTCGTCGAGGCGCCCGGGTTTCTCTTCGAGGTAAACAAACTCGGGCGAACAGAGCACAGCGGTGTAGCCGGCGATCATCGCGTCGGTGAAGTTGTTTCCCTTTTTCAAGGCAGTCTGCACGACGGGCAGGAAGCGTTTCACCTCGGCATTGCTCGTGGGACGGCGATATGCATGGTGCACGAACTCGCGCAGCAGGCGCTCGGCATCGGCCATCGGCTTTTTGGAAATCACATCGACGCCCGGCGGCGGGCGGAAGCGGCGCTGACCGAAGCGGTTCGTTCTGCTGGTATCCTCATCCACTTTGGGCGGCGGGCGATTCTCCGTGGGAAGATCGGCGAAAAGCAGCTTGTGACCGGCGGGCGGCCATTGGTCGTAGATCGGTCCCTCGACCTCGAGCCAGCGAAAGACGACGCCGGGCTGGCCGTCTTTTTCGGCGAGTGGATTCTGCCAGCGGCTCGCGCCGGGCCGCGAGCGGAAGAGGCGTCCGGCGTCCGGGCGAATCATCTCACCCGCGAGGAGCCACACATCAAGTTCGTGCACACCCGGCTCGGGAGTCACATCGAAATCGCCGAGCTTGCGCAGGAGCCGGGGCGGGATCTCAGCGGTGATCGTCACCGGCTCATCGCGACGACCCTTGGAAATGTTATCAAGGTCGGGGATGTACCATCTGTTGCTCTGGCCGGGGCCGACCCAGACGGAGTACGCGTTGAAACGCAGTTTATAGCGGCCCGCGACGGGAGCCCGGAACTGGTTGAACTTCGGTTCGATCGGCTCGTAAGCGCTCGCCACCACGCCGACACCTTCCAGTTCGCGCTTCTCGGGATCGCTGTCGCCAACCGTGATCGGCTCTTTGCCCGCGCGCACGTCGGGCTGACCTTCGAAGCCGAGCACCGGGAAAGTTGCCCGCTCGGGAGCTGTATTGAAGACGCTGAACTTCATCGGGCCGGTGTAGCTGCGCTGATCGCGCGCGTAATAACGCTGCACCTTCATCGGGGGCTGCTCCGCGTATTGGGCCATCGCCTGGCGCAAGGCGTATTCCGCGGCGCTGAGATAGCGGGCCATCTGCACGTGTGAAACGTCGAGCGCTTCGCCGACTTTGTTGAAGCGATGCGCCTCGCCGTCTTCCGGGAGCGAATCGCGAATCTGCAGCCACGGGGCGTGCAGGAGGTCACGCAGCGCATTCTCGTACTCGTAACGGTTGAGCCGGCGTTGAGTGGCGCGGCCTTCCTTCGCGATGCGCACTTGCTCGGCCGAGGTCAGCGAGGATGCCAGTGATTTCTTAAACGCCTCCAACTCGACGGTTTCCGGTCGCGCTTTTTTCTTCGGCGGCATTTCGCCGTTGCTGACGCGGTCGTGGACGAGCACCCAGGTGGCAAAGTTCGTTGAGTTCGCGGGATCGAACCTGAGCGCGGTCAAATCCAGCCCGCCCTTCTTGACCTCTGCATCGTGGCACTCGAAACAGTGCTTTTCGATGAACTGCCGGTCGCTTGCCGGGAGGGCGCCGCCGAGGGACGGAGCTACCGTCGCAAGCAGTATGCTAAACTGGACGAACAGCTTCATTCGTTACGCAACTGAGGATTGCCAACATTCAAAAACCCACCTGCCGCAAAGTCAATTCAAGTCAATATACCCCGCCAGGATGCCGCGCAACCCCATCATATTGCGGACGTTGGGGCAGGTGCGAGCATTCAGAATTTCGCAAATTGAAAGGGCTTTGACGGATGGTTCCAAAACTCGCAAAATGCGTGGCATGAAACCTTTGCGTGTCCTGTTGCTCTGCGTGTCTGCCTTGCTCTGCTCCTGCGGGCAAAAGCCAGCCGAGCCCGCCGGAGGCGATTCGGGCGGTGGCGGGTCGGGCAAGAAGCTGGTGGTCGGATTTTCGCAGATTGGCGCGGAGAGCGCCTGGCGGACGGCCGAGACAGAATCGATCCAGTCCGAGGCGAAGAAGCGGGGCGTGGACCTCCGATTTTCAGACGCACAGCAAAAACAGGAAAACCAAATCAAAGCTTTGCGGACGTTCCTCGCGCAAAACGTGGATGCGATCATTCTCGCGCCCGTGGTCGAGACCGGGTGGGAACCGGTGCTGAAGGAAATCAAGCGGGCAAAGATTCCAGTAGTCCTCGTGGACCGCGGGATCAAGGTTTCGGATGAGTCGCTCTACGCGACGCTCATCGCGTCGGATTTTGTGGAGGAAGGCCGCCTCGCCGCGCAATGGCTCGGCAAGAAGCTCGGGGGGCAGGGCAACATCGTGGAATTGCAAGGCACGCCGGGAGCCGCGCCGGCGATCGACCGCAAGAAGGGCTTCGAGGAGGGACTCAAAGCGTTCCCCGGGATTAAAATCGTCAAGTCACAAACCGGCGAGTTCACGCGCTCGAAAGGCAAGGAGGTCATGGAGGCGTTCCTGAAAGCCGAAGGCAAAAACATCAAGGCGGTCTATGCCCACAATGACGATATGGCGCTGGGCGCGATCCAGGCGATCGAAGAAGCGGGGTTGAAGTCTGGCACAGACACCATCGTTATTTCGATCGACGGCGTGAAGGCTGCCTTCGAGGCGATGGTCGCGGGCAAATTAAATTGCACGGTGGAGTGCAACCCCCTGCTCGGCCCGGCCGCGTTCGATGCGATCGAAGCGATCAAGGCTGGCAAGGAAGTGCCGAAGAAAACGGTAGTAAAGGACGAAGTATTTGACCAATCGACCGCGAAAGACGTTATTGCCAGCAGGCAGTATTAGACTGCACACAGGCACTTTCTTTGATTTTAAGGACCGATTCGAACGTCAGTTAAACGATGGGACATCATAAACCCAACTACGAGCATTTGGCGCTGACGCGGCGCGAGTTCCTGGGCCGCTGCGGTATGGGTATGGGCAGCTTGAGCCTGGCCGGCGTGATGGGCGGGATTGGTGGCTTGCTCAACGCACGTGCCAGCGAGAGCTTCGCTTCGCCGCTCACGCCCAAACAGCCTCATTTCCCGGCCAAGGCGAAGCACGTCATCCACATTTTTTGCAATGGCGGGCCGTCGCACGTTGACACGTTCGATCCCAAGCCTTCGCTGGACAAATACGCGGGCAAAAATCTGCCCATGGAAAATCTGCGCACCGAGCGCAAAACGGGCGCCGCCTTTCCTTCGCCGTTCAAGTTCAAGAAGTACGGCAAGAGCGGGATCGAGGTGAGCGAGTTGTTTTCGAACGTTGCGGAAAGCATCGATGACATCGCGGTAATTCGCTCGATGCACGCCGACGTGCCGAACCACGAACCGTCGCTGCTGCTCATGAACTGCGGTGAGGCGCGTCTCGTGCGGCCCAGCATGGGCTCGTGGGTCACCTACGGGCTTGGGACGGAGAATCAGAATCTCCCCGGATTCATCGCGATGTGTCCGGGCGGTTATCCGATCCAGGAATCGCAGAATTGGCAGAGCGGATTTTTGCCCGGCGTTTACCAGGGCACCTACATCGACACGCAGCACACGAAAATTGAGAAACTGATCGAGCACATTAAGAATAACTACACGTCGCTTCCGGAACAGCGGCAGCAGCTTGACTTGCTGCAGCAGCTCAACGAGCGCCACCAGCGCAAGCGCAAGGACGATGCGCAACTTGAAGCGCGTATCCAATCCTTCGAGCTCGCTTATCGCATGCAAATGGACGCAACCGACGCGTTCGACGTGTCGCGCGAGCCGGAAAGCATCCGCAAAATGTATGGCGAAGGTACGCAGGCGCGGCAAATCCTGATCGCCCGCCGGCTGATCGAGCGGGGCGTGCGCTTCGTACAGGTCTGGCACGGCCAGGGCCAGCCGTGGGACAATCACGACGACATCGAAGTGAACCATCGCAAGCTCGCGAAGCAGACCGACCAGGCGATCGGCGCCTTGCTGAAGGATTTGAAGCAGCGCGGTCTGCTGGAACAGACGTTGGTGATTTGGGGTGGCGAATTTGGCCGCACCCCGACAGTTGAGTTGCCCACGCCCGGCTCAAACGCGGGCAAAATCAATGGTCGGGATCACAATCACCATGGCTTCACGATGTGGCTCGCCGGCGGTGGTGTGCACGGCGGCTATGTGCACGGGGCGACTGACGAGTTTGGTTTTCAGGCCATCGAGGACAAGATGCACGTCTACGATCTACACGCGACGGTCCTTTGGCTGCTGGGCTTTGACCACGAAAAGCTGACCTTCCGCCACGCCGGACGCGATTTCCGGCTCACGGACGTGCACGGCAACGTGGTGAAGGCTTTGATCGCTTAACGCTGCGCTTCGCGGGACAGGCGCGTGTAACGATTGAGGTTCGCCTCCATGTCGATGCGCTTGGCCTCTTCTTTGCAAAGCTCCACCGCCTTGCGCTGATGCGTGATGGCCTCGGAGCGGCGATCGTTTTCCCACAGCGCTCGCGCATAAGTGTCCAGCACCGTTGGGTCCTTGCCCTCGGTCAACTGGAAAGCGCGTTCAGCTGCGGCCAGCGCCAGCGCGCGGTCGCGGAGTTGAGGTTTGATGGCGCGGTCGTGGAAAATGCGCCATGAAAAAAACGCGAGCGCGTTCCAGTCGTTGGTGCCGGAAATCATGACCTGTCGGGCCAACTCGGTGGCATTCGTTTTGTTTTTCGCGATCGCGACGAAGTAATCCTCCATGAGCGGCCACACGCCAGCGGTGACCGCGTTGGTTTGCTGTGACGGAGCCGTGTTCGTGAGCTGCGCTTTCGCGCGCGCGCTCACTGCAAATGAATCGGACGCTTCGGTGTCCCAAAACAGGAGCACCGCGGCGCCGGCACAAATCACCATGGCAGCACTCAACCAATGCCGTGTCATGCCGACATCTAAAGTAGGAAAGAGCGCTGGAACAATGGGGTGTGCTACCAGTCGGGACGGTGCGCAGGGGTGGCGGAGCCCGTTGTTTGACACTGCCAGTATCCAAACCTAGTTTGCATTATGAGCGTCGTTTCGACAAAGACCGCAAAGACTGTCGTTTCTGATCTTCAGCGGCACGTCCTCATCGATGGCTTTCGCATTGTCATTGACCTGGCGAAAAGCCGCGGCGCAAAGCTTGTGGACGCGGTGACCGGA
>Ga0075418_10004371_pt1 | contig 16115 bp, 16 predicted proteins | sample SoiMetdeltSBSDD2_FD_81776 | JGI IMG/M metagenome (GOLD analysis project Ga0075418, IMG submission 81776) | Bulk soil microbial communities from a Populus tree surrounding site in Tennessee, USA - Soil MetaG P. deltoides SBSDD2 | ecosystem: Environmental > Terrestrial > Soil > Tree plantation...
CCGCATTGATTATACGCAACGCCCACCGGCCCCGGCGCTCTCTGCACAGGACGGAGCCTGGCTGGAGGCACATTTGCGGACAGCGGGAAAGCGGGTATAGTCATGCCAGGCCCTACTGCCACAGGTTGTCTTTCCCTCTACCACCCCAGCGCATCGGCTAGACGGCGGCGGTGGTAGCGTGGCTCCCCGAGCAGGTGGTACAACGTGCGCGAGCGCTGCGTGTGCAACGTCAGGCCGTATTCGCGAATAACGCCCACGCCAGCATGGACCTCGTGACCACTGTCGCACACCTTCAGATAGGCTTCACTGGTTACGGCTTTCGCCAGGCGCACGCTGGCGGCGGCTGGTCGGCCCGTGTCCAGCTTCCACAGCGCCTCATACGTAGTCCAGCGCGCTGCGTCCAGATTGTTGACGATGTTAATGATGTGGTCCTGCACACGCTGGAAACGCCCAATCGACTGACCAAATTGCACACGCGTGCGGCTGTAAGCGACGGCCATGTCGAACACTGCCTGGCACGAGCCCACCTGGTAGGCACACAAAATAGGAATGGCCTGCAGCGCCGCGGCTTCGAGTGTCTCCCAGCCTTGCCCCTCTGTGCCGCCCAGGACGGCCGTGGTCGCCACCAGCACGTTGGTAAAACGGACTTCATCCACCTGCGCCATCCATCCAGGCAAGGTGCGCACCGTCACGCCAGGAGCTTTAGCGTCGACGATCAGCAGGGTGATACCGCTGGTGGAGCCATTGCTGGACGGCGACGTGCGCACGGCACATATCAGGTGGGTAGCGGCCTGCGCGTCGTGCACGAACAGCTTGGTGCCGTTGAGCGTATAGGCGCCACCCTGCAAGCTCGCGCGCATCTGCACCGTCTCCGGACGCCAGCCGTGATGCGGCTCGGTAACAGCGAGGCTCAGCACTCGCTCACCGCTGGCGACCTGGGGTAAGATGGCGTGTTTCTGCTCCTCAGTGCCGCCGTGCAACACGGTCAGGGCTCCTAGCACCCCGGACGAAAAGTAGGGGCCAGGCACAGGACCACGTCCTAACTCTTCAAAGAGCACTGCGGCATCGGTGCAGGAGCGTCCCTCACCGCTATAGACTTCGGGGATGATAATGCCGAGCCAACCGAGCTCTGCGACCTTGCGAAACAGCTCCGGTGTCACTCCCGTGGGTGTCGATTCCAGGGCAATGATGGTCTCTTTGGGATACTCCTGCTGGATAAAATTTGCCGCCGTGGTTTTGAGAAGTTCCTGCGCTTCGGTCAATCCAAGATCCATAGGACACTCCTGCCGTTGCTAGCGTAACCGTCCAGCCTGTTCTTTAGTAGTGCGGCCGATACCGATGCGCCGCGCCATGATGACTTTTTGAATGTCCGTTGTGCCACCAGGGTGTAGACCCACCACGGCGGAGCGCTGATAGTGCTCCAGCAGCCCGTTCAGGGGTCCCCAGTCTGGGTCATTGGTCATAGCATAGGGACCAACAGCGCGCAGGATCGTTTCGGCGATTTCCAGGGCGTACGTTTTGCGGCAATACGACAGTTGGGGGCCTTCATACGAGCGCGGTTTATGGGCATGGCTTAGCCAATAGGTACGCAGGCCGAAGAGGCGGACAATCTCGCTTTTGATATAGGCCTCAACCATATCGTCACGGACATCGGGGTCTTTGCTGAGCGTCTCACCGTTACGTTTGGTAGTGATGCAATATTCCAGGAACTGGTCCACAACGCGGTTGCGTCGCACCACACCGCCGCCGCCGTGCTCGAGTTCTAGGTGCGTAGTGGCAACACGCCAGCCGTTGTTTTCCCCACCCACCAGGTTAAAGGCTGGCACGCGGACGTTATCGAAGAAAATCGTGTGCTTGAGTCCTGGGGAAGCACCCCCTTCCCCACCCGCCGTCAACAGTTCCATGGGGCGTACTTCGGTGCCCGGTAAGCCATAGGGAATCATGAGCCAGCCTAAATTCTCGTGGCGTGGTTTGTCGGGATCCGTGACCACAATCGTCCACATCATCTCGCAGCCGTGCAGACTACCCACATAGATCTTCTGACCATTGACGATATACGAGTCGCCATCGCGGACCGCCCGGGTCTGCACTCCAGCCAGATCGGACCCGGCGTTGGGTTCGCTGAGGAGCTGCCACGTCCGCCACTCCCCTCGGAAAATGGGCGGCAAAAACTGCTGCTTCTGCTCCTCTGTACCCCACACAAAAATACTTGCCCCGCCAAGGCGGCCGCCGGAATCGTAGTACGGTGGCAGGTGTAGACCATAGCGGTCGAGTTCTTCTTCGAGGATCATGACAAAATCGACGCTGAGATCTCCGCCCCCATATTCTTTAGGATACGTAGGGTAGAGCCAGCCTTTCACACCAAGCCGACGGCCAAGTTCGCGCAGTTTCTGGTATTGTGCGAGCGATAAATCCCCCGGATCGACTGGTTGTTCCAGGCCCTCGGGGATATTGGCGGCCAACCAGGCGCGCACTTCAGTGCGAAACGCTTCCTGCTCCAGGGTATAAGTGACTTCAAAGTCCATACAGGGCATCTCCTTGGTTTACGAGTCAGGGTTGCGGGTGCCATCATAGCAACAGTGTGGCAGGAAAATCCAGTCTTTAGGTAAGATTCCTGAGGATAGCAAAGTTTCGGACTGGTTGTAGACGATACAGACTATATAGTTATTTAGTAGAACTGCAGAGGCCAGGCGAGTCGAGGGTGTGACCACAGGCCGGCTGCACTCCGTTCTCCAGGTTCGTGTTGCATGAGAGACCTGGTGTCTGACGAGCGCGAGACGCGCTCGTATATCGCTGAGGCAGCTATCATGAGACTTCCGCAGAGGCTGACGATTCGGTTCAAGATTCTGATTGTGACGGCCACGCTCTTGCTAATCTTTGCCCTCACCAATTTCTTCTCGATCCGACTCTCCAAGGGTGTCGTCAACGAACTCGACACTATCACGGACTATTTCATACTTTTAAGTGCGATCGCCTCGAAAATCGATGTCGAGACCTTCGAGTTTGAGCTTAACCTGCGGCGTCTCATCCAGGAGAGTCCTCTGGAACCATCCCGGCTCGCCACGATTGTTGCACGTCAGATCGAACTGGCGAAACGACTGGAGCAGGAGTTCAGCGAGGTCGCCCAACTTATCGACACAGCGAGCAAGGACGTACGGAATGAAGTGATGGAACGCGTCGAACTGGCCCGCATCGCCGGGAGGTTCTCGATGATTCGTCGCGATGTGAAACCGTTCGTACAGCTTGGCAGTGCAGTTCTCGAGGCGATCAGGGAGGAGCGTAATGCGGACGCCCAGCGGTTGAGCCTGGGCTTTTCTGCCTTTGAGGAGGCCTTTGGACCCGACCTCGCCGAGATCCGTATGGCGGTCAATCAATTAACGCGGGGCTCTACCGTGGAAGCACAACGGCATCAGGTGCATGTTTTAGAGCTCAGCGTTGGTCTGTTCTGTGTGGCGGCCCTGCTCGGATTTGGCCTGTTTTCCGTACTCACCCACCGCCTCGATGGTGCCCTGCAGCATCTCCTCCATGCCACACATGCGGTCGAGGCTGGTCAACTCTCTATCGAACTACAGGTGACTTCAAAGGATGAGATCGGCCAGCTCGCCCAGTCATTCAACCGCATGATTATCGAGCTGCGGGCCAAGGAACGCATCAAGGACACCTTTGGCAAATACATGGACCCCCGTATTGTCTCCGGCCTCATCGGTACGTCTGCTGAGCACGCGGACACTGCCGAGCGCCGTATCATCACCGTATTTTTTTCCGACATCAAGAGTTTCAGTACGCTGAGCGAACAACTCACTGCAAGTGCTATGGTCAATCTCTTGAACGCCTACTTCACGGCCGTGACCCAGGCCATCCGTGACCATCGCGGCATCATCGACAAGTATATCGGCGATGGAGTCATGGCCTTCTGGACACCACCCTTCTCGCCAGGCGACCAGCATGCCACGGACGCCTGTCTTGCCGCCCTCCTCCAGCAAGAGGCGATTGACGCGTTCTGCCGCGAACTACCACAGCTCCTCGGTCTGCGGCGTAATGTACCGGATTTCAAGGTGCGGATGGGGCTCGCCACCGGTGAGGTAGTGATTGGCACCATCGGGTCGGAGACGGCCAGGTCCTATACTGTCATCGGTGACATCGTGAATACGGCCTCGCGCCTTGAGGGGATTAACAAGATGTATGGGACGGGGATTGTCGTGGCTGAGGATACCTATCGCCTGGCCCAACAGGCGGTAGAGGCACGCGAGCTGGACTTCGTGACGGTGGTAGGAAAGACCGAACCGGTCCGGATCTTTGAGCTCCTGGGCCGGGCCAGTGAGATTGTACCAGACACGTTCGCACTCCGTGACCTGTTCGCTCATGGCCTGGCGGCCTATCGTGAGCGTGATTGGGATAGTGCTGAGGAAAAGTTCCAGGAGTGTCTCAAGCTCGCTCCGGAGGATGGACCGTCGCAACTGTTCGAGCAACGGGTTGCCTTCCTCCGCGCCAATCCCCCTGCCGCCGACTGGCAGGGCGTCTGGCATGCTACAGAGAAGTAGCATGCCCTGACCAACCTCTATAGACGTGCAAAGAGCGGCATACAGAGATATACTAGAGCCACTATCGTTACAGGCTCGATCCCTTATGCTCGCTCGTGCCGCGTACCCGCAATAGACTACCGGGCGCAGCCGCAAGAAGCGCGAGGAACTACTGTACAAGATGCAGCAGAAGACATACGATGAGGTGTGCTGCATGCCCATCTAGGAGTGGATCTGCTGGGCACTTCCGGCCCGCGCGTAGCGATGTCGAGGAGGTAAAGAGCGATGATCCAGGTTAACGGCCTCAATCACATTGTTCTGCACGTGCAAGACGTGGCGCGCGCCAAGAAGTTCTATACGGAGCTTCTGGGCATGACTGTCTACCGGGAAAACGCTGCCCAAGCGTTTCTGCACTGCGGCCATCAGGGTGTCGCCTTGTTCAAGAAGCAGGGTGATACTCCCCTGACGACCGGCAACGATCTCAACCATCTGGCCTTCGACGTCGAGAGCGGCACTTACGAAGCGCTCAAAGCCGAACTGGAACAACACGGGGTGAAGGTCAGCGGTCGTCCGGGGGATCCGCACTGCATTTATTTCCATGACCCTGATGGACACCGCCTGCAGCTCATGGTGCACGAGTAGACAGAATACTAGTCAAGGAGGTAATGGTTTATGGGTATCCACATTAAGCGCATAGGACACGTGGGGATTCTGGTATCCGATTTTGAGAAATCGTTCCGCTTCTACACTGAGGTGCTGGGGTGTACGGTCACCAATCGCAACAAGCGCCCTGATGGCTCAGAGACGGCTTTCTTGCGCTTTGACGACATGCACCACGATGTGGTGCTCAGCTCCGCCCCTGCGGGCGTGGATGTGACCTCTCAGGGACCGCGTGAGCGGCTCATCCAGCAGATCGCTTTTGAGGTCGAGGATCGCGACGAATTCCTCAAGGCCCTGGCCCACCTGCAAGCCAAGGGCGTCAAGTTGATCAATGGTCCGCTGATTCACGGTATCGAGGGGGGCGGGAACCTCGGTGGCAGCGGCAGTCGCTCGTTTTACTTCAACGACCCCGATGGCAACCGTCTGGAGATTTACACGGACATGATGCGTGTGCCCAATGGGGAGGAGTTTCCCCGCAAAGAGTACGCCAATGTGCTGCAGGAGTATGTGAACAGCGGTACCTAGTCTTGTAGAAATAGTCCTGAGGGAAGGATAGGAGCATGGCATCATTCTGGGAAAGCATCAAGGTCGATGGTGCAGACATGCGGCTCTATGTCAGCGTGCCTAGTGGAACGGGCCCGTTTCCTGCTGTCGTGGTCATTCAGCATCAAGGCGGCGTTGATGATTTTATGGAGGAAATGACACAGCGTGTCGCAAGTGCGGGATATGCTGCGGCTGCTCCAGATCTATACCACCGCGATGGTCCTGAATGTAAGGACGATGGCCCTACGCGGCGAGCCCGGCTGCGGGATGTCAATGTCATCAAGGATGTCAACGCTACGGTGGACTTCCTGATGGGCCATCGCTCGGTTGAGGCGGAGCGGCTCGGCATTATTGGGTTCTGCATGGGTGGCCGGGTATCGTATCTTATGGCGGCAGCCAATCCACACTTTAAGGCTGCTGTGGCCTACTATGGGGGCAATATTATGGTTCCCTGGGGCGAAGGCCTAGCGCCTTTTGACCGTACCGCAGAGATTCATTGCCCGCTGTTGGGGCTGTTTGGGGAGGAAGATGCTAACCCGTCGCCATCGGACATGCGCAAGCTCGACGCCGAGCTCACCAAGCACGGCAAGGTGCACGAGTTCCACTCCTACCCGGGGGCTGGACACGCCTTCATGAACAGGCGAGGCGAGCGTTACCGTGCCGATGCGGACCGCGATGCCTGGCCGAAGACCCTGGCGTTCTTTGCGAAGCACCTGTCTGGGATCACTGTGGCTGCCAGTTAGGCGGCAGTCGGCTGCTGCAGCTACGGCTTTTCCAGTACCACTCTGTCATGTAAGGGCTGCACTGGCCTGGCATTCTGATGCATGACGGCGGTGAACTGGGATACTTGTTCTGCAGAGACCTCAATGGGGGTTTTCATGACAAACCAGGCGACACCTTCACTACACGGAGGTGTGGTCAGTGACCCATTATAGTGATAATACTAGGTCTCACGTGGGAAGAGATCCTTGGGATTGACACGCATGTTCTGTACCACTTTCTCCTGATTGACGTCGGTAGGAAACTGCTCGAATAACGTCTGTAGGAGAGCGCGTGATTTGCCTGGTAGCATGAGCACCCCCACCACAGCAAGCTGTCCCTCGTCATTTTTATGGACGAGATGGACTTCCATAGCATAGTGCTTGCCGTTTATGGTGTGCTCGCTCGGACTGTGAAAATGGAATTGCACGAGCTGATAGTCTCTGCCATGGATTTATATGGTGCTCTCAGTACTTGTGTTGACTTGTATCGTATGACCGTTATTGACCATTTTCAAAGGTGCAGGGCGATAATTGAAAGCGATACTCTCTACGATTGTGGACGCCGCAGTAGTGATATCAATAGGTGACTGATACTTTCCTGTCTTACAGGTGGCATACTTAGCATCCAGGTCGCCCCATTTTTCTGGACTGCCTGCTCCGGTATAGCCCCAGTGCATGTCAGCGACATAACCCTGCAGTGCATATACGATAGAGGCGGAGACGAGCAGCAAACTGAGCTTTTTCATCTGTCTTCTTCCTTGCGCTGACAGCTCAACGCTTGGTCATGGGAGAAACCGTGCGACAGTCGCCAACAGCTCAGCCTCGTCAAATGGCTTGGCCAGATAGGCATCCGCACCCTGTTGCATACCCCAAAAGCGATCGGCCTGTTGGTTTTGTCTGGTGCACAGGATGATTTTGATATCGTGTGTCTTCGCGTCGTTTTTTAATTGGCGACAGACCTGGTAGCCATTTTTGTGGGGCATAATGACATCCAAGACCACCAGATCAGGATGTGCATCTGTGGCCCTGGCCACGGCTTCTTCACCATTGTTGGCTATAATAATGCGATGTCCAGCTGTCGCTAGTGCTTTGCTGACCAGTTTGAGAGTCGTTGGACTGTCATCGACGACAAGAATGGTGCTCATAGGGGTTGACGCCTTTCTCTAGATGATCCGTATTCTCTCAGATATCGGCCTGGAAAGTGGAGAACTTGAATCATAGGCGGGAGGCACTGCCGCTGTAGGACTATTAGCGTATGACACCCAAGGGCAATTCACACATTTTTCTGGTATACGCGAAGAAAAACCGTGGGCTGACACCTTCGACCCATAATAAGACCCCCGCTTTTTCGTTGTATCGATACTCGATAAACGTGCGATCGGTGTGCGTCTGCTGCCATCCTTTACCAGTCGTCTGCTGCCATCCAGTCTCCTTTGCTGCCCTGGGCAATGGGTCCATGGTGACACGCACCGTCCCCCCCTGATACGTATAACATGTCCCCAGCAGGCCCGGCGTCACCTGCGCTAGGACCACTGCCTCGAAGAGCTCCCATGAGGGGAAGTCGTCGATATCTGTGTTGAATTTAACGATAGCCTGATCAGAGGCCCTCCGGGCATTTTCTGCTTCCATCTGCTCGCTTCCTCCTGGGTTGTCTTGTGCCAGGGCGCGACTAAATACCCCTATGAGTAATAGACCAACTATCCACCACATTGGGCCTCCAGATTTGACTATCCTAGCCATTATCATGTGTAATGCTTTTCATGAAAGAAATCAGTTTTACTTTTTTTCTAATGTCTCCAATACTTTAAACGTAGGCGCAAGTAGCGCTATGGCCTCCATCTTTTGCCGCGAGTTGAGCCTGGAGATCCTGCGAGAGAGACTACTCCTATGCTACACACGACTGAAACACGAACAGCCGCACCGATTGACACGCAGCACGAGCTGATAGCGACGCATCCAATACTGAGTCCATCTCTGACACAACGATGGAGGCCGGCCGCGTTCCTGCATTGCTTACAAACCTTGGTGGCGTCCTGGACGAAGCATTGCCCCTTAGAGAGTCGATGGATAAGACCCGACCAGCCTCAGTGGGAAACCGTTACTGATCTTCTCGCGCGTCAACACACGCATCTGTACATCCACTCTCTGTTGGGGTAAGAGCAACGAGGGCGCCACGACGCCCTCCCCGCCCTGCGATCTGCCTTTTTTCCTCCCTGTCTTAATGCAGCTTAGAGGATTATACTATGGCACTGCCGGCAACAGCACGGATGCGTCGTGGTAAAGCTACTGCTAGATCTCACATATAAAGTCGGTTTACAATAAAAAGCTACATAAGTCATCAGATGGATCCGTCCAGGAGTGCTTCAGCTATCCTGGTGCGTTGATGTAGCATTTTCTCATGAAGGAGAGCACGGTGCAGTATTCGCTCATCTCCGGAGATAATCATATTGACCTGACCTACTGTCCTCCCGATCTCTGGTCATCGCAGGCTCCAGCCAAGTGGAAGCTTATAGTCCCGCGTGTGGAACAGCTGGACGATGGCTGCCACTGGTTCGTAGAGGGGCAAGACAAGGGCATGTGGAATGGGATAGGGCCAGGATTTTCGAAATATCAGAAGGGCATGTTTGCGCACGTCGACGTGATGAAGGGGTATGGATTCGAGTGGGACTACACCCCAGGCGCGCAACCGCGACCAACCACCCCTGAACTGCGGCTCACTGATCTGGATCGCGATGGGCTGGATGCCGAGATTATCTATGGCTGTCTCATGATCAATGACCTCATTGCCGATGGCGAACATCGCGCCTGGGCAAACAAAATCTACAATGACTGGGCTGCAGACTTTGCCAAGCGTTCTGATCCCAACCGTATTTTTCCACTGGCCGTCATTCCCAATAATGATCCCCTGGTGGCGGCTGCCGAAGTGCGTCGCTGTGCCAAGATAGGCCTGAAAGGTGGGGATTTAGCCTTCAAACGTATGAGCGTGCCGCTATACCACCATGCCTGGTATCCTCTTTGGGAAGCCGCGGCAGAGTGTCACTTCCCGATCTCCTTCCACTCCACCGGCTTTAAGGGCCTGCGGGCCCCCGATAGTCCGCAGATGGAGCAGGAGTATCTGATCGAATGGCGGCTCGTGCGCTCAGCCCTCTTCCAACTCGATGGTATGGAAGTACTGGTGTCGCTGCTCGCGTCCGGCGCCTGTGAAAAGTATCCAAACTTTAAATTTATCCTCGGCGAGGCTGGCGTGACCTGGATCCCTTATGTGCTCGATCGCTTAGACATGGAGTATGAGGACCGGGCCCGGGCCCTGGGTTTTTCCATGAAGCCCAGCGATTACTTTCGGCGCCAGGGCTATACCACGTACCAGCAGGACCAATTTCTTGAGCCGAATATCCCGCTCGTGGGCGAAGATAACATCATCTGGGGAGCAGATTACCCACATCCTGACTGCGTGTGGCCCGAGTCCCGTCAGCACATTGAGGCCAACCTGGGTACACTACTGGAGCGCGTTCGTCAGAAGATTGTGTGCGACAACGTGGCCAAGCTCTACAACCTCTACTGACTGAGTTCTATGGCGACAGGGCAATGATCGGAGCCATACACCTCTGACAAGATCTGCGCGGAGACCAGACTGGGGAGCAGGGCGGCGGAGAGCAACAGATAATCAATCCGCCACCCGATGTTCCGTTCCCGTGCCCCACCGAATTGCCGCCACCAGGTATACTGCCCCGGTTGGTCCGGATGTGTATACCGAAAAGTATCGACAAAGCCGGCATCCAGGAAGCATTGGAAGCCGACCCGTTCCTCGGGAGTGAAACCGTGTGTCCTGACGTTTTCCTTGGGGCGGGCGAGGTCAAGGGCCGTGTGTGCTACGTTAAAATCGCCGCCACACACTACAGGTTTGTGCTGTTCGAGGTCCTTGAGATAGGCGAGGAGGCAAGCGTCCCAATCCTGGCGGTCGGGCAGACGGCTCAAATCGCGTTTGGCGTTGGGGACATAGACAGAGACCACGTAATACGCAGCAAACTCCACCGCCAGCACGCGGCCTTCGCGATCGTGACGCTCGACATCCATATCGTGGCGCACAGCCAGGGGGGCAGTTTTTGAGACAATCGCCGTGCCAGCGTAACCTCGTCTATCGGCCCCGTTCCAGTACTGGTAGGGGTATAAAGGCAGGTCGAGGGTGACCTGCTCAGGATGGGCTTTGGTTTCCTGGAGACAGAGCACATCCGGATCGTATGTTGTCAGGCAGGAGTGGAACATCTGCTTCCGTACGACGGCGCGAATACCATTCACATTCCAGGAGACGATGCGCATGCTGTGATCATCCACCTTGCGTGTGTATACTGATAGCACTGTAGGTACCAGCGATCTTAATAGTTGCAGTGAGCAGCAATACCAGGGAGCCTGCCTATGTTCCTGTGCGTCGTTGGGTGGTTGTTCCGATGCTGGCCTGCTCCATATAGACACGTACCAGTTGACTCACCACATCCTCAAGCCAGGAGAGGGCAAGGGCCAGAGAGTCTCTGGCTGTATCGGTAGTCCCACTCTCTTGCAGCGTCATAGTAATGACGTCCCGTGGGTGGTAAAACCTGCCAGGGCGCTCCTGGTGGCATATAGGACACGGACTACGCTGTGGGAGGCGATCGTGTGTAGAAACCATTGCAGTCCTGTCTGTGGCCATGTCCAGGTCGCCTTCTACAACCTTGGGAAGACAGCTGTGAAGAGTAGCTCTTTTGTAGGCTCATAACAACGTAGAGAGTATAAAATATGCCACGCACATTTTTTGTGTATTAAGATGTGGTGAAAATACGGTGATGCACTCACAGCAGTAGTCCTGCGCAGAGGAGAAAACCATGGTCCAGACTTATATCGGCGCTCCGGTCAGGCGTCGGGAAGACGTCCGGTTTCTTACTGGCAAGGCTACGTTCGTCGACGACATCAAGCTCCCGTACATGCTCCACGCTGCTATCCTGCGTAGCACGCAGGCGCACGCCAGGATCACGGCTATCGACGTCTCGCGGGCGCTCGCCATACCAGGTGTGGTGGCTGTCTTCACCTTTCAGGATATTGCCCCCTATGCCAAGCCCATCCCCATCCGGCTCTATCCCCTGGCCGGCCTGGAACGTTTCTTACAGTATCCCCTTGCTCATGAGAAGGTGCGGTACGTGGGGGAACCCGTGGCGGTGGCCGTTGCCAGCAGTCGCTATGTGGCTGAAGATGCCCTCGACGCCGTAGAGGTGCGCTATGAAGCCCTGCCGGCCGTGGTGCGTATGCCCGACGCCCTGCACGACGTCGTCGTGCTACACGAGGAACAGGGCACGAATCTAGCGGCGCAGTATACCATCAGCGTTGGTGACGGTGACGCGGCCTGGCAGGCTGCCGATTATACTCGCAAGGCCACCTTTACCGTGCACCGGCACACGGGAAATCCACTGGAAACGCGTGGCCTGGTTGCCAGTTACCATGCCGGTCGTGGTGAACTGAGCGTTTGGGGTCCCACCAAGGTACCACATTTCAACCGTGCTATTTTGGCTTCTATGCTCGACATGCCTGAGCATAAAATCCACTTCATCGAGCCTGATGTTGGCGGTGGCTTTGGCATCCGCGGAGAGTTTTACCCAGAGGATTTTTTAGTGCCGTTTGCAGCCATAAAAGTAGGCCAACCGGTCAAATGGATCGAAGATCGCCGCGAGCATCTACAGGCGGCCAATCACTCGCGTGAGGTGCACTGTGAGATCGAGATTGCGGCGCAGCGCGATGGTACGCTCCTCGGCATGCGGGCCCACGTCTACGGCGATATGGGGGCCTATATTCGCACCCATGGCGGCCTGGTGCCGGCGTCCGCCGCAGCGGTGTTGACCGGACCTTATCGTATCCCGGCTTATCAGGCCACAGTCAGTTGCGTGCTGACCAATAAGATGGGCACTGGGACGTTTCGTGCCCCTGGACGGTATGAGTCCTGTTTCATCCGTGAGCGCTTGTTGGATATGGTCGCTGCCGACCTGCAGCTGGACCCGGTGGCCTTGCGTCTCAAAAACCTCGTGCAACCTGAGGAGATGCCCTATACCGTGGGGCAGACGCGCCTGGGCATGCCACCCATGGTATTCGATAGTGGCAACTATCCCATGGCCCTGCAGCGCGCCTTAGACGAGATCGACTACCACGCGCTCCAATCCCTGCAGGGAGTGTGCAAAGAGGGCAAGTACCACGGCATCGGCATGGGCTGCTTCGTGAAGTGGACTGGTTTGGGGCCTTATGAAGGCGCGCGTGTGGTCATCCACAGTGCTAAGCATATTGCCGTATATCTTGGCATTGCCACTATGGGGCAAGGGCATGAGACGACGATGGCGCAAATCTGCGCTGACGGTCTCGGGGTGCCCATCGAGCGTATCAGCGTGTTGCATGGCAGTACAGACCTGATACCTTATGGTGTGGGTACCTTTGGTAGCCGTGGTACGGTTATGGCCGGGAATGCAGTGCATCTTGCCTGCCAAAAGTTACGCGAGAAAACGCTAACACTGGCTGGGCGGTATCTGCAGCGTGATGCCGCTGGGTTGGAATTTCGCGACGCGCAGGTCTACCCAAAGGGAGAGCAATTTGCGCCGCCTCTCCTCGACCTCGATACCCTGGTCAACCTGGCATCGCCAGCCAGTTCCTATCATGACGGTGAGCCGGGCCTGGAGGCTACGGCATATTTCCATACCAACCAGCTGACGTACAGTTATGGCACGCACGTGGCGCACGTCGCCGTAGACTCAGAGACTGGCAAAGTCGAGGTGCTACGCTATGCAGTCGTCGAGGATATCGGCCGCTGTATCAATCCTTTGCTCGTCCAGGGCCAGACCGTGGGAGCAGCCGTGCAGGGTATCGGCAGCACGCTCCTCGAAGAGCTAGTGTATGACGACAACGGGCAGTTCCTCTCTGGGACGTTTATGGATTACCTCCTGCCCACCAGTCAAGACGCGCCACCAATTGATGACGTCACTCTCGAAGAGGCGCCCTCGCTGCTCAATCCGTTAGGCGTGAAAGGAGCTGGCGAGGGTGGTATCGTGGCCACCGGGGCCGCGCTCGCCAACGCGGTAGCGAACGCCCTGGCGCCGCTGGGAGTACAGGTGACGGAACTACCCCTGAGTCCCAACCGGATCAGCGCCTGGCTACGCCAGGCAAACCACGGAGCGAGAGGGGAGGTCTCATCGAGGGAGGGTGAGAACAGGGGTCAATCTGACCCTGGTCATTGCCGAGGAACTACAGCGCAAAGCAATTATGGACCTAGATGACGAGGCAGTGTACCATGGCAGTGAGGAGGAAACAGACTATGCCACGTCTCATATGGTGCATGCTAACCGTTGGAGCCTTTGGTACTGGCCTGGCGATTGCCTCGCTACACTACAGTTCTGCGCCACGGGTACCTGCAGAACCGCTGGCCGCGGCTGCCGATTGGCAACGTCAGGTCGCCGTTTTACAGGGCCAAATTCGCACTCAGGAAGCTGAGCTAACACTACTCCGACAGCAGTTGCAGATGCTGTCGGAGATCCCACCAGTCGTGGAGCAAGCCACGCTTCCCGCACCCAGCCCAGGACGGCCAAAGCCCCAGAAGTCACGCGCACCAGTGCTGGCCAAGATGCCAGAGGAGACTGTGATACCCACGTCCTCGGCAGAGGTACCATCCACACCGACGGAGCAAGCTGCTCTCAGTCGCTTACGGCAGTATCTGGAGGAGACTGAGGGCATGAGTCTACAGGAGCGCCGAGGGCGGGGGCGGGCCTTGGTCGACGAGTTGCGTGCCATGGGTGAGCCCGCCGTGACTGTCCTCCTCCAGACGCTTGAGACTGGGGATAACAGTCGGGAGCGACGCACCGCGGCCACTCTGCTCGGGGCACTGCAAGATGTGCGTGCACTGCCCGCCTTGCAGGAGGTGTTGGAGCGTGATCAGGATCTCATGATGCGGCGCGCGGCTGCCAATGGCCTGCGCCTGCTGCAGACGCCAGAAACCATCCCGGCGTTTTCCACAGTACTGGCAGACAAGCAGGACGACCGTTTCGTACGCATGAGTGCTGCCTACGGGCTGGCACAGCTTGGAGACACCCAGGGTGTGACGGGACTGATGCAGATCTTTGATGAAGCTGAGCAGGATGGCCGCGGGCGTTTTGTCGCCTTCCGCGCCCTGACGTCGCTCAACGATCCGGTGGCTTTACCGCTCATGCGTCAACTGGCTGTCTCGGACGCCGAGGTCTCGTATCGTGTGGCCGCCATGCGGTTTCTGGCTGAGCACGGGGACAGGGAAGCGCTACCGTTGCTGCAACTGGTTTTAAATTCGCCCCGTGAACAGCCTTCGGTGCTTGAAGCCGCAGCCCAGTCGCATGCTGCCATAACCAGTGGACAGCCGCCAGCAAAAACTCCGGAGATGCTACAGCGACGCGGCAACGGGGCGACACGGCGATGAAAACACATGACTGTGGGTCTCTTTCCCCACGTCTCCATATCACTATATCCTCGTGTCTCCAAACCCTCTCCTTTCCGTCAATACACCACGGTCGCCAGGAGAAGCACCAGGGCTTCGTTCAGCTCATTCGTGGCCCCGAGTACGTCTCCAGTGATGCCACCGAGGCGTTGATAAAAATAGATCTGCATCCCGAACGTTGCCAGGCCGACGAGTACCCCGATGCATGCACCACGCAGACCGCCAAAGAGCAGGGTGCTCCCCAGTGCTAGGAGCAATGCAGCGATGTGATGTTCCAGTCGGATACCCCGCACGAATGGCTCGCCTACCCCCCCCGTGGCGCGGGCGTAGGGGGAGAAGCACGCCAGTTGCACTATGGCGTAGCGACTGAGCGTTGTCATCAGCACCAGAGCAGGACGTAAGGCAGCAGGCGAGAGAGTATTCAGACAGGCATATTTCAAGAGTATTATAAGAACCACACCAGCTACAGCCATGGAGCCAACATGCGGATCTTTGAAGATCCGTAGAGCCTCTTCACGATTATAGCTCCCACTCAAGCCATCGATGAGGTCAGCCCATCCGTCCATATGCAATCCGCCAGTTATCAGCAGAGCGCTCACCAGTAGTAAAACACTGACAACTGGCTGCGGGAAGAGTGCGCCAAGCAGCACTGCTAGTCCCCAGAGAGCGAGCCCGATGAACGTGCCAATCAGAGGATAATACACCATAGAACTCCCTAGGGTTTCGGGAGTCCAGGCATCACTGGCCCGCAAGGGATAGACCGTCAAAAAACCCAAGGCACGTCGCAAGCCATCAACCATAATCCACCTCTATATCAGCCATCTAGTCTGCCGTCTCTGGAGCGCCTTGCCGTCTTGAGGATGATGGCTCATCCTAGCAAAGGTCCCAGCGGATAGATACTATGCTTGCGGGTTGATTCCATAAGCGGACCGCTGTTCGTCAGCTGCTTTTCCATAACCGGACACCTGAGCCCCAGGGAGGAGAAAGCCTAGGCGGACCCCAGCGCCCCGCAACGAGCAGTATACCGCAAGGCGCGCCACTGAGCCTGGGTGGTTGCTCGCCTGTGCACGGCGTGCACAGCCCTGGAAGCGCGGTGGCACCACGGGCCATGGTCAGCCGCCGCGCGCACGGAGGATCGCAGCGCCTCACCCGGTGCGCGTGCTCCAC
>Ga0075418_10004372_pt1 | contig 16113 bp, 14 predicted proteins | sample SoiMetdeltSBSDD2_FD_81776 | JGI IMG/M metagenome (GOLD analysis project Ga0075418, IMG submission 81776) | Bulk soil microbial communities from a Populus tree surrounding site in Tennessee, USA - Soil MetaG P. deltoides SBSDD2 | ecosystem: Environmental > Terrestrial > Soil > Tree plantation...
CATCCACACACCGGATTGCAAACTGTCAGTTGGCTATTCAGCGGTGAGGTGGAACATCGCGACAGCGCCGGGGTGCACGCGCTGGTGCGGCCCGGCGAGCTGAACCTGATGACGGCGGGCGCGGGGATCTGCCACTCCGAGGTCTCTACCGCGGACACCACCGTGCTGCACGGTGTGCAGCTGTGGGTGGCGCTGCCCGATTCCGACCGCGACACCGCACGCGACTTCGCCCACTACGTGCCGGAGCCGCGCTTCGTCGACGGCGCCACCATGCGGGTGTTCCTCGGCGAGCTCGAAGGCGACCGCTCCCCCGTGCACACCTTCACTCCGCTGCTGGGCGCGCAGCTCGACCTCGAACCGGGTGCCGACCTCACCCTCGAGGTCGATCCCGTGTTCGAGCACGGCGTGCTGCTCGACCAGGGCGACGTCGAGGTCGGGGGGACGGCGCTTGAGGTCGCCGATCTGGCCTTCCAGGCCGCCGGAAGCGACCGGCTAGAGCTCGTGAACCGTGGCCACGGGCCCGCGCGCGTCGTGCTGCTCGGCGGGCCGCCGTTTCCCGAGCAGCTGGTGATGTGGTGGAACTTCGTCGGCCGCAGCCACGAGGACATCGTGCGTTACCGGCAGATGTGGGAAGAGCACGACGACCGCTTCGGCGCGGTGCAGGGATATCAAGGAGCGGTGTCGCGGCTGCCTGCCCCGCCGCTGCCAAATGCGACGTTGCGCCCGCGACCCAATCCCCAGGTATAGAAGAGGTCATGACCACCGACAAGACCGGCGCACCGACGACCGTCACCCAGGAATCCGACCGCTTCAGCATCTCCGTCGAGGGGCAGAAGGCCGGCTTCACCGAGTACGCCGATCGCGACGGCCAACGGATCTTTCCGCACACGGAGGTGGCCGACGAGTTCGAGGGCCGCGGTCTGGCAACGATTCTCGTGAATGAAGCGCTGAAGACCACCCGCGACAGCGGGCTGCGCATCGTCGCGGTGTGCCCGTTGGTCGCGGCCTTCGTCAAGAAGCATCACGAGTTCGACGACGTCGTCGACCCGTTCGATACCGACCTCAAACGCTGGCTGGCTAATCGTTAGATGAGCTAGCCCGATATCGTCGATCACGATGACCACCCAGGACCCCGCGATCGACGCACCGGCTCCCCGCAGCGGCCCGTCGGCATTCTTCGTTGCCGACGGCGACGCCTTCGTACCGCAACCCATCGCTCGCGGCCCGTGGGGTGAGACGATCAGCGGCAACTACATCGGCGGCATCCTCGGCCACGTCCTCGAACGCGACGCCGGCGATCCAGACTTCCAGCCCACACGGCTCACCGTCGACCTGTTCCGGCCCGCCGCGCTCGCACCGGTGCGCGTCGACACCACGATCACTCGTCAGGGCCGACGACTTCGGTTGGTCGACGCGGTGATGACGCAAGACGACACCGTCGTCGCCCGCGCGAGCGGACTGTTTCTGCGCCGGGGCGAGCAGCCAGCCGACGAGATTTGGTCCTCGCCGCTGTCCATGCCGCCCATTCCGCCCACCCCCGATCCGATCCCGCGAGGCCTGGCGATGCTGGTGTGGACCTACGGCCGCAGCGATCACACCCCAGGGCCCGGGTTCGGGCTCGATGCCTGGGCACACGCGGGACCGAAATACATCTGGGTGCGCGACATCAGGCCCTTGGTCGACGGCGAAGAGCTCACGCCATTCACCAGAGCGGCGATGGCCGGCGACATGGTCAGTTCGCTAACCCACTTCGGTGCAGAGGGTTTGCAGTTCATCAACGCCGACTACACGTTGACGCTGTCCCGCCTACCGCAGGGACCGTATCTCGGGTTGGCAGCACTGACCCACTACAGCCACGACGGGGTAGCGACCGGCACCGCGACGATCGTCGATCAACACGGCCCGATCGGCAGCGGGGTGGCCAACGCTTTGTCGAACCCCGGCTTCAGCCCGCCACACCCCTAACGCGGCTTCAGCACCACCACTGGAATCTCGCGGTCGGTCCAGCTCTGGTAATTGTCGAAATCCGCGTAGAGCTCAACCAGCTTGGGCCACAACCGCGCCCGCTCTTCCGGGCCGGCCGTGACAGCCTGCACCGCGCGCCGGTCGGCGCCGATCTCGACGAACGTATCCGGGTTAGCCACCAGATTCCGGTACCACTGCGGGTCCTCGGCCCGTCCGCCCTGCGACGCGACGATCACCACGTCGGCGCCGTCGAGCAGGTAGAGGAGCGGCGTGACGAAGACCTTGCCGGACTTGCGGCCGCGATGCTCGAGCAGCAGCGTCGGCACCGGTTTGCGGAAGCCCGCGCCGATGCGCCACTTGCCCCCGACCTTTCCGCCGGTCCGGCGATACACCCACACATGCGCCTTGCCTGCGTACTTGAAGATCTTCGGCAGCAGCGGCGAGTCCAGCTGCTTGGGGCGTTCCTGCGGCATCAGAGATACTGCGCCGTACTGCCGCCGATCGGCATCGGGGCCATGCCGAGCTTGCGGTGATCCCAGCTGCGCAGCCGGCTGGGCACGACCCGCACGCAGATGCGGTTGTTCATCATCTGGTCGATGAACGGGCGCATCTCGTCGGTGTACGGCCCGGTGTAGCGTTCCCACACGCTAATACCAACGCGCAGAATGGTTTCCGGGTCGCCAACGATCTCGGCCTTGCCGTCGATCGACACACCTCGCAGCGTGTCGTAGCTCTGCCCATCCTCGATCATCACCGTGATCGTCGGGTCGCGGAACAGGTTGACCGCCTTCTGCGACTTGGCCTTGGTTTCGAACCAGATCTCGCCGTCGACGACCGCGTACCACATGGCCACCAGGTGCGGCCTGCCGTCCGGAAGCACGGTCGCCATGGTTGCGGTCCGGCTACGCTCGATGAACTCGGCGATCTCGTCATCGGTCATGACGATCTTCGCACGTTGGTTTGTGCCCACGCCTTATGCCTATCAGTTCGCGGCGGCGGTGACTGTCACCGGGATGCCGTTCAGAGCGCCGTTTCCCGACGGTTCGTCGAGGAACGTCGGCGGCGACAGGATATTGGTGTTCACCCCGGGCGAGCCGTTGGCGATCGACATCCGGGTGCCGGGCTTGCCGTGGCCCCAGCCGTGCGGCATCGACACCACCCCCGGCATGATCGCGTCGGTCACCTCAACGGGCACTTCGATCTGCCCGCCCGACGAGGTAACCGTGACGAGGTCGCCCGTGGCCACGCCGCGCTTCGTCGCGTCGTCGTCGTGCATCAGCAGCGTGCAGCGATCCCTGCCCTTCATCAGCGGTCCGACGTTATGCAGCCACGAGTTGTTCGACCGCAGATGGCGTCGACTGACCAGGACGAGCTCATCCGGGACACGGTCGAGGCGCGCGGCCAGCCGAGGCAGGTCGTCGAGCAGGTACTGCGGCGCCAGCCGGATCTTGCCGTCGGCCGTGCCGAGAATTTCGGGCACCTGCGGCACCATCGGCCCGAAGTTGATGCCGTTCGGCTCGGCCTTCAACTTCTCCAGCGTGACACCATCGGGGTTCTCGCCGTAGCGGTCACCGAACGGCCCGGTGCGCAGGGTGAAATCGAGGATCCGCTCCGGCCCGCCGCGCTCGTAGTGCTTGCGAATTTCAGCGCCTTCGAGGCCCTGCGTGAACGCCATGTAGTCGAAGAACCCGTCGTCGATCGCCGCGACGTCGACGTCCTCGGCGGGCATGCCGGTGCACAGCCCGGTCAGCCGGATCAGGATCTCCCACTCCTCCGGTCGGTCCGGGTCCTCCGGCGCGAACACCGGCGGCGAGTAATTCGCGATGCTGTTGATCGCGAAGTTGAGGATCAGGTCGTCGTGGTGTGGCTGCTCCAGCGGCGACGGCGCGGGCAGGATCACGTCGGCGTGCCGGGTGGTCTCGTTGAGCCACAGGTCGACGGCGATCATCGCGTCCAGCGTCGGCAGCGCCTCGTCGAGCTTGTGACCCGCCGGCGTCGACAGCACCGGATTACCCGCGACCGTGATCAACGCCCTGATCTGCCCCTCCCCCGGCGTCGCGATCTCCTCCGCCAGGCACGACACCGGCACCTGCCCGAGGACTTCCTTCGCGCCACGCACCCGCGTGCGGTACCGGCCGAACTCCGGTGCACCATCCTCGAGGCCGGGGATCGGCTGTACGGTGACAGACCACGCCGCGGCGCGCGGGAACATCGATCCGCCAGGCGAGTCGAAATGCCCGGTGAGAATGTTGACCACATCGACCAGCCAGCTGGCCAGGCTGCCAAACTCCTGATTGCACAAGCCAATTCGGCCGTACACAACGGCGCGTTCGGTAGTGGCGAGCTCGCGGGCCAGGGTGCGGATGCGGTCGGCGGTGATGCCGGTGACCGCCGCGACACGTTCCGGCGCCCATCCGGCGGCCACTTCGCGCAGTCGGTCCACGCCGTCGAGGTGCGGTTCGAGGTCGCTGAGCTTGACTAGGTTCTCGTCGAACAGGGTGTGCACGACGGCGAGTAGCAGCGCCGCGTCGGTGCCCGGTGCGATGGGCAGCCACTCGCTGGCTCGCGCGGCGGTGGCGGTACGCACCGGATCGATCACAATCACCTTGCCCCGCTTACGAATTCCGTCGATGATGCCCATCACGTCGGGCGCGGCCAGCAATGACCCCTGCGATGCCGCGGGGTTTGCGCCCATGACGATCAGCAGGTCGGTGCGCTCGATGTCGGGTACCGGGAACGTCCACCAGCCGCCGTACATCAGGTGCGACGACAGATTCTTCGGCCACTGGTCGACGGTGCCGGGCGAATAGCTGAGCGGGATGCCCGACATGCCCAGCAGCACGCCGGTGTAGCGGCCGAGGGAGAACGAGTGCGCGAGCGGGTTGCCGGTGTAGCACGTGACCGCGCCGATGCCGTGCTTCTCGATCACTGGGGCCAACAGCTCGGTGCAGCGGCGGAAGGCGGCGTCCCAGCTGACCTCCTGCCATTGGCCGTCGACCTTGATCAACGGGCGCCGGATGCGGTCGGGGTCTTCGTGCACCGCGCCGAGGGTGGCGCCCTTGGGGCAGATGTGACCGTGGCTCCAGGTGTCGTCGCGGTTGCCGCGGATAGTCGAGACACGGCCGTCGGCGACGTGAATCTCCAAGCCGCACATGGCCTCACAGAGCGGACAGGTGTAGAGGTGCCGACCGTCTTCGCCGACGCCTGCCAACGGATTGGTGAGCCCAGTCGTCATAGCGCCCTCCGATCGGCTTTGTTGTGACACACTGTAACGACAAACTCAGACGGTGGGAAGCGAATGGAGCGACGGCATCGGCGGCAGGGTTCGCGCCGGGATCCCTCGATCGACAAGGCGGTGCTGGCGGCGGCGCGGCGGCTGCTGGTCGACCGTGGTTACGCGGCGACGACGATCGACCTGATCGCCACCACCGCCGGGGTCAGCCGGCCCGCCGTGTACCGCCGTTGGAGTTCCAAGGCGCAGCTGGTGCACGAGGCCCTCTTCCCCGACCTCGGACCCGAGCCACCGGAGGACGACTTTGCCGCGGAGATCACCCGGCTGTGCCGCGGTGCGACGCGGATGTACGGCGACGCCGCAGTGCGCGAATCAATTCCCGGCCTGCTCAACGACTTACGGTCGGACCGAGCGATGCGCCGGGTGCTCAGCGATCGCCTGGAAGCCACTGCGCGTAGTCAGCTCGCCCAGCGGGTGGGCGAGGCCGTCGCCGACGGCACCGCGCGTCCCGGCATCAGCGCCGACACCCTCATGGACGCGATCGCGGGCGGCGCCTGGTACGCGGTGTGCGTGCGCCGCATCAAGGACGTCGACACCGCGGCCAAGGAACTGAGCGAGCTGGTTCTGCGCGGCGTCCTCGCCGGAGGCTAGCCGCTCAGCAGCATCGCGTACTGCGCCGCCACCTGTTGCTGGGCATCGAGCAGCTTGTCCGAGGTGGTTTCGATCGCATAGCGGTCCGCCGCGCCAAGGCAGTAGAAGCTCTTGTCCTTCAGCTGCAGGCAGCGGCTGTCCGGCAGATTGTTGACCGGTTTGGCCGGCTGCGACGTCGGCTGCAATTCGGCGAAGAACCCGTCCACGATCTTCACCGCGCTCGCGGAGTCCTTGGTCTCATAGACATTCGTTCTCGCCATCGCCACCAGATCCATTTCGGTGTCGGTGAACAGCTTCGCCGAGCGGGCCGGATCGCTTTGGAAGTGCAGCGCGCCGCGTTGTTCATAGGTGGCGTCCTGGATGGTGGTCGCTTCCTTCTCCGGAACCGGAAGGGTCCGCGCCAACAGGCCGGTCGGGTCCAGCGAGATGTCGGCGAACTCGGAGGGATCGGTCGCGCGGAACTTGTCGATGATCGGCCCTTGTGCGTCAACGGTGCTGGCGACCAAACCGATGGCCGCGTCCATCCCGTCGACGGCCTGCGCGAGTTGCATGAACACGTACTGGCCGTGCGGCGTGAACGCCCGAACCGCGCTCCACCGCTTCCCGGTCGAGTCCTCGGTCTGCGTGTAGCTCGCCGCCTGTGTATCCGGATGGCCCGGAATTTGGGCGCGCTGCACTCCCTCACCCGTCCTTGCCGCGATGTCGCCGAACTCTGTGGCGGCCGCGGCTGCGGCGGCCGTGTCGTCGAACCGCAAGACCGCATTGAGCAGAATCTTCTGACCCTCCGCCGTCCGCGCCGACGCGAAGCCGTTGATGAAGCCGTGCTGGGCCGCGGCCGCCGCAAACGGCTCCGGGCCGATCTGCGCCAGCGCGTCTGGGCTCGGCAGCACCGTGGCACCAAAGCCGAACCAGCCGGTCAGCGACGAGTCGACTTCCCAGGGCCCGACGACGTTGTTGGCCATGCGCTGGGCCTCGACCAGGACTCCGCGCTCCGGGTCGCCCGTCACACCCAGCGGCTGACTCGGCTCCGTCGGGTATGGCCCGACATCGAGCCTGCTGACGTCGATCGTGGGGCCCGACCGCGCACCCGACTCCTTGACCGCCGAACCTTGGACCGCTGTGGAACACGCCGCCGACAGCAGCAGCACCACTGAAACAAACGCGATATACGCGAGCCGCATTCGCAAAAGCTACCGCAGGACTGGATCCGTTCCCGGCCGGCAGAATCGCTCGACATCGCTCAATGTCGGGCTGGACTCCCAGTCACCAGGGGTCATGCACAGCATGGCACCGCACGCGTTTGCACGATTCAGGCGTCCCGGAACGTCGAGGCCGTGCAGCAGCCCGCTGAGGTACCCGGCGACGAAGGCGTCTCCCGCTCCGACGGTGTCGACCACGTCGACGGTGAATCCAGCGCTCTCGACAACAGCGTCGGACGAATAGACGGCCGCTCCGTCGGCACCCTTCTTCAGCACCACTTCTCGACGGCCGCTGCGCATTAGGCGCTGAGCGGCCTCGGCCGGCTCGCTGTCGGGGTAGAGCAGCGTCAGCTCCTCGGGACCACCGAAGACGAAGTCGGCGTTCTCGGCGATCTTGCGCAGCAGCGGTCCGGCGACATCGGCAGGAGCCAGCGTTGACCGATAGTTCACGTCGAAGCTCACCTGAACCCCGGAGGCTTGTGCGCGGCTGATCGCCGTCAGCACACAGTCCCGCGCACTGTCGGACAACAACGCGGTGATACCGGATACGTGCACCAGCTCGACATTCTCGATCCAGCCTGGCGGCATATCGTCGGGCTGCAGGCGCGAGCCAGCGGAACCGGCGCGGTAGTAGAACACCGCGGTCGAACTGGCAGATGGTCGCTCCTTGAGCATCAAGCCGGTCGGTGCCTGCGTGTCGATCACAGCGCGAACGTCCACGCCCTCGGCCCGGATCTCGCGAGTGACTCGCTCCCCCAGCGGGTCGTCGCCGACCCGACCCAACCATGTGACATCGACTCCCAAGCGGCGCAACCCGATTGCCACATTGCTCTCGGCACCGCCGATGCCGAGGACCATATCCGACACGTGCCGCAGGGAGCCGATGTCCGTCGTCCGCATCAGGGCCATGGTTTCGCCGACGGTGGCGACCCTGGCGGTCACGTCGTCACCTGCCCGCAGGTCGCCACGAATTCCGTCGTCCGGTCGCGCAACGCGCCAAAGTCGCCGCCACGCAAGGCATCACCGAGCAGCGGGCCACCCACGCTGACTGCTGCCGCACCGGCACGCAGCCACGCCGCGGCGCCCTCGAGGTCCACACCGCCTGATGGCACCGCCGCGATGCCGGGAAACGGCCCGCGCAGATCGTTGAGGTATCCCGGGCCGACCTGGTTGGCCGGGAAGATCTTCACCGCGGCCGCGCCGGCGCGCCATGCCGCGAAGAGCTCCGTCGGCGTCAGCCCACCGGGCACGATTGGCACCCCGGCTCGGTTGGCAGCGTCGACAAGTTCGGGGTCGCTGATCGGTGTAACGAGGTAGTGCGCCCCGGCGTCGACGGCGGCGGTCAGCTGCGGAACGTCGGTCACGGTGCCGATTCCGATATCGGCAGTATCGCCGAACTGTGTTAACAGCTTTGGCAGCCGGTCGATGGTGCCCGGTGTCGTGAGGGTCAGCTCGATACTGCGGATCCCGGCGTCGATCAGAGCATCGAGCACCCGGTCGTAGTCGGCAGCGTCGGCTGCCCGCACGACCACGATCAGTTTGGCCGTCGCGGTGCGGTCTGGCAGCTGCGTGCGCGCCAGGGTGTCACCAGTCATGAATTGTCCCGTCCTGCAGCCGGTTCACCGGGAGGTACGCCGCCGTGTACCCGAATGCTGCCGCCGCCTGTTCGTCGAGTTCGACACCGAGCCCGGGCGCCTCCCCCGGATGCAGAAAACCCCGGTCGAACGTGTACGACGTTTTGAACACGTCCAGTGTCGTGTCGTTGTGCGGCATGTACTCCTGGATACCGAAGTTGTGGATCGCCAGGTCGAGGTGCATTGCCGCGGCCATGCCGACGGGCGAGATGTCGGTGGGTCCGTGCATGCCGGACTTGATGCCGTAGATGCCCGCGAAGTCCAGCAGCTTTTTCATAGCGGTCACGCCGCCGGTGTGAGTCACCGCGGAGCGCACGTAGTCGATGAGCCGCTCGGTGATCAGTGTCTGGTAGTCGTACACCGAGTTGAACACCTCGCCGATGGCCAGCGGTGTGGTCGAATGCTGGCGCACCAACCTCAGTGCTGCCTGGTCTTCGCCGGGCGTGCAGTCCTCCAACCAGAAAAGGTCATACGGCTCAACGCTTTTGGCGAACCTGGCGGCTTCGATTGGGGTCATCCGGTGGTGTCCGTCGTGCAGGATACGTAGCCCGGTGCCGAAGTCTTCCCGGATCTTGGCGAACACCCCCGGCATGTGGGTGAGATAGGCCCGGGTGTCCCAGGTCTCCTCGATCGGCGCGGTCGCGGAGCTCCCATCGGCGGCGCGGTGGGCTGGTTCGTAGTCATAGCGGGTGCCCGGCTTGTTGGTGGCTACCCCGTAGATCTGTCCAAGCCCGGGCACACCGGTCTGCACCCGCACGGCGGTGTAACCGGCGTCGACGTAGCCACTGATCGCGTCCTTTAGTGCGGCGTAGTCGCCGCCAGAGGCGTGGCCGTACACCCTGACGCGGTCTCGGCTGGCGCCGCCGAGTAGCTGGTAGAGCGGCATGCCGGCCTTCTTGGCCTTGATGTCCCACAGCGCCATGTCGACGGCCGCGATGGCGGCCATCGTCACCGGTCCGCGCCGCCAGTAGGCGCCGCGGTAGAGGTACTGCCAGGCGTCCTCGATGCGGTCTTCGTCGCGACCGATCAGCGTGGACGCAAGGTGCTCCGACAGATAGGCGGCAACCGACAGCTCGCGGCCGTTGAGTGTGGCATCCCCCCACCCGATGACGCCGTCAGCGGTGACGATCTTGAGGGTGACGAAGTTGCGCCCCGGACTGCAGACGTTGACGTCGATCTTCTCGATGGTCATGCGCGCTCACATCGCCGGACGCGGATCGGTCAGATCGCGTCCTGTCCAGTCCTTCGCCCGCACCGCCGCGATCAGCGCCGCCACTGAGTACAGACCCAGCATCACCATGATCGGGATGGGGCTGCCGGTGGCCGCGGCGACCCATGCGGCGGCGACGACGGGGCCGATGCCGGTGGCGATCACCGCGGCGATCTCACGGATGATTGCGGTGAGGGTGTAGCGGTTGCGCGCGCCGAAGATCTCCGGGATCGAGACGTTCTCCAGCGAGGCCGGGGACAGCACCGCGACGTTGTGCAGCACGATGTAGCCGACGAACACCCACACGAGGTTCTTGGAGTCGATCGCCAGCATTGTCGGAACGATCACGACCAGCGCCGCCGACATCACGACGATGTACATCCGGCGCCGGCCGAGCCGGTCACCGAGCCACCCGACCAGCGGGATGGTGAGGAACCCGACCAGTGAGGACACGATGACGGCGTTGGCGCCGACGCTCTTCTGCATCGCGAGCGTGATGGTCATGAACGAGATCAGGTAGGTCTGGATGAGGCCGGAGTTGCCGGCCTGCCCGAATCGTAGGAAGAACGACACCAGGACCGCTTTGATCGGCTTACGCTCCACCGCTTCGAGGGTGCGGGTGTCGCTGTGCTCCTCGGCCTGTTCGATCATCTGCTCGCGGGACAGTGCGCGCCCGTCGACGACGTCGTCACGCTCCTCGAACACCGGGCTTTCCTTGAGGTTCAACCGGACCCACACCGCGAAGACCATCACCACGGCACTGGCGATAAACGGGATGCGCCAGCCCCACGCGATGACATCGCTTTCGACCATCACGCCCAGCAGGAGGGCCCAGATCGCCGACGCGAACAGGGTGCCGCAGTTGGTGCCGAGGCCCACCAGCGAGGCGATAAACCCGCGCCGCTGCGCGGGGGCATATTCGGCGAGCATCACTCCCGCACCGCTGATCTCGGCGCCGGCGCCGAATCCCTGCAGCAGTCGCAGGCTCACCAGCAGGATCGGCGCCAGCATGCCCACCTGGGCGTAGGTCGGCAGCGCACCGATCAGCGTGGTTGCCGCACCCATCAGCGCGATGGTGTAGAAGAGCACCTTGCGGCGGCCGATCCGGTCGCCGAGGCGTCCGAAGAAGATGGCGCCGAGCGGTCGGGCGATGTAGCCGACCCCGTAGGTCGCCATGGCCCACACAACCGCCATCCCCGCACTCTCACCGGAGAAGAACAGTTGAGTGAACACCAGCGCGGCGGCCAGTGAATACAACTGGAAGTCCATGAATTCCAGTGCGGTGCCGAGCCATCCGGACACGGCGGCGCGCACCAGGTCGGCCATGCTGCGCTGGGCGGTGGACGGCAGCTCGGCGGTCCGAGGTTCGGGGGTGGTAGTCATCGTTCTTCCTCTTCGTTGGGTTGCATTCGTTGGTTTGCAGATCTGAATGTCAAAGTTGGAGCAGTACTTTGGCCGAGGCAGAGGCGTCGCGGGCCAGGGTGAAGGCGTCTACGGCCTCAGCGGCCGGGATGACATGGGAGATCACCGATTCGAGGTGATCAGAGGCGGCGAGCATCGCGATCGCGTCGTCGATTTCCGTGGCGAAGCGAAACGCCCCCAGCAGGCGTAGTTCCTTACCGAGCATCGGCGCCAGGTTGACGGAAATCTCGGTATTCGGCAGGGTGCCCACTTGCACGACCGTCCCGGCGCGTCGGGCGGCACGCACCGCCTGTGTCAACGACACCCCGACGCCGGAGCACTCGAAAACGACGTCGAATGACTCGTCGGCGATGCTGTCGCGGCCGACCAGGACCGGTTCGGTTGCACCCAGCGCTGCGGCTCGGGCCAACGGTTCCGGCCGCAAGTCGCTCACCCCGATCTCGGTCGCGCCGCGATCGAGGGCAGCGGCTACGACGAGTAGGCCGATGGGGCCGGCACCGATCACCAACACACGCCTACCGGTGAGATCGCCTGCCAGCCCGACCGCGTGCAATGCCACCGCCAGCGGCTCGGCCAGCGCCGCGCGCCGCAGCGGCAATCCCTCGGGCAGCTTTCGGACCATGTGGTCCTCGACGATCAGCAGTTCGGCCGCGCCGCCCTGGCGATGCGGGAAAGTGGCGGCACTGCCGAGATAGTCACCGCCAGGGCACAGATGCGGACGGTCAGCCAGACCCGGCACGGGTTGCCCGTAGCGGGCCGGGTGCACGGTCACCGGAGCGCCGGACGGAAGGCGCCCCGACGGGTCGAGATCCACCACCGCCGACAGTTCATGGCCGGGCGTGAACGGCTCGCGAACAACGTTCTCGCCGTTGGCTCCGTAAAAGTAGTAGTGCAGGTCTGAACCGCAGATGCCCACGTAGCTGACGCGCAGCCGCACCTGTCCGTCGGCCGGTACCGGCGCGGCGCAGTCCTCCCAGCGGATGTCCTCTTTGCCGTGAATCGCAAGCGCTTTCATGACACTTTCCTGTCGTTGTCAACCTCGATGGCCTCGCGCGCGGCCGCACGCACTCCGTTGCGCGCTATTACCTCAACCAAATCCGCGACTCGGTCTGTGAATGCCGCATGCGCGGTGAGGGAATCGGGAAGAAACCCGTTGCGCAGCACCGCCATTGCGTGCTCTCGCGGTCCGCCCGCACCTTGGGTCACCTCGGCAAGCCGCTGCCGCGCGGGTTCGCGGATCTCAGCGGCGTTCGGGCCGGGATCGAAGCCCGTCGGTGGGGCCGCTGCACAGATCCATCCCGCAACGGTCAGCGCCAACAGATGTGGAACCCGGCCGGCGCGCAACGCGATCTGGGCGGGCTCAGGAATGCGCTGCAGGAGCTTGACCGAACCGTCGGTGCCCACTTGTGACGTCCGATGACCCAGTGCGGCGTTGGCCCAGCGGTGCGACAGAGACTCGAGGTAGGAGTCGGGATCGAACCCCTCCGGTAGTGCGATAGTCGGCAAGTACTCGCGTGCGATACAGGTCCGGACGGCGTCCTGGACGAAATCCTGGGCCCAGGCGTCGGCGATGGTGGCCCGACCATCCAAGACGCCCAGGTACGCGATCAGCGAATGTGACCCGTTGAGCAGCCGCAGCTTGACCAGCTCGTAGGCCTCCACCTCGTCGCTCATGATCGCCCCCGCCTGATCCCACGCCGGCCGCCCGGCGGCGAAGTCGTCCTCCAGGACCCACATGCTGAAGTCTTCGGTGGGCACCGGGGCGTGGTCGGCTACGCCGATCAGCTCTGCGACGTCTGCGTTCGTCTGGGCAGTGGTCGCCGGCACGATGCGATCCACCATCGAATTGGGGAAGCTGACGTGATTTTCAAGGAAGTTCAGCGCGTCGTCAGAGGCCGCACTGGCGCGCAGAAACTCGGTGAGCGCTGCGCGGGTGGAGTGCCCGTTGGACTGTAGGTTGTCGCACGACAGCACCGTTATCGGAGCCCCGCTCGCCGACCGGACCGACAGGCCGCGCGCAATGAGTCCGATGGTGCTGCGGGGATGAGCGGGGTCGGCGATATCGGCGCGTACATCGTCGCGGTCGACGTCGAGCGTGCCGGTGCGGGGCGAACGGCAGTAGCCGACCTCACTGACGGTCAGCGTCAGAATTCGCTGTGACGGGTCCGCGACGGCCGCCACGAACGCGGTGCGGTCGTCGGCGAGAACGCCCAGACCGCGATGCACATCTACAATGCCGACCTGGCGACCGCGGTCGGACAGTTCCAAGATCGCGTATCGCCCGTCCTGGGCACGCATCGCCGAGACCACGTCGTGGGACCGATTGGCGAATCCGTAGATGCCCCAGTCGCCGGGTTCGGCGGCCAACGCGTTTGCGGTGTAGACCGCGGCATGAGCGCGGTGGAAGTTGCCCAATCCCAGATGGACGATGCCCGTCGCAGCCCCAGCTGACGCACCGATCATGGCACCATCCGGAGTGGTCCGGCGGGACAGTCGTCGCATTGGTGCGCTCCTGAGTATGTCGGCCGTAGCGATCGCGGTAGGTGTTCCGTATTATGAACCGCATGTATCGTAGTGTGAACCACACTCGCATGTCGGCCGCAGTGTGTCAAGGCTCACTACCGCGGGTGTGCCAAGCTCTGGCTATGGGAGGCAGCGACTGTGGATAGCAAGGCTGCTCCCCCGGTCGGGAGTGTCGACAAGGCGCTCGCCCTCATCGAACTGCTCGCCGAGGCCGGCCCGGACGGGCTGGCGTTACGTGATGTGGTCGAGGCGAGCGGACTGAACAAGGCGTCCGCGCATCGCACCCTGCAGGCCCTGCAACACCGCGGCTTCGCCGAACAGGACGCCAATCAGCGCTATCGGCTGGGCTCACGTCCGGCGCTCTTGGTCGAGCAGTTTCTTCGCGAGGAAAACCTGCCGACCCTTTTCCGCCCCGCGCTGCTGGCCATCTGTCAGGAGTCCCAAGAATTGGTACACCTGGGCATCCTCGAAGGCCCGACCGTTCTCTATCTGGACAAGGTCGAACCTGACCGCACAATCCGCGTGTGGTCCCGGGTGGGCCGCCAGGTCAGCGTGCTGACCACCGCGCTCGGGCGCGCGCTGATCGCCGCCGAAGGAGCCACCACCCAACTGTCGGCGTACACCGCCAATGCCGACCCCAAGGTTGCCAAGCGGTTCGAACGGGCAGTTGCCGAGGCACGGTTGCACGGATTCGCGACCGAACGCGAGGAAAACGAAGCCGGAATCTGCTGTGTGGGTGTGGCGCTGCGGCGCTCAACCGGACGCCCCGTCGCGGTGAGCGTCACCGGGCCGAGCAATCGGATGGGCGCCGACCGGCTCGACAAGCTCGGACGTCGATTGCGCGACGTTCTGCAGCTGTCGGCCCCGCCGGGATTCTCGGTGGCACCGACCGGCTAGCCCATATGCGCGGCGGCCCGCCAACTCGCTGAAATACACTGCGAGACAAGGGCATTGACGCTCGTTGTTTGTGGGCGAAGGGGGACTTGAACCCCCACGTCCCGAAGGACACTGGCACCTGAAGCCAGCGCGTCTGCCATTCCGCCACTCGCCCCAACAACCGGGGGAGCCTATCACGCGAGGCACCCCGCTCCTCAACCGTACCGATCGGGGCTCACGCCATGTCAATCCGCTGTCAGCCGATCACGATCAGGCAGCTGACCTGGCCCGTTTCGATTCTCAGAATTCTGTTGGTCCCGCAGCGCTGCGCTGGGCCGATACCATGCAGGTAAGCCAAGTGGCCAGGCGACACGCTGGCGCGTTGGTGCCTGAGCAGGACCGACGGACAACGACGAGTGAGGCGGGCGGTGACATGGGTCTCGTAGACCGCTTCGAGCGCAAACTCGAATCCACCGTCGGTGACGCCTTCGCCCGGGTTTTCGGCGGATCGATTGTGCCGCAAGAAGTCGAGGCGATGCTTCGCCGGGAAGCCGACACCGGTGCCCGCGAGGTGCTCGGCGACCGCATTTTGGCGCCAAACGACTACGTCATTACCCTCAGTGTGCCTGACTATCAGAAGGTGAGCGCCGACCCGGACCTCACATCAACGACTTTTGCCAAGCACTTGGAGGGATACATCCATGAGCAGGGGTGGCAAACGTATGGTGATGTGGTCGTCAGATTCGAGGCGTCACCGAACCTGCACACCGGACAGTTTCGGGCGCGTGGTGCGGTCAATCCTGATACGACCACCGGCGAGCCCGCCGCACCTCGAGAACTCTCGTCCAACGCAGAACCAGGAGTACCACCGATGAGCGACAATCCGAGCTATCGCGGCGGCGGCCAGGGACAGGGTCGGCCCGCCGACGAGTATTACGACGACCGCTACGGCCGTCCGCAAGATGAGCGCGGCCAGGATCCGCGCGGTCAGTACCCCCCACAAGAGCAGCAGGGCGGCGGCTACCCGCCGCAGACTGAGCAGGGCTACCCGCCGCGCCAGGGTTATCCCGACCAGGCTGGCTACCCGGATCAGGGCGGCTACCCCGACCAGGGCTACCCGCCGCCGTCATACGAACAGCGTCCGCCCGCCGGCTACGGCCCACCGGCCGGTGGCGGCTATCAGGACCAGGGTTACCGGCAGGCGCCCGGCGGCTACCCTCCGCCGCAAGGCGGACAGCAGGGCTATGGCGCTCCCGCCGGCGACTACGACTACGGTCGCCAGCCCGCACCCGGCCGTCCCGATGAGGGCTACGGCCGTGCCGAGCCGCGTCCGGCCTACCCCGACCAGGGCGGCTACCCCGACCAGGGCGGCTACCCCGATCAGGGCGGCTACCCGGATCA
>Ga0075418_10004373_pt1 | contig 16112 bp, 10 predicted proteins | sample SoiMetdeltSBSDD2_FD_81776 | JGI IMG/M metagenome (GOLD analysis project Ga0075418, IMG submission 81776) | Bulk soil microbial communities from a Populus tree surrounding site in Tennessee, USA - Soil MetaG P. deltoides SBSDD2 | ecosystem: Environmental > Terrestrial > Soil > Tree plantation...
CGCGCACGAGGAACGAGAGCATCCCGCCGAACGCGGACATCTGCCGGCGCGCGACGTCGTGTCGCGGATGCGATTCCAGTCCGGGATAGAACACGGTCTCGACACGCGGGTGCGACGCGAGAAAGCGCGCGACGGCGAGTCCGTTCTCGCTGTGCACGCGCATGCGTGCGGCGAGCGTGCGGATGCCGCGCAGCACGAGCCAGGAGTTGAACGGCGACGCGACCGCGCCCGCGATCTTGCGCAAATGCTCCGTGTGCTCGAGCCACTCGTCTTTTTTCGCGAAGGACACGGAGCCGCCCTGCACATCGGTATGACCGCCGAGGTACTTCGTCATCGAGTGGAGCACGACATCGGCGCCGTGCTCGATCGGACGCTGCAGTGCGGGCGTCGCGAACGTTCCATCGACGACGAAACGCGCGCCGTGCGCGTGTGCGATCTCCGCGATCGCCGCGAGATCGACGACCTTCAGCAGCGGATTCGACGGCGACTCGCCCCACACCACGGCGGTCTCCTTCTTCATGGCCCGCTGCAACGCATCGAGATCCTCCATCGTCACAACATCGAACGTGAGCTCCCATCGCGAGAACCACTCCTCGGCCAGCGCGCGAATCCCGTAATAGCAATCGTTCGGCAACACGACATGCGCGCCGCGCGGCAGCGCCTGCAGCAGCGCCGCACCGGCGGCCATGCCCGACGCGAACACGAGCGCGCCTCTCGCGCCGTCGATCGCCGCGAGCGCCTCTTCGAGACGCATCTGCGTCGGAGAGCCGTAGCGGATGTAGTCGAAGCCGCGCGACGCGCCGCCTTCTTCGTTGCGCTCGAACGTGGTCGAGAGATGAATCGGCGTCGCCAGCGCGCCGGTCTCTTCGTCGATGTGACTGCCTGCGTGTATCGCTTTCGTTTCAAAATGCATGAGGGCCGAGAGTGTACGCTGTTCCGATCATGCGGAAATTTCTGGCTCTCGTCCTGCTCCTTTCCGCCGCAGCCGGCGCCGACGAACGCGTGCGCTCTCTGCCGAGCGAAACGCCCGAGACCTTCACGCCGCGCACCGAGTCGTTCGACTACGTCAGGCGCGAAATCATGATCCCGATGCGCGACGGCGTGAAGCTGAAGACCGTCATCCTCATCCCCAAAGGCGCGAGAAACGCGCCGATGATGCTCACGCGCACGCCGTACAACGCGAGCTCGCGCACGTCGCGCTTCAACAGCCCGCACCTCGAGGCGGTCGTGGCGCACATGAACGACACCACCGTCGCCGCGGGCTACATCATCGTGTACCAGGACGTCCGCGGAAAACACGGATCCGAAGGCGACTACGTGATGACGCGGCCGCTCGTGGGACCGCTCAATCCGACCGGCGTCGATCACGCGACCGACTGCTACGACACGATCGAGTGGCTGGTGAAGAACGTGCCGGAGAGCAACGGACGCGTCGGAACGATCGGCGGATCGTACGAGGGCTACACGACCGTCATGTCGACCGTGCATCCGCATCCCGCGCTCAAAGTCGCGGTGCCGTTCGCGCCGATGGTCGACGGATGGATGGGCGACGACTGGTTTCACAACGGCGCGTTCCGCCAGCCGATGCTCGCGTTCATCTACGACCAGCAGGCGACGCGCAAAGGCGGCGAGGATTGGTGGTGGGGCGAATACGACGCCTACGACACGTACCTGCGCGCCGGATCCGCGGGCGCGCTCGCGGCGTCGCGCGGACTCGACCAGCTCGGCTTCTGGCGCGAGATCTCCGAGCACCCGAGCTACGACTTCTGGTGGCAGCAGCAGGCGGTCGACAAGCTGCTCGCGAAGGAGCCGTTGAAAGTGCCGATGATGATCGTGTCCGGCCTCTTCGATCAGGAGGACATCTACGGCGGCCCGGCGTTGTATGCGGCGCTCGCGCCGAAAGATCCGCAGGGCGAAATGCTCCATCTCGTGTTAGGTCCGTGGAGCCACGGACAAGGACGCCGCGAAGGACGCGGCATCGGCGCCATCCAGTTCGAAGGCGATACCGCAGGCTGGTTCCGGCGCGAAGTGATGCAGCCGTTCCTCGATCACTATCTCAAAGATGCGCCGAAGCCAGACACACCGCGTGTGCTCGCGTACGAGACCGGCGCGAACAAATGGCGCGCGTACGACAGCTGGCCACGCTCCTGCGCAAGCGCGTGCAGCGAGAAATCGCGCGCTCTGTATTTGCTGCCCGATGGAAAGCTCGGCTTCGCCCCGCCTAACGCGAGCGCCGAGGGGTACGACGAATACGTTTCCGACCCGCGCAAGCCCGTGCCCTACCGGCCGCGCCCGACGCTGCCGATGGGCGCGACCGGCTCGGGCTGGAGCGAGTGGCTCGTCGACGATCAGCGCAACGCCGCGGCGCGCACCGACGTGCTGGTCTACGAGACCGAGCCGTTGCGAGAGCCGCTGCGCGTCGCCGGCGAGCCCACGGCGATGCTCTTCGCATCGACGAGCGGCACCGACTCCGACTGGGTCGTGAAGATCATCGACGTCTGGCCCGACGAAACGCCGAACAATCCCGCGTTAGGCGGATATCAGCAGATGCTGTCGGCCGATATCTTCCGCGGCCGATATCGCACCGACTTCGCGAAGCCGCAGGCGCTCGAGCCGAACAAGGCCCTGCCCTATCGCATCCGCCTGCCGCAGGTGAACCACACGTTTCTGCCCGGACATCGGATCATGGTGCAGATCCAGTCGTCGTGGTTCCCGCTCTACGACCGCAACCCGCAGACGTTCGTCCCGAACATCATGTTCGCGCGGGCCGAGAGCTACGTGAAAGCGACGCAGCGCATCTGGCACGCACCAGGAAATGCGAGCGCGATCGAGCTGCCGGTGGTGTCTGGAGTGCGGTAGCGCACAGCTACCGCTTTCCAATGCCGCGGAGCGGCTCCGCCGCAAACGAAAGCGGCAGCTTGCGCTACCGCACTCCAAACTTATACTTTCCCCCATGCCCTCAACGCCGTGGCTCCGGCCGGCGCTCATTCGCGCCGGCCAGATCGGCCTAACGACCGCCTTGTTCGCGGCGTGCAATGCCGTGAGCGGCGCGTTCGATGTCGGCAGCGGCGTGTCGATTCTCTATCCCGGCACGGCGGTCGCGGTCCTCGCCTGTCTGTTGTTCGGATGGTGGGCGGCGATCGGCGTCATCCTCGGCACGATGCTCACGCCGTGGAATCCGGATGCCGATCTCGAGTCGCTCGTGCTCAGCGGCAGCATCATCGCCGCGCAGGGACTCATTCCCTGGCTCGTGTTCCGCGTGCGCAAGGATCTGACGATCGATCTGCGCGACATGAAGTCGCTGATCGCCTTCCTCATCTTCGGCACGGTCGTGAATACGGGCGTCACGTCGATCGTCGGAAACATCGTCGTCATTCAGCATCCGCCGGGAGAGCTGATCGTCTGGCGCGATGTGTTCGTCTGGTGGATCTCCGACTTCGTCGCCGCGCTGCTGCTCGCGACGCCGATTCTCGCCTTCGGCGGCACGCTGCTCAATCGCGGACGTTCGGAACAGCCGCGCACGATCACCAACGCGCTGCAGATCGTCACGGTGATTCTCCTCCTCGGCTTCGCCGCGTCGTTTGCCATTCGCGCGTACCTGCTCAACCGGCTCGAAGAAGACCGTCTCGCCCAGCAACAGCACTGGCTCGACGCGCAGGAAAAGCTGAATCGGATGCACAGCAACTTCATTCGCGCGGCGTTCATCGACGCGAACGATCCCGCGGCCGCGACGCGCATGGAGTCGGCGCGATTGACCAACGAAGCGTTCATCCGCGAGCTCGGCCCCGCGATCACGAGCGGGTCGCCGGAGCTCAAGCGCGAATTCCCCGCGATCGCGCAGGCGACGATGAAGTGGTTTGCAACTCGGGCGAACACCGCGGACACCGGCCGCACCATCCTCGCGCTCCGCACGATGGTCGAGCGCGCAAACGCGCGCGAGTGGTCGGCCTACGCCAACACGCGGCGCAAGATCATGATCGTCGCCGGTCTCATCGACGCGATGGTCTTCCTGATTCTCGTCGCCGCCGCGGTGATGCTGCTCTACACGATCTCGCGTCCGTTCGCGCAGCTGCGCGGCGCGATTCGCGCGATGCGCGACGGCGAGCCGCTCGATGCGGCGACGATCGACAGCCGGTACATGGAGTTCCGCTCCGTCGCCGAAAAGCTCGAGGAGACTTCGCGCGCGCTGCGACGCCGCGAAGAAGAGCTGCGCCTGCAGACCGAAAAAGCGATCAAGGCATCGCGGCACAAGAGCGAGTTCCTCGCGAAGATGTCGCACGAGCTGCGCACGCCGCTCAACTCCATCATCGGCTTCTCCGATCTCATGACCGAGCAGGAGGGCACGCTCTCCTCACCGAAGCGCCTCGGCTTTCTCGAGAACGTCGCCAACAGCGCGCGGCATCTGCTGCAACTGATCAACGATCTTCTCGACATCGCCAAAGTCGAGTCCGGAAAAATGACGCTGGATCTCGAGGACGTCGATCTCCGCAACAGCATTGCCAGCACCGTCGCGTCGACGCAGCCACTCTTCGCGCGGAAGCGTCAGGAAGTCGAAGTGATCACGCCCGACGAGCCGATGATCGCTCGCGCCGACTCGGGCCGCATCGAACAGGTCCTTCTGAACCTGTTGTCGAACGCGAACAAATTCAGCCCCGAGGGAGAAAAAGTGATCGTGCGCGGCGCGGGCGACGCCGCGATGTGGCGCATCGAAGTCGCGGATCGCGGCATCGGCATCAAAGCGGACGATCACCAGCGCATCTTCGACGAGTTCGAGCAGGTCGCCTCCCGCGGCGTGCACTCGAACGGCACGGGCCTCGGCCTCGCCCTCGCGAAACGCTTCATCGAAGCGCACGGCGGCCAGATCCTCGTCGAGAGCGATCTCGGCGCGGGCGCGCGATTCACGGTGCGACTGCCACGGTCATAAGCGGAACAAATACGACACCTTCACGAACACCTGCCTCCCCTCGTCGCGCGTGACGCGGCGCTCATCGGAGTTCCAGCCGAGGTAGACGGCGGTTCCGGGCTGGACGAGATAGGTGAGAAGAAAATCGAGATTGAAATCGCGGCGCTTGCCCAGCGACGACGCATCGGGATTCGAGGAGAGATTGTCGATCCGCGCGATCGCGCGCGCGGACAGGCGGCGCGTGATCTGGTAGCTCCACCGCGAGCGCACGATGTGATTCGTGAACACGTCGTCGAGATCCGTCCAGAGATACGTCGTGTCGATCGTGAACGCGGGCGCGGGACGCAGGGAGACGGTCAGCGTCGCTTGTCGCGCATCGCGAAGCGCCGGAGCATCGAGATTGATCGCCGTGCCGCTCGAGATCTCGCCGGAGAATGCGAGGAGCCGAAGCGGCGCGGACGTAAATATTAGGCCGGTCATGCGCTGCGCGAACGGCGCATCCGCGGCGATCAATCGCTCGTCGGTGCGCTTGTGAAAGACCGAGAGCTGCGTCGAGCGCGCGAGCTCCACGCGCGTCTCCAACCGCGCCGTCGACTCGAGCTCGACGCCGCCGTGATCCCAGATTCGCGTCAGCGTGAGTCCGGGTCCCCACGACACGATCCCGTGCGTGCCGGGACGGAACGTCGCGTTCGCGACCTGCGTCAGATCGCGAATGTCGGTGCGCGGGATGAATCCGTTTGCCGCGCGAAAGTCGCGCGAAATGTCGACGAAGTTCAGCTTGTACGCATAGGTGTGGCTGCTGCCCTCCACACCTGCGCGATAGGCGGTTCCCGATTCGGTGTCGCGGCTGGCGAGCGCCTGTGCGGTCGCGATCCAGTGGCGATCGATGCGCCAGCGCGCGTCGACACCGCCGACATGATTGGTGACGTCGGATTCGCGGCGGCCGGTGTAGATCAATCCGATCTGCGATTCCGCACCGACGTCGCGACTCAGACGAATCACCGCATTCAACGCACGATCGACGTCATCCGTCACGAGCGCACCGAACGCATAGCGCCCGGCCTTGCCTGTTAGGCGGGCGCCGGCGCGCGGATCGCGAATGCGCCGCGTGAAGAGCACCTGGAGCGGAGTCTCGAAGTAGCTCGTGTTCTCGACGAAGAACGGCCGCTTCTCCGGAAGGAACAGCTCGAATCGCTGATTCACCGACACTTGCGGCTCATCCGATTCGACCTGACTGAAGTCGGGATTCGCGGTGAGATCGAGCACGAGACTGTCGCGAAAAATCGTCTTCACATCCGCGCCCGCATCCGCCTGGGAGACGTGCGTATCCGCGAATCGTCCGTTGCGATACGTGCTGTACGGCAGGATTTGCGTCGTGCGGCCCGCGCCGAGCTCGCGCAGCCCGAGGACTTGCGCCGTGTAGGCCATGCGACCTTGATAGCGCGTCGAGTACGCGGGCCAGAACGCTTCCTCGTTTTTCCGCGGAATGCCGCGATAGAGAAACATCCCCCACTCCTGCTCGACCGTCGAAGGGAAGCGGATGCTGTCGAACGGAATGGTGATGAGAATGAGGTAGCGATCCGATTCGATGCGCGTCTCGACGTTCCACACCGTATCGAACGACAGATCCCATCCCTTCCCCTCGGTGTACACGCCGTCGACCTGCACGCCCGCCGGGTTCACCTGAAAGCCGTAGAGACGCCGGCGATCGTGAAACGTATCGAGCTGGATGGCGATGCTGTCGTCATCATCGGGGATGCGATCGCGATTCACTCGGTGCGCGCGCATCGCGCCCGGCGGATGGAAGCAGACGAACACCGCGTACAGATGCTCCGCGTCGTAGCCGAGGTGGACGATCGTCCGCTCGCTGACCGCCGCGCCATCGGTGGGCGTGCGCTGCACCAGCCCCTCGACGCGCGCCATGGACTCGAAGTCGTCGAGACTCGGAGGGGATGTAAGCCGCGGAATCGTGACCGACTCCGCGAGTGCGAAGGGCGCGAGCAACAACGCAAGCAATGTTAGGCGCATGCCGCCAACTTAACGAGATGGCGTCACGCGCGATATCAGGATCTTGCGATCAATTCTTACGACGTCCTAGGACGTCCTAGGACGTCGTAGGACGTCCTACAAACGAAATCTGCGCAGCACGTGTTCATAGCACCGATGACCGACGACGAGCGCTGGACCGCCGTGCTGCGCCGCGATCCACGCGGCGACTTTTTCTACTCCGTGAAAACGACCGGCGTGTACTGCCGGCCGGCGTGCGCGTCGCGCCGGCCGCGCCGCGAGAATGCGTCCTTTCATCCAACGACTGCGGATGCGGAAGCACAAGGATTTCGCGCGTGCCGCCGCTGTCATCCGAACGAGCCCGCGCTGCGCGAGCAGCACACGGCCGCGGTCGTGGGCGCGTGCCGTCTGATCGAGACGGCCGAGGAAACGCCGGGCCTGGCGAGGCTTGCCGCGGCGGCGGGCATCAGTCCCTTTCACTTTCATCGAATTTTCAAATCGGTCACCGGGGTCACGCCGAAGGAGTACGCCGCCGCGCATCGCGCGATGCGCATTCGCGACGAGCTCGCGAAGAGCCGCAGCGTGACCGACGCGCTGTACGGCGCGGGGTTCAATTCGAGCGGCGGGTTCTACGCGATCTCGACCGCCGTCCTGGGCATGAAGCCCGCGACGTTTCGCGCCGGCGGGAAAGAAGCGTCGATTCGCTATGCGATCGCCGAATGTTCGCTCGGCTCGATGCTCGTCGCCGCGACGAGCGAAGGTGTGTGCGCGATTCTTCACGGCGACGATCGGCTCCCCGATCTCGAAGCGCGCTTTCCTCATGCACGGCTCATCGGCGACGATTCCGCGTTCGCGAAAATCGTCGCGGACGCCGTGAAAATCGCCGATGCGCCGGCGAGCGAGCTCCCCGCCGACGTCCGCGGAACTGCGCTCCAGCAGCGCGTGGGTCAGGCCTTGCGTTTCATGTTACCGTCGTCCGCCACATGCTCCACCTCGGCTCCATCGGCAAAACCTCCATCGATGTCGACATCTCCTTCCTGATCCTCGTCGGCCTCTTCGTTGCCATCAACTACGACGCGAACCTGGGCATTCACTACGCGCTCCTCTGGATTCCGGTGTGTTTCATCAGCGTGCTGATCCACGAGATCGCGCACGCGGGAATGATCGCAGCGCTCGGTTACGGCGCCAGCCGGATCATTCTCGGCGGCATGGGCGGCGCGACCTTCAACGACCGCCACGCGAAGCCCTGGCAGGATCTGTTGATCAGCCTCGCCGGACCGATCTCGAACTTCGCGCTGATGCTTCTCTGCTTCTGGCTTTACGTGAAGGTCCCCTACATCCGGCAGGACCGGATGCTCATCGCGCTTTTCCCGATTCTGATCTGGGCGAACAAGGCGTGGGCCATCTTCAATCTCATCCCCGTTCCGCCGCTCGACGGCGGCCATGCGACGCGCGAGCTCTTCCGCACCATGCTCAGCGAACGAACCGCGTTCATCGTCGCGATCTGGATCGCGATCGTCGTCGGTGCCGGAGTGGTGATCTATTTTTTCAAGGAAAAACAGTTCTTCATCGCTCTGTATCTGGGCTGGTTCGTCTACATGGCCTGGCAGCAGTGGGAATACTTCCGTCAGCATGGCATTCCTGGAGACTAGGCCCGTCGTCTAAAATCTCCCTGACGCGTTAACTGGCCCTCCATGACTGTCCCGAATGTTCCCATGCCGGTCGAAACCGGTCCTTCGCGCTTTCAACGCGCGAGACGTGCGCTCGCGCGCCTGATTCGCGGTGCGCGCGTCGTGTCGCAGGACACGCTGCGCACCGGTGTCGCCATCCTCAAGGCACAGCAGGAGGCGACGCTCGAAGGAATCCTGGTCGTCGATCCGAACGGAAACGTTCTCTCGTACAACCGCCGCTTCCTCGAGATCTGGCGCATCCCGTCCGACGTCGCCGCGCGCGCCGACGACAATGAGCTCCTCGGCTACGCCGCCGAGGCGGTCGCGGATTGGGAGAGCTTCATCGAGCTCGTGAACTATCTCTACGAGCATCCGGAAGAAGTCCGCACGGACGACGCCGTCGCGCTCAAAGACGGACGCACGCTGTCGCGCGCGTCGGTGCCGATCGTCGTCGACGGTCACATTCGCGGCCGCTCCTGGTACTTCCGCGACGTCACCGAGGCCGCGAAAGCGGAGAAGCTGCAGGCGGCGCTGTTTCGCATCTCGCAGCTCAGCCGCGAATCCGAGAGTCTCGACGCGTTCTACGCCGCCGTGCACGGCATCACCGGCGAGTTGATGAACGCGAAGAATTTCTACATCGCCGAATACGACGCGGAGAGTGATTACCTCACGTTCCCCTACTTCGTCGACGAGCTCGACGAACAGATCCCGCACGGCAATCCCGGCCGCGGCCTGACCGCGTACGTGCTGCGCACCGGAAAGCCGCTGCTCGCGACGCCGGAAGTGTTCGAGAAGCTCGTGCGCGAGGGCGAGGTCGAATCGATCGGCGCTCCGTCGATCGACTGGCTCGGCGCGCCGCTGAAGACCGGCGATCAGACGTGGGGCGTGATCGGAACGCAGACCTACGCCGAGGCGACGCGCTTCACCGAAAAGGACAAGGAAGTTCTCCTCTTCGTCGCGCAACACGTCGCCTCCGCCATCGAGCACAAGCGCAAAGAAGACGCGCTGCGCGAGAGCGAGCGCCGCTACCGCCAGATGTTCGAGAACAATCGCGCGGTCAAGCTGCTGATCGATCCGGCGACCGGCGCGATCGTCGACGCGAACATGGCGGCGTGCGACTACTACGGCTACACGCGCGACGAGTTCCGCGCCATGCGCATCTGGGACATCAACGTGCGCGGCGAAGAGGGCGTGCGCAGCGAGATGACGCGCGCGGCCGCGCAGGAGCGGACGTACTTCCAGTTCCGCCACATGCGCGCCAGCGGCGAGATCCGCGACGTCGAAGTGCATTCCGGCCCGATCGAGTTAGGCGGACGCAGGCTGCTCTACTCGATCGTCCACGACATCACCGAACGAAAGAGAGCCGAGCAGGCGCTCCAGCAGTCGGAAGAGAAATACCGCGTGATCTTCGACTACGCGCCGGTCGGCATCTACCAGTCGACGCGCGACGGCCGCTTCGTCACCGCGAATCTCACGCTCGCGCGCATGCTCGGCTACGACTCCGTCGACGAGCTGCTGACGAAGAACCTCGAGCGCGACATCTATCTCGATCGCCGTCAGCGCGAGGAGCTCGTGCGCCGCTTCGAGCCGTTCGCGTACGCGAACAACGTCGAGCTGCAGTGGCGGCGCAAAGACGGCTCGGTGATCTGGGTGCAGCTCAACGCGCACGGCATCCGCTCGTCGCACGGCACGCTGTTCTTCGAAGGATTCGTGTACGACGTCACGGAGCGCAAGCGCGCCGAGGAATCGGTCGCGATGGCGAACAAGCAGCGCAAGGCCGTGCTCGACGCCGCGACGCGCGTGTCGATCATCGCCACCGATCCCGTCGGCACGATCACCGTGTTCAACGCGGGAGCGGAGCGCATGCTCGGCTACTCCGCGGCGGAGATGATCAATATCCGCTCGCTGCTCCACATCCAGGGCGAAGCGGAATTGCCCGCGACGCTCGAAGACGTCGGCGAGCACGAATGGACGTACGCGCGAAAGAAGGGCGAGCGAATCACCGTGGCAGTCTCGGTCACGGCCCTTCGCTCGGACGACGGATCGCTCACCGGATTCCTCCACGTCGCCACCGACATCACCGCGCGCAAGCACGCGGAAGAAATGCTGCGCAAGCAGTCGGCGGCGATGACGGAGTCGATGGACGGCATCGGCATCCTCAATGAGCGGCTCGAGTTCACGTACGTCAACGACTCGCTGGCGCGTTTGTTCGGCTGGCCCGAGTCCGAGCCGCTGATCGGCCGCTCGCTGTGCGATCTGTACGAGCCGCAGGAACAGGTGCGCTTCATCACGCTGATCGTGCCGCTGGTGCAGCAACGCGGCAAGTGGCGCGGCGAAGCGACCGGCCTGCGCCGCGACGGCATCACGTTCCCGCAGGAGATCTCCCTCACCGCGATCGCGGGCGGCGGTCTGGTGTGCGTCGTGCGCGACATCACGGAGCGCACGTACGCCGAGGAACAGATCAAACACCTCGCGTACCACGACGCGCTCACGAATCTTCCAAATCGTCTGCTGTTCAAGGATCGCCTGACCGTCGCGCTCTCGCATGCGCAGCGCGATGGAACGCGGCTGGCGGTCTTGTTCCTCGATCTCGATCGCTTCAAAGTCATCAACGATTCGCTGGGCCACAACATCGGCGATCAGCTCTTGCAGGCGGTCGCGGCGCGCGTGCAGGCCTGCGTGCGCGACAGCGACACCGTCGCGCGCCTCGGCGGCGACGAGTTCACCGTCCTGCTCCCGCGCATTCACGAAACGGACGACGCGGCGCCGGTGGCGATGAAGATCATCGAGGCCGTGCGCTACCCGTTCCACATCGAAGGACGCGAGTTCTTCATCACCACGAGCATCGGCATCAGCCTCTTCCCCGAAGACGGCACCGACGCGGAGACGCTGATCAAGAACGCCGACACGGCGATGTATCAGGCCAAGGAAGTCGGCCGCGACAACTATCAGCTGTTCAACGCGCTCGTGAATGCGAAAGCGCTGCAGCGCATCGCGCTCGAGCATGGCCTGCGCAAAGCGCTCACCAACGACGAGCTCGAGGTGCACTACCAGCCGATCTACGACCTGCGCAGCGATCGCATCACCGGCATGGAGGCGCTGCTGCGCTGGAATCATCCGACCATGGGATCGATCCCGCCGGGGACCTTCATTCCGCTCGCGGAAGCGACCGGCGTCATGCTGCCGATCGGCACGTGGGCTCTGCGCGAGGCCTGCCGTCAGGCGAAGGCGTGGCACGACCAGGGACATCGCACGCTGTCGCTCGCGGTCAACTTGTCGGTGACGCAGTTGCAGCAGGTCGATCTCGTGCAGCGCGTGAAACAGATCCTCGAGGAGACCGGGCTGCCGCCGCGACTCCTCGAGATCGAGATCACCGAAAGCAGCGCGATGCAGAGTCCGGAGACGAACATCCGCATGCTCTACGACCTCAAGAAGCTCGGCATCCGCATCTCGCTCGACGACTTCGGCACCGGCCATTCCTCGCTGAGCTACCTCAAGCGCTTCCCGATCGACACACTCAAGATCGACCAGTCCTTCGTCCACGACATCACCACCGACCCCGACACGGCGGCGATCGTCACCGCCATCATCGCCATGGCCCACAGCCTGCGATTGAAAGTGATCGCCGAAGGCGTCGAGTTCACCGAACAAGCGAACTTCCTCCGCCGCCACGCCTGCGATCAAATGCAAGGCTTCCTCATCACCCCACCTGTCACGGCCAGCGAATTCCTGAGCTTTGTCTAGGAGCGCTTTGACGCACGTCTATACACGCGTCTATACTCGCGCCCTTGGCAGGACGCGCGAAGATCTTCACGAACGGCGGAAGCCAGGCAGTGCGGCTTCCAAAGTCGGTTCGTTTCCCCGATGACCAACGAGAGGTCCTGGTTCGCCGCGTCGGTCGCCGCGTGATCCTGGAGCCGGCCGACGAATGGACGCCCGAGTTTCTTGAAACACTCGGTGCCTGGAAGGAGCCGATCGAGCGGCCGAAGAGTCGCCCGGTGTCGAAGAAAAAGGATCCGTTCGAGTGACCCTTGCGTTCATGCTCGACACGGACACGGTGAGTTTCGCGCTCCGCGGACAGGGCCGAGCCGGCGAGAGGATTGTTGCCCATCGTCCGTCCGAGCTCTGCGTCAGCGCAATCACGGTCGCCGAACTGCGTTTCGGCGCCACTCGGCGAAAGTCCGCCAGGTTGCATTCACTGGTCGATTCGTTCATCGGCAACATCGCGGTGATGCCGTTCGACGAAGCCTGCGCCGCTGAATTCGGAGTGATCGCAAGCGAGCTCGCGGATCGAGGATCGCCCATCGGTGAATTCGATGCGCTCATCGCAGCGCACGCAATGAGCCTCGGCGTGACGCTCGTTACGAACAATCTCAAGCACTTTCACCGCATCCGCAATCTGAGAGTCGAGAATTGGATCTAGCGCGGGCCTCAGCCGCGCGCGAGCGGCAGCTTGCTCCGCACGAACGTGCCCACACCATGCGCGAGCAGTTGCCCGTCCGGTCCGAAGAGTTGCGATTCCGCGAGCAGTTGCCGCGCGCCTTCGTGCACGAGCTTCCCTTTCGCGAGCAGCATCCCCTCCGCGACCGGCCGCAGCAGATGAATCGTGAAGTCCGACGTGAGGACGAAGTTGTCGAAGACGACCGAGTTCGCGGCGAAGAACCCGGCATCGTCGAGCATCTTGAAGTACACCGATCCGTGTACCGCATCCGCCGCATGATGAAACTCGTGGCGAATCTCGATCTCGATCTCCGCCACTCCATGCCCGACACGAATCACCGGCCGGTAGTACGCATTCGTCGGCGCGTTGACGTAGAGATGTTCGAGACGGCGGTAATGCTCATCGCTCATCAGAAGAGCTCTTCGGCCAGCGCGACGATGATGCCCGCAGGGCCTCGCATGTAGCAGAGTCGGTACTTGTCTTCGTACTGGGCCACCTCGCCGACGAGCTCGGCGCCGTTGGCGCGCAGGCGAGCGACCGTGTCGTCGACGCTTTCGACGGTAAACATGACGCTCCGGAGGCCCAGCGTGTTCGGCGGTGCAATCGCCGGTTCGATCTCGACCAGTTTTGGATTGCGAAACTTCGTCAGCTCGAGCCGCCCGTGCCCATCTGGGGTCCGCATCATGACGATGTCGACTTGAACACGTTCGAGCCCGTTGACGCGGTCCACCCACGGGCCCTCGATCGGCATCTGGCCTTCGAGCGTCATGCCGAGCGCAGTGAAAAAAGCGACAGCGGCTGCAAGGTCATCGACGACCACGCTGACGTGGTCCAATCTCTTGATCGTCATGACCCTTGTATAGCAGGGGCCGTGCGCGGCGGTCCAGGCCGACCCGATGCTGGTAGCTCTTCAGGCGCCGGAAGGTTGTTAGGCGTACCAAGCCACGAACGGCGCGCCGCAACAAGTCCTCCGCACGGAGTTATACAATCAGCGGCATGAAGAGCTCCGCGCAGGATTGGCAAGCCGACTTCGCTGTCTTCAATCAGAAAGGTGAGCTTACGGCCATCGCCGAAGCCAAAAGAAGAACAAACATCGACTCTGCGTGGGCAACCGCCTGGCTTCGCAACTACTTGGCGCAGCAACACACTTCCGCGCCCACTTTTGTTCTGCTCGCTACGCCTGAGAAACTCTATCTCTGGAAAGATCCTTCCCCGGCATCCTCTCACGAGCCAACCGCGATCGCGGATGCTGAACGTCTTTTTGGGGGTTATCTTCGAAGATCCAATTTCGGACTGTCCGATTTGTCCGGGCGCACCTTCGAGTTCGTCGTTGGCGCATGGCTGCACGATCTGTCACAGCACGTTTGGCTGCCGACAGCACCAGACGAAGTTCATGCCCTCGTTGAAACGGGGTTGTTCGACGCGGTAGAGAATGGACGCGTCGTTGCGGACCTCGCTGCGTGAACGTCTTTGTCGAGACAAATTTTGTAATTGAGGTTGCCCTCGAGCAGCAGGAAGCATCTGCCTGCATCACTCTTCTGGAACTGGCGGAGAGCGGCACGATACGGCTGTTCATTCCGGCGTACAGCTTGATCGAACCGCATGAAACACTTGGTCGCCGGCACCTCGAACGTGCTGCGCTTCGCTCTCGCGTGACCAGCGAACTGGCGCAATTGGCTCGGAGCACGCCGCTCGCCGATCGCGTCGCAGCATCACAAGAAATCGTCAACTTATTGGCCGACAGCGCGGAGTATGAGACGAGGCGCATCGAAGAGGTCAAGGCACGCCTATGCACGGCGGCCGAAGTTCTCCCTGTGACCTTAGAGGTGGTTCGAAACGCCGCCACCTACCAGAACACGTTGGATCTGTCGCCGCAGGATGCGGTCGTGTACGCGTCCATCCGCGCTTACCTCGAGATCGACCACGCCGCAACAAGCTGTTTCATCAGCCGAAATCCGCGGGACTTTGCCGATCCCGCCGTGCGAGCGGATCTCGCAACTGTGAAGTGCCGCTACTTCGCATCCTTTGAAGCGGCGTCGCAATTCATTCGCCACAATCTTCCACACGAGCCAGTTGCCTAATTGGAGTGCGAAGCTGCCAGCGCCATCCGAAACACGCGCACCTCCGACGCTTTCCCCGCAATGCCGCGCCCATCGACACTCGCAACGCTCCATTCGTACGTTCCCTGAGGAAGCGGCGGGAGCTCGATCTTTGTGTCGCGCGCCGTTTTCTCCACCGCAAATCCGTTCGAGCCCCGAATGCGAACGGAATATGACGACGCTTCCTCCACGCGTTGCCATTGCAGCAGCACCGCGTCGCGGAAGACCGCATGGTGCGGCGTGATCGCCGCCGGAGGCGCGAGGCTCACCATGAAACGACGCGAGGGAGCGAACTCCCCGCGACGACCGGTGGCGTCGAGCGTGGCCACACGCCAGTGATAGATGCGGCCTCCTTCGACCGCAACGCGCAGCGGCGGCTCCGCATCGGTTGCAATGAGCGCGTCGCCGAATGCCGCGTCTGTTGCGACTTCGACGTGATAACGCGACGCATCGCGCAACAAAGACCAATCGAGCATCACCTGCGGCGGCTCGACGATCGCGGCGTCACCGGGAAACAGAAGTCGCGGCGGCAATGCAGGCGACGGTTCCATCGATTGTGAATGATCCGACGACGTTGTCGCAGCGACGACTGCGATCTCCGTTCCTGAAGGCGTCTGCGATTTTCTTGATTGGTACAGCAGGACTCCGGCGGCGAGTGCGGTGATCGTCGCCGCAGCTGCAATCGCGACGCGAGTGCGCGCGCTCGAGCGCACGACGCGCACGCGCGCGATCTCATCGAGCGTTGCCAGAAGCGCGGTGTACGACAACGGACGCTCGTCCGGCGACTTCGCCGTCATCGACACGAGCAACGCCTCGAGCTCCTTCGGAAGGTCGGGCCGCAGACGTCGCGGCGACGGGAGCGGCTCGCGCAGATGTTTCGCGATGACGCCGGCCGGCGAGCTTCCGTCGAACGGCCGCTCTCCGGTCAGCATCTCGTAGAGGATGATGCCCAGCGAATACATGTCCGCGCGGAAATCGAGCGGCTTCGCTTC
>Ga0075418_10004375_pt1 | contig 16111 bp, 12 predicted proteins | sample SoiMetdeltSBSDD2_FD_81776 | JGI IMG/M metagenome (GOLD analysis project Ga0075418, IMG submission 81776) | Bulk soil microbial communities from a Populus tree surrounding site in Tennessee, USA - Soil MetaG P. deltoides SBSDD2 | ecosystem: Environmental > Terrestrial > Soil > Tree plantation...
AAATCGAGCTCCGCGTAGCTGAAGTACTCATCGCCAATGTTGCGACCGCCGAGGATGCTCGCGATGCCGTCGGCCACCAACAGCTTGTTGTGCATCCGGCGGTTCACGCGGTTGAAGTTGGCCAGGAGCTCGACTGCGCGGCGCAACCCCGAGCGGTGCGTATAGGGGTTGAAGAGCCGCACTTCGATGTTCGGGTGTGCGTCGAGGTCCGCGACGGACTCGTCGTTCTTGTCGAGGGTCCCCCAGTCATCGAGCAGCAACCGGACATGGACGCCGCGATCCGCGGCGGCGATGAGTCGGTCGGTAATGAGCGAGCCCGTCTGGTCGCGATGGAGGATGTAGTATTGGAGATCGAGGGTCCGCTCGGCGACTTCGATCAGCACCGCGCGCGCCACGAAGGCATCGAGACCGGTCGACAACAGTCGGAACGCAGAGCGGCCACCGTTGGCCTCGACGTCGCGAGTGATCCAGCGTTCGAGACGCGTCACGCTTCGAAAGTGGCGTTGGCTATTAAAACAGCGCAAGATGGAGTGTGCAATTCGTCCTGACTGCTGTCCTGCTTCTGTCCACCGCAGCGGTACTGCTTGCGCACGACCTGTTTCTCAAGCTCGACAACTACTTCATGCCGCCCAACACGACGGTCCGGGTTGTGGTCTTGAACGGCACGTTCTCGGCCAGCGAAGCTGCGGTGGCAGCCGACCGGCTCCTCGATCTGAGTGTGGTAGGGCCGACCGAGCGGCGGGCGATTCCGCGCGCGTCGTGGCAACCGTCCGGCGACAGCACGTGGCTCACAGTGCAGACCGGCGCGCCGGGTACCTACGTCATCGGCGCCTCGCTCAGCCCGCGCCAGATCGCGCTTTCGGGCGAGGATTTCAACAGTTATCTCAAGGAAGATGGCATCCCCGACGTGCTGGACGCTCGCACGCGGAGGGGCGAGCTCGGCAAAGCGGTGCGGGAGCGCTACCACAAGCACGTGAAAGCGGTGCTTCAGGTGGGCGAGACTCGGACCAATGCGTTCACGACCGTACTCGGCTATCCCGCGGAGATCGTCCCGTTGACCAATCCATATGCGGCCCGGATTGGCGATACGCTTGCCGTCCGCGCGCTCGTGGACGGCAGGGCGGTCGTGGATCAGCTCGTAATCGCGGGAGGTGAGCGGGACGGACAGAAGATCGGGGAGGTGCGCGCGCGCAGCGATTCAGCCGGCGTTGCACGCTTCGCGTTGGGTACGGCGGGGAAGTGGTACATCAAGTTCATTCATATGGTGCCGGTCGTCGGTGATAGCGTAAACTACGAGTCGAAGTGGGCGACCCTCACGTTCCAGGTGCGGTGACATGGAAGCGAACGCGCACACGGTGCTCGTGCAGTGGGAGGCGTTCTACGTCATCGTCGGCTCCTCGGCCGGCGCGCTGACGGGTCTCATGTTCGTGGTGATCACGCTGGTGCGGGAAACGCTCATGCATCGCTCGCTGGCGAGCATCAATGCGTTCGGCACGCCGAACGTGATTCACTTTGTCGCAGTCCTGCTGATAGCGTCAATCCTGAGTGCACCGTGGATGCGCCTGAAAGACCCGGCGCATCTCATCGGTCTGATGGCAATTTCAGGCGTCATTTACGTGCTGATCGTGTGGCGCCGCATGCGGAGACAAACCGACTATAAGCCGGTCCTGGAAGACTGGGTTTGGCACCTCATCCTGCCGATCATTGCCTACGTCGCGCTGTTCGTGTCGGCAGCCGGCATCTCGCATGATCAGGTGTGGGCCCTGTTTGTTGCCGGCGGCGTGTCCTTGCTGCTCGTATGCATCGGGATTCATAATGCGTGGGATACCGTGACCTACGTCGTGATGGCCGGACGGGATGAGGCCAGAAAGGGGGCATAGTGCAGTCTCAGAGTTTTGACGCGATCGTCGTGGGGTCAGGCATATCTGGTGGGTGGGCTGCCAAGGAGCTGACGGAGAAAGGGCTCCGCGTCCTGTTGCTCGAACGCGGCAAGAATATCGAGCACGTCAAAGATTACGTGAACGCCACCAAGGCTCCCTGGGATTATCCGCATCGGGGGGGACGCACCCAGGCGATGGAGCGCGATTACCCTGTCTTGAAGCGGGACTATCCGCTCAACGAAAAGAACCTCGACTGGTGGGCATCAGACAAAGACTCCCCCTACACGGAGCACAAGCGGTTCGACTGGTATCGCGGCTATCACGTCGGCGGCCGCTCGCTCATGTGGGGCCGGCAGAGTTATCGCTGGAGCGACTTCGACTTCGAGGCCAACGCGCGCGACGGGAGCGCGATCGACTGGCCGATCCGCTACGCGGACATCCAGCCGTGGTACGACTACGTTGAACGGTTCGCCGGCATCGCGGGGTCGCGCGAAGGACTCGCTCAGCTGCCGGACGGTGAATTTCAGCCTGCCATGCCGCTGAACTGTGGCGAGGAGCTGATCGCTGGGCGCCTCAAGACGAAGTTCGGGGGCCGTCGCTTGATCATCCCAGGCCGCGTCGCGAATCTCACGCAGCCGCTCCCGGGGCGCTCTCCGTGCCAGTACCGCAACGCATGCTGGCTCGGTTGCCCGTTCGGCAGCTATTTCAGCACCCAATCCTCGACGTTGCCGGCTGCTGTGGCGACTGGGCGATTGACGCTGAAGCCATTCGCGATCGTCACCGAAATCCTGTACGACCGCGACAAGAAACGCGCGACGGGTGTGCGCGTGCTCGATGCCGTGACCGAGACGACGACCGACTACACGGCGCGTGTGATCTTCGTCTGCGCGTCGGCGTTGAACTCCACGTGGCTGCTCCTGAGATCGGCGACGGACGTATGGCCCGGTGGTCTGGGGAGCAGTTCCGGCGAGTTGGGGCACAATCTCATGGACCATCACTTCCGCGCCGGCGCTTCGGGCACTCTTGAGGAGCCCGGGCTCGACGCAAAGTATTTCTATGGAAGACGCCCCACCGGTTTCTACATCCCCCGCTATCGCAATCTCCACGGTGACAAGCGTCAGTACCTGCGCGGTTTCGGATACCAGGGTGGCGCGAGCCGTCAGGGGTGGTCGCGCGGCGTTGCCGAATTGGGTGTGGGTGGCGGGTTCAAGGATGCGATGGCGCAGCCAGGCAAGTGGACGATCGGCGCGACAGCGTTCGGGGAGATGCTGCCCAATCACGCCAACCGCATCACGCTCGACAGGGAAAAGAAGGACAAGTGGGGCTTGCCGGTGCTCGCGATCGATTGTGCGACGGGCGAGAACGAGCGGCTGATGCGCACGGACATGATGAACGACATGGCCGAGATGCTCGAGGCGTCCGGGGTGAAGCAGGTCCGGACGTACGACAACGGCTACTGGCCCGGGATGGGGATCCACGAAATGGGTACGGCTCGCATGGGACGCGATCCCAAGCGCTCCGTTCTCAACGCGCACAACCAGGTCTGGGACGCGCCGAACGTGTTCGTGACGGACGGAGCGTGCATGGTGTCGGCGAGCTGCGTCAATCCATCTCTTACCTATATGGCGCTTACCGCGCGCGCGGCCGACTTTGCCGTCGCTGAGCTGAAGCGCAACAACCTCTAGGGGCACGCCAACATGGACATTTCCAAAGATGTCGAAATGACTTCGAACGCCTCTGAGGCCATCGACCGGCGCGAAGCAATAAAACGCGTGACGCTCCTGCTGGGTGGCGTGGCGCTGGGCGGCAGCGGCCTCGTGGCCGCTTGCGAGCGCGCGCAACGGGGTGCGGCGGCGGCGGGGAAGGGCGGGGGGGGGCCCGTCGGCTCGTTCAGCGCGCAGGAGGTAGCGTTGCTCGATGAAGTGGCCGACACCATCCTGCCTGAGACGAAGACACCGGGAGCCAAGGCTGCGAATGTCGGTGCGTTCATGGCGCTGATGGTGACAGACTCCTATACCGATCGCGACGCCGGGGTTTTTCGCGATGGGCTGCGGACCCTCGAACAGTCGGGGGGGGGCTTCATGGCGAAGACGCCCGAGCAGCGTTTGGCGCAGCTCGAGCAGCTCGACCGGGAGCAAAAGGATTATCAAGACAAGAAAAAACGCGACGACCCGCCGCACTTCTTCCGCCAGATGAAGGAGCTGACTTTGCTCGGCTACTTCACTTCAGAGATTGGCGGCAGCCAGGCCATGCGGTACCGGGAAACGCCGGGGCGGTTCGATCCCTGCGTGCCGTACTCGCCGGGAGAGACGACGTGGACGGCGCACGCGTAATCAGATGACGGCGGTGCGGGTGTTGGTCGGAACACGCAAAGGGGCGCGCCACTGCCGATGGGGTCACTTCGGGTGCGGAGCCGCTGCTCGTCGTCGGGGCGATCGCCGGCGGCTCATCTCGGCTACCGCGACACGGACGGCCGCCGACGCACCACCTCGACGGCGGAGCTGCACACCGACAGCCATAGCGCCCCAGCCGCATAACCCGCCAGCACGTGGCTGAGGTGGTGCACGCCGAGATAGATCCTGCTCCACCCAATCGCGAGGATCAGGACCGCTGCGCCGAGGGTGACAATGGCGAGGCGCCGGCGGCCGATGTCCGGGTCGAGGCGGGTGACCAGGTAGACCAACATGCCATATACAACCAGCGACAGCATGGCGTGACCGCTCGGGAAGCTCCAGCTCTCTGTGGACAGGATCTCGGAATGTTCTGGTCGGGGCCGCTGAAACGCCCCCTTCAGTACCAGGTTGAGCAGCTCACCGCCGATCACGGCGATCAGCCAGCCACCGAGCAGGAGCCATTGCCGCCGCATCGTCAGAATGATTCCTACAGTCACCGTCAACGCCGTCAGCGGGAGCCATGACCCCAACGCTGTAAACACTTGGGCGATCATGTACCCGCTTGGTTTCATCTGCAGCTGTTCGAACAACCAGAGATCGAGCTGCACGAGCGACGTTCGGTAGAACACGTTCTCGGCAATACTCGCAAACACAAACAATCCGATCAGGCTTATGGAGAGCCCGAGCGTCAGATGCAGGCCAAAGGGGGTGCCACGAGCGAACCGCGCCCCGACGAATGCCCGGATGCGTGGATAGCGTGCCATCAGCCGCTGCATTGGCGGCTTACTTACATCTGGAAGCTGTACACCAGCTTTACGAGGAACTGATTCGACTCGAACGAGAACTGCTGTTGCCCGCTATACGAGCGCAGCATGTTCTGGTTGTAGACGACAAACAGATCCCCGAAGGTTTTGAACGTCCATCGTAGCCGCGTGTTCGTCCCAAGAGAGCGGCTCTCGTTGTCGTACTGCCAGAAACTGCTCAACTGAAGGTCGGCCGAGGGCTTGAACTCCAGTCGGCTGCTGTACAACTGCTGTGTGAAGTTTCCACCAGGCAGCTCGCCGCGGTTTTGCTCGACGCCGAGCTCCAGACTGAACAGGGTGACTGGCTTCAGCAGCAGATTCGCTTCGATTGTCTTCAGGTGGCCGTCGTAGAACTTCCCGGCCGCGTACATAACCTGCCCGCTCACTTTGCGCTTGTCGGCGAGCGTCCCCGTCACGGCGGCCCGGGTCCATTGATAAGAGCCCGTTGGAATGACCACCGTGTCAGCCTCAGTCTCGAAGATCGTGAAGTCTTCCTCCGGCCGGTCGCCCTCCGGGAGGATTTCGAACCCCAGCCGATCGCCGCTCTCGAACAGCCAGTCGAAAGGCTTGATGATCCCCTGGTAGGTCTTCCATGTGGGGGAATTGACGTCGGTAAACAGCTCGAGGGCGGCGGTGTGACTCATCTGGCGGACCAGCCCCCACGACGGGCGCGGGTCATAAGAGATCACGGTGCTGAGAAAGGACACATCGTTGCGCTGGGCAAAGCCCAGGGGTGGATCGATGGCATCGCCGATGGTCATAGCGGTCAACGCGAAATTGAACAGGTCTGCGGGGTAGTCGACCTTGAAGCCGTAGGCGCCCTGCTCGCCCACCAAGCCGGGCACTTTGTTGTAGAACCCCCAGAGCCCGACGAGCAGCCGTTTGTCACCCAGGAAACGCGATGTCCGGTAGGTGAAGTCGCCTCCCGCCAGGAAGGCATCGGTGTTCCCCAGCTGGTCGCCGAATGTGGCGAGCACGCCCACCGAAGACTCCTCGAACACGTTCTGCTTGACGCGCAACACGCCCATCGTCGTGGCGTCCACCACGCTGTCGACGGCTTTCGTGCGAACAGCCATTGCGCCGAGGTTCGTGTTATGCACGCGGCCATTGAGTTTGCCGCCGAGCAGAATGGGAATCTTCTCGGCGTCGCCCTCGGGACTCACGAGCCCGATGCGCCGGCTGTAGAACGGCTGCAGGGCGGCGTCCTCGAGGCCGAGGCCGAACTCGAAGATGTCGCTGCCCTCGAGGAAGAAGGTTCGCTTCTCAGGGAACAAGATTTCAAAGCGTGTGAGATTCGTCTGACGGGCGTCGGCCTCCGTCTCCCCGAAATCGGTGTTGTAGGTGGCCGAAAGATTGAGGTTCCCCACGCGTTGCGTGGCATCTAGAGCCCAGTCTCCCACGAACTCCGACTGCGCGGCCGGGTCCGGGCGGGACACATTCCCAATAGCCGCGGGGCGGATGGTCAACCCGCGCCCCACTTGGAGCGTCGGCAGATTCGTCAGCAGGCCCGCACGGTTGACCTGAAAGATCTCGATGTCCAGGCTGGTTCCCGACCACCGGTCGGTTTCCTGTAGTCGTTGGACGCGGCGCTCGATATTGTATCCCCAGGTTTTCAGGCCTTTCTTGAAGCTGATACTCTGCATGGGGATGCGGATTTCGACGTTCCAACCCTGCGCGTCACGGGAGGTCCTGGCTTCCCAGATCGTGTCCCAATTGCTGTTGACGTCCTCTCCCTCGGCACTCACCAGCCCATCGAACCGGGATCCGTCGGGGTTCACCGCGAAGACGTAGCCGGAGCGGCCGTCCTGGAAGGTGTCGAGGATGAGGATGACGTGATCCTCCTCGTCCAGCTCGACGTCTCGCGCTTTCGAAAAGGACACGATCGCCGAGGGATCGGGGTCGTAGCAGCGGATGCCCATGACAATTTCCGTCGGAGTCACGAGCACGCGTACGACGGTCCGGCCGGTAGGGACGCCGCCCTCTGTAGGCTCGAGCATGGTGAGATTCGAAATCGAGTCGACGGTGGTCCACACCGGCTCGGACAACACGCCGTCGAGGACGATGCCCTGCGCAACGGACCCGACGCGCAGCGCGAGCCGTGCGTTCGAGTCCGGGCTTTGGGCAACCTCTCGTGCGGGCTGGCCATCGTTCGGCCCCGCAACATGACTTTCCCGTGGGGCATAGACCGTCCCGACCGCGGCGTACCGCGTCAGGTCTGGGCCATTGGCAACCGTGGCTTGGGACCTAGCGACCGCGGGGGCAGGGAGCCGCTCTGTGGAAACTCGAGTCCACTGAGATGGCGTCAGGACGGTCCGCACCCGCTCCAGCACCGAGAGTGTGACCGAGTCGCTCGACGCTGCGACATCGCGCAGCCGGCTGATCTGGTCACTAGTCAGTCCGAGCACGCCGTAGGCCCTGAGAATCGTGTCGATCGGTTTCTCGATCCCCGCCAGCTCGAGCCGGATGCTCGCCGCGCGGCGATCCTGGCGCGCCCATAACGGCTCAACGCCGCGCTCCGGGACCAGGCCAAAGTAATGCGCGGTCAGCTCGTACGGCGCGCGGCCGGGGAACTGGATCGTGAACCGGCCGCCGGCGTCGCTCGTCTGCCAGCGCGAGAGACGCGTGACCGATGAAGTCGCCTGCACGATCGCGCCGGCCAGCGGCCGGCCACCGGGGCCAGTCACCGTGCCGGCGATCGTGTCGGTCGCGGTAACGGCTTGGGTGGCGATCAAGACGAGAAGCATCATGGCAGCTATCCTACCTGTTTGGATTTTCCAAACTTGAGCGCAGCGTTGACGAGGAACACCGCGACGCCGATCAGCACGGCGTCAACGCTCGTTGCAGGCGTGTCGAGCATACCGGCGTCATAGAGTTCTTTCGCCTGCAGCACCAGGAATGAGATGATGGCCACGGTGAGCGCACGTGCCGTCACCGCGCCCCAGGTGCTGGGAGCATCCGAGGTGAATGAATTCACTTGGACACCACCGGCTCCGTGGGAGCCTTCTCAACGAACCGCGCGGGACTCAGGATGAATTGATCGAACCCAACACCCTCCGCACCGCCCTGCAAGCGCACCGTTACCTCGCCGTTCTTCTGGAAGCGCACTAGCCGATCTCCTCCTCCTTCGGCCGCGTCACAGCCCACCCAGGTCCATCCGACCTGAGTCGGTCCCTCGGCGGTCAGGTACTGCCCGTGCCGGGTCTCAGCATTTCTTTGTTCGTCTTGTCGACCGCGCCGCTGAACTGCACGAACAGCTTGTTGGCCGTCGACACGCCTTTTGGCTCGCCCACTTTCATGTGGACCCAGCAGCGATAGGCGACGCCGCTCCGCACCGGCACGATGAATGTCACGTTGGGGTCGTTCTCGGGCGGCGGGTCCAGATAATCACCCTTTTGCAGTGTCCCGATCATCTTTCCCCCCGGCGAGGCCGGATCGTTCCAGAAGTCGAACTCCGACAGGGCGCTCGCCTTCAAATCGGAGGCGTATACGATGACCTCGGGCGCCGGGGCCTGTGAGCCTCCGCGCGACGCCGAGAGCGCCACGACGCCGAGACTGATGATCAAAAACCCTTTGAACATTGCGACCTCCTAAAACGTAAAGAGCACACCGATTTCGGGCGCGAAGTCAGTTGCGTTCGGGGTCAGACCCACCCCGGCGTTGAACTTGAACATGATTCGGCGGCTCGGGCTCCACTGTGCCTCCCCAATGAGCGACACCTCATCGACCTGGGTGCCCTCGATGGCCCCGACGACGCGCCACGCGGGCGACAGCCGGCGGAGATACTCGATCGCGTACTCGCCGGCGTCGAATTGCGGCTTCTCCGCCGGGATATACTCTCCCGCAACGCGTACGGTGAGTGTTCCCCAGCGATACCCTCTGACCAAGCCGAGACCGAAGGCGTACTCCCAGTCCTGCGTGCCGATGATATGCTTGTCCTTCTGCAACGGGAACACAGTCTCGAAGTAGGTGAACAGCTCCGGGCGCGTCTCGGTCTCGTGCTGAAACCGCCACCGGATCTGTCCCTCCACGTCGCCGAGGCCAGACTCGCTGACCTTAGGCACCTTGCCGCTCGAGGTATCGTTCGCCGCCGTCTCGAGCTCGGCGGTAATGACGGCCGCCTCGAACTCGATCGCGACACTGTTGCTGATGCCGTAGGACACGAACAGGATCCCTTCGGACGCTCGATAGCGCCCGCGGTAATCCGTCTGCGCGTTGCCGTATCCCAGCTCGACGGGCTTGTACTCGAGATTGTTGTCGGCGTACCACTCGAAGAACGGGTACACCAGCAACTCACCCTTTCGAACGTAAGTCCCCAACAGCGAGGTGCGGACACCAGGGCCGCGGTCGCGCAAGTACGCCGGCTGTTGCGCGGCCAGCGGTGCCACGGCAAAGACCGTGGCGGCAACCAACGCCGACCCACCGTACCTCAGAATGTCACCATAGCGTTCAGACGTATCCTCGTCTGAAACTCTCCGGCCGGCGCGTGCACGCGATAGTGGTACAGCGTCGCCGTGAGGAGCGAGTTGGCGCGCGGGGTCAAATCAACCGACAGTGTGTGGGTGTCGGAGTTGGTCCCGAGCGTCGTGTTGTCGTGGGCGAAGGCTGCCAGGATCGCGTCGGTCTCGACCTGGGCGTACCCATACCGCGCGCGGAAGTCGCCTTTGCTCCCTGCCTTGCCGACGTACACGTCGCCGCTGTACCCCGTATTGAGGTCAGTGGCACCGTCATTGTGCACGTATTCGCCGACGAAACGGAACGGGAACCGCGTGCTGAACCCGGTATAGTCGACGATAACCAGTCCGTCGACCAGATTGAAATCCGACAGATACAGACCTCCGGCCAGACGGTTGCCCCGCACGTCGCCAGCACCGTCGCCGCCCGCGAGGCTGCTCATGTGGTAATTGTAGTACGCCGCCGCGCCCGTGATACGCCAATTCTTGCCGCCGCCCGCGTTCACTGCGAGCTGCGCGCCTCCCATGTCGCTGGTCGAGTCCAGCTGCCGCTGGTCGATAATGAAATACATGGCGGTCAGGTTGGCATTGACACCCGGGGCCTTCCCGAACTTCAGGCGCCCACCCGCCCCTTGCGGATTCACATCGCCATCCCAGACCGTCTCAGTCGTGAGAAACGGATTCGTGAATTTCCCCGCGAACGCTCCAAACTTCGGACGATTCCACTCCACCGAAGCGAGGTCCAGACTGAACGAGAGATCGTCCAAGAAGTTCGTGAGTGTGACGTCAGTGGAGTTGGGATCCTCCGGGTCGCCGGTCGCGATGCGGGCCCGAACGGTTATGTCTTCCTGTAGCGCGTAGGTTGCACCGAGCCGAAACCGCACGACCTCGCGCGCGCGCAGGGCGGCGGGGACGTCGGTGTTGTGCTCGTAGCGCACGCGAAAGTCTCCACTGAAGCGCAACGCGGGCGGTGTCGGCGTCTGCGTGGCGGCCGGTCGTACCGCGAACAGACCGGCCGCCACAATTACCTCGATCGTCTTCCTCACGGCGTCGCCTCCACTGAAGGCGAGCGCCCGAACCGCAGGTATAGACTCGGCACCACGAGAAGGTTTACCAGCGTCGACGTGACGAGCCCACCGAGCACGACGACGGCCAGCGGATGCTCGATTTCGTGGCCCGGAATGCTGCCCGCGATCACCAGAGGCACCAGGGCCAAGCCGCACGCCAGGGTGGTCATCAGGATCGGGAGAAGCCGCTCCCGCGCTCCGCGCAGCACCAGGGCGGGGCCGAACGTTTCGCCTTCCTCGCGCTCGAGATGTTGGAAATGATTGATCATCATGATGCCGTTGCGGGCGGCGATCCCGAGGATCGTGAGGAAACCGACCAAAGCGCCCAGCGACAGGACGCCGTCGCCCAGATACGCTGCTAGCACGCCGCCCACCAGCGCCGACGGCAGCGTGGCGAACGAGAGAATCCCGAGGCGCCAGCTCTTGAACGACGTCTCGAGCAGGAACAGGATCCCGATCCCCGCGACAATCGCGAGCAACAGGAGACGCTTCTGCGCCGCCTGACGCTCCGCCCACTCACCCAGCAGCTCCGCGTGATAGCCAAGCGGGAACGTGACATTCGCCATCCGCGCTTCCACATCGGCCACGACGGAGCCGAGGTCTCGGCCGCGCACATTGGCCTGCACGTCAATGCGCCGTTTCGTGTTCTCGCGCTGGATCATGTTGGGCGTCGGCTTGACCTGTACGCTCGCGACGTCTCCGAGGCGCACATGCCCCCCGCCCGGCGTGTCGATCCACATGTTACGTACGCTGGTGAGGTTTTCGCGGGCCTCGGGAATCGCCCACACCTGGACGTCATAGACCCAGCCATCGCGGTGGATGTCGCTCACCTCGGCGCCCGTCATAATCTGGTTCGCCGACCGCAGCACGTCGCCGGGCTTCAAGTTGTAGCGTTCGGCCGCAGCAAGATTGACCTTCACCTCGACGTAGGGGATCGTGGTCTGGAGCTGCACGTGCAGGTCAACCAGGCCGGGCGTGCCCTTCAGGGCAGCTTCCACGCGCTCGGCGGAGTGGCGCAGGGTGTCCAGGTCGTTGCCACGCAAGCGCACGATGATTGCTTCGCCGCCGCCCGTCAGGACCTCACGGACCCGCTCTTTCAAGTAGGTCTGGACATCGCGGTAAATGCCGGGGTAACCCGCTACCAGCTCCTGAACGGCATGCAGGGTCGAGTCGTAGTCGACCTTGGGATCCACGCTGATCCAATTCTCCGTGAAATTCATGCCCACGGGTTCATCGGCGACGAGGGCGCGTCCGATGTGCGATCCGCAGTTGCGGACGCCGTGGATGGTCATGAGCTCTTTGCAGGCTTTGACCGTGATCCGGTACATCTCCGGATGCGAGGTTCCGGGCTTCGTGAGCCAGTGCATCAGGAAGTCGCGCTCCTTGAATGACGGGAGGAGCTCTTCTCCGAGCTGCGGTACCACCGCCGCGCCGGCCAGGAAGATGACTCCCACGATGGCGTACGCCCACCGCGGAACCAGAATGACCCGCCCGAGCAGCGCTTGATAGCGATCCTGGAGCCAACGCGCCAGGCGGGACCCGTGTTCCGCCTGGAGCGGCGCGTTCCGCAAAAGAATCAGCGCCATTGCCGGAGTGACAGTCAACGCGACGATCAGGGAGGCCAGCACCGCCAGACCGTAGGAGACGGCCAATGGTCTGAAGAACGCGCCGGACAGCCCCTCCATGAAGAAGACCGGCAACAGCGCCATGATGATGATCAGCGTCGCGTAGATGATGGCGCTCCGCACCTCGAGTGAGGCATCGAGAATGATCCGCGCGACTGATACGTCAGTCCGCTGCTGTCGTTGCAGGCGCAGGCGGCGCACGATGTTCTCGATGTCGATGATCGCGTCATCCACCACGACGCCGACGGCGATCACTAAGCCGGCGAGGATCATCGTGTTGATGGTCGCGCCGCGGACGTAGAGGACGAGGGCTGCCGCCATCAGAGACAACGGGATTGCGACAACGCTGATGATCCCGGCACGCCAGTCGTAGAGGAATGCGGCAAGCACGAAAATCACGAGGACACAGCCGAGGAGCAGCGCTTTGCTCAGGTTGCGGACCGAGAGCTCGATGAACGTCGCCGGCCGGAAGATCGTGGCGTCGATATTGACGCCCGGCAGGCCGGGCTTCAGCTCAGCAAGCGCCGCATCAATCCCCCGCGTCACCTCCAGCGTGTTGGCCCAGGGAAGCTTCTCTACGATCAGCATCAAGCCGGCGCCGTCGTTGACGACCGCGTCACCGATCAACGGCCACGTATCCCATTTCACGAGGGCGACATCACCCGCGAGGATCTTTCTGCCGCCACGCTCCGCGACGACTACGCGAGCCAGCTCCTCCGGACCGACGACCGGCTCCAGATGCAGCATCGATAGCCGTTGATTCGGCGTATCGATGAACCCTTCCGTCTGGGTCTTTGCGGACGCCGACCAGGGCAGCAAGCCAAAGTCCAAGGTTTCGGAGATGGCCTCGTGGATCTCGTCGACCGACACGCGCTGTGCGCGGGCCCTTTCCGGATCCACCTGGATCGTCAGCATCTTGATGCGCTCGCCCCACATCGGGACATTCGCGACGCCCGGGACCTGCAACAGCCGGAACCGGATCGTCCAGTACGTGATCATCGACAGGTCCATCAGATCGTACTGTTTCGACGTCAGCCCGATCTTCATCACCCGGCTGGTCGCCGAGAGCGGCTGGAGCATCACGGGCGGCGTCGAGATCGCGGCCGGCAGCTGTTTGGTCGCGAGATCGAGCCGCTCCTGCACCAGCTGGCGGGCGCGCAGGAGATCGGTGCCCCGCTTGAACTGAAGCACGATCTGCGAGAGGCCGTTCACCGAGCGGGACCGCATCACATCCAGCTCCGGCGTTCCCCGGAGCACCAGCTCCATGGGATTGGTGATCATGTCCTCCACCTCGGCAGAGGACATTCCCTGACCCTCGGTTTGAACCTCCACACGCGGCGGGGCGAACTCGGGGAAGACGTCCACCGGCATGTGGCTGAGTCGCGCGACGCCGAAATACAACAGCGCCGCCGCGCCCGCAAGAACGAGGAATCGGAATTTCAGGCTGGACGCTACTATCCAACGCATCATGGCCGGGCGTCTCCCGTGACGTTAGTGACCAACTTCGAATTCTGCGCCAAACAGCTTCCTTCGTGCCCGACGGCCGCTTTAGTGACCGACTTCGAATTCGGCGCCGAACAGCTCCACTGCTCCAACTATTACGATGTTCGTGCCCGACGGCGGACCGCCGGACAGCACTGCCCGATCGCCGCTGATGTAGTCGACGACGATGTGGTGGCGGACAAACACGAGCGGCTCGGGGCTGGTGTACACCCACGTATCGCCGTGTGCGTCATACAGCACCGCGGCATAGGGCACGACCTTGCGCGTGGCGCCTCCCATCACCATGTCCTGAACCTGGGTCAGCTTGATGTCCAGGCGCTCGGATGCACGGGATGTCAACGTGACGCGGTGAAGCGGCGACCCTTCGATCGCTTCGACGTGGGCGGGCTTGTGCTCGCTCGCCTTGACGCCCTTGGGTTTGCAAGCGCCGACCGTGATGCTGCACGCCATCATCGCAACAACGGCGGTCCATCTGTTAGTGTGCGACATTCTCTTCCTCATCGGTTGAAGTGGTAGCATCACGAACGTTGAAGTGTGGCCACTATCACGCGCCGGCGTCGATTTGCCGGCGCCGGTGCCGGTACACGAAAAAGATCACGACTGCGAGTACGAGCGGTCCGCCGATTGCGAACGGCAGCACACCGCCGGGATTGAGCTTGGTGTACGGCGTCACGGTCAGATGGATGCCTCCGCTCGCGACCGGCTGGCTGGTGGTCTCCGCGCTCCCGGGCGCCGGAATGGCGACCATGTACACCATGAAGTTGCCATCGAGGATGGCATTGACCCGCCAGTCGAGAGTCGCTGACTGCCCCGCGGCCAGCGGCTCGACGTATTGCGTACGCTGTGGCGACCAATCCTCGGGATCGACCACTTCGCCTTCCTTCTTGAGGTTGATGATGTTCATCGCCACGATCATCGGGCGCGACTGCGCGGCGTTTTCGTTCGTGAGCACCGTCTGGAACAGGATCGTGCCGCCCGCTCGGAGCGTGGAGTCGGACATGCTGATCGAGACCTTGACGGGTGGTGCGCCCGCGTCCTGAGCGCGGGCCGGAGCGGCGCCGAAAGTGCCGAGCACGCACGCCATGATGATCGCGGCGGCGACACTCGCCGGCGCCATCCGCCGCCGGCGCGGCGCCACTGCGTCGAGGTTTAGAGCCGACCCGACGTACAACACGAGAAAGCCGATCATAAGGACTCCGAAGACGAAGGGTGCGAGAGCGTTGACCCAGACCTGTTCTGGCAGCGCATTGTTCACGAGGACCTTGGCGAGGAAGTGGCGGTACGCGCCCAGCGGGTTCACGGCCTGACCGATCAGTCCCACGACGCTGCCCTGGGCGTTGCCGGGCAACTGCGTCGGCAGGACGAACAACAAGAACAGGGCGAGGCTGATCGACATGCTCGTCTTGTTGCTGTTCGATCGCCAGCTCACGATCATGCCCAGGGCGGTGAAGCCTGTCAGCCCGAACCCGAACATGGTGCCCCACAACACTGCCTGTCGGAAGACTTCGTCGCCTTGGGCGAGCACCTTGAACAAGGGCACGGTGATGAGCAGCGTGACCGGCCACATGGAGCAGGCGGCCAGGAACTTGGCCACCACCAGTTGGCGGCGACTGGTCGGTGTCAGCAACAACCCCTCGAGTGTGGCGCGCTCGCGTTCCCCGCTCAGGCTGTCGGCCCCGACGATGAGACCCATGAAGACGCCGGCCAGCAGTGCGGCCTTGAGCAGCTCGAACACCATTTCTTTCGGGGGGATCAAGCTGACCGTACTGGAGGAGGCCATCCAGTATGCATAGCCGCAGAGCAGGACTGTATACGCGATCGTGATGTTGAGCGCCCGTCCCCCGATCCACAGATCCCGGAGTTCCTTCCGGAGCATGACCCACAGCGGGGACGACGCGGACGACGCGTCGACCGGGCGGGGGGGCACGATGCGTGGCTGTTTCGCGCGGACCGGGACGGAAAACGTTTCCGGGACGGCGGGGGCGGCCGGCCGTGGCACGACCTTCTTTGCCGGAACCGCCGGCCGACGACCCACCCCGAGCGTCGCCAGGAATGCCCGTATCCTCGTTGCCGCTCCTGCCTCCAGGCTCATCTGTGGACTGGCGTAGCCGAAGAGGAGCACGAAGGCCAGGACCACTAACACCGCGACCGGCGCCAACATGGCGGCCACCTGGCCGAAGGGCGCGTCAAACACGAGGGTCTGGGCGAGGAACCCGTGGACCGCGGCCAGAGGATTGACGATCTGGAGTGCGAGGCCCTTCTGGATCTCCGACGCGGTCATGACTTTGGTGGGCCGAAAGGTCTCGGCCGCCATAAGCATCGGGAGGTAGAGACCCAGGCACACGAACATACTGGCCTTGGTTGCATTGCACGCGATGCTTACGACCAG
>Ga0075418_10004378_pt1 | contig 16108 bp, 9 predicted proteins | sample SoiMetdeltSBSDD2_FD_81776 | JGI IMG/M metagenome (GOLD analysis project Ga0075418, IMG submission 81776) | Bulk soil microbial communities from a Populus tree surrounding site in Tennessee, USA - Soil MetaG P. deltoides SBSDD2 | ecosystem: Environmental > Terrestrial > Soil > Tree plantation...
CGCGCAGCTGGTGCATCGCGTGTCGCTGGGGTTTGGGGCTCGGATTCTCGGCAAGGGGCGAAGCGCACCATGAGACGCGCATTGTTGATCGGCGCTGCGCTCGTTGTCGCGTGCAGTGAACCGACGATCCCGGATCGAACGGCCTGGTATGGTTTCGACAATGCCGGTGACGTGTTCCGCTGGCCGCGAAACCGGCTACCGGTCCGTTACTACGCCGACACCCGCGGGAAGATGAGCGACATCGTCACGCACGGATTAGGGGCGTGGGAGACCCAACTGCTGTATGGCGAGTTCACGGCTGAGATGGTGTCAGATTCGAATGTCGCCGACGTCATCGTGACGTGGTTCGATAGCGTTCCGCCGGATGCGCCCCCGGATCCCGGTGCGCCCGTATTCGCCTGTGACGGCGTAACGACATTCCTGTTCGATACCGCGGGCACGTCGCTCACGGACCCTATCCGTACGCAAATCCGCATCACGACGGCGCAGGGCTACACTTTGGAACAGGTCGCGGCCTGCGTGCGCCGCGTCATCGTCCACGAATTGGGCCACACCATCGGGCTGTTACAGGAGAGTCCCGCCCCGGAGGACGTCATGTATTCCACGGTGCAGGTGGCCGTGCCGAGTGGGCGTGACCGCCAGACGGTGCAGGTCCTGTATCACACTGCTCCGACGATCGGGCCGGCCCCGCCCGCCTCACGCTAGACCGCTTGACACCGCCGTAGCGCCCACCTTAGCATAACTCCTTCTCAAGGAAGGACTTCTGTCCTTGTCTAGCCGCCGCCAGGAGGCCCTCGACTATCACGCGCAGGGCCGCCCTGGGAAGATCCAGGTCACGCCAACAAAGCCGTTCAAGGATCAGCGGGACCTCTCCCTCGCCTATACGCCAGGGGTGGCAGAGCCATGCCTGGAGATCGCCAAGCGTCCCGAGGACGCCTACGTCTACACCTCCAAAGGCAACCTCGTGGCCGTGGTCACCAATGGGACCGCTGTCCTTGGGCTCGGAAACATCGGCGCGCTGGCCGGCAAGCCGGTCATGGAAGGCAAGGGAATTCTCTTCAAGACGTTCGCTGACATCGACGTATTCGACCTCGAGGTTGGATCCGAGAAACCCGAGGACGTGATTCGTTTTTGCCAGCTGCTCGAGCCGACCGTGGGGGGCATCAATCTCGAGGACATCCGCTCGCCCGACTGCTTCTACATCGAACAGACGCTGCGTGCCACGCTGGGCATTCCCGTCTTTCACGACGATCAGCACGGTACCGCGATCATCTCGGGCGCGGCGTTGCTCAACGCGACGACCCTGGTCAAAAAGGACCTTGCCAAGATCAAAGTGGTGTTCGCCGGGGCAGGCGCAGCCGCGATCGCCACGGCCGAGCATTACGTGCGGCTCGGTGTCGTGCGCGACAACATCGTGATGTGCGATCACAAGGGTGTGATCTACAGCGGGCGCGATGACCTCGACGAGTTCAAGCAGCGCTTCGCGAGCGAGACGAAGGCTCGCTCGCTGGCGGAGGCACTGCAGGGTGCGGACGTGTTCGTGGGGTTGTCGGTCGGGGGGATCGTGACCGGCGACATGCTGCAAGGCATGGCGAAACGTCCAGTGATCTTCGCGTTGGCGAATCCGACTCCCGAGATCATGCCCGACGAGGCGAAGAAGGCGCGGCCTGACGCAATTGTGGCAACGGGCCGCTCCGACTTCCCCAACCAGGTGAACAACGTCCTGGGCTTCCCCTTCATCTTCCGCGGCGCGCTCGATGTCCGGGCGAAAAAGATCAACGAAGAGATGGAGATGGCAGCGACGCGGGCGCTGGCCGCACTAGCCAAGGAAGAGGTCCCGGAGTCCGTCACGCGCGCGTATGGCATCGAGAAGCTCAAGTTTGGCCCCGACTATCTGATCCCCAAGCCGTTCGATCCGCGTGTGCTGCTCTGGGTGGCGCCGGCGGTGGCATGGGCGGCGATCGCGTCAGGCACCGCAGGACGCATCGTCGACGTGGAGGAATACCGCGCCGAGCTGGAAGCGCGGCTGGGGCCCGAGCGACAGGTCATGCGCGGGCTCATCAGCCGGGCACAGCAGGACCCCCCACGGATCGTGTTTCCGGAAGGCGACGATCCCCGCATCCTGCGCGCGGCGCGCATCCTGGCCGATGACGGCATCGCGCGACCCATTCTCCTGGGAGACCTCGACGCGATTCGCCGCCAGGCCGATGACGCCTCGCTCACGCTCGAGGAACTCGAGCTGGTCAATCCCGCCACCGCCACCGATCGTGAGCAACTTGGACGCGAGCTATGGGCGCGGCGGCAGCGGCGTGGCATCACGCTGCGCGAGGCCCAGCGCCGTGTGCTCGATCCGATGTATTACGGTCTGCTGATGCTGCGGGGGGGCCGCGCGGATGCCCTGGTCGCTGGGGAGGAGATCGATTATCCCGATGCGGTACGCCCTGCCCTCGAAGTGATCGGCGTGGAGCCCGGCCGCAAGCACGCCAGCGGCATCTATATGATGATCGTCCGCCAGCAGACGTTTTTCTTTGCCGACACCACGGTGAACATCGAACCGGACGCCGAGACGCTGGCGGAGATCGCCTCCGCGACCGCCAAGTTCGTCAGCCGGCTCGGCATCGAGCCGCGGGTTGCGATGCTTTCCTTCTCGAACTTCGGGTCGGTCAAGCACGCTGCTGCAGCAAAAGTGCAGCGCGCCGTCGCACTGATGCACGAGCGTGAGCCAGAGCTGCAGCTGGATGGCGAAATGCAAGCCGACACGGCCGTGGTAGAGCGCATCCTGACGCGCGTCTACCCATTTGCCAAGCTGCGGGGGCCAGCTAATGTCTTGATATTCCCAGACTTAGACGCCGCGAATATCGCTTACAAGCTGCTTGCCCGCCTTGGCGACGCCCAGGCGATTGGCCCCATCCTTGTGGGGATGGACCAACCGGTCCATGTCTTGCAAAGGTTGTCGGAAGTTCCCGATATCGTGAACATGGCGGTGATAGCCGCCGTGGACGCCTTAGAGCATCGCCGCCACGCGCGGCCAACACCCGAGCGATCGTGACGATTTCTCTCGAGCAGCGCGTCTATCGGAATTTGACGCCTACCCAGTTGTACGAGCACGCCGTGCGTCGCCGGGAAGGCGTCGTCACGGCATCCGGCCCCTTCGCCGCGGTGACGTCCCCGCACACCGGCCGCAGCCCGAACGACAAGTTCATCGTGCGGGAGCCCGAGACCAGCGACCAGATCTGGTGGGGGAAGGTCAATCAGCCCATCGAGCGGGACCATTTCGAGCGGCTTAAGGCGGACGTCGAAGCGCATCTGCAGGGTCAGGAGCTCTTCATCCGCGATGTCTACGCCGGCGCCGATTCAGATTACCGACTCCCGATCCGCTTTTACACGCCGAACGCGTGGCACGCGCTCTTCGTCTACAACATGTTCCTGCGCCCGACCGACGGTGATCTGTCGCGCTTCAAGCCGGGGTTCGAGGTCTTGCACGCTCCTGAGTTTCATGCGGACCCGGCGGTCCATGGGACCAAGTCAGCCACGTTCATCGTCGTCAGTTTGGCGCAGCGGACCATCCTGATCGGCGGCACTCGCTACGCGGGAGAGCTCAAGAAGTCGATCTTCACGATTCTCAACTATCTCCTGCCGCAGCAGGGCGTCCTCTCGATGCACTGCTCGGCGAACGTGGGACGCGACGGCGACACGGCGCTCTTTTTCGGGCTCTCCGGAACCGGGAAGACCACCCTTTCCGCGGATGCTGAACGCCAGTTGATCGGCGATGACGAGCATGGATGGTCGGACGAGGGCATCTTCAACTTCGAGGGCGGCTGCTACGCCAAGGTGATCAAGCTGTCGCGCGACGGAGAGCCGGAGATCTATGCCACAACGGAGATGTTCGGGACGGTGTTGGAGAACGTCGACATCGATCCGAGAACGGGGGCGATCGACCTCAATTCATCGCGCATCACCGAGAATACCCGCGCGTCGTATCCCATCCATTACATCCCCAATCACGTACCGGAAGGAATGGCTGGGCATCCTCGGCACGTCGTCTTCCTCACCTGCGACGCGTTCGGCGTCATGCCCCCCATCGCCCAGCTCACTGCCGACCAGGCGATGTACCACTTTTTGTCGGGCTACACCGCCAAGGTCGCGGGCACGGAGCGCGGCGTGACAGAGCCGAAGGAGACGTTCTCGGCATGCTTTGGCGCGCCATTCCTTCCGCTTCCACCCGCTGTCTACGCGAAGATGCTGGGTAAGCGCATCGAGCGACACAACGTGCGCTGCTGGCTCGTGAATACAGGATGGACGCGCGGCCCCTATGGCGTAGGTCACCGCATGGACTTGAAAGCCACGCGGGCCATGATTCGCGCCGCGCTTGCAGGGCAGCTCGCCACCGTTCCCACCCGCCGCGAGCCTGTGTTCGGACTCAACGTGCCGCAGCACGTCCCCGGCGTGCCGGACGAGATTCTCGATCCGCGCGGAACGTGGCGAGATCGGGCCGCGTATGATGCTCAAGCAAGCAGGCTGGCGGCGCTGTTTCGAAAGAACTTTGAGCAATTCGCTGAATCAGTATCGGAGGGGGTTCGGGCTGCGGGCCCCGCCCGGTAGCCCCTAGGCCCGAGGCCCCAGGCCCTTGTCTTTCGAGGTCGTTCGCGACCCGCTCTGGAACAACATCCGCCTCGAGCCCGAGGCTCTGGCCGTGATCGATACGCCGGCGTTTCAACGACTGCGCTACGTGCGGCAACTCGGGCACGCTTTCCTCGTCTACCCCGGGGCCACGCATACCCGGTTCGAGCATGCGCTCGGCACGTATCACCTGGCCGGCCGCCTGACCCAAGACCGCGACATTCGACTCGCCGCATTGCTCCACGATATCGGGCACTATCCGTTTTCACACGCGCTCGAGGAGGCGGGGCTCCCCCAGCACGAAGGTCTGGGGAGCCGGCACCTGCGGAGCGGAGCGCTGACCACCGTCCTCGAAGACGCCGGGGTCTCGGTCGAACGGCTGCTTCAGCTGATTCAAGGAACCAGCACCTCACCACTCGCCGGCATCGTGGCCGGCTCGCTCGACGTCGATAAACTCGATTACCTCTCCCGGGACGCGACGATGTGCGGCGTCCCCTATGGCGTAATCGACGTCGACCGACTCCTCACGTCGTTGACGCTCACGCCGCAGGGCGTCGCTCTGCATGCAAAAGGACTCGCCGCTCTCGAGTCGCTGCTGTTCGCGAAGTATCAGATGTACAGGAATGTCTACTGGCATCACGCCGTCCGCAGCGCGACCGCGATGTTCAAGCGTCTCGTCCGCCGCGCGATTGCCGCGGGCCAGGTCTCTCCCGATGACGTCGCGACCGCCACCGACGACGGGCTCAGCCACGAGCTGCAGGCCAAGGATCAGACCGGACTAGCGCGCGCGCTGCGCGAGCGCCGCCTGGCAAAGCGCGGACTCGACATCCCAGCGACCGAGCTCCCCGCCGAAACCGCGGACTGGCCGTCGCGGGATCCCGATCTACTGGAGCGGGTGGAGATGCGCCTCGCCCGCGAGCTCGGCGTCGGTGCCGACCAGCTGTTTCTCGATTTTCCCTCAAAGCCGGACATGCTGGACGTCGCGGTGCCGGTCGTGGGAAGGTCGGGAAGCGCCGCGCAATACCTGGGTCTGCCGCGCGTCGCCGACGAGCTCCATCGCTCCGCGCAGCGCCTGCGCGTGTTCGTGCTCGAACCCGCCGAAGTTCCGGCCCGGGCGATCGTGGAGCTGGTGACGTGGCCGCGCGAGGAGGTCGAGGCTCGGCTGGGAGGGGAAAAGGCCCTACTTAGCGGGGCCGCTGCGCGTTCGGCTGAGTCCTGACGTCGTCTTCCGGCGTCGGCGCATCGACTGAATCGACGCGCACGATGATCGCCGTGATGTTATCGAGCCCGCCATGGCGATTGGCTTCGGCGATCAGCGCGTCCACCTCCTCCTGCGGCATTCTGTCGGGAGAAAGCAGCTCCTGCAGCTGGTAGTCCTCGAGCATTCCCGTGAGACCGTCGGATGCCAGCAGGAAAACGTCGCTCGCCTTCACTGTCCCGACGTAGATGTCCGGCATGACATCGCTGTTCGCACCCACACACCGCGTGATCACGTTGCTGTACGGATGACTACGCGCCTGCTCGGGTGTGAGGTATCCGGCATCCACCTGCTCTTGGACATAGGAATGATCTTTCGTGAGCTGGCTCAGGCGGTTGTCGCGCAGGAGATAGGCGCGGCTATCGCCCACCTGCCCGATGAGGAAGCGCGTCCCAAACAGTGTCAGGGCGGTCACGGTCGTCCCCATGCCGCGCTTGTCATGCTCGGTGAGAGTTCTCTGAAAGATTGCGCCGTTGGCCGTCCGGATCGCGCCACGCATCCGATCGGCTACCTGCTCGTCGGTGAGACCGCGGAGCGACTCGAGCTCCCGCGCCACAAAACGAACCGCCATTTCACTCGCGACTTCGCCGGCGGCATGCCCACCCATCCCGTCGGCGACGACAAAGATGCCCCGGTCGGGCACCAGGATGAGACTATCCTCATTCCCCGACCGGATGACGCCGACATCGGTGCGGCCAGCTGATGTGATGTGCACGTGATGCCTAGATGAACACCCAGTAAACCAATCCAACGACCACCAGGAGAATCACCGCACTCGCGCCGCAGCCCTTCGCTTTCTGCTGCGCGGCCGGAGGTTTTGCTCCCTTGGGTCTTGCGGCCACGGGTTTCGCAGCCACGGGTTTCGAACCCACGGGTTTCGCACCGACGGCCTTCGGGGGCTGAGCCGCGGGCTTGGGCGGTGGAGGCTTGGGCGCCGGTTTCGGCGCCGGGGCGGGCTCCATCGTCATCTTTTCCATCATGCGCGTCGCCCCGCCCTTGGCGACTGCCGCCGCATCATCCGTCGGCTCGAAGACCAGCCCGATTTCCCCGAAGCGGACATTCGCGCCTGGCGCGAGCGCGGTTTCCCCCTTTACCTGATCGCCATCGACGAATGTTCCGTTAGTGGAATCGAGATCGATCAATACCCATACGCCTTCACGACGTTGTAGTTTGGCGTGCGCAGTAGATACCGACTCATCCGTCAAAACCAGATCATTGTACTCGGCCCGGCCGATGTTGACGATCGGCGTTTTCACCACCAGCCGCTGCCCTTTCAGCGCACCGCTGCGAACGATGAATGCGGCGAGGGTACCCCCGCCCCCAGGCGGCCGAGGGGCCGGGGCTTGGGGCGGGGGCGGGGGCGGGGGCGGGGGCGGGGGCGGGGGCGGCGCAGAGGTGCTCGGGGGGCGTGCCGCCGCCGGCATTCCGTGAACCGTCTCTCGCAGACGCGCGCCCGTCCCCCCGCCCGCCTCTGCTTTCTGAGGAGGTGGAGGCGGCGCCGGTGCGGGAGCCGGCGTGTCAGCGTAGAAGCGGAATTTCTCTTCACCAATCGTGATCACATCGGCACGGGCGAGCAGCCGCTGCCCTTCGACCCGCGCGTCATTGACGGAAGTCCCGTTCGTGCTCGAATCGACGATCAAGTACCCTTTGGGTGTTTGCACGATTTCGGCGTGGCGGCGAGACACGTCCTTGCCCGGAACGACAACATCGCAGGACGCATCCCGCCCGAACACGAGTGAGGATCCGGCGACCGCGTATTCGCGGCCGTCCGTCAGTGATACGACGCGACCGCCCGTATTGGCGGTCGCCTTGGCACTTTTGCTTTCCTTGGCCTGCGCCGCAGCTTGGGGCGTCATCGCGTGCATGTATTGAGTGCTGCCGCTGCGTCGCTCGTCGACGAACGTCAGCTCCTGCCCTGCCACCTCGACCTTGTCGCCGTGCAGCAGCGGCGTGGGCTCGGCGCCCAGGCGCACCCCATTGATGAGAACCTCTGCTTCAGGAACGGCCTTGCTGATCACGACTTGGCCGTCGCCTTCTGTCTTGATTTTCGCGTGAAGTGGGAGGACGCCGGGAAAAGCTAGGGAGATGGCGCAGGATGGATCTGCACCGAGGAGCACCTCGCCCTGCGGGAGGGAGTACCGTTGGCCCCCCCGCCCTCCCAACTCAAGCAACGCCATGCAATGGCACTCCCGTGTCGGTGGCCAGGTCCGAGAAGTTACGTGCGGGCGTATAACTCGGCAAGCAACCAGAAGTTACAGCACCCCTAACAAAAAGTTAGGTGATGCCGACGGCTTCCTCGCGTCCAATCAGTCCGCGGCGCAACCAGTACCAAAAGATCAGTGATCCGACGATCACCGTTGCGTAGCTGTTGATGAATCGCCAGATGAGCGTGTAGCTCGGCGTCAACTCGCGTGGCACGTAGATCGACATGACGGCTGCGGAGGTCAATTCCGCGAGGCCCGAAGCCCCGGGGGTGGGTGCGAAGTAAAGGAGGAACGAAATGAGGGTCTGTAGCAGGAGAATCTCGGTGAAATCCGCAGGCAGCCCCAGCACGCGCATGGTGACGTAGCCGGCCAGCAGCTTGTTGGCATGAGACGGTGCCGAGATGATGACGGCCAGGAACAGCGTGAACAGACCTCTGGGCGATCCAAAAGCAACCATGCAGTCGTGCGCCCGATCCACGCCCACGGACAGCTTCTCCATGCGCTCAGCAGCGCGGGGGTTGCGGCGTCCGATCCGGGCCGCGAGCCGCTGAATGAAGCGCTTCACCACGCCGGGGAACACAACGGCCATGATCATCAGCACCCCCAAGATGCCGAAGATCGTCAGACTGGTCTTGAAGAGGTCGTACAGTGTGATGCCCAGGATGAGGCCATGCTGAGCTAACGACTTGCCCGCGCCAAGCCAGACGGCGATGGGTCCGGCGATGGCGAAGAACCCCACTGTCGAAATGAATGTCACGAAAATCGAGCTGAGAGCTACCGGCACGGGCACGCCGGCGCGTTTCATCACCCACATCGCCATCGGCGCCGAGCCTGATTGAAACGGGGTGAGATAGGCGCCATAGGCGCCGAACCCACCAGCCAGGAACATGTCGCCCAACCTGACGGCCGGGTAGACGTGGCGCGTACAGACCCAGAGCCGTAGTCCGCCACCGAACCAGTCCATTGAAGCGAGCACCATGCCGACCGCCACCCATCCCCAATGGAGGCGCAAGAACGGCGCGAGAAATACGTCCACCCGATCACCGAAACGGACCAGGTAATAGGCAACAAGTAGTGCGACGCCGCCGAGTGAGATGAGGGCGAAAAGCTCGAGACCTCGGCGGAGGAGGCGCGGCGTGAGCGCTAGGGCCACGGGGCGAAAGTAGAGAGGATCGGGAGGTCTGGCCAGAAGGCTACCGGGTAGCCGAAGCGTTATCTTTACCGGTTATGCGTGCGCCCCCGCAACGCGTCGTGCTTCGCAACGTACGCCAGCATAATCTGAAAGGCATCACCGTCGAGTTCCCCCGCCGGGCGCTCTCGGTCATTACCGGCCCATCCGGGTCGGGCAAGAGCTCGCTTGCCTTCGATACGCTCTACGCGGAAGGTCAGCGCCGCTACATCGAATCGCTATCGACCTATGCCAAGCAGTTCCTCGAGCGGATGCCCAAGCCATTAGTCGATTCGATGGAGGGCTTGTCCCCGGCTGTCGCGATCGAGCAAAAGAACCCCACGACGTCCAGCCGGTCTACCGTCGGCACGGCCACGGAAATCGCCGATTTCCTGCGCCTATTGTGGGCCCGTGCCGGGACACAGACATGCCTCCAATGCGGGTGCGAGGTGAAACGCGACACGGTGCAGGAGGCCGTGGACGACGTGCTATCGGGAAACGGGAAACGGGAAACCGAGAATGTGGTGGTCGCATTCCCCCTGCCGCAGTCTGCCCAGCGCCCCGATGTCGAGATCGCCGCGCAGCTCCGTGCCGCCGGTTTTGTCAGGGCCCAGGTAGATGGGACGGTCGTCCGTCTGGACGAGGACGGTGCGGAAACTAGCGTCCGAGCCGGAACGGACGTGCTGGTGCTCGTGGATCGGATTGCGCCCACTCCGGAGAACCGGAACCGCCTCGCCGACGCGATAGCGACAGCCTTCAGCGAAGGTGAAGGTGTTGCTCTCGCCCTGAACAATGGCGACCGCCGGCGCTTTTCCGAGCATCCCGCTTGCTCAGCTTGCGGCACTGCGGCACCATTGCTCACGCCTACGCTCTTTTCCTTCAATAATCCGCGGGGCGCGTGCGGCACGTGCAATGGGTTTGGCGCTGTCCTTGAATACGACGAGTCGCTCATTGTCCCCCATCCGGACCGCTCGCTTGCCCGCGGCGCACTCGATCCATGGACGATGCCCCGCTATGAGGGGCGGCGCAGACTGTTGCGGGAGACGGCCCGTGCCAGAGGCATCGCGTTCGACGCGCCGTGGCGTGACCTCCCGCCACGCGAGAGACACTTCCTGCTCCACAACAAGGGCGGCCGCTATCTCGGCATTTTCCCTTTCTTGGAGCGGCTTGAAGAGAAGCGGTACAAGCAGTACATCCGCGTTTTCCTGCGGCGGTACCAACTCGCCAAGACGTGCCCTGGATGCGGCGGTTCCCGTCTCAAGCCTGAGTCACTGGCAGTCCGAGTCGCTGGGAAGACGATTGCTGAAGTGGCGGCGCTCACGGCCGCCGACCTCGCTGTCTGGCTGGATCACCTGAAGTTGCCGGCGTTCCAGCAGACCGTGGCTGACCACATTCTCGGCGAGCTGCGGGCACGCGTGGGGTTTGTGAACGATGTTGGACTGGGCTACCTCACGCTGGACCGACAGACGCGCACCCTCTCCGGCGGGGAGGCGCAGCGCATCGCGCTGTCCAATGCGCTTGGCTCTCATCTGGTCGATACCCTCTACGTGCTCGATGAGCCATCGATCGGTTTGCACCCCGCCGATGTCGACCGATTGCTGGGGCTTCTGCGGAGATTGTCGGTCGGTGGCAATACCGTGGTCGTGGTGGAGCACGATCCAGCCGCCATGCGCGCCGCCGATTGGATGGTAGAGCTTGGCCCCGCGAGCGGGGCCGCCGGTGGCCAGCTCGTCTATCAAGGACCCGCGGCTGGCGTGCGCGAGGCCGGTACGCTCACCGGCCAGTACATCTCGGGCGAGAAGTCGATCGGCGTGCCGTCGGCACGCCGGCCGGCGGTACGGTGGCTCGACATCAAAGGAGCGCGGCTCCACAACCTCGCCGGCGTGGACGTGCGCATTCCCCTCGGCACCTTCACCGCTGTGACCGGCGTATCGGGCTCGGGAAAATCAACGCTCGTCCACGACGTTCTGTACCGCCAGCTCGAATCCCGGCTCAGAGGCGAGCACACGGCCAAGCGACACCTCGGGGAGCCGGTCGGTGTGATCAGCAACGTGAAGGGATGGGAGACCCTGGAAGACGTGGTGTGCATCGACCAGGCGCCCATTGGCCGCACCCCGCGCTCGAATCCGGTGACCTACGTCAAGGCGTTCGATGAGCTGCGGGCGTTATTGGCGAACGAAGCGCTGGCGCGTGCGCGTGGGTACGCCCCGAGCACGTTTTCCTTCAACGTGGCAGGCGGGCGGTGCGAAGCGTGTGAAGGCGCGGGTCACGTGATCATCGAGATGGTGTTCCTGGCCAACGTCTTCGTCCCGTGCGAGGTCTGTGGCGGCAGCCGCTTCAAGCGCGAGGTGTTGGACGTCAAGATGCAAGGCGTCAACATCGCGCAGGCGCTCGAGTGGACGGTGGATCAGGCAATCCAAAAACTTCATCGGCACCCTCGTCTCGCGCGGTGTCTCTGGTATTTGCAACAGGTGGGACTCGGATACCTGCGTCTGGGGCAGTCCGCGACGACTTTGTCGGGTGGCGAAGCACAACGACTGAAGATCGCGCGCGAGCTGGCGCACGCGGGGAGCACCAGGCGCTCGGCGGGCAAGCGCAAGCTCTACCTTCTCGATGAGCCGACGACGGGGCTGCATCTCGACGACGTCCGGGTTCTCTGTCGCGTACTCGATCGGCTGGTCGACGCGGGCCATACCGTCGTCGTGATCGAACACAACCTCGACGTGATCAAGCGCGCGGACTGGATCATCGATCTCGGCCCCGGCGCAGGCGACCAGGGCGGCCGCGTGGTCGCCACGGGCACACCCGAGGAAGTTGCCGCCACCGAGTCGATCACGGGCCGCTACCTCCGGGATTTGACGCGGGCAGGTGGATCCTGACAGGGTCACCGGCCGTCCGACCGTCCGTCCGTCAGGCTGACTTGCTGTTGATCGCCGCTACGCTCACTTGGGGCGTGAGCTTCGTCATCGTTAAAAAGGCCCTCAGCGTCAGTACGCCGCTGGCGTTCCTCAGTGTCCGCTTCGCGCTCGCCACGCTCGTACTGGCGCCGTTCGTCGATTTCCGCACCCCATGGTCGCGTGGCGAAATTCGCGGTGGCTTGCTGCTGACTGTTTTGCTCGCAAGCGGGTTTGCCTGCCAGGCCGTCGGACTGCAATACACAACGCCGGCGCGCTCCGCGTTCATTGTGGCGCTGTCGTCCGTGCTCGCCCCGTTGGTTGCGCTGGTTGCCTTGCGCCATCGCACGGGTTGGATGGTACTGGTGGCGCTGGCGATCGCAGGTGTCGGCATCTATTTCCTGACTTCACCCGAAGCGGGAGGGCTGAATCGCGGTGATCTCTGGACGATGATCACGGCGGCCGTCTTTGGCGGCCATATCGTCGCGGTCACCGAGCTGTCGAGAGGTTACAATGCGCGTCGTCTGGTTTGGCTACAGATCGCGGGAACAACCGTGGGCGTCGCGATCGCGGCGTTTGTCCTCGAGGACATCCGAATGGCGTGGTCCCCGACTTTGATTGCCGCGCTGGTATTCACGGGCCTGATTGCGACCGCCGCGGCACTCCTCTGGCAGATGCGCGCACAGCGACACATGTCCTCAGCACGGGCGTCCTTGTTACTCTGCCTAGAACCCGTGTTCGCCGCCGTGACGTCATGGCTGTATTGGGGAGAAACATTTACGCTGAGCCAAGGCGCAGGTGCTGTGACGATTCTGTGCGCGATGATCCTCGCCGTCTGGGGAGAGGCTAAGGGACTAGATGCTAATGCTCCTTAGCCTCTATATTTCGCGCCTCATTCCCGAGTAGCTCAGTTGGTAGAGCAGCCGGCTGTTAACCGGCGGGTCGCAGGTTCGAGTCCTGCCTCGGGAGTTCCCGCCCCAAATCGGCTAACCCACTTTTTTCTGGTGGGCGATATAGTCCGCTCGCGCCAGCCCAAACCAGAGATCCCGGTCTCGAGATCGTCTATCCCCAGCTAGCAGAATCGCTTGGGAGGCTTCGTGGCCAAGAACTCGTGAATCCATAAATTCGGGTCATGGCGACACCTCGGGTTAAGGCGGAAAAGACGACGAAGCAAAAGAAGAGGGCGAATAAACCCCGTAGGGTAGTGGACTCCCTTACGGTTTCCGTCCTCCAAGCCGCCCTCGAATCGACGGCCGATGGGATTCTCGTGGTCGATGTCGAGGGCAAGATCGTGTCCCACAACCGGCGCTTCGAGGAGATGTGGAGGCTTCCGTCGGCGCTGATTGCGGCGAACGGTGACGCGACCGGTCGCCGTGGCCTGATCCAGCACCTTCACGATCAGCTCCGGAATCCGGAGTACTTCGTCGACGGGATCGAGGAGCGCTACGCGGAGCCCGAGTCCGACAGCTTCGATATTCTCAACTTCAAAGACGGTCGTGTTCTCGAGCGGTATTCGATCCCACTTCGACTGAACGGCCGTTCCGTCGGTCGCGTGTGGAGTTTCCGAGACGTGACGGCGCGCCGTCGTGCCGAATGCGTGCAGGAGGCGGTGTACCGCATTTCGCATACGGCGCACACGGCGGAGAATTTGCTCGAGCTGCTGCGCGCAATCCATGAAATCGTGGGCGAGCTGATGCCCGCCAAGAATTTCTATGTGTCCTTGCACGATTCCGACAAGGATCTGCTCGAGTTCCCGTATTTCGTTGATGAGATCGATCTCACCTGCGATGTCCGGCCGCGCAAGCTCCGCAAAGGGCTTACCGAGTACGTGCTGCGGACGGGGCGTCCGCTGCTCGCCACTCCTGAAGTCTACGAGCAGCTCGTCGAGGCGGGCGAAGTCGAGCTGATCGGGGCGCCCTCGATCGACTGGCTCGGCGTGCCGCTGAGGGTCAAAGACCGCAGCATCGGCGTCGTCGTGATGCAGACCTACTCCCAAGGCGTGCGCTACGGGCAAAGCGAGCTCGACATCCTCACCTTCGTGTCGTCACAGATGGCCATGGCGGTCGAGCGGAAGCGCATCGAGGACGCCTTGAGAGAGCAAACCGGACTGTTGCAACAGATCGTGGACAACATCCCCGTCATGCTCGTTTCGCTGGATCAGACAGGTCGGATCAAGTGGGGAAATCGGGAATGGTCGCGGACCCTCGGGTACACCGTGGTCGAGGCGACGCAGCGCGACATCTTCGCCGACCTCTATCCCGACCCCGTCGATCAACAGCGGGTCCGCGATTCGATCGGCGCGCCCACCGGCGTCTGGACCGACTTCCGCACCCGGACCAAGCAGGGCACCGTCCTGGATACGATTTGGGCGAACGCTCCGCTGGGCGACGGCGAGTGGCTCGGCATTGGCGTGGACGTCACGGAGCGGAAGCGATCGGAGGAGCGGTACCGCGCATTCATCGCGCAAAGCTCCGAGGGCGTGTCACGTATTGAGATCGATCCCCCCGTGGCGGTGACGTTGTCGGAGGATGCGCAGATCAACCTCGTGTACGAACGCGCGCGGATCGCCGAGTGCAACGACGCCATGGCTCGCATGTATGGTTACCACGAAGCCAGCGAGCTGATCGGCACGCGACTCGCCGATCTGCACGACGTCGCCGACACTGCAAACCAGGATCAGATTCGCAGCTTCATCCGTTCCGGCTACCGTCTGTCGAGTTCCGAAACGAGGGAGCGCGCACGAGACGGTCGGCCGCGCGTCTTCCTTAATAACGTGGTGGGCTTCCTGGAGGACGGACACCTCGTGCGGGTGTGGGGAACGCAGCGCGACATCAGCGAGCAACGGCACCTCGAGGAGCAGTTCCGGCAAGCCCAAAAGATGGAAGCCGTGGGGCAACTGGCCGGCGGCATCGCGCACGACTTCAACAACCTGCTCACCGCTATTCTCGGCAACACCCAGCTGCTCCTGCGCGAGCTCCCGCCGGGGGACGAGAAACGACAGGATGTCGAAGAGATTCGCAAGGCGTCCGAGCGCGCCGCCTCGCTCACCCGCCAGCTCCTCGCCTACAGCCGCCGACAGATGCTGCAGCCGGAGACCCTCGATCTCAACGTCGTCGTGGCCGATATGGAGCGGATGCTGCGGCGGCTGATCGGCGAACACATCGCGCTCGTCACTGTCCTCGCACCCGATCTCGGCCCGGTTCGGGCCGATCCCAACCAGATCGAGCAGGTGCTGGTGAATCTCGCTGTCAACGCGCGTGACGCGATGCCCGACGGCGGTAAGTTGACGATCGAGACGGCCAACGTTGAGCTCGACGAAGCGTTCACGCAGCGGCACCTGGGCTCCGTCACCGGCTCATACGCCATGATCTCGGTGACCGACACCGGGGTGGGGATGGACGCCAGCGTTCGAGCGCATCTCTTCGAACCGTTCTTCACGACGAAGGAAGTCGGAAAAGGAACCGGTCTCGGGCTTGCCACCGTGTACGGCATTGTGAAGCAGAGCGACGGCTACATTGCCGTCGACTCGGCGCCCGGGCGGGGCGCGAATTTCAAGATCTATCTGCCCCGTATCCAGCCCGCCCAGGCAACTACGCCGCCGGCCACCAAGGACCGGCCAGAGCGCGGCACCGAAACGATTCTGGTTGTCGAAGACGAAGCGGCCGTGCTCACGTTGATCCGGCGCGCCCTGGAGGCCCACGGGTATGTGGTGCTCGCCGCCGCCAACCCCGCAGATGCCATGCGCGTGGTCGAGCGCCATGGCGGGACGATCCAACTCCTTCTGACGGACGTTGTGATGCCGGGGCTGTCGGGCCGCGAGCTCGCCGATCGGCTGTCCGCACGAAGCCCTGAATTGCGGGTGCTTTACATGTCCGGGTATCCGGGGGACGCTGTCGTGCAGCGCGGCTCGCTTCCGATCGGCAGTGCTTTTGTACAGAAGCCGTTCTCGCCGGACGGGCTGGCC
>Ga0075418_10004383_pt1 | contig 16099 bp, 9 predicted proteins | sample SoiMetdeltSBSDD2_FD_81776 | JGI IMG/M metagenome (GOLD analysis project Ga0075418, IMG submission 81776) | Bulk soil microbial communities from a Populus tree surrounding site in Tennessee, USA - Soil MetaG P. deltoides SBSDD2 | ecosystem: Environmental > Terrestrial > Soil > Tree plantation...
ACGGTGATAAAATACACAGTTGTCGCGGGGATGCAAGCAAAAAAAGTGGATTTGGCCTGTCCACCGGCGTCGCGACCACGGGGCTGGTCCCCGTGGGGCGCTCCCTGGCCGGCGACAACAGCGACGGTCGGTCGGTTGTCATGGATCCGATAGTGCCATGTGCGTTTCGCACATGCGGACCAGAGCTTGACTCGGCAATTACTGAAGACTCCGAGCAAGTCGGTGTTCGGAAAGGACGTGGCCCCGGGCAACAAGGCAATGCTCGGAGCGGCCCGTCGCTGATTCTGACCTCCGACCTCTGACCTCTTCACAGCCCGCGCGAGAATTTTCGTGGGCGCAAAGACTTGCCAGGCCTGGACTTCCGTCGTGGTCTATCTATTTTTATGTCCACTAGTGACCAGACGTGTCAAGCCCCCTGGTCTAATTGGTAGGGAGATACTGTACACCCGTTTCATAAGGAGCGTAACCGTGTATCGAAACCAAATGACCAATGACCAAATGCCAATGACCAATGATCCATGGTCCCACTGGTCATTTGAGCTTGGTCATTGGGAATTTAGTCGAGTTGCGAGCCGACTCACTACCCGACTCATCTCCGGAGGTTACGGCGCAAGCGACTCACCGCAAAGCCTGATCCAGTAAGCGGTTCCAAGGAGTGAGTCGGCCGAAAGCGACTCACCCAAACCGACTCAATAACCGACTCGCCAACCCGACTCAAGGGCCTACTCAGCAAACCGACTGAAAGGAGTTTTCCCATGGCCAGACGACCATCCACCAGCGAACTGATTCAGCAGGCTCGCGAGATAACTTCTACTCCCGGCATCCGCGGTCCCAGCGGGGCCAAGCGCGATCGCCGCCTGGCCCGCCTGCGCACCTACGTCCCCTCGGAGCAAAATCGCAAGATCTTCCAGTACGTGGTCATCGATCACATGACCCACTACGAAGTGGCCAGCGTCCTGGGCATCAGCCGGCAGCGGGTGGCCAAGATCGTCGAGCGGATGCGCGACTGGATTGCCCTTTGCGGCGGGGACGACGCGGCCTACGAGCCCCAGCAGCGCTACCGCCTGGCGACTCACGTCGCCTACGGCGAATTGGCCGCCTTTGAGCGGCACATTCAAAAGGCGCTGGAGGTAGCCGATCGCCTGGTCGAGACGAAGACCTATCGCCCTAGTGGCCAGGGGGGGCAGGAGTGCGTGGAGCACAAGTACCAAGGCTACCCGCGCCCGGCGAGCCTCTACAAAATGCTCCTGACCGCGATCCTCGCCAGGGCCAGGCTGGCCGGCGCGGGCCGTGATGCCGAGGGCTTGCTGCGGGTCGCCCAATCCCCCTCGAAAGAGGCGCTGCCTTCAGACGTTCTGTCTGGATCGACTTGCGTCGAGCTGAGCAGCGACAGTGACCACCCAACTGACGAACCGACAGGGACTTAGCTGCGAGGAATAATGAACTTATGTACCGTAAGTCAAAAAATGGATACCCCCCTGGCGCTGTTGCCTTGCCGCCCCGCCCGAGCCGGTCCGCGGGGTGCGATTTTCCGCCGCCTCTGCGCGCGGCGTCTAGCCGGAGCGTAACACGCTCCGGGGATTGGGCGGCCCAGGAACATTCGTCGCGCCACGTTCAGCGGTGCGCAGCGCTCTCTCCGGCGGTTGTTAACCGCCGGCTAAGAAGGAGCGGAAATCGGCTGGTGAGTTTTTCGTCACTTCAGCCGATGGGCGAACCCCCTCCGGCACTTCCCCCTCGTTTCTGTGGAGCGGCGCAAGACTGCGAGGGACCCGCCGCCATTGCCGACGGCGTTGCTCGTTTTTCCCCCAGCCGATACGCTCTGTCAGGAGTCAGGTTCGGAATTAAAGTGTCAGACAGCAATTGCAAATTGCGAATTGATCTTTGCAAATTGATTGCTCCCAATTTGCAAAGATCAATTTGCAATTGCCGACCAGTTCTCAGGCCTATCTGACCTGCCATCACTCACCACTCCACCACCCACCACTCCCCCATGCCCGATCTCCTTCGCCAAGAAATCGTCTCCGCCGCCCACACGGTCGTGGTGAAAGTGGGGACGCGCGTGTTGACCCTGGCCGACGGCACGCTCAACCACGAGCGGATCGAGGCCCTGGCGGAGGAACTGCACCGGCTGGCGGGGGAGAGGGGAGAGGTCAGAGAGCAGAGGTCAGAGAGCAGAGGTCAGAGAGCAGAGAGCAGAGGTCAGAGAGCAGAGAGCAGAGAGCAGAAGGCAGAAGCCAACAATCTGACCTCTGACCTCCGACCTCTGACCTCTTTGCCGCGCAACGTCGTCCTCGTTAGCTCCGGCGCGGTCGGCGCTGGGATCAGCAAGCTGGCGCTCAAGTCGCGCCCGACCGACCTGGCCAAATTGCAGGCGGTCGCGGCCGTTGGCCAGACCCATCTCATCCAGGCCTACGAGCGGATTTTTGCCAGGCACGGGCGGCACGCGGCCCAGGTGCTGCTGACTGCCGAGGACGTCGACGACCGCATCCGCTATCTCAACGTCCGCAACACGCTGGTCTCGATCCTGGAGCTGGGGGCGATCCCGATCATCAACGAGAACGACACCGTCTCGGTCGAAGAGCTGATGACCACCTTCGGCGACAACGACCGCCTGGCGGCACTCGTCACCAACCTGATCCGCGCGCCGCTGCTCATTGTCCTCTCGGACATCGAGGGGCTGTACGACGGCGATCCGTCGAAAGAGTCGAGCAAGCTGGTCTCGACCGTGGAGAAGATCGACGAGAAGGTGTTGTCCTATGTGCGCGACAAGAAAACGGGCCTTTCCAAAGGCGGAATGGCCAGCAAGCTGGAAGCGGCCCGCATCGTCACGCACGCCGGCGAGAACATGATCATCGCCAGCGGCCGGCAGCAGGACGTGCTCTCGCGGTTGATGGCGGGTGAGCCGCTGGGGACCTTGTTTCGCGCCCAGGGAAAGGGGATCAGCCCCTTTAAGCGCTGGCTCGGCTTCACGGCCCAGACCAAGGGGCGGATCTCGCTCGACGCCGGGGCGCGAAAGGCGATCGTCGAGCAAGGGCGGAGCCTCTTGGCTGCCGGCATATCGGACGTACACGGCGATTTTCAGAAGGGAGACGTCGTGGCGCTGTGCGACAGCGATGGCAGCATCGTCGCTCGCGGCCTGACAAATTACTCGTCGGCCGAGGTCGAGCGGATCAAGGGCCTCAAGAGCGACAAGATCGCCCAGGTATTGGGGAAGCGCCCCTACGAGGAAGTGATTCACCGGGACAACCTGGCGCTGGTGAGGAAGTAATGAAGCCAAAGTGCGCCAGATCGACTCCTAATCTTAATCCTGATCGTAATCTTGATCCCCGGCCCGATTGCCGGCGGCCGCAGCGAGCGGGATTACGATTAGGATTTCGATCGAGAGAAAGAATCTGCCCCCTACGTCGCCGCCGCCTTGCTCCAATCCTTCCGCTGCCGCGAGCTGGGGATTCCCATCCGCTGGCGGTACTTGGTGATCGTGCGGCGCGCGACGTTCAGGCCGAGCTTCTTCAGCTCTTCGACCAGATCGTCGTCGGAGAGCGGATGGAGCTTGTCCTCCTTGTCGATCACTTCCTGGAGGCGGATGCGGATGATGTCCCAGGCGACGTCTTCCCCCCCTTCGGCGTGCGTCCCGCCGACGAAGAACCGCTTGAGCGGAAAAATACCGCGGGGGGTCTGCATGTACTTCTCGTCCACGGCGCGGCTGACTGTGGTGACGTGGACGCCGACCTTGTCGGCAATCTCCTGCATCTTGAGCGGCTTGATGTGCTCGGGGCCGCTATCGAGGAAGTCGCGCTGGTGATCGACGATGGCTTGCGAGACTTTGGTGAGCGTGCTGCGGCGCTGCTCGATGGCGTCGATCAGCCACTGGGCGGCCGTGATCTTCCGCTTGATGAATTCCTTCTCTTCGGGCGTGGCGGTGCCGCTCTTGATGCGATCGATGTAGTAGCGGCTGATCATCAGCGACGGCGTCCGCGAGTCGTCCACCAGCACCTTGTAGCTGCCGTCGTCCTGCCGCTCGACGAACACGTCGGGCTGCACCGCCTGATTGTTGGCCTCGGAAAAGGCGGCCCCCGGCTTGGGATTGAGCGTCTTAAGCTCGCTCCACGATTCCTGGATCAACTCGATGGAGTAGCCGGTCTTCTTCTGGATCAGCGGCAGCTTGTTGTCCCGCAGGTCCTCCAGGTGATTGGCGATGAGCACCAGCAGCTCTTCATAAAACAACAGGTCCGGCGTGAGCTGCTTGAGCAGGCACTCCTTGAGATCGCGTGCGGCAATGCCCGGCGGATCGAGGCTCTGCACCAGAGACAGTGCATCGTCCGCCAGCTTGAGCTGCTCCGGGCTCGCGTCGGCGGGCAAGAGGTCGCGGAGGCTGCTGCGGAAGTAGCCTCCGTCGCGCGGGTCGAGCGTGGAGACGATCTTCTCCGCCATGGCGAACATTTCGGGGGAGATTTCCAGCTCGCCGAGCTGGTGCAGGAGATAATCCTGGAGCGTCTGCGGGTGCGGGTCGGCGACATTGGCCAGGGCGTCGTAGATCCGCTCGCCATCCTCCTCGATTCGAGCAGCGCTTTTACGCGGCGTCTCGTCGAAGTAGTCCGGCATCTCGCGGTCGAGATTGAGCAGTCGCTCGAAATCGTCCTTGTTGCCGTGGTCCTCGTCCACGACCAGCGGCTTGTCCTCAAGGTCCTTCTCCGGGGCGGGGGCCGCAGGCGCTTCTTCGGGCGACGAGGCTCCATCCGAAGCAGTTGCTGGCGCCTGACTGTCGTCCTGCAGCTCGAGGACCGGGTTCTCGCCCAGTTCGGCCTCAATGCGCTCTTCCAGGGCCTGCAGCGGAAGCTGGAGTATCTCCATGGACTGGATCATCCGCGGAGCCAGCACCTGCTTCTGGACTTGAGCCTGAAATTGTCCGAAGGATAAACGCATGATGTGTCTTTGGTCTGTTGAAGGACGGCGCTTCCGGGCCGTCACTCGGGACGGCCCGGAAGGGCCGCCCTACGGAGCGCTCACAGCTTTTGTCTCCCCGTCAGCGCGTCCGCCAGAATCTCCTTGTTGGTGTATTCCAGGATGCTCCCGGTCGTGATCCCACGCGCCAGCCGCGTCACCTCCAGCGGCATTCCGGCCAGTTGGCTGGTGATATACAGCGCGGTGCCGTCACCTTCCACGGTCGGATTGGTGGCCATGATGATCTCGCGGAATTGTCCTTGTCGAATCCGCTGCAAAAGTGCTTCCACCGTCAGTTGTTCGGGCCCCATCCCTTCCAGCGGGGCAATTCTCCCCAAAAGCACGTGGTACAGCCCGCGATAGGCCCCAGCTTGCTCGAGGGCCATCAGGTCGCGCGGCTGCTCCACGATGCACAGCTGCGACCGGTCCCGCTTCGGGTCCTGGCAGATGGCGCATTCATCCGCTTCGGACAGGTTGAAGCAGGTCCGGCAGTAGCGAACGTTTTCCCTAACGTTCCGGATCGCATCGGCCAGCGACAGCGCCTCCGCCTTCGGCACGCGGAGGATGTGGTACGCCAGCCGCTCGGCACTCTTTTTCCCAATCCCTGGGAGTCTGGCGAATTCGTCGATGACCTTGGCAACCGATTCCGTGATCTGGGCCATCGTCGCGTTCGCCGCTGCAAATGGTTATCCCGGCGGCAATCCTCCCGGAGCACCACCGGAGCCTGTCTCGCTCTCCTCGACCGCCGGCTGGGCCACGCTGACAACTTCCGCGTCGAACAATTCCATCGCTTGGCGGACGAGCGGGTGCTGTGCCGCCTGGAGGAACCGCTGCTGGCGATTGGCCGGGGTCGGCTGTTGCAACCTCGGGGCCAGTCCCTGGCCGGCATCCCCCTCTAGCAGCTCGAAACCGAGCCCTATCTGGGTACCGGCAACATTACCTAACGCTTGTTCCAGCTTGGCTTTTCGCTCCGGACGCTCACAGAACTCCTTAGCGCTAATATACGCTTTTCCGAAACGCGCAACCAGCCGGTTTGGCCCAGAAATTGCTACCGACTCCGCCAATTTGGCGTAGTCGGACGTCATATCTCCCAGGTCCGCCAAGGCCTGTTGCCATAGCGCGGCTGCATTGTCCGCTGTTAGAGGCTCAAGAGTGCCGCTCTCCTGACTGCCGACTACCTGGGCCGGCTCGTCCACGCGGAGCGTTTTTTTTTCCGCGCCGGGGAGGTCGACAGCGGCTGATGGAAGCGGCGGCGGAGTCGCGGGAGCTGGAGCGGGCGCGGCAGATCGCGGCGATGTGGCCGTGGCAACCGAAGTCCCGTCGCGAAGCTGGGCCACCAGTTGTGGGAGCTGGTCCAAATCCTCCAGCTTGCAAATTCGCACCAGCGCGATCTCGGCCAGTGTCCGGACGTGCGTGCTGGCCCGCATTCGCGTGACTGCCTGATCGAGAATCTGCGCGATCGCCAGAAGCGTTTCCACGCCCAGCGCCTGGGCCGCCGCTTTCACCTGCGGCAATTCCGCCGCCGAGACGTGCAGCATCAGATCGGCCGGGCAACCGACGAGGGCAGCAAGCATGTCGCGAAAGTAACCGACGAGCTGCTCGGCAAACTGACCGACGTCCACCCCTTCGCGCACCGCGGCATCCAGCTCCGCCAGTGCCGCGGCCGCGTCACGGCGGATGACCGCGTCCACGATTGCCGTCAGGCGGCCGCTCTTGGCGGTGCCCAGCATGGCGTGAACGTCGTCTACAGCGATTTTTTTGCCGCCGAAGGAGAGGAGCTGCTCCAGCAGCGACTGGCTGTCGCGCATCGAGCCGGCGGCGCGGCGGGCGAGAATTGACAAGGCTTCGTCGTCCGCCTCGACCCCTTCATTGGCGGCAATTTGCTTCAGTCGCTCGAGGATCGACTTCGTCTCGATCGGCGCGAAGTCGAACCGCTGGCAGCGCGACAGAACGGTGATCGGAATCTTGTCCGCTTCAGTGGTGCAGAAGATGAACTTGACGTGCTCCGGGGGTTCCTCCAGCGTCTTGAGGAGGGCGTTGAACGCCGGCGTCGTGAGCATGTGGACTTCGTCGATGATGTAGATCTTGAAGCGGGCCCGGCTGGGGCGGACCCCCGCGCTTTGGCGAAGCTGGCGGATTTCGTCGATGCCGCGGTTACTGGCGCCGTCGATTTCGATCACGTCCACGTCGTCGCCGGAGGCAATTCCCTCGCAGATGTCGCACTTGCCGCAGGGGGTGATCGTCGGCCCGGTGACGCAGTCGAGGCATTTGGCGAAGATGCGGGCAGTGGACGTTTTTCCCACGCCGCGAGCGCCGGTGAAGAGGTAAGCGTGGCCGACGCGGCTCGTCGTGATCGCGTTGGAGAGGGCCTGGGAGACCTGGTTCTGGCCGACGAGGTCGGTGAAGGTTTGCGGACGATAGCGGCGAGCGACGACGACGTACTCGCCAGGCTTTTGCGATTCGGGGCCGGCGGTAGAAAGCAGGTCGTCGGCCATTTTGGGCAGGTGTGAGGTTGTGTGGGTGTGCGAGTGTGAGAGTGTCAGGGAATGTGACAACTACGCCACCCTCACACTCTCATACCCTCACATCCCGATACTTCCCCCACTGCCCGCAAGAGGCCCCCGCACAAGAGTACCCCGCTTATGGCTGCTCCGGTTAAGGCCTGACCAGGTTCACGGCTCCCCCTCGCGAGGGCCCCTGGCGGGCAGTGGTCTTTCAATTTGTATCCGATCTTAGCCAGAGGGCAACGCCCTCCGGAATGGATGCCGTCTTCCGGAGGGGCGTTGCCGTCCGGCTAAGAGCACCTCACGCCCGCTTCTCCCTCCTCCGCTCCTGCTCCTTGAGCAGAATTTTCCGCAGCCGGATGGCCCCCGGCGTCACCTCCACGTACTCGTCGTCCTCGATGTATTCCAGGGCCGCTTCCAGATCCATCTTTCGCGGCGGGGCCAAAAGAATGTTCTCGTCGCTGCCGGCGGCGCGGATGTTGGTCAGCTTCTTCTCTTTGGTCGGGTTGACCGCCAGGTCGTTGTCCCGGCTGTTCTCGCCGACGATCATCCCCTCGTAGACCTCGTCGTTGTGCGTGACGAACATCGTCGCCCGGTCCTGAAGGGTATTCAAACTGTACGCGTTCGCCCGCCCTGTGACCATCGACAAATAGACGCCGTTGGACCGCCGCGGCACTTCGCCAGTCATCGGCTTATAGCCCGCATAGCGGTGGTGAATGATTGCAGTCCCTTGCGTCGCGTTGAGTAGCCGCGTGCGAATGCCGATCAGGCCGCGGGCGGGGATGATGAACCGCGCGTGGGTGAACTCGCCGCGGACGTGCATCTCTTCCAACTCGCCGCGGCGCTGGCCGACCAGCTCCATCACGCTGCCGAGCTTTTCGCTGGGGACTTCGACGACCAGCGACTCGAACGGCTCGCACATTTCCCCGTTGATCTTCTTGAGTATCACCTTTGGCTTGCCGACCGACAGCTCGTACCCTTCGCGGCGCATGTTCTCGATGAGCACGGACAAATGCAGCACGCCCCGGCCGGCGACGACGAAGGCATCGCTGTTCTCTTCCTGTCGCACGCGCAGGGCGACATTGCGCTCCAGTTCCTTGTACAGCCGCTCACGAAGCTGCCGATTGGTGACGTATTTTCCTTCGCGGCCGGCGAACGGCGAGCTGTTGATCGTGAAGACCATCTCCAGCGTCGGCTCATCGACGTGCAGCCGCTCTAGCGCCCGCGGATGCTCGCGATGGCAGATCGTGTCGCCGATCTCGACGTCTTCAATGCCGACGATGGCGCAGACGTCGCCGGCAGTCACTTCGTCCACTTCCACGCGGCCGAGATTGTCGAAGACAAAGAGCGACTGGATTTTCGACTCGGTGACCCGACCTTCGCTCTTCATCAGGGCGATCGTCTCCCCTTTTCTCACGGTGCCGGCCTGAATGCGGCCGATGGCGATCCGGCCGACATACTCCGACCAGTCGAGCGTGGTCACCAGCATTTGCAGCGGCGCTTCGGCATCCACGTCCGGTCCGGGTATCGCGTCGAGCACCATGTCGAGAAGCGGCTGGATCGAATCGGTCGGCACCTCCGGGTCGGTCGTGGCGTATCCTTCGCGGCCGCTGGCGAACAGATACTTGAAATCGTGGAGATGTTCGTCGGCCCCCATTTCCATCAGCAGTCCAAACGCTTCGTCGAGCACTTCGTGCGGCCGGGCGTCGGAGCGGTCGATCTTGTTGATGACGACAATCGGCTTGACGCCGCATTCCAAAGCTTTGGTGAGCACAAACCGCGTCTGCGGCATTGGCCCCTCAGCCGCGTCGATGAGCAGGATCGCCCCGTCGGCCATCCGCACGACCCGCTCCACCTCGCCGCCAAAGTCGGCGTGCCCCGGCGTATCAATGATGTTGATCTTCACCCCCTTGTAGGGCAAGGCGATGTTCTTGGCGAGGATCGTGATGCCCCGCTCGCGCTCCAGGTCGTTGCTATCGAGGATGCACTCTCCCTGAAGCTGGCTCTCGCGAAACTGGCCGCTTTGGCGCAGCATGCAATCGACCAGCGACGTCTTGCCGTGGTCCACGTGGGCGATGATGACGATGTTGCGTAAGTCGCTACGGCGCATGGGAAAGCGTCGAATCTGTGCAGTCTGGCGGCAAGCGACCCATCCTAGCAAACCCTGCTCACGCTCCGAAGGGGACCACGGTGCGATAGAGCGGCCGGGGATCAACGCGGACGACACGGATCGGACTCATTGAAACTCGTGTGAATCCGTGTTCCTCCGCTGCTCACTCTCCGATAGCGAATTTCCGAAAAAATCCCTCCCGGCGCGATGCGCTTTGGCCGGAAGTCGGCATTGCTTGGGTTGGAGGACGGGCATTGTCGGAACTGCTACCCGAATTTGTCGCCGAGCGAAACGGTCGCCGCGGCACTGGGAGGGAGGCTGAGTCATGTCGCCATTGCACAAGTTGTTTGCGCGCCCCACTGGCCGCCGCGAGTGCCGCACCATGCGGCCCATGCTGGAGATTCTGGAGCGCCGGGACTGTCCGACTGTTACGGCTGCATTTAATCCCGTCACGGGAGTTCTCACCGTCGTGGGGGACGAGGGGAACAACGTCATTGACCTGTTTCAGCCACAGGACCGCGTGGTGCGGGTGGTCGGCGACGGCCAGACGTGGGTGTTTACGGACGTGGACGCGGAGTTTGTCGATACCGGCGACGGCGACGACCAGGTGACGTGGTCCAAGCCGAAAGAGATCGTTGTGGTGGGTACTAAGATCCACATTGATGTCGGAGCCCGGAACGACACGGTGATGATTGACGATGGCGGCCCCCTTGAGGCAGAACCGAATTTCATCAGCACGATGAACTACAGCCTCAACTTGGGGACCGGCGCCGATGTACTGAACCTCGCTGCGGCCAACACCGGCGCTTTGAATTTGAGAGTGCTTTCTGCGGACGGTTCCGACAGCGTCGAAGTCGGCCACACGCTGGGATTTAGGCACGAACACATTCGCCCGGAATCGAACGTGCGGATGGACCTGGCAGGCAGCGGCAATCTGGTGGACGTGGTCCTGGAGGACATCGATCACGTCGATTTGTCGATCGTATCCGCTCCAGTGCCGACCGAGCCGGTGACAGGCGGCACGATCAACGTGTACTGGCACGTCATCCGCACTGATTCCACCTTTGTCGGTCGAAACGACGGTTATTTGCAGATGATTTCGTTGTCAGGCACAGCCGGCGTAGATACACCCACATTCGCCAGCGCTGCGGTCACGACCGGCCCCGCAGACGATAACCTCTCGATTCAGTCCCTCAATGTGGACGCGTTCCAAGTGAATGTCGATACAGGCGCGGGCGACGATCTAGTCGCCTGGGACTTTTCGCACAGTCACAACGATCCGGCGGCGCCCTCGGTGGAGAGCCATGGACGAGGTGTGGATGCGCGGGCGACGATCGATCTGGGGAGTGGAAATGACGCGGTCACTTTCGTGTCAGCCGGTGCCGACGCCATTGAATTGTCGCTCCAGGGAGGCGACGGAAACGACACGGCGGTGATCGACGGCACATCCAATACCTTCTTGCTCGGGGAAGCCCTCCCATGGCGCATGGCCATCGATCTCGGCGGGGGCAACGACGATCTGACACTCACCACGACCGATCTCCCGGACCTGGAGGTGGACGTTGTGGGCGGGGATGGCGACGACGACGTTCACGCGCAAAACCGCACCCGCACGACGGCGCTGTGGGGCCTGCGCATGCATTACCACCTCGGCGAGGGAAACGACCTCGCCGCGATCGAACTGGGCAACGGCACGCTGGTGGGCAATTCGGTACTGGACATCAGCGGCGGCGAGGGGGACGATGCGATCCACGTCAGGGCGCACGACCTGACGGTCGCAGGACAATGGCTCACGCGGATCGATCCCGGTCCGGAAGAAGCCCGCGATACCAAGCCCAAGGAAATCGTCGTCGTCGGCAGTCCCGATCCGGACCACCCGTTGCCGGGTGTCTACGTCCGTGGGAACGACGATCCGGAACTGCTCGACATGCGCATGACGCCGGTGCCGCCCGACCTCGCAGGTGCGCATGGGCATCTGGACTATCTGAAGCTGGTGGGCGACCCGGCAACGGCCGGCGCCGCCGGCATTGCCAACGGCATGGAAATCCTTGGCATCTCTTGGGGCGGGCCGACCTTGAGTCCCGCGATCGTTGACCTCGAGATGGCGGGTGGCAATGACACCGTCATGCTGGACTATTTGAGCGCGGGCGAGTCCGCAAATCTCCAAGTCGATGCTGACTTGGGCGCCGGGGACGATTCGTATCAGGCGAACTACAGCCTCGCCAACGGCACCGAGACGGTGGTGGATGTCGAAGGGGGAGCCGGCCGCGACGCGGTTACCTACGCCGCCGAGTTCAACGCGAGGGATCAGGTGCTTGATTTCAGCGCCCTGTTTGAGCACACCGAGGGGGCCGAAGTCGTGAATCTGGATATGCGCAACGCGCCCATCGCCGGCGACCTTTCGGTCCGCGCCGCGGTCACAGGCGAGTCGGACGCGTCCCGCGTTTCGACCCATCTCGTTCCCTGGCAAGACGTTCGGAACGATGACGTGCTACTCGTGGACGTCTTGAGCTTCGAGCAAGTGGAGCTGCACCTGGCGACGGCGCCGAATCCCAACAGGCCCGAGAAACTCGATCTGAATGGTGTCAGCTTCGACCCCGCCGGATCGGCCGGCACGAGCGTCCGCCTCGCCGACCGTGACGACGGCGTGCGGCTGGAAGCCACGAACTGGAGCGAAGTGCATCTGGGCTACGAGACGTTGGAGCCCACGATTCCGACGCCCGACCCCGGGGCGCTGGTAAAGGTCAGGATGAATACGACGACCATGAACCACCTCGGTCCGCACACAAGCGTCCTCCTGGACGATGGTGACGGCGGATTGCAACTGCAAGCCGCGAACTTCAATGAAACGCGGCTGACGCTCGAGGCGACTAACCCATTGCCCATTCTTCCCGATAGCCCTGAGAAACTTGACCTGAACGGGGTTAGCTTCAGTCCCGCGGCCGGCAGCCGCGGACCTGGCGAGTTTGTCGTTCCCAGTCTCGTCAAACTCGACGTGCACCCGAGCGTGCTCCAAGCCGAGTTGCTGATCGAAACCGGCGGCCCGGGAAGCGCCCTCGTCACGGGGCAGCTCCCGGCCGCCGCCGGCTCCCTCGAGCGGCCGACGTTCATCTCCAACTTGAGCGTGGTCGATGCCGACGCTCTGACAGCCCCGCTCCAAACCGTCACGCTGTCTGGGGGTGGCAGCGATCCGTGGCTGCCGGCACTGGATGTGGATACCTCGCTCGCAGGCGCGGCCGAGTACGAGCTCGAAAACGAAGCGGAATTCATTCCGGTCGTTCGCTTCGCCGTGAATGCCCCGGACCAGCAGGCCGCGCTGAAGGTGACGCCGCGGGGCTCCGCAGCAGGCATCATTGCCACACCCGCGGTGAAGCTCCACTCCTTTGCCAGCAGTACCAGCAAGTCGCTGTCCCTCGATCTGACCACGGGAGACGAGGATGACGTGGTGGACGCCTCTGCCCGCGGGTGGGACCAGGTCACGAACAAAATGTACACCGGGGGCGGCGACGACCTGATCAGCTGGGACTTTGCGCACAGCGACAACGATCCGGCAGCCCCATCGGTGGCCAGCCATGATCGAGGTGTGGATGTCTGGGCCTCGATCAACGCCGGCGACGGAAACGACGCGATTTCCTTCGTGAATGCCGACGCCAGCAGCATTGAGCTGTTTTTGAGCGCGGGCCTGGGGGACGACGACGTGACAGTTCACGGGCAGTCCAGTGATCCGTTTGTTTTCGTCCGTGATCCGAGGACCACGGGGATGGTCGTCGATCTGGGGGAGGGCGCCAACAAGCTGCTTGTCAAAACCGGCGACTTCGCCGAAGCGACGCAGGACATTCGCAGTGGCAATGGAATCGACCAGATCGAGATTCACGATCGCGTGGGGCCGTTCTTCGACTTCAAAGCGACTCGACTTCAGCAAAGTATTCGCACCGGCGGTGGCAATGACGTGGTAATCGATGACATCCAGGGGCGCGAGGTAGTCGAGTCGGCCATCGACACGGGAAGCGGCAACGACGTTCTGATGTCGGGTTTCGGAAATGATCTGGTGGAGGGGAGTTTGGTCATGTCGTTGTCGCTTGGCGCGGGCAGCGACGAGGCAGTGCTCGATTTTCTAGGTTTCCGCCGGATCGCGATGGTCATCTACACCGGCCCTGCGGGGGACGGCCACGACCAGATTCTGGGCACCATCCGCCTCTCGCCCGCCGACAAGGTGCGGCGCATCCGCCGAACCGCCGACGGCCGGCAGGACCTGCTGGAGCTGTTCGTCTCTGCCGACTACGACGTTCAGCTTTCCTCCGATGAAAACACGTTTTACGTCCTGATCGGTACGCCGCCTCCCAAGGCTTGATGCCTTCCCACCGGAACCCGCCGCCAGCACGCCGACCAATCACAGCCGCATCCGCGGCGATATTGACGCCCACCTTTTTTTCCCACCTAAGGAGTCCCTTCGATGCAGATGCAGGAACAGACAATTTCAAGTTGCTTTCGCCGCCGCCGGCCCCTCGGTTTTACGCTGATCGAGCTGTTGGTCGTCATTGCGACGGTGTCGATCTTGATCGGGATGCTATTGCCAGCGATCCAGAAAGTCCGCGACGCCGCTTCGCGTGCCCAGTGCCAGAACAATCTCAAGCAGATCGGCCTGGCAGCGCACAACTACCACGACGCCAACGGTGTCTTTCCGCCAACGCTAAAGGATATCGGCTTTGCAGAACAGTTCGACGGCCACAACTTTTCGCTGACCCTGGTTCGCGGCGGGTTTATCATCAAGGCTGTGCCGGTCGCGCGCGGCAAGACCGGCGTCTTCGAGATGCAGATTAATACGGAGGGGAAGCTCACCGAATGGGCCATTCCCGACGCGAAAAAGATCCAGGAAGCCATGTTCGAGGAGGTCCGCCTGGCCGGGCTGGCGACCATCGCGCGTCAAATGGAGACTGACTCCCTCGAGACGGCCGCCCGCGAAGCCGAGGCGCTGAACAACTGTCAGATCGCGCGGCAAATGGTCGCCGACAAGCTCGACCCTTATAGCGACGGGTTCATTTCGGCTAAGGAAATCCTGTCTCTCGGGGAAGGAGAGCCGTCGCCAATGACCGACTTTATCCGCGACGTGCGGCGGATCTTGGCGCTAGAGGCCGGCGGCGAAAGCCTGGATGACGTGTGGGTGGAGGCCAAGATCATCACTGCCGAAAACCCTGGCAGTCGGTAGGACCGAAAATCACTCGGCCCACTGATCCCAGCTCTTTCCTGTGCGGTCATGGAATTTTTCGGCGGCGGCGGCCACTTCCGCCGGCCGCAGCCACTCGATCGTGTCTCCAGCCGTGAATTTCCGCTGAGTCGCCAACTTTACCCACAGGTCCACGAGCGCCGGCTCGTCCGGCAGCGGCTGAGGCAGATGCCACAGCCGGCCGGTGTACGCAATCTTGCCTGCCGGGTGCAGCCCGACCGCCGCCACTTCCGAGTTGTGGACCAGCGGAGGAGAAAGCGGCAGGCACGTGGTCACGTCCCACAGCCGGGCCGAACGATCGACGCTTCCCCCCGTGAGCAGGAGCTTGCTCGTGCGGAAGTCGGCGGAGGTCACCATTCCTTCATGCCGCATCGGTTCTCCCACCGGGCGTCCGCTCGGAACTTCCCACAGTCGCACGGTCGCATCATAGCTCCCCGTCATTGCAAGCGTTCCAATGGGGCTGAATGCCGCGATGAACACCTCGCCTCTGTGGGTCAGATTGGGGCCAACCTGCTTGCCGTCGGCCGCGTTCCAGAGCCGCGCGGTCACATCATTACTGGCGCTGAGCACCAGGCTGCCGTTGGGACTGAACGCGACCGACCGCACCGTGTTTCCATGCCTGGCGGTCCAGAGCAACTTGCCGCTGGCCAGATCCCATAACCGCACGCCCTTATCGGGAGTGCTGTAGCCCGCCGCGACCTGCTCGCCGCCGGGACTAAAGCAGAGCGAGCGGACCGCGCCATCGTGCTTTGCCAGCGGGCGGACCGACTCCCCCGTATTGCCGTCCCAGATGTGAATCCTCCCGCCATTGTCCCCCGTCAGTACATAGCGTCCGTCTTTGCTGAAGGCCGCAGTCTCCACCTGCACGTCAGGGTGGCCGGGACGATGATCCATCAGGTCCCCTTGCGGCTTCCCAGTGGCCACATCAAACAGCCGAGCGGTTCCGTCGTGGCTGGCGGTTAGAACAACCGCGCCGTCAGGCCGGAATTCCACTACCCGGACCGACTTTTGGTGGCTTGGGAGCTGACGCTGGGTCTCTCCGGTCGCGGCATCGCGCAGGACAACGGTCCCGTTGGTACCGCCCGTGATGGCCGTTTCCTCGTCGGGACTGAAAGCCACAGAGCTCATATACCCCTGCCCGAGCGGCAGGCCGACCTGCGACGTGTCGGGTACGTCCCAGAGCACAACCGCGCGCGGCTCGGACGCGACCAACATCTGCTGCGTCCGGGGACGGAACAGCACTAGCTGCGTGTGCCGGTCGATGCGCAGGAGTTCCAGGAGCTGCCGCCGGTCGGCCAGGTTCCAGGTCCGTGCGATGCC